>JAEEGL013074178.1_pt1 | contig 12404 bp, 8 predicted proteins | sample 9134231 | NCBI WGS metagenome assembly JAEEGL01 (sample SAMN16246548, study PRJNA631951) | gut metagenome | biome: gut microbiome; feature: rumen; material: fiber-attached | host: Bos | place: Iran: Karaj | collected 2018-10 | reverse complement strand
GTCGTAATCCTGACAGACAACCCGTCGGCCACCAGACAACAATTGGCGACGGCGACTGGTCTATCTGTGCGCGGCGTTGAGAAGAATCTTGGAATCCTAAAGAAGTCAGGCCGCATCCGCCGTATCGGCCCCGACAAGGGTGGCCACTGGGAGGTGATAGGATGAGCCGCGAACAATCCAAGCGCACAATCTCTTGTCCGCTGAAGTGCATTGCGCGAAGGAGGGACGTCGCGGGCATAGGCACCTCGCCGGCGGTGCTGATGAATACAGTCTGGGCGCTTGAATGCCATGGGGGGCTATCTTATTTCAATCTGATGCTTCCATTTGATAAGGATTGAGGAGAAACACTTTATGGATACTGAAACAGAAATTGCCGAAATTGAACATGCGCTTGACCGTGGTAACCGCGTATTTGTAATACGTGGTGCGGCAGGTACCGGTAAGACTACCATAGTGAAGTCTCTTATTCCGATGCTTCGAAGAAAGGGTGTCAATCCCAGTCTTCTGGCTCCAACCGGACGTGCCGCCCTTGTCTTGTCAAAGAGGACTGGATTCAACGCAACAACTATCCATTCTGGGATTTTCAATATTGTTGATGAACCGATTAAAGATGAAAGTGGTTCTGCGTTGAAGTGGATATTCCCTTTGAAAAAGGATAAAGATATAGAGAATGTTGCGTTCGTTGTTGACGAATCATCTATGGTTGGCTTGGCGAAGCACGACAATGATCGAGAGCTTTTTCAATTTGGAAGTGGATCCTTGTTGGGGGATCTTGTTGAATATTCGGGAGTGAAGATCCCAGGTACAACCAATTTGCTGTTTTTCGTTGGGGATGCCTTTCAGCTTCCGCCAGTTGGTGAAATAAGCGACGAAATGCCGCCTGCACTCGATATAGAAAAGCTCGAGCAGTTGACAGGATTTAGGCCCTACATTCTGGAATTGACGAAAGTCCATCGTCAAGACAGCGGAAGCGGAATACTTGCCGAGGCTGTGAAAATTCGCAACGCGCTATCAACCCAAAATTTCAATGTCTTCAGGATTTCTCCGCATGAAGATGTTACGCTTGAAGACAGTAGGGAGGTTGTTGCAACATGGGAATCCTTCGACCAGTTGGATGATAAAATCATCATTGCCCAAACGAACGTGAGGGTTCGCGAGTTCAATGACGAGGCTCGACAACGATTGAACCAGACAGATAGGTTCCCGATGTGTGGTGAGAGGTTGCTGTCAATTCGTAATACAAGAGGTTTACTTGAAAATGGAACGTTATTCCAAGTTTACAATGGGGATTTTTTGCGTGTAATTGATGTGCCGGATGTGCCAGTGTTTGAACTTGAAGGGTTTTATCGCCCAAAAGATTCCAATGAGACATATCGCTTCAAGTATGTTTTCAAGAAAATATCCTTTTCTTGGGTCTATGAACCAGAGAGGGGGGTGGTTCTCAATGCGTGGGTGAATGTCACGCCAATCATTTTCAAAGAGTGGGATTTGTGCGACACCTATGCAGCAATAGGTCTCTACAATGGCGCAAAGCAGTATTACGAGGATGAATTGAAGAAGAAGTATCCAGATTATCGGAGGGATCGCTCGCAGAAAAATTATTGGGATGAGATGCTTCGTCAGGAATTGAAAAACTCGATTTGGTTACATGCGCCAATTGTGAAGTTCGGATATGCAGTGACTGGTCATAAGTCACAAGGTGGAGAATGGGATCACGTCTGGGCAGATTATTCGTTCGGAAGCAATCTACACTCAATCTACTTCTTTCGCTGGGCATATACTGTGACCACAAGAGCCAAGAAACATCTACATGTCTTACGTGCGCCTCAAATCGACACGGTAACGGATGTGTTTAACAAGGGGCTGAAACAAGAACCCTCTATCACTGTCGTGTCTGACCCAAACAACAAAGAGTCCGATAAGAGTTCCATCTCTGCTTTGATTGAAGAAAATGGGTTCAGGATAGACAGCTTGATCGATCAATCTCGGAATTTTAAGTATCGAATTTTTGTGACACGTAAGAACGATGGCATTTCGGGATGGATTGACATTATGTTCCGTAAGAATGGCATTATATCTTCTGTGAATGCTAGAATAGGTTGTCCTGTTAATTGGATTGACGAACTCAAGGGGCGGTCAGTGAAAGATGTATTTGGGACTGGTGAACAAGATGCGGAACCGACAATGACGCATGAGGTGAATAAGACTGCTGAGATTTTGATTGCTAGCGAACGTAAACGATCTGTGGTTCAAAGAATCGCCCAAGCAATTAATCGGGCATCTTTTCGACTGATGGCGATTGAAGAGGTTACAATGTATCACATACGACTTCAAGTAGTTGCTGCACATGGTGATGGATACATCAATCTATACTTTAATAGCAGAGAGCAACTTACAAATCGTGATACATCTTTGTCTGTTGAGGACATGAGTTTATTGGGACAGATGCTTAATTGTGCTTCAGAATCTTCCGAAGGAAGTTAAGCGCGTCGATGTGTGGTTCTGTTCTCTGGTCGGATTCGCGATAGATGAGGGCGATCTTACGCGTGAAAGCGGCAAGTTCCGTCATCGTAAAGGACTTAACTTCATCAGAGAAACCGACTTGGGCTCGTTCGGGAAGGATGGCAGCGAACTGACCCGATTGGACGGCTCCATAAATCTGTGTTGTCGATGAACACGCAAGTTGCGGTTGGGTTCCGACACTGGTAAGAAGGGTAGAGACGGCCTGTGCATAAGCACCATGTCCGGTCAGGGTACAAATAGGCAGATTCTTAAGAGATGGAAGGGCTCGATGTCCTTTTGATGGCAGTAGTTGGCAGGGAACGAAGAAGTTGTATCGTATCTCGCCAATGGTTTCAACATGAATCTCATTATTGGAAATCGGTAGTAAGCGTATAAGGCCGGCATCAAGTTCGTGTTGCGTTACTTTCGTGACAATCTCGGATGTTGGAAGACTCATTGGCAGAAGCTCGAGCTTGTTTTTATTGGAAAACTCCCGTATTTGTGGAAGTACATACCATTGGAAGATCGCATCTCCTACTCCAAGCCTGAATACATCTTGAAGATTATGCGCTGTTTTGAGAAAGTTCTCGAGTTTACCGAGGAAGGATTCTGATATCTGCTGGAGTTGACGTCCTTGCTCGGTCAGTTCAAGGGAACGACCTATATGTTTGAAAATAGGGACACCAACGTATCTTGAAAGCTCCTTCATTTGACGACTGGCCAGACTCTGTGTTGATGGATCATCGCCAACAGCTGCACGAATACCGCCAGAACGTGCAATTCTACAAAGAAGATTCAGTTTCTCAAGGGATATTCCCTTTCTTTGAAAGATGATCTCGTACATTTCTAACTCCATTATTCCTTACCGTTGAGTAATATATCAAATCTAATTTATGCATGTCAAGTACATGTGTTATGTGATATACTATTCCGCGTCACAACTTAATAGAGGTGTTTATGATCAAGAAAGTTCGCATACGCAATTATAAATGCTATGGAGATCAGCCAGCTGATTTCGAGTTGGCGCATATCAATTTTATCTACGGGGATAATAGCGTTGGCAAGAGTACGTTCCTTCAGTGTTTGGATTTCATCTATCACATGTATGACGGAGGAAATGTGTCGATTCCTGCCAATGAAGAATTTGATGGACGTTCTTTTAAGCGTGTGGGTGCCGATAAGATAGATATTTGGATACGAACTGGGGATGATGTGGTGTGGCAAGGTAAAGTTATTGATGGTCAGTTCGCATTACGTAATGATGCAGGGGAGATCGTCAAGAAGACTGATTATTTTCTGGCGGTACCTTGGTTAAGACATTCTGAAGCTCCTAGACCAAAGCGAAATAGGGAAAGTGACGCTTTTGAGAAGTTGAAAGGGTCATTGATTGACGCTGGGTCGATTGAAGCGATTAATAGGATGTTTGAACGATTAGGCGTTGGGTACAAATGTATTGATGTCATGACACTTGAAGACTCCGTTCTCGGATTTCCAGGAATTCCGGTAGTCGATGTGGGAACGGGTATAGCAGTCATGTTTGATGTGCTGCAGTCAATTGCTGCTTGGCAGAAGGGAATATTGCTTCTTGAAGAACCTGAGGCAAATGTAAACGAGGGACAACTTAAGGCGTTGACAGGGGTACTGGTTGAGGAAGCGAAGAAACGCTTTGAATCCGATAGCCAGTTAGTGATCGAATGCCATAGCGAACATATTCTTCGCGCATTAATGTCGCTTGTTTCGCAGGGTGTGATTTCTTCAGAAGATGTTGCGATATTTTATGTGACAAAAACTTCGGATGGTTCGGTGGTGAAATTATGTCAGATGGATGAAAATGGCACATTAGATCAGTGGCCAGATCCTAAAGGCTTTTTTACTGCTCGGCGTAGGATCCTTTTTGGAGACGATGAGTAATGATAGCTGATTTCATAGTTGATTTTTCATACCTTGCGCGGGCTATTAAGGACTCAGTGTCAAATTGCTGTAGTTGGGCTTGCGAGGATGCGAGACGTCTACTTGATATTATTTGTTGTGAGAATGGGCGATTAATGATCCCTGTTCGAGATGGCCGAGCGGTCGCGGATTTCTGGGAGCCTTTATCCGTTATATCGCGGGAGCTATCTTCGTCGTTCTCAGGGGCAAGTGCAAGAGCTTTGGAAGTTGTGGATTCATGGAGAGACGCGTTGGTCAATAATCCAGTGAAAAAGACAGGATTGATGCGACGTGACATAGAGATATTGGACGGATTAACCCCCATGGCGTCATTGTTGATATCTAGGCCGCAGGCACATGCTTTTATAACGGACTCTAAAGAGTGTAGAATTGATGGCCAGAAGACATACGCTAAAAAAACCTTAAAGAGTTACTTTGCACCAGATTCTATATATGAAAAACGGCGGCTGAGTTTCATGGGGAAGCAGACTGTTATAAAGAGTAATGGTACGGATACAGATAGTCTTGGTGTTATTTGTGAACAGAGAGATACGAACAGAGGGGTTGAAAAGGATTTTACTTGTCAAGTTGAATCTTTCGCTATCGCAGAACGCAATGGGTTTCAAATTATAGACAGATATGCCATGGGGGGGCGTTTTAATAATCGTTGTACACTTGCCGATTTGGTTAATAGACGTATGAGAATCCTTTTGCGTTGGGTTGATGCTCTGACGAAAGGCTGTCCGCAATCAGGGAAAAAAGTAGATGTGTATACGATTTTCCCAGGGACCTCTTATGATGAAGGGCGAACGATTTCATATGAGCTGAAGGAAAATGACAAAAACTCGTTGTGTGAGCAACTAAAAGTTTCGTACGAAAGTTGGTCAGACCGGGGTTCTAACGACCGACCCCATTTGCGATTCTTTTTCCTTCGTCCAGATGTTGAGGATCTTCATGATAGGTTTATTTGTTCTTCGACTCATTACTTCGCAATAGGGAAGGGATTGGATGGAATTGAGTTCGGGAGTTTCAAATGTAAGTCCTTTAATGTTTACTATTGTGGACGACGCACATGCAATGATATAGACATTGATGTAATCCTCGGCTGTGGACGTAAAGAAGATGAAAGATTGCTTTGTATGTACGAACTTTAATTGGATTGAGATGATGGTGTTTGCTTGGATAAATGATTTTGCTGCGGAAATCGCGAAGATAGACAAGTCTCGTCGAGAAGAGAATGAGACCTCGCCTACGAAGCAGATGTTGCCGTTAGATTTTCTTGCGACATTGCAGACCTTTGAAGAGTCTGGGCGCAAAGAGTTTCATAACTTACGGGAGATTCTCAAGAAAGGTTTGTTGCGATATTGGGAATCTGTTGACCCTTGGAATGACATTGCAAATAAAGAGGGCAAAGATTCTCTTGCAAATCTGAAAGGTGGATTGTTACGCGTTCTGACGGGAAAGCGCAAGGAAGACAATGTATACATGAGGTATGTTGCACGAGACTTCTTGAATTGGATATCGAACTATGGCGATTTGTTCGAGGCGCTATGGGCAGAACGTTTAGCATTTCTGTTTTTTGAGGCACATGGCAATGGGGATATTGCCAGACGACAGTATGTGGCAATGCTGTTTGGTGCAGTTAAGGTTACGAACAGAGTGTACAAGCAGAACAAGAAAGGGAAGCAGGGAACGGGAGGCGCTGGCAAGTCGGCCGCACATGCCTGGGAACAGTCTCTGAAGGTACTTGTTTCTCGATTTGAGACTGTCATCAACGGTTTCGCGGATTCATCGCAGCGTTCCAAATGGGAGCCGTATGTCGTTCATTACAAATTGACTATCAGCAACAACGACGATGAATTAGTAAAACTATATCTGGCTTCCCGAGTGGCGTACAACAAAGAGCCGGACTCACCGGATAACCTTCGACAGTACGCATGGGTCGTGTACGACTGTATCAACCGTGCTTTGCAACTAGCCGACTCAAAATTGGTCGAAACGTTTGCAGCAGAGGGTAAGAAACTTCTGCCTCAGTTCGAGAGGCTTCCATTGCGAGGTAGTGTCCTCTCCTTGTTTGAGAAAAAAGCGTTGTCGGGAGTCCTTGAGGCTGACGCAAAGGACTTAATAACAAAATGGAATGCCGAGGAGTTGATTGTTAAGGTTCTTCCCACGGCACTTGGGAACGCGGAACGTTTTCTTTCGGGTGAAGGTGAGGCAACGCAATGGTTGAAGGAAGGTGATATCCCTAAAGCAATCGCATCTTACAAGGAGGGGCTCGAGCGTGATGAGAATAATCTTGAAGCGCGTATTGGATTGATAGAGATTTATCTTCGTAATGCAGATGTCTCTTCTGCGACCAGTCTTTTGCAGGAAGGTCTTGAAACGGCCGATTTTGTTGTGCGTCTGACGAAAGTGATGCGCTCTGTCTACTATGCCTGGAAATCAGTATGGCGTAGTGGTAATTCTAGTCAATTGTCAGGATACTACCGTCAGGCAGGATTCTACCTTATGTGTGCGGAGAAACTCGGGGGAATTTTAACAGATCTCGCCTGCACGAATCCGTCTGTGACGGAATGCCTCTACCGTTGTGCCATGGCAAAGAGACATTCGGCAGGAGAGGCTTTGGTGGCGAAGCATCAGGCAGTGATTGGCGTTTTCGAGGAACTTGGGCGACGCGGAATCGTGTGGGCTGTGAAGCATCTGACGACAACTAGTTGTTTGGGACGGTTGTTGTTGGCGTCAGGGCGTATTGATGAGGCTCGTCCGTATGTGGAAAAGACGCTTATCACCAATCCTGATTCATCTGTGGCATGGACGGATTATGGAAGAACGTTTGGAAAGGATTCAATAGATGCGGCGAAATGTTTTTGTCGTGCAATTTGTTGTCCGTTAGCGAATGCAACCTTGGCCTTGACGGCGCATGAACTTTTGGGTGAATACTTTGAGGCGTCTGGTCAGATGCCGAGGGCAATGAGGGAGTATAAAATATGTGAGGGCATTCGTGAGAAAAACAACTGGCGCCAAAATTCGCGTTTGTGGGTTATGCTCTTTAGGAGTCTGACAGGGGGACCGAAGATGCCCGAGGCTGTAGATTCTAACGAGGATATTTACGCCAAGCTTTCCGCGTCGGCGGGTGAGTTGATATCAAGTGGAACGATTGATGTATGTGGGGTTGTGGTTAGCATTTTGAGGAGTCGTCTGCGTATTTGGCATGAATCGACGCGAAAGGGAGTCTCTGGCGCGTATGCCTATGTGGCACGGGGGACAGTGGGAGACCTTTCACGAGGTACGCCAATTAAAGTCTCCTTGAATCATTTTCTCGATACGGAGACGGTCGCATCTTGGTCTGTCCGCAAGGATGGTGCTCTTTGGGATGTGTATCCGACGGAGGTAGGGGTGATAACAAAAGTCGATTACAATAGAGGCTTTTGGAGAATTGCCCTTGGCGCAGATGTAGAACTGTCAGTTGGGAGGGACCGCGTACCGTCCATAGCAAACATCCCCGCAGGCGCCTTCGTTCAGGTACGGAAAGTGGAAACTGCTGGAGAGCCGGAAATCTTGGAGGTGACTCCAGTTAAGGAATTACAGAATTTACCACCGTTCGTCCGTCGTATCGAGGGAACGTGTGAGAAGATGAAGATGTCTCGCTTTGGGCGCATCGGTGATGTGTTCGTACCGGAAAGACTCTGCAAGAATGTTCCCTCGGGAACACAGATGGCCGTTCTTGCAGTCGAGGTGGAGAATCACCGCAAGAAAGAGAAGGGCTGGCTCGCGGTCGCGCCGGCAGAAGACAATTTAAGGAGGATGGATGTAGCGTGCGGTTGACGGCGAGAACCGGGCACCGCAAAACTGCGAACCGGGTTAATCATTTGACACCGGTGGTTTTATCAGGCGGGTAATACCGCAATCGACAGATCAATTACCTCCGTTACATCCATCCTCCAACTTATTGACTAATGAAACTAGAAGACTACATGACAGCGCAGGCAATTTATCGTGTTCTCGCACGGTTGCGGGTACGTATTGCCGACAAGCGCCATGCTGATGATTTCTTCTGGCGCGTTGCGAAGGGAGCTCCAGATCCTGCTAAACGCCATGATGGCGATACCGCCACACAGTCCTCAGAAACTTCAGTTTGCAAATGCCTTCCCTCTCGGCGTCAATGGGGACGCTCGACGCGTAAGGTACGTCCAACCCTGCAGTATCGGAAGATGCTTGAGGAGGGTATCTTGTATGCGATTCGGCGACAATGCAAGAACGGAGGGCTTCTTGCTTGTGACTGGGGAAGACACTTAGGGGCTTTAATTGATGACATTTCGGCAAGGCTGGAAGATGGGCACTTTCTATTCCCATCTCCAACTCTTTTAACGATCCCGAAGAGCGCAACCGAGAGCCGGTGTCTGGCGAAATTTGAGAACCTTTCTGATAGGTTGATCTTGGCGCAGACGGCACGCTATATTCGTGACCAGTTTGACGATCTGCTCTCGCCAGACAGTTATGCATTCCGTCGTTCTGGTGAGATTTCGCACGTGACAGCTCTTAGAAAACTACGTGACTATCGGTTACGGCACATCGACAAGAAATTGTATGTTGCGGAGTGTGACATTCAAAAGTTCTTTGATGTCATCAATCATGAGGAAGTCTTGGCGGCCTTTGATACGTTCGCGCAACAGTTGGAGTCCCCCATTGATCCTCGAGCACGGGAAGTTCTCGTGGCATTTCTTAAAAGTTACTCTTCTTTCCGTTCTGTAGGAGAGGCATTTCCGGATTCCGAAGAACGGAAGAAGATTAGTTTTCTGACGTCACGAGAACTAGCCTCGCAGCTAAAACGGTTTTACGGTACGACGGATTTTGCTTCGCTTCCTCTTGGGATTCCGCAGGGGGGGGCATTGTCTCCCATTCTCGTTAATCTTGTTATGGACTGTGCAGATCATGCCGTGACAGATGGCGCGCCGGAGGATCTATTCTACGCACGGTTCTGCGATGACATGATAATTGTTCATCCAGATAAGAAGGTATGTGCTGCAGCCTTTGAGCGCTTTGTGTCCAAAATGGAGGCTCTGCGCTTGCCTGTTCATAAGGTCTGTAAGCGCTTCGCCTACGGTACGGGGTTCTATGGCGACAAGGCGGTTGTTGTCAAAGATGGGTATCTGCCCGTACCGGGAAAGAAACTGAAGTCAAAAGGCCCTTATGCATGGGTGGATGTTCCTGTCGGTGGAGGAACGGCTTCGCCATGGATTAGTTTCCTTGGGCAGCAGATTCGTTTTGACGGTGCGGTACGTGTACGGCTCAGTTCAATAGAGAAGCACAGGGCGAAGCTCCGTCAGGAAGCTTCGCGCCTTATTCGTGCTTGTGGGAGAAAGGGACAAAAGCTGCGTGATTCCAACGCTGTGGACGATGTGTATACGGCCTTTAGGCAGCGGTTGATGGCTCTGGGAGTTGGGTATAGTTCAAATGCCGAGCGTGGTAGCGCCGAAGACCGTTGTTGGATGTCGGCGTTCCCTGGTATTACGCGGTGCCCTTGGACGCGACAGCAGATGCGGGAATTGGATCGGGAACGAGATGCGGTCTTATGTAAGGTTCGACATGGCCCGCTTGCCCACCTTGATGGGACGCCGGCGAAGGCAGATGTGAAATTCTTGGGACGACCGTTCAGTTATATTGGTTACCTGGAGCGGGAGGACCGTCCTGATCAGTGGTTACTTACGGATGATGTCTCTGTTTATAATGAGTGGTAGAGGAGGTATGCGATGGGAATTGAAGAGAAAGAAAGAGAAGAGAAATATTGGGCCGAGTTTGCCGAGACTGGGCATATGCCGTCATTGCCGGAGGCACTTGTTGATGAGAAGGGTGAGGTGTATGCTCGTACTGTCTTGCGTGGTACATATAATCCTTTGACTAGGTTCTTGTTTGGGGAAGTGCTGGCGAAGAGGGGACATCTTGACGAACAGGATGTTACTGCGCATATTCAAGCGTTGGGTTGGATCAAGCCGATGATCTTCGCAAGAAAGAAAAACTATCCAAGACGAAATGCAATGGCGGCATCTTTTGAGGACTTTGCATCGACCTCCGCGAATCCGAAAGTTGCCAATTTAATTGGTTCAGACATCGCATATCAGAAGGCATGGGAATGGGTGAAACAGGGGAAGGACGTTTATACGCGACTTGGAGATCCATCATTAGGTACGCCGATTGCGACATACGTTCACAAATTGAGTGATTTAACCCTTTCTTCCGCATGGTTGAGGATTACTCAGGACACTCGACTTTATTCGTCAATTTTGTTTTGGTTTAGTAAGATATTGAACAGGTCCAAGGGGAAACTTTCAGGAGGAGAGAACTTCGCTTTGATGGTCTTGAAGAAGATCGATCTGGGAGCTCTTCCCGAAGAGTGCTATGTACGTAAGCCACGCGAACCGAAACCCGAGAAGGGAAAGGATTATTATCCATCGGTACTTGAAGAATTAGCCGTAGGACTTTACGGAATCTTTAAGGCGAAATCTGGGTTGCTCAAGGGTGTGACAGAACAACAGAAAAGTTGGTTGTTATGGGCGGTCGATTTTCTTATTGGAGTTTATTCTCGGTTTGATGATGAATGGGGGGATTTCAGAATTGGGAAGCTTCTGGTTTGGAGTGGCGACTTGGAGCGAGCTAGGTCTTATATTCTGCCTACGGCACGGAAAAAGCCCCAGGAGTTTTGGGTTTGGTCGCTGATGGCCGATTTGTTCCCAGACAAACGCTCTAATTGCATTGCGCGGGCATTGATTTGCCCTGCCGATGAGAAGTATACCGTTCGGGTTAAGCGTGAGGCGAATGATCTCGGATTACCGATTGATGATAAGAGGGGTCTGGAGAGGTTGGCAGAGTCCACAGAGGAACTTTTATGGACGGGGATAGTTCCTGCCAAGGGGGTGTATTTGAAAAGTTTCATGCAAGAGCGTGACGGGAAACGTAGCCCTCGTGTTGTTTTTATTGACGAACATGGTGTTTCCTTGCGGCCAGTTTCTCCTATTAAGGTGAGATTCCCAAAGGGGCAAGACTACGGTGCGCCAGTTTGGCTTTATTTCGATCCTGATGACGGGCAGCGCCTTCTAACGGTCAAGTTGCGCGGTGATGGAAGCCCTTGGGATGTCGTGCCTACTAAGATTGCTGTGTATTTACGATCATTTAAAAATAAGTCCGGTGGAACTTCGCATGTTCTTGCGGATGGTCAGGACGAATTTGTTGTTTCAGTTACGATGCCAAGGATGATACCGGGTTGCCAAGTGGCATTGCGCATGATTTCATCTGGAACTCACGACAACAAGCCGCCGTCATGTGTTTCTGTGAGTGTAGCAGATGAGAAGGATATGTTGTTTTCCAAATTACCAAATGTTGAGGCCACTTATTATGGACTCAGCCGGGGAGGGATGCGGCAGTTTTCAGATGGGGTACGAGATTACATGGCAAGGGGGGATGTCGCAAAGAGCGCAGACATGGTTCTTGGAGAAGTGTACTCGCTTCGCTATACGTGTCGACAAGTCGATGGGGATATTAAGTTTAATGTTTGGTCTGTCACGGCGTGTGGGCGAAAGTCTTCTCTTGTTGGTTCACGTGAGGGGGTCTTGCGTTTGGGGCAGGGGGCGTCACCTCCAGCTTTTATAGATAATATTTTTGTCCCGCCAGATATCATTCGTACTTTGCAAGATCGAGATGTGGATATCACCGTTCCTATGCAGGTTACCTACGTCAAAATATCGCCGCAGGAAAAGACTGATCAATTTGGACATCGCTATAAAAAGAATCGCCTTAATGCAATCTCGTGCGAACCTCTGTATGGGGAAGAACTTGAGCGGTATCAATGCGAACATAAAGTGTGACGCCTAATTCCTTTTAGGGAAGGGGCAAGCAAAATGTTCGCTACGTCGCGCTGCCATCAGCGGAGAGCTTTCTTGATCCGTTCTTAGTCGAAATACGCCACAAGTTCGAAAAGG
>JAEEGL012927087.1_pt1 | contig 12404 bp, 12 predicted proteins | sample 9134231 | NCBI WGS metagenome assembly JAEEGL01 (sample SAMN16246548, study PRJNA631951) | gut metagenome | biome: gut microbiome; feature: rumen; material: fiber-attached | host: Bos | place: Iran: Karaj | collected 2018-10 | reverse complement strand
GGGTTAGAGCTTGCGGGCGTACTCGGACTGCGAGTACTTGGTGCGGAGCGTCGTGCGCATGCGCTCGGCGTTCGCGTTCTGGTTGAGGGCGTCGAAGGCCTTGGCCGCCTTGTAGAGGGCCTCGGGCTGGACTTCCTTGACGTTTTCGTAGAGGATGACGACGCGGAGGTAGCCGTCCTTGAGGGCGTTGAGGGTTTCCTTCTTCTCCATGAGCATGTCGCCGCGCATGATGAGCGCAGCCGCGGAGGCTTCGCGGCTCCCCTCGGCAATGGCCTTGGTGATGAGGTCTCCGAGTTTGGCGGTCTTGCCGGTTTTGAGGAGTCCCTGCCAGTAGACGGGCGCGACGTCGCCGATGTAGGCAATCGAGGGCTTGGCCTTGATGAGGCCTTCGCAAGTGGCGACTGCCCCGGCGGCGTCCCCGGAGGCGAGCTGGGCCTCGGCCAGATAGCGCGCGGCCATCTCGTCCCACTCCAGCATGGCGTAAGTCTTGACGATTTCCTGAAGGACGGGGACGGCGGCCGAGGCCTTTCCGGAGCGCACGGCGGCAATGGCGGGCTTGAGTTTGGCGGGTTCGGGGACCTGTATGCGGGCGACCCTGTCCGGCGAGAGTTCGCTTTCGAATGACTGTCCGTTAGGGCCGGCCTGGGTGATTGTGTAGACTCTCTTGGCGGGATACCAGCGGATCTTGCCCGCGACCACCTTCTTGTCCTTCGTCAGAATCCTGCCTTCGATCTGCGCGTTGGCGAATGGCGCGGAGGCGAGGAGCGCCAGAAGCGCGAGGGCCGCCGCCCTGACAGTCTGCGTTGCCGTGTTCTTCATGTTCGTGTGCCTTTCCTGCGTTTTGAAGTGGCCCCTACTTGTTGCCGAGTTCGATCTTCGCCTGGTTTTTCCAGGCGGTGAAGTCCGTACGGTACTTGCCGTGGGGGAAGGTGTTGAGATAAGTGTCCGCGTTCTCGTCGATGATCTCCCATTCCCCTGACTCGATCAGGAGCGGAACGGCCTCGAAGTAGGCGGTTTCGACGAGCGGGAGGAGCTGGGCGTTGGACATGTCGACGGAGTCGATGAAGCCCTGGTAGGAGATGGCGGCCTGGCCGCGGAAGTCCTCGGCGCGGGAGGCGTCGCCGAATTCGGCCTCGGCCTTGGCCTTGCGGGTCATGATGCGGCCGATTTCAATATCGGCGGTGGCCTTGTCGACGGCGGAGGTGCGGCGCTTCTTGACGTCCTTCATCGCCTCGATGGCCGTGTCGAAGAGTTCCTTGCGGCGCGCCTTGTCCTTCTCAACGCGTCCGGCTTCGGAGGCGGCCGTGCAGTAGAGGAGCTTGGCGTCGATCATGAGGGTGTAGTTCGGGTAGTCGTTGATGAATGACTTGAGCTTCTCGACGGCGCCGTTGTAGTCCTTTGTCGCGACGAGGAGTTCGCATTCCGCATAGCGGGCCTGGGCCATGAGGACGGGGTTCTCGCCTGCGTTGGCCAGAACGCGGTCGAGGCCCTGGCGGGCGAGTTCGTACTCCTTTGAGTCAAGCAGGGCGCGGGAGGCGCGGAAGATGTCGTTGTCGGAGTACTTGGCGCCCGTGGCGGAGAACATGTCGCGGTAGCGGGAGACGGCCTCTTCGCGCATACCGAGCTTCATGAGGTTGTCCGCGATCATGGGCAAAGCGCTCTTGGCCTGCTCGGAGTCTGGGTAGTTCTTGCGGAGGCGCGAAAGGGCGGCTTCGGCCTTGTCGAGCTGCTTTTCCATCGTATAAAGGGAGCCGATCTGGATAAGGGCGTTGGGCGCGGATCCGGACTCCGGGAAGTCGCTGACGAGCGATTCGTAGGTCTGGATGGCGACGGCGCGGATCTTTGCCGCGCGGGCAGGTTCGGCGGGAATCTGGGAAAGGCAGAAGGCCTTGCCATACATGGCCGCTTCGCGAAGGGCCTGGTTGCGCTTCTTCTCGGCGTCGTTGGCCTGCGCGGAGGGGGGCGGATCCTTGAGCGCTTCGGCGAGCTTGTCGAAGCTGGAGGCGGCAACGGAGACGACCTTGACGCCGCGTGCGATGTCGGCCTCGTTGGTCGTGCCGGAGCGGAGGATGTCGACGCCGTAGTCCTTCTGGGCGTTGGCCACGCGGAAGCGCGCCGTCATGAGCTCCTGCGTGATGCGACCCGCCGACTCGAGGCGCTTGACGTAGTTGTTGGCCGCGATGATCGTATTGGTGAGGTCCTTCGTCTCCTCGTAGATGGTCACGATGCGGTTGAGGGCGTCGAAGGCGCGCGGGGAGTTGGTGTAGTTGTTGGCGGTGATCTGGAAGTAGTTGAGGGCGGAGGCGTAGTCCTGGTCCTTGTACGCCTTTTCGCCGAAGGAGGCGAGGTAGATCGGGCAGGAGGAATGGGCCGGGTAGAGCCGGAAGAAGAGGTCATAGACCTGGAGGCGCTTGTCGGCGCGTCCGTATTCAAGCCAGTTCTCGGCAAGGCGGATGAGTTCGTCGCCTGCGGGCTGCATCGTGTTGTCGCCCGAGCAGAAGCGCTCGGCGAGGTGGGCGATGACCGTGTCGGTGTAGAGTTCGGCGTCGGGGTTCTCCTGGATGCCCTGCATGTAGCAGCGGGCGAGGTCACCGAGGGCCGGGACGGCTTCGGGGCAGTCCGGGAAGGCGTTGAGGACCTGGACGAGACGATCGCGGGCGTTGTCGATCTGCCCCTGCGCGAAGAGGGAACGGGCGTCGCGGAACTGGATCTGGCGGACCCGCGCGGTCTGCTCTTCCGTGACCGGGGACTGGACCTTCCCGCCGAAGGTGTCGACGAGGATGGCGCGGACGGCCTCGGCGCGTTCGCCGGCGTCGGCGGCCCAGTTGCTCTCAGGATACTGCATGTAGACATTGAGGAAGTGGTTGTAGGCGCCGTCACCCTTGCGCTTGCCGGCGACCTTTTCGCCGAGGAGGAGGGAAAGCACCTCTTCGCGCTTTTCCGTGTTGTTCACGCTGAATCCCTCCTCGGCCATGAGGCGTTCGGCCTCGGCCTGGAGCATGACGGCGAGGAGGTAGCGGCATTCTGCCATCGGGCTGACGCGGGTCAGAGGCTCGCCGGTCTCGGCCTCCTGGGCGACGAGCGCCTCATGGATGCCCGTGAGGGTGCCCATGTAGTCGTTGACGAGCTTCTTGGCCGCATCGGCCTTGTGGTTGATCATGAGGCTGTGGGCCTTGAGGACGATTGCCTTGCCGAACCAGAGGTCCTGCTTCCAGAGGAGCTTGTCGGCCCAACCGTTTACGTCCTTGCAGTAGGCGGCCTGCTTGGTTTTGTCCTTTTCGTCCTCCGCGAGCGAAAGGGCGATTTCCGCCATTTCGGCGAGGCACTGGCGTTCGACGTGCTCCGGGAGCTTCTTCTTCTGGCCCAGGAGCAACTTGTAGGTCTTGAGGGCGTTCTCCCGCTCCTTGAGGTTGAGCAGCATCTGCGCATACTTGTAGGCGGAGTCGCTGAAGAAGGTGCCGAGGGCGTCGGGGACCTCCTTCTCATATTGTTTGAAGAAGCCTTCGTAGATGCCCTTTGCCTCGGGATATTTGCCAAAGGCATAGTAGGAGTCGGCAAGCGCAAGCTTCATCGCCCATGTTTCGGGCGAATTCTGGTTTGGCTCCCGCGCGATGCGCGCCTTGACATCGTCGAACTTGCCGCGGGCGAGTTCCCCCTCAAGTTCAAGGACGGCGAGTTTTGCCTTGGCTTCCGGGAACTTGACGGTGAGGTCCTTGAGGACGAGATCCGCGATGTCCGCGAAGAGGTACTGTTGAAGGCCCTTCACGTAGCGAAGGCCCTCTTTGAGTTCCCGTTCGCGGGCGGCCTCGGGATCCTCCTCCTGCGCGAAGGCTGCGAACGACGCAAAGACCACCGCAGCCACCATCAGGCGCGGCGAAAAAGAAAGCAGATGCTGTCGAGAGTGCATATTCCTTTTATACCCTCTTTTCGCGGTTTGGTCAATCTCCGATTTTCTCCCAGGCCTTGTCAAACGCCTCCGGGGCGACGAGATAGAAGTGGCAAGGGACGCCGAGATAATGGCGCAGATCGTTCCTAAGTACTTGGTCAAATGGATTCAAGAGGCCTACAAGAAATTCGCCGCCGACTTCGTCGAAGACAATCGCGCCCTGGCGGACGAGGTACGATTTCAGCTCACCGTTGAGGCTTTGAGGTTGCGGCTCGAAGGCGGCGAGGTCGATGAAAGGGCAGCGGCCTTTTTCGGACAGGTGCTGCATGAGGCCGTCGAAGCCCGGAATCTGCCGGTCGACGACCGCGTGGAGGACGGAGATGGCCGTTCCGCGTGATTCGGCGATCTGCACTGTGAGGTCTTCGATAATCTGGGAGTATTCCTCCTGCTTGAGGCGACCGTCGGCGCAGAGGTCCCACGCAAGGCCCATCTCGCGGTTGAGGATGATCTTGTCGAGGATGACGCCGGAGGGCGGAGGCTCTGCCGCCGGCAACGGCGCAGATGATGAGTCATCCGCAGAGGCGGGGCTTTCCTTGACGAGGATTTCGAGCGAGGTGAGCGCCTCAAGGGCGTCAAAGTCCGCCTCGGCGTGCGGGCGCAGCATCTCCACGGCCCGGGCCGCGGCAACGGTGTCGCGCTTGGCGATGAGGACGCGCGAAAGACGAATCAGCGTCGCACGGGCACGGAGGGTGTTGCCTGCCTGCTCGTAAGCGGCCGCGAGCGCCTCAAGCGCCGCCGAATCGTTTGGCGACGACTCAAGCAAGTGCTCGTAGAGGGAAATGGACTCCTCCACGGACGGATTGGCCGATGTGATGCTATCGCTCATGGGGCATGATTATACCGCAAGAACGAAATCGGCGTAAAGCTTTTTTTGGGTTGACTGGCGAAACGATGGTTTCCGGTGTTGCGGCCACGCTGATGTTTTGCTACAATTTTCGCCATGAATATCGACAAGAAACTCGATGGCGGCAAACTCTCCCTCAAAATCTCCGGGAGGCTTGACACAAACACCTCGCCCCAGCTTGAGGCCGAATTGAAATTGGACGGCGTGAACGAGATCTCGTTCGATCTCGCGGAGCTTGAATATGTCTCTTCGGCCGGACTGCGCGTTTTCCTCACCGCGCAGAAGGCCATGATGGCCTGCGGCGGCCAGATGACGATCTCCAACCCCAACGACACCGTTCGCGGCGTCTTCGACATCACCGGCTGCTCCGACATCTTCACAATCGTGTAGCCGGCGACCAAGGCCGCAGGCCACACGATTGTGGAAACCTCCAGGCCTCCGACATCCCATGAGCCAGCGCTGGAAAACATTCGCCTGGGCGGCCGCGCTCTTCTACGTGGTGCTCCTCTCCTTCAACTGGAGCGTCTTGACGCGCCGCGCCGACCTGCAGACCGAGTCGATGCTCGACTTCGCGATGCTCGACTACGACGCGACCGTGATGGCCGCGATCGACTCCATGCTGATGCACGCGGCGGATTCCATTGTGGCCGAGTTCGGCAATCCGTCGCCCCAGCCCGCCGAACGCATGTCCCTCATCGCCGCCCAGCGCGAACTCGATGAGATAAACGTCGTCGCCCGCGACGGGTTCATCCTCGCCTCGACCGACCCGAAGCTCATCGGCGTCACGATGGTCGAAAAAGCACAGGCGGCGGAATTCATGGTCCTGACGAACGGAATCCGCCATGCCTTTTCACAGCCTTTCCGCCAGGGGGCGAACAACCCGGAAGTCCGCCGAAAGTACGTCGGCGTCGCCTTCCCCGGGGGTAACGGCTACATCCAGGTCGGCATAGACGAGTCGCACGTCACGAAGATGTTCCCCTCGATCATGGACTTCATCTTTGATGGCTGGCTGCTCGGAAGCACGGGCTTCTTCCTTTGCGCCGACGTCAACGACGGAAGCCTCATCTCCAATCCAGCCCGTCACCGCGACGAGGCGCGCTTCCTCTCCGAGACCGGCTACGACCCCGATGATCCCGTCGTGTGCGAGGATGGCAAGACAACCTTCCGGCAGCGCCTCTTCGGAGACCTCTGCGACTGTCGCGCGGCGATCTACTGCGGGCACCGCGTCATCGCCTGCCTCCCGCCCGCCGAATACTACGCCGCGCGCACCTTCTACGCCGCCGTCATGGCGTTTGTCCTCGCGCTCGTACTCGTGGTCTTCGTCCTGCTCTTCCGCCGCATCGACAGGGACGCCGACCGTCTCAGGGCCTTTTACGCGGCCGAGGAGGCCACGCGCGCGAAGGACATGGAAATCGCCAAGACGATTCAGAACTCCGCGCTGCCGAACGTCCTGCCCGCCAACCCGCACTTTCAGCTTTCAGCCGCAATGCAGGCGGCCAAAGAGGTCGGTGGCGACTTCTACGACTACTTCCCGCTCGATGACACGCGCTACGCCTTTCTTGTAGCTGACGTTTCCGGCAAGGGCATCACCGCCGCGCTCTACATGATGACCGCCAAGACGCTCATAAAAGACACGCTCCTCGCCCTCCGCGATCCCGCCGCGACGCTCACCCGCGCAAACGCCGAACTCTGCCGCAACAATCCCGCCAACATGTTCATCACGGCCTGGGTCGGCGTCCTCGACACCGAGACAGGGACCGTCTTCTTCGCCAACGCCGGGCACAATCCTCCGCTGAAGTTGACGGCGGCCGATGCCGCCGATGTCGCCTTCCTCACCGCAAAGTCAGGCCCCATGCTCGCCTTCATGGACGGCATCGTCTACAAACCGTGCAAGGTGACGCTCGCCCCCGGGGATTCGCTTTTCCTCTACACCGACGGCGTGACGGAGGCGCTCGACCCGAAGAATGAACTCTACGGCGAGGGCCGTCTGCTGGAGACGCTGCGCGCCGCTCCGTCCCCAGAGCCCGAATCGGTCTGCACCATCGTTCGCGCGACCGTCGCGGCCTTCGCGGCCGGCGCGCCCCAGGCCGATGACATCACGGTCCTCGCCCTCAGATACGTCTCACGGCCGCGCATCTTCTCGCGCAGCTTCTCGGCCACCATGGAGGGCCTCGGCAAGGCGGCCGCCTTCTTCGACGAGCTCCTAGGGCCTTCGTCCGCCCTTGGCGGCGACGTCGCGCCGTTCCGAAAACTTCTGCCTTCCCTCCAGATCTTCCTCGACGAAATCGGTTCGAACATCGTTCGGTATTCCGGAGCCTCCGGTTTCGTGATCGACGTGGAACTGGTCGAGACCCCGGCGGGCGTTCGGCTCGTCTTCTTCGACGACGGTTCCGCCTATGACCCGCTTTCGCATGCGGATCCCGACACGACGCTTTCTGCCGACAAGCGCCAGATCGGCGGCCTCGGCATCCTGATGGTCAAGAAGATGGCGACCTCCATCGCCTATGCCCGCGTCAACAACCGCAACCGTCTGACAATCTTCAAGGAGGCGTAGCGGCCTCAGATTTTCTCCTCGATGCCGCGGAACGCGACGTTGAGTTCGTGCATGGGCGCGATGAGCTTGCCGAGCGGAAGGTCCTTCACCAATGCGGCAAGGGCGTTGACGTCCTTCGGGAAGCACTTGCCGCCATAGCCGTATTTGCCGTCGGGGCCGGGGACGAAGGTGTGCATGTCGTTGATGTAGCCGGAGAGAAGGCAGCCCCGCTGGACGCGCTGGTAGTCGGCCCCGAGGCGGCGGCAGTAGTCCGCGACGCAGTTGAAGTAGGTGACTTTGAGTGCGCCGAAGACGTTGTGGGCGTACTTCGTGATTTCAGCCTCAAGCGGCGTCATCATGACGTGGTATTTTCCCCTGAAGACCTTGGACAGGAGCTCCTCTTCGCCGGTGAAGACCATCGGCTGGCGGCGGAAGTCCTCGATGTGGGTGCGTTCCGTAAGGAACTCCGGCATGAAGTAGACGCGGTGTCCCGTCTTGCGTGAGAGGCGCTCGGAGCTGCCGGGCAGGATGGTGGTGCGCACGAAGACGGGCTTGTCGGGCAGGGCCGAGATGAGCTGTTCCATGAGCGTCAGGTCCTGCGAGCCGTCGTTTTCGGTTGGAACGTGAATTTGCAGGAAGTAGACGTCTGCGCCGGAGATGTCGTCGTTCATGCCTTTTGGGGGGTCCGAGACGACGATTCTCACGTCTGGGTTGTTCTCCTCAAGCCAGGCCTTCAACGCGCCTCCGACAAATCCGCATCCGATAATGCCTACGGTAATCATGTTGTTTTCCATCATTATAGTTTACCGCAAGCGGGCACTTTGCGCAAGCCCTCCAGCCTGAAATTCACATTATTAGTCGACAAGACGGGCAAGATTCGGTATCATTATATGGCAATGATTATTCTCCACTATGTTGTTGCAGCCTTGGCAGTCTGCGTACTGACAGCGTTCGGCGCACATGAGCCGACTGCACCAATTGAAGACCTCGCTTCACTGGCGAGCGCCGGGAGCGCGGCGCACGCCACGACAAACGGGGTTGCCTCCCTTTCAACGAATGATGTCGTCGTTTCGCCTCACCAAAAGCTGATCGATGCGTGGCAGGACGTTGAAAATGTCGGTGACGCCACCCCGCTTCACACCGTGTCGTTGCCGATATCGCACTATCCAAACGGAGAGGTGAGAATCCAGTTTAAAGCCAAGGAGGCATTGTTTCCAAAAGACGAAAACGCCTATTTGCGCGCAAAGAACGTCTATATGGAAATGTTTTCGCCGATGGCGCAGGGTGGACGCGTGGAAGGGATTTTCATGTCTGACAACTGCATTTACGACAGGGTTTTGCATGACGGTTACTGCGAGGGATGGGTTCGGCTCCAGTATCGGAACGTCAAGATTGTCGGAACGAACATGACCTGGAATCTTGATACGCGCAAGGCCAAGATTACCGGCGGATCGCAGGTGACCATTGAAAACGGACTTCTGAAAGGGTTAGGTGGGATTTTCAACTAATGAAGACTAAAGTTTTTCCTGTTTTCCTTCTGACTTTCTTCACGCTGGCCGTCGGCTTGGTTTTTCATGCCGAAGCCGATGGGGCCGTCAAGCCAAGGAAGAAGTCGGAAAAGACGGACATCACGTCGAACCGGATGGAGTACGACTACGCGGAAAGCACGATTTTCTTTGAGGAGAACGTTCGCGTCGTCGACGAAGAATACACGCTCACCGCCGACAGGATTATCGTTTTTCTGGAGGGGACGAACGAGGTGCGCCAGATCCGTGCAATAGGGCACGTGTTCATCGTAAGCGGCGACAGAACCGGTCGGTGCCCGGAGGCGGTCTATACCAAGAAAAGCGGCGAAATCGTCATGTCCGGCCCCAACGACACCTCCGTCCAGCTCACGAGCAAGGACGATAAGATCTGGGGCCGGAAAATAACAATCTGGTTGGACAGCCAGCGCATGGTGTGCGTCCCCGCCCGCTTGACGCTCATCGACTCCAACCCCGCGAAGGCAACGGGCACCGACAAGAACGGGGAAGAGAAACGGGTTCTTCCATAGGTGGACGACATGGCCGAGGACGCAAAGGACACCACGCCGGGCGCGACTGCGCCCGCAACTCCAGACCTGGACGCCAGGGGGCTTGTCAAACGTTACCATGGGCGCACCGTTGTGAAGGGCGTCTCGATTCAGGCACGCTGCGGAGAGATTGTCGGCATCCTCGGGCCAAACGGAGCCGGCAAGACGACGTCATTCTACATGATTGTCGGCCTGGTGCGCCCGAACGAGGGAAAGGTTTTCTTCCAGGGCGAGGACATCACGCGCATGCCCGTCTACAAGCGGGCCCGACTGGGGCTTGGCTACCTGGCGCAGGAGGCCTCCGTCTTCCGCAAACTTAGCGTCGAGGACAATCTCCTCGCAATTCTTGAATCGATGCATCTCAGGCGGGCCGAGCGGCGCGCGCGCTGCGAGGAACTCCTTGAGAGCCTCCACCTTACGCACGTGACGAAGCAGAAGGCCTACACCCTTAGCGGCGGCGAGCGCCGCAAGCTCGAAATCGCGCGCGCCCTCGTGAGGCATCCAACGATTCTCATGCTCGACGAGCCCTTCAGCGGCGTCGATCCGCTCGCCGTCCACGACATCCAGGAGATTGTCAAGGGACTCCGTTCGCAGGGTCTTGGCATCATCATCACCGACCACAATGTCCGCGAGACGCTCGCGGTCGTCGACCGCGCCTACCTCATTTATGAAGGATCCGTTCTTCGCGAAGGGAGCAGCGACTTCCTCGTCAACGATCCGGAGGCACGCAAACTTTACCTAGGCGCCGGATTCAGGATGTAGTCCGCAACGGACCCGGTCCGCGCCGTTTTTTGACAAGACAAAAAGGAAGGAAAAGAACCATGAGCATTGAAGTCACCGCAAGGCATAAGGACATTTCGTCAAGGCTGCAGGACTACGCCCGCGGCAAGGCAGAGGCCATTGAGGCCGAGTATCCCAAGACGACGTCCGTCAAGATCGTTCTCGACTTCGACCGCCACATCTACCGCACCCATGTCACCGCCACTGTCGACGGCTTCCAGTTCGACGGCGAGTCCGACGACACCGACAACATTGTCAAGACCATAGACGAGGCGGCGGACAAGGTCAGCCGCCAGATCCGCAAGCAGCTCGACAAGATCGGCGACAACCGCAAGTAGGCGAGCGCTCCGCGCCGGCCGGGCCGCCGCGGGGAAGTGAGACCCATGACGGGAAAATTCCCAGAGGCCGCGACGACGGTCCGAAAATTCTTCGAGGGAGGCGTGACGCGCCTCCTCCTCCAGCTAGTGGCCGGGCAGAACGGCCTGGACCGTCCAATCCGCGAACCGGCGATCAACCGCCCCGGCCTGGGACTCGCCGGCTTCTTCAAGTACTTCCCCGTCAAGCGCATCCAGCTCATCGGATACGCCGAGTATTCCTATCTGCGGACCCTGTCCGAAGAGGATCGCGTAGCGCGGATGGAGGGCATTTTCGCGCGTCACGTGCCGTGCATCATCTATTCGCGCAACCGCCATCCAAGCGAGCGGGTCAGGGAACTCGCCGAAAAGTATTCGATTCCACTCCTCCGCACCCAGATGATCACCGGCCTCTTCACGAACGCCGCGACGATTCTGATGGAGGATCTCTGTTCGCCGCGCGTGAAGGTCCACGGCACCATGCTTGAGGTGTCGGGCATGGGCGTCCTCCTCGAAGGGCCGCCCGGCATTGGCAAGAGCGAGACGGCGCTCGGACTGATCAAGCACGGCCATGCGCTCGTTGCGGACGACTGCACCCTGCTTGCGCGCGCCAGCAACGGAAGCATCATCGGTTCTGCCGTCGGCATCACCCAGCACTACATGGAAATCCGCGGCCTCGGCATCATCTACGTGCCCTCGATCTTCGGCGTCTCCGCCGTTCGCGGCGCCAAGCAGCTGGACCTGGTCGTGACCCTCATGCCGCAAAACTCCGAAACGGACGGAGCCGAACTCGACCGCACCGGGGCGAACGAGCTCAGGCGCGACATACTGGGCGTGGAGGTGCCGCAGGTCATCCTCCCCGTCGCGCCGGGCCGCGACCTGGTCAACGTGGTCGAAACCGTGGCCCAGGAATACAAGCTGCGCCTCGCGGGACAGTTCGCCTACCGCGACCTTGACGCGCGGATCAAACAGGTGAATGGCGGCGCAATGTAATTTCAGGAGACAAAAGTGGCAAACAACGACTCCAAGACGCGAAACATGGTCCTCCTCAACCGCTACGGCATGCACGTGCGGCCGGCCGGGCTTTTCGCCAAAGTCGCCTCGCGCTTCAAGGCCGACGTCAAGGTCGAGAAGGACGGCGACGGGAACGTCGTCTCCGGCAAGAGCATCATGGCCCTGATGACGCTGGAAGCCGTCTGCGGTTCGACTCTGACCGTTACGGCCACGGGCCCCGAAGCGGACAACGTCCTCGACGAACTGGAGGCGCTGGTCAAGCGCAAGTTCGACATCCCAGATGAACAGTAGGTCCCAGCAAGCCCCGGCATCCTACCTCCGCGGAATCGGCGTTTCGCCCGGCATCGCGGTGGCGACCGCCGTCCTGTACCGTTCGCGGATCATGAATCCGCCGACGGTGACGATAGGCGACGACGAAGCCGAGGCCGAATGGGAGCGCCTTGAAGCCGCCAAGGCGGCCGCGCGCAGGCAGCTCGCGGAACTGCGCGAGCGCCTCGGCGCCTACGCGCAGGCCGGCGAGGCCGGCATCATCGACGGACACCTCATGGTGGTGGACGACGAAGTCATCGTCGAGGAGTGCCGGAAGGAGATCTTCGAGCTCCACCACAACGCCGAATGGGCCACGCGCAACGTCGCCAACAAGTACATCGCCCAGTTCACCGAGGCCGACGACGCCCTCTTCCGCGAACGGGCCGACGACGTCGCCGACGTCTCGCGCCGCATTCTCCGCAACCTCATGGGCATCAAGGACGAACTTCCCGGACAATGGGACCGCCCCTGCGTCGTCGTGGCGGAGAATCTCACCCCGTCCGAAACGCTCGCCCTCCCGCGCGACGTCGTCAAGGCCGTCGTCCTCGACAGGG
>JAEEGL012472189.1_pt1 | contig 12404 bp, 12 predicted proteins | sample 9134231 | NCBI WGS metagenome assembly JAEEGL01 (sample SAMN16246548, study PRJNA631951) | gut metagenome | biome: gut microbiome; feature: rumen; material: fiber-attached | host: Bos | place: Iran: Karaj | collected 2018-10 | reverse complement strand
TTTATTCTCCGTTTCTTTGATAATCTGATGTCCGCATGTGCTGACGATAACTATGCTAACACATTATCGGGCAATTTTAAAGAACAAAGTACATGTTCTTCTTATCCTTGAAGAATGATGTCAAAAATACTAAAATAGAATAGTCAGATAAATTCAAAAAAATGGTGAAAAATGATTACTGAAGATATAAGAAAAGAATTGTTTGACAATCAGGATATCAAATACAGGGATTTTCAGAAAAAACTGATCCCTACCGTAGACCCCGATTCGGTCATCGGAGTAAGAACACCCAAACTTCGGGACATGGCAAAGGGATATCTTAAAAGAGACGATATTGATGATTTCCTTTCAGTGCTCCCTCATGAGTATTTTGATGAAAACCAGCTCCATGCTTTCATCCTTTCGGGTATGAAGGATTATGAAAAATGCCTGTCGGGAGTCTGTTCTTTCTTGCCATTTGTCGATAACTGGGCGACATGCGATCAGATGTCTCCAAAGGTCTTTAAAAAGCACAAACAGGAACTTTTAAAAACAATAAATAAATGGTTAAAGTCCAAAGAAACGTATACCGTAAGGTTTGCGATCGGAATGCTGATGGAGCATTTCCTTGATGAGGACTTTGATATTAAGTACCCGCAAAAGATCTCCGGACTAAGATCTGATGAGTACTATATAAATATGATGATCGCGTGGTATTTTGCAACGGCTCTGGCTAAGCAGTATGATGCGGTCATTCCGTTTATTGAAGATAAGAAACTTGATCCCTGGACGCATAACATGGCGATCAGAAAGTCGACTGAAAGCTTCAGGATAAGCCCCGAACAGAAGCAGTATCTTAAGAGTCTTAAGATATCAAATAAATAAGAAAGTACAGAGTAAGCAAGATGCCGGAAAGATCGGATCTTATTGTAGGTGGATATTTCTTCGGATCGTTCGAGGATTCCGCCATTGCACAAAAAGAACTTAAGAACGCCAAATATCTTGAAGAAAGATTGAATGCTATGAAACCTTCTCAGATGAAGTCTGTCTATGACAAGATGCTTGATGAGAAGGTCTTTTCCACGCCGGTAGGCTGGGAATACCTTAAATATCTGAGGGGTAAAGTCATTCAGTCAGGAGTTGACGAAAACGAACTGCGTCCCATCCCTCTTTATATCAATTTCAGTGCTCAGAAAGAAGACTCTCTGGATAAACCAAGCGATCATATCGCGAGGGAACATATACGGCCGTCCAGAAGAAGAAAAAATACCATTAAGGATATTCTTAAGATATCGGTAATTGCAAATGTTTTTCTGTTAATACTGGTCTTACTGATGTTTCTTATAACTATTAAGTCTGACAATCCCAACATTCTGAATTATAAGGAAGCAATAATCAATGAATATGCTTCGTGGGAAGAAGAACTTAACGCCAGGGAAGAAGCAATAAAAGAAAAGGAGAAAGAACTTGAAGATACTGGTAGTCGATGATGAATCAAGAATGAGAAAGCTCGTCAGGGACTTCCTTGTAAGTAATGATTTTTCCGTGATCGAGGCATCTAACGGCCGCGAAGCCCTGGACCGCTTCTATGAAGATAAAGATATCGCGCTTATCATACTTGATGTTATGATGCCTGAGCTTGACGGTTACGAGGTCCTTAAAAGGATCAGGGAGGAATCCAAGGTCCCTGTCATTATGCTCACAGCCAAATCCGAGGAAAAGGATGAACTCTTAAGCTTTTCTTTAGGTGTTGATGAATTCATATCAAAACCCTTCAGCCCGAAGGTCCTTGTTGCAAGGGTAAATGCGATCTTAAGAAGAACCGCCGGAGATGAAACTGTGCAGCGTATCGAAGCCGGCGGCATTGTCATAGACAAGCTTTCACACCGGGTTCTCATAGATGGCCGTGAAGTGGAACTCAGCTACAAAGAGTTTGAACTCCTTTCATTTTTTATGGAGAATCAGGATGTTGCCCTCTCAAGAGAAAAGATCCTAAATTCCGTATGGAACTATGATTATTTCGGTGATGCCAGAACAATAGATACACATGTTAAAAAACTCCGCGCCAAACTCGGCGACCGCGGCGATAACATCAAGACAATCTGGGGAATCGGGTACAAATTTGAAGCAACAGAAAAAGGAGAGTCAGTATGAGCGTTGTCAGAACCAATGAAAAATGTATCGGATGTAACAAATGTATCAGAGCCTGCAGCTGTACCGGAGCAAATATTGCAGTTGAAAAAGACAGAGGCAATGTCATTGAAGTAGACCCTAAAAGATGTATTGCATGCGGAGCGTGCATAGATGCATGTGAACATGGTGCAAGAGAGTATGAAGATGACGTTGAAAGATTCTTCGCAGATCTTGACCGTAATGAACAGATATCCGTACTCATAGCTCCTGCATTTTTGGCAAATTATCCCGGTGAATATGAAAAATATCTCGGAATGCTCAAGAAACTCGGAGTTAACCGCTTTATCAGCGTTTCATTCGGGGCAGATATCACTACCTGGGGATATATTAAGTACATTACCGAGAGAAATTATTATGGAAGTATATCGCAGCCTTGCCCTGCAGTAGTTGGATATATTGAGAGATATATGCCTGAACTTCTTCCTAAACTCATGCCTGTTCAGAGTCCTATGATGTGCTCAGCCATATATGTTAAGAAGTATCTTAAGGTAAATGATAAACTGGCATTTATAAGTCCCTGTATTGCTAAGAAGAACGAGATAGATGATCCTAACAATAAAGGATATATTTCATATAATCTGACCTTTTCCAAGCTTGTCGCTTATCTTAAGGATCATCCGGTAAACGGTGCCCAGCCTTATAAAGACGAGATCGAATATGGCCTTGGTTCCATCTACCCGATGCCCGGTGGACTTAAAGAGAATGTTTACTGGCTTCTTGGTGAGGATGCGCTTGTCCGACAGATGGAAGGCGAGCATCATATGTACGAGTATTTAAGGCGCAATAAGGACCGCATAAAGAACAACAGAAACCCTTATCTTTTTGTGGATGCGCTTAACTGTACGAACGGTTGCCTTTACGGGACCGGAGTTGATAACCGTAAGACACTGAATGAAGACGTTTTTATCAACATACAGAAAATACGTTCAAACAGTAAAAATGAATCAAAAAGATCCGCCTGGGGAAGAGGCCTTACACCAAAACAGAGACTTGAGGCATTAAACAAGCAGTTTGCTGATCTTGATCTTAATGATTTTGTCAGACAATATACCGACAGAAGCAAAGAGTGCGCTTTCAATATTCCGAGTGAGGCTCAGATCAACACAATCTTTGTAAGTCTTAATAAAGATACCGAAGAGAAGCGTCATATAGATTGCGGGTGCTGCGGATATGATACCTGCAGAGACATGGCGATCGCTATCTATAACGGTTTTAACCATATTCATAACTGTGTGCACTACATCAAAGACAGAGCCTACGAAGAAAAAGATAAGGCTATGGAGCTTGCAGAAGAAGTCAAGCAGGCACATGATGAGATGAATGTAAAGAAGGAATCTCTCGGTGCCGGTATAAGTGCCAACTTTGATAACCTGATAGAGTCTATTGCATCAATAGAGCAGGCAAGTACTGCTAATGTTAGTGAAACCACAGGAATATCCGATTCCATGTCAGAGGTTGATGATTTTGCAAAGAATCTAAAAGAAGTTCTATCAAGTATTGAGGGATATCTTGAGAAACTCGAAGCAAATAATGCCGATGTTATTGCAATTTCAAGTCAGACAAACCTTCTTGCCCTTAATGCTTCGATAGAGGCGGCAAGAGCCGGTGAAGCAGGAAGAGGATTTGCGGTTGTTGCTGAAGAGATAAAGAAACTGGCCGAAAATTCCAAGACAACAGCCGATGACAGTAATAAGAACAATAATGACATCAAGGAGACGATCAATAAACTCATCGAAGAGTCCGGCCGTCTTTCCGAGATCGTGGAAAGTGTTAATACACGTGCGCAGAATCTTGTGGATTCTTCTGAACAGACTGCAGAATCTATTAATAAGATGCAGATGCTTACGAGAAATGTAGAAGATTCCTTAAAACAGGTTCTCGAATCATAAAAAAATATAATAAATACTATCTGATAACAAAGCTACGTGCTGAGTGGAAAGGAGTTACTTGTGAAAAATACAGTAAGAGGGATCATTGCGCTGATCCTTATGTCAGTCATGCTCATCGGCTGCTCAAAGACTTCCAAAGAGCCCGATAACACACAGATCCGGGTGGGCTCACTTAAAGGACCTACTTCCATCGGTATCATAAAAATGATACATGAAAAAGATGGCGGAGAGTATAACTTTACCATTGAGACGCAGGCGGATGTCCTGCTATCAGGCCTCGCAGCTGGCGACCTCGATATCGCGCTTATACCTGCCAATGTTGCAGCTGTCCTTTATAACAAGACCGGCGGTTCGATATCAGTCATCGATATCAATACACTTGGTGTGCTTTATATGGTAAGCGGTGATAAGAGCATTACAAAGATGAGAGATCTTGAAGGCCGTACGGTTTATACCACGGGTGCCGGATCGACGCCTGAATATGTCCTTAGATATCTTTTAAAAGAGTATGGACTTACCGATAAGGTGAACATTGAATTCAAATCCGAGGCTACCGAGGTTGCTGCATTGCTTGCACAGGATACTTCAGCTGTAGGAATGCTTCCTCAGCCGTTTGTTACTGCAGCTCTTAAGCAGAACGAATCTCTGGCAGTCGTTTTGGATATGACAAAAGAATGGGATTCTCTTGAAAACGGTTCTTCCCTTATTACGGGAGTCACCGTTGTGAGAAATGAATTTCTTAAAGATCATCCTCAGGCCGTATCTAAGTTTATGGAAGACCATTTTGACGCGGTTTCCTTTGTTAACAGTGATATAGACACCGCAGCTTCCTATGTTGTCGAGGCCGGTATTATCGAGAAAGAACCTGTAGCAAAAAGTGCTATACCGAATTGTAATATAGTGTGTATTTCCGGCAAGGAAATGAAGTTTTCGTTATCCGGATATTTAAAGGTCCTGTATGATCAGGATCCGGCATCTGTAGGCGGAAATCTCCCTTCTAACGATTTTTATACAGATATTAAATGAATAAAAAACTAAAGAAAGCGGTAATCCTGTTCATATGGTTAGCCCTGTGGCAGGTTACCGCGTTTTTTGTTAACAACCCTATATATTTTGCTTCCCCGGTTGAAGTTGCGATCGATCTTTGCACCAAAGTAAAAGATTTGGTATTCTGGCAGTCTGTTGCGGGGTCACTTTTAAGGATAATTTCAGGTTTTGTGATCTCTTTTTTTGCTGCGTTTCTAATGTCTTTTGCCGCATACAGATTTGCATGGATAAGAGAATTCCTTTCGCCGGCTGTTACATTCCTCAAATCGGTACCGATAGCAGCCGTTGTGGTTATTTTGCTCATATGGTGGGGCTCCGGATGCCTGGTGCTTTGCATCAGTATGATGGTGGTTTTTCCGAACATATATCTTAATATGCTGTCTGGACTTGATAATGCGGATGATAAGCTTCTTGAAATGGTAGATGTATTTAAAGTGCGGGGTTTAGATAAGATTCTCTGGATATATCGACCGTCATATCTGCCGCATCTGCACTCGGCGGTTTCTGTTTCGCTGGGCATGTGTTTCAAATCAGGGATAGCTGCTGAGGTTATAGGGCTTCCACGTTTCAGCGCAGGTGAACAGCTGTACAGGGATAAGATCTATCTGAACACTGCCGGAGTATTTGCGTGGGTAATAGTTATACTTTTGGTAAGTTCATTAACAGAACGTCTTATCAGATACGGTTTAAAACTGCTTTCGAAAATACCGTCATCATGTCCGGAAGAAGTAAAAAGCAGCGTTTTACAGGACTCGGATAATAATGATCCTGAAATCAGAGAATATACGATAAGCGCTGAAAAAATTACCAAATCATTTGAGGAAAGACAGATTATCAATACAGACATTAAACTTAAAAGAGGCCGTATTTATTTTCTGAAAGGGCCGTCCGGTGCCGGCAAAACAACATTGCTTAAAATCTTATCGGGAGTTACAGATGCAGATTCGGGAAATGTCCGTTCCGGATCCGTGAGCATGGTATTTCAGGATGACAGACTGATCGAAAGCGCTAACGGACTCAGAAATCTTCGCATAGCAGGTTGTGACGGAGATCTTAAAAACGAATATCTTAAGCTGCTCCCTGTGCAGACTTTGATGCTTCCGGTTTCAAAACTAAGCGGAGGAGAAAGGAGACGCCTTAGCATATTAAGAGCGATCCTTCGAAGATCGGATGTGGTTATTATGGATGAACCGTTTGCGGGGCTTGACGAAGATACAAAAATAAAGACAGCTGATTGGATACTTGATAATCTGAACGGAAGAACTCTGCTTTATACAGCACATGATACGGAACCGATCATATTTCCAAAGGCTGATGAGTTATTTCTGACAGATATATGATCTGATGACATGGGGGTTTTTTATGGAAACAAGAATTGCACTTATCGGGATTATAGTTACTGATAATCAAATAAGCAGTGATCTTAACTCACTGCTTTCAGGATATGCGGATTACATTATAGGCCGTATGGGTATTCCGCATCATAAGCATAATGAAGAAGAAGTTGCGATAATCAGTATTGCGATCGAAGCACCTCAAAGTGTTATAAGTGCACTTTCAGGTAAACTCGGAATGCTAAACGGAGTAACGGCTAAAGTTCTTTATGCCGGATAGATCAGTCTTTTTTTTCATAAAGATTTCTGAATTCGGTAGGTGTGCATCCTTTGATTATCTTAAACATTCTCATGAATGCCGACAGGGAATTGAACCCCGATCTGGATGCAACCTCCATTACATTCATATTCGGATCCATCAGCAGTTTTTCTGCATAGTCTATACGCCTGCCATTCAGATATTTGTAAAAAGTTACATTGGCAAACTCTTTAAACAGGCGGCTGAAATGAAATCTTGAGAAACCTGCAAGTTCGGCCACAGAATCCAATGTCAGATCCTCGGTACAGTGAACGTTTATGTATTCACATACCTTCATGAACTTTTCGATATATTCAACCTGCTTTGTTGGTTTGATATCTGCAAAACGTTCAGGCTGCTGAGTGTAACTTCTTCCGGCCATGACAAGTATCTTTAGAAGTTTTGAATAAATAGAAGCATCTCTTAAAGGAGCATTTGAAAAATACTCATCTCTGATCTCTACCATCAATCTGGAAGCTTCGGCATGGATCGCGGGAAAATCTTCCGGTGTTATCATCAAAGCACTTTCAATCGAGAAGAAGGATTCAAAATCACTGAATGAATTAAGGAGCGTAAGACCGCACTGCAATATGATCCTTCGTCCGCTTTCGGCGTTCATTCGATGAAGAACTCCGGGCCCGATTATAAGGATATCGTTGACTCTTAACTCGTATTTTTTTTCAGCGCAGTAAATAGTATATTTACCCTCTGTCGGCATGAGGATCTCTATAGGCGTGTGCCAGTGAACAGGATATTCTTCATAGTCTATATTGTCATAGCAAAGAATCAGGGTATTATCTTCAAAACTGACTGTTTCTTTTGTGCCTTCAAGGTATTTGATCATAAATTAGTTCTCCTGAGATATTAAAAATTGCTTATTCTGATATGTATTAAGCATGGAAAACGTTTGCCAAGATCAGCATGTATGCTTATATACAAGCAAATCGACGTATTTTTACGTGTTTTTATGCATTATATCGTATTACAGGTGTTTTTAGCAATTATTTGTAATTAAATAGCAAGAATTTTATAGAACGAAGTAATACGCAGTCGTATCATAATACTATCAAATAGAAGAGTTAAGATTAGATAATGAGAAGAGAAAACGAAAGAAAACCGCTTGTAAAGCACATTTATACAGCAGATCCTTCCGCTCATGTATATAACGGCAAGATTTATATCTATCCTTCACATGACGTGGAAAGGGACGTTCCGGACGACGATAACGGTGACCAGTATATGATGGAAGACTATCATGTACTTTCTATGGACAACCTTGATTCGGAATGTATTGATAACGGACTTGCATTACATCAGGATGATGTTCCCTGGGTAAAGAACCAGATGTGGGCTCCCGATTCGATCTGTGTTAATGGCAAGTATTATCTGATCTTTCCTGCAAAGGATAAGGATGGAATATTCCGTCTGGGTGTTGCTTCTTCGGATTCACCCGTTGGTCCTTTCAAACCGCAGGATAAACCGATCGAGGGAAGTTACAGTATAGATCCCGCAGTTCTGCTTGATGATGACGGCAGCATTTACTGCTATTATGGCGGACTTTGGGGCGGACAGCTCGAGATGTGGCAGTCAGGTTCATTCAATCCTGATGAGAAGCGCCCTTCCGGAGATGATGAAGCACTTGGCCCTATGTTTGCACAGTTTGCTCCTACGATGGATCACTTCATTACAGAACCCAAGCATTTGACTATTCTTGATGAGAATGGATCGCCGCTTAAAGCATCCGATGAGGACAGGAGATATTTCGAAGGCCCCTGGATGCATAAATATAACGGAAAGTATTACCTTTCATATTCAACAGGTACTACACATTATATCTGCTATGCTGAAGGCGATAAGCCTGATGGCCCCTTTACTTACAAGGGCAGGATAATGGAGCCGGTACTTGGATGGACTACACATCATTCTATAGTTCAGATCGATGGTGAATGGTATCTGTTCTATCATGATTGTGAACTCTCCGGCGGAGTTACACATGAAAGATGTGTCAAGTACACAAAACTTGATATTGACGATAAAGGAAATATCAAGACAATACATCCCTACGAGTAATTTCTTTTTCAATACATCCTCTTTTATAGTTTTTGCGAAGACAGCCTCCGGGTTTCCGGTGGCTGTCTTTGTATTATTTTTTCTTTGTGATAAAATTTCCTTATGAAACGAAAAATGTCTTCAACAAAAAGATTTCTGTTCATATCTCTTGTGGTTATCGCGGCCATAGTTCTGGTTGCCATATTATTCGGCAGAACCGTGACAAAGCAGTTTTTCATTAATCGTAAACTTAAATCAATGACTGATGCTTATAAAAGTCTGAATGAAGCATCTTCTTTACATGAACTCAACTCCGAATCATTTGATCTTACATTCAGAAAAATAAGTGAGAATAATAATATATCCATCGTTCTTGTTGATTCCGATTCTGAAACCATTAAATCCAGCGGACCTGATTATGAATATATGTCAAGACAATTACTTGGCTATCTTTTTGACCGAACCCCGAACGAAGCCAACGTACTTAAATCATCAGAGAAATATGAAGCCTATCTGACGTCCGACTCCAGATACGGCATTGAATACATAGATATGTGGGGAATTCTTGATGATGGTACTTTATTTCTGCTAAGGAGTCCTCTGGGGAGTATTGAGCAGACGGCTGAACTTGCAAATAATCTTATCGCATTCATCTTAACTTCGATCGCTCTTACCTTGCTTGTAATATTCCTGCTTATCAACCGTCAGGCTACCTTTTCAGAACTGCGTGAAGATAATATCCGTCTTCAGAAAGATATTGAAGCCAAGGAAAAGAATGAAAATATGAGAAATGAGTTTATATCCAACGTTTCTCATGAATTAAAAACACCTATTTCACTTATTCAGGGATATGCCGAAGGGCTGAAAGAAACGGTCAATAAGGACGAGGAGTCAAAGGATTTTTACTGTGATGTCATAATGGATGAGGCATCCAAGATGAACATGATGGTAAAAAAGATGCTTGATCTTAATCAGCTGGAGTTTGGACAGATCGAGTTTTCCGATGATATCTTTGATATTGTCGGCGTTATCCGAAACTATCTCCAGCAATCCGAGATCCTGTGCAAACAAAAAGGCATTCTCGTGAGTGTTGACTCGCCGGATGAGATCCTGGTTAAGGCTGATGCATATTATGCCGAAGAAGTATTTAACAACTATTTCAGCAATGCGATGAATCATGTTTCCAAAGATATGAAGATAGAAGTAACAGTCAGGGAGATTGAGGGTGACAGAGTTATGATATCTGTTGAAAATTCAGGAGATCCCATACCTGAAGAATCCCTGCCGCGCATATGGGAGAAGTTTTATAAAGTTGATAAAGCCCGCACCCGGGAATATGGAGGAAGCGGGGTTGGATTAAGTATTGTTAAAGCTATTGTAGATAATATGGGTCAGACATACGGCGTCGAGAATACCGACAATGGTGTCAGATTCTTCTACACCCTTGAAAAAGCGCAAAACATAAGAAATGCTTGATTTACGATTCTGTATATTTGTGCTAGACTAGCGATATGAAGAAAAAACTTTTGATCACAATCACATCTGTTCTGCTTGGCACAATGTTGTCCGGATGCGGTGCGTTCGAGTCCAAGATCCCTACGCTTACCGATGAGCAGCAGGAACTTGTAGTTGAATATGCTACCGAGGTTCTATTGCACTATGACAGGCTCAATGGAGACAAGATAAGGCCTGTTAAATATTCAGTTGTAACAGACGAGGGAAATACTCTTTCCGAAGAAGATTATGAGAATAAACTTAAAGATGATATGACTGCCGATGCAGGACTGACTTTACCGGATAATGACGTATCTGCTGAAAGTGATGAAACTGAAGTTGCTGTTACGGATAATACAGAGGATGAAGTACCGGTTGTATCGTCATTTTCATCGATCAGTGATTGCTTTGGGCTTTCCGGGGTTTCAATAGAGCCTGTAGGATATGAGATCACTGACTTTTATCCCCAGTCGCCTACGGAGTATTTTGTTATGAATGCGACTGAAGGAAACAGGCTTGTCATTTTAAGATTTAAACTGACTAATACTTCAGGAACAGATATGAGAGTAGATGTTCCTTACGGAGATGTGAAATACAAGATCACACTTAACGGCAATACCAAGAATGCGCTTACCACGTTGCTCGTTAATGATCTTGGAACATATTCAAGAGATCTTCTTGCAGGAGAATCCGAAGAAGTTGTTCTTGTCGGCGAATTCGGAAGTGCTGATGCAGGAAACATTTCTTCGCTTTCACTTACCATCAAGAGAGAATCAGGCGATTACGCAGTTAACTTCAAGTGATACGGAGCGCTGATTTGAAAAGAAAAAAGAAAAAAACCGGACTAGTAATATTTCTTATATTGCTCCTGTTGATCTTAGCCGGAGCAGGTGTCTTTGCATATCTGTATTTTACACGTCCCATTTTAAAGATAAATAAGGCTATCGAAGAAGACGATATTGAGACCGTTTCCGAACTTTACAGTTCTTTGTCAAAAGAAAGCGAAATGCTTGACGTCCAGGACCGGATGCTTGACAAGTGTAAGGAACTGGAGCAGGGCTTTGTTGATGAGGAACTTGATTATGACTTTGTGTCAGATCAGTTAGATGTTCTCGGGAAAGAGATACTTGAAGACAACAGCCGGTATGAAAAGATCGTCAAAAATGTTAATATTCTGAATACTTCACGCCTTTCTTTTGACGAAGGAATGGAGGCCTTTGAAAAAGAGGATTATGAAGCTGCTATCGAGGCTTTTTCCAGGGTGATCAAGGATGATGATAATTTCGATAAAGCACAGGCAAAGATAGAAGAGTGCCGGGAGCTTATGAAGCCGGATATAACCGGTTCTTATCGGGCAAAGATCGACCTTTCCCAGGCACTTATGCAGCTCGCCGGATTTTCTGGAACTTCACCTCTTCCGCTGAATATTGATATAGTACTGGAATTCGTTGATGACAGTAACGGATGCTTTTACATGGATGTGAAGGACCCTGAAGGTTTATATGATTCTATGGTTAAAGTGATCACTTTCTATGCCAAGAAAAGCCTGGCGCAGCAATATGGCATTTCCGAAGATAATCTTGATAATTATGCAAAAATGTTTTTGGGGAAAAGTGTAGAGGATCTTGTCAAGGATGAGATGAATCTTGATGATCTCAAAGATTCGCTATACCTGGACAAAACATTTTTCATTTATACGCTTGATGAGGATGCGGTACAAGTGGTCCAGCCGGATTCCAATGATACTCTTGAACTGGATATTCATGATGATGATCTGTATCTTGAAGAAAGCTCGGCCGGAAGCCTTGCCGAGATCAGTTCTTACGGTATCGAATTTCCTTTGATATTCAGCAAAGAATGATGTTTTAAAAATTGTATATACAATTACTGAAATTATCTATTTTATTGTTGTTTGACTTATATTGATATGTTATAATGACTTATGTGTAGTTATATGATGACTGCAGAATAAATAATTCTCATTTCAAGTGGGAAAGAATGAGGTGTGTGGATGGATACAAAGATATTACTTGAAAATGGAACTAACGAACTGGAAGTGCTTGAGTTTGAATTGGATGGTAATGCATACGGAATAAATGTAGCCAAGATCAAAGAGATCAT
>JAEEGL011596594.1_pt1 | contig 12404 bp, 8 predicted proteins | sample 9134231 | NCBI WGS metagenome assembly JAEEGL01 (sample SAMN16246548, study PRJNA631951) | gut metagenome | biome: gut microbiome; feature: rumen; material: fiber-attached | host: Bos | place: Iran: Karaj | collected 2018-10 | reverse complement strand
GCTTTGTCTAAATACATAATTTTAAAGTGATTAATGTTGTTTGCAAATACATTTTTCAGACGCGGTTCCGACCTAATCACCAGCCAGTTTACGTCGTCAAATGCTCCGGATTTTCCGAAATGCGACTGCAAAGGTACAAAAAAAAGTGAAAAGTGAAAAGTGAAAAGTGAAAAATTTGCTTCCGTACCCCATTTTTTACAATTTTTTTGTAATTTTGCACCCGCAAAACAAGTAAATCAATATGCAGGATATCAGAAACATAGCAATTATTGCGCATGTCGACCATGGTAAAACCACACTTGTCGACAAGATGATGCTCGCTGGAAATCTCTTCCGTGAGGGACAGAATCTCAGCAATCAGGTATTGGATGCCAACGACCTCGAACGTGAGCGTGGCATCACCATTCTTTCGAAGAATGTATCTATCAATTGGAAAGGAACAAAGATCAATATTATCGACACCCCGGGACACTCCGACTTCGGTGGCGAGGTGGAGCGCGTGTTAAATATGGCCGACGGCTGCTTGCTGCTCGTCGATGCTTTTGAGGGCCCAATGCCCCAGACGCGTTTCGTACTGCAGAAGGCCCTTCAGATCGGTCTGAAGCCCATCGTGGTGGTCAACAAGGTCGATAAGCCCAATTGTCGTCCTGAGGAGGTCTACGAGATGGTGTTCGACCTGATGTTCTCGCTCAACGCTACTGAAGACCAGCTCGATTTCCCCGTGGTCTATGGCTCTGCCAAGAACGGTTGGATGGGTGAGGACTTCCGTAAGCCAACCGACAATATTACCTATTTATTAGATAAGATCATCGAGGTGATTCCCGCCCCTGAGCAGATTGAGGGCACGCCCCAGATGCTCATCACCTCACTCGACTATTCGAGCTACCAAGGCCGTATCGCTGTGGGTCGTGTCCATCGCGGACAGCTCAAGGACGGCATGCAGGTCACTATCAGCCATCGTGACGGTTCGATGGAGAAGACCAAAATCAAGGAACTCCACACCTTCGAGGGCATGGGTCATGTGCGCACCGACAGTGTCGACTGTGGTGATATCTGTGCTGTCATCGGACTGGATAAGTTTGAGATTGGCGATACCATCTGCGACCTCGAGAATCCTGAGCCTCTGGCACCCATCGCCATCGATGAGCCCACCATGTCGATGCTCTTTACCATCAACGACTCTCCCTTCTTCGGTAAGGAGGGTAAGTTTGTTACCTCACGTCATATCAACGACCGCTTGGAGAAGGAACTCGAGAAGAACCTCGCCCTGAAGGTGGAGCCTTTCGAGGACAGTACCGATAAGTGGGTGGTCTCAGGCCGTGGTGTGCTTCATCTCTCTGTGCTCGTCGAGACCATGCGTCGCGAGGGTTATGAGCTGCAGGTAGGCCAGCCGCAGGTAATCTACAAGGAGATCGATGGCCAGAAGTGCGAGCCTATTGAAGAGCTCACCATCAACGTGCCTGAGGAGTTCGCTTCGAAGATGATTGATATGGTCACCCGTCGTAAGGGCGAGATGACCTCGATGGAGAATCAGGGCGAGCGTGTGAACATCGAGTTCGATATCCCCTCGCGTGGTATCATCGGTCTGCGTACCAATGTGCTGACTGCCTCTCAAGGCGAGGCCATCATGGCCCACCGCTTTAAGGAATATCAGCCCTATAAAGGAGAGATTGAGCGTCGTGTCAACGGTTCTATGATCTCTATGGATACGGGCAATGCCTTTGCATACGCCATCGACAAGCTGCAGGATCGTGGTAAGTTCTTCATCGATCCGGGCGAGGATGTCTATGCCGGTCAGGTAGTGGGCGAGCATGTCCACGATAACGACCTGGTCATCAACGTCTGCAAAGCCAAGCAGCTCACCAACGTCCGTGCTTCTGGTACTGACGAAAAGGCCCGTATCGTGCCTAAGACGGTCATGTCGTTGGAAGAGTGCTTGGAATACATCAAGCAGGACGAGCTCGTCGAGGTCACCCCTAAGTCGATGCGCATGCGCAAGACCATCCTTGACCACGACCAGCGTAAAAAGGCAAATATCCAGCGAGGGTAATCAAAAGAGGGCCAATTAGCAGCGGAATCTATTAAATGACAAGAATATGAAACAGGTTTGGACCCAGCTCCAGACCATCCCCTTGGGTGATCTCTTCATGGGCATGGTGCAGGATTCTGCCACTGGTCGCTGCTATCCTACTGTGATGCTGCGCTCGCCCCTCAACAACGATGAGGAGGTTCCCATTACTACGATGCTTAAGAGGTTAGGCATCGATATTCCCGAAATTCTACAGACGGTAGCCCAGTTCGAGGATTAAGCCTCGCGACTGACCTTTTGCCCGAATACCTTCTCTTCGATGGTCTGGAAGACGACGAAGAGACAAGGTACGATGAAGAGTAGGGCAATCGTACCGATGAGCATGCCACCGATGGCGCCCACACCGAGGGAGCGGTTGCCGTTGGCACCGACGCCTGTGGCGAGAGCCAGAGGCAGCAGACCGAAGATCATGGTGAGCGAGGTCATGAGGATGGGTCGCAGTCGGACGGCCGCTGCATCGAGAGCCGCTTCAACGATGCCCATGCCCTGACGTCGACGTGTAGAAGCATATTCCGTTAAGAGAATGGCCGTCTTCGACAACAGGCCGATGAGCATGATCAATCCCGTTTGCATGTAGATGTTATTCTCCAGTCCCCAGAGGTGGGCAAAGATGAACGACCCCGCCAATCCGAAGGGTACACTCAGAATGACTGCCATAGGGATGAACAGACTCTCGTAAAGGGCACAGAGGATGAGGTAGATAAATACGATACAGATGACGAACACAAGTGCCGTGGTGTTCTGGGCTGATGCCTCCTCACGGCTCATACCACCAAACTCATAGCCATAGCCTTCGGGCAATACCTCGGCAGCCGTCTCGCGGATGGCGTCGATGGCCTGTCCGGAACTGTAGCCCTCAGCTGCAGTTCCGCCTACCTGGATTGACGGGAAGAGGTTGAAGCGGGCGAGGGTCTCGGAGCCGTAGATACGCGTCAGGGTGATGTACTGACCGATGGGCGACATCTCACCATTAGAGCTGCGTACAAAGATATTATTGAGCGACTCGGTATCGAGACGGTATTCAGGCGAGGCCTGCACCATGACACGATAGAGCTTGGTGAAACGTACGAAGTTGGAAGCGTATGATCCGCCTACATAACCGCTCAGGGCTGCGAGCACATCGCTGGGCGACACACCGCGGCGCTTGCAGAGGGCGGCGTCAACCTCGACACGATACTGCGGATATTTCAGCGAGAAGTTGGTGAAAGCTCGGTTGATCTCCGGACGCTCGTTAAGGGCCGCGATGAGACGGTTGGTATAGTTCAATAGTTCGTCGATGGTACCGCCGTGCTTATCCTGTACGTGGAGCTCGAAGCCGTTGATACGGCCGAAGCCAGGGAGCATATTCTGCGTGTTCACCTGAATCTTCGCGTTGGCGATGTCAGCGGTGCGACGGTAGATCTCGTCGACTACGCTCTGCACATCATCGCCCTTGCCCTTGCGCTCGCCCCACTTTTTGAGCTTCAGCGTGAAGTTACCGTTAGAGGATGACTGCTCGAAGTTGTTACTATTTCCTGCGATGAGCGAGTAGATACGCAGCTGTGGCAGGTCCTTGATACGTGCTTCCACCTCTTTTAATATATGGTAGGTCTGTTGGAGACTACTACCCGGTGAGGCCTGCACATTAATAAATACGGTACCCATATCCTCGTTGGGCACGAGACCGGTCTTCGTGGTGCGCATCATCCAGCCGAGACCGAGAATCGCCACAATGACGAGGGTGGCTGCCAGCCATTTCTTAGGAATGACGGCTGTGACAGCGCGCTTATAACGCTCGAGCAAAGCATTGAAGCCGGCATTGAAGAGGCGGAGGAAGGAAATTTTATGGGTTCGATGGGGCTCATGGGTTTGATGGGTTGAATGGGCATCTGACCCATCAGACCCATTAAGCCCATTCGCCCCAGAATTTGGTCTCATGATCAGTGCACTCAGCGCCGGCGAGAGCGTCAGGGCGTTGAACAACGAGATACCTACTGCGATGGCCATAGTGAGTCCGAACTGCGTATAGAACGTTCCTGTAACGCCACCGATGAAACACACGGGCACAAACACCGCCATGAAAACAAGGGTAGTGGTGACCAGGGCCGAGGTGATGTTATGCATGGCAGCAATGGAGGCGTGATAAGAGCGTTTATCAGAATACTCGGAGTTTTCGGAGTAATCAGAACTATCGAGCTTGGCCTGTACCGCCTCTACCACCACGATCGCATCATCGACCACTGTACCGATCACTAGCACGAGGGCGAAGAGCGTCAGCATGTTGAGTGAGAAGCCGATAGCATAGATAACGGCCAGGGTGGCGATGAGTGACACCATAATGGCCACAGCGGGGATGATGGTAGCGCGCCAGCTCTGTAGAAAGAGGAACACCACGAGAATCACCAATACTAAGGCTTCGAGCAAGGTCTCTACTACGCTGGCGATAGAGGCATCGAGGAAGTCCTTCTTTGATTCGAGGTCTTCGATGACGATGCCCGGTGGCAGCGACCCGCGGATATCCTCGATCTCACGGTCGATCTGTTTGATGATCTCATTGGCGTTGGAGCCTGCCACCTGGTTGATGGAGACGTTGACACCTGGCGAGCCGTTGGTCTCGGCAATGATATTATAGTTCTGTGAACCGAGTTCCACCTTGGCGATATCCTTGATACGGAGCACGTCGCCATTGGGCAGCGAACGGATGACGAGATTCTCGTAGCCCTGTTCATCCTCATAGCGACCGCGGTATTTTAGCACATACTGGAAGGTGTTCGAACTCTCGGCACCGAGGGTACCCGTTGCCACCTCCACATTCTGTTCGTTGAGCACCTGGGTGATATCGCTGGGCGTCAGGTTGTAACGGGCCATCTTCAGCGGGTCGAGCCAGATACGCATGGAGTAGTCGGCGCCCATGACGTTCACCTCACCCACACCGGGAATACGGCTCAGGCGCGGCTCAATGTTGATCTTCGTATAGTTGGCCAGGAAAGCACGGTCGAAAGTGCTGTCAGGACTGTAGATAGCTATCTGCTTGATGTTCGACGTCTGACGTTTGCGCACGGTGAGTCCGCTCTTCACCACATCGCTTGGCAGACGGCCTTGTACGGTGGCAGCACGGTTCTGTACGTTCACCATCGCCATGTCGGGGTTGGTGCCCTGACGGAAGAAGATGCCGATGGAACCGGAACCGTTGTTAGAGGCGTTTGAGGTCATATACATCATACCCTCGACACCGTTGATGGCTTCTTCGAGGGGCACGACGACACTCTTCTGCACCGTCTCGGCATTGGCACCAGTATAGCTGGCCATGATGCGGACGGTAGGGGGAGCTATCTCTGGGAACTGCTCAAGGGCAAGCTGGCTTAGTCCGATGACACCCACAAGCACCATCAGCACTGAAATCACACCAGACAATATAGGGCGATCAATGAAGGTTTTGACATTCATAATCTTTTCTTTTAAACTACGAATTACACGAATTTCACGAATTTAATCAGTTGTGTAGCAACAATTCGTTTAATTCGTGAAATTCGTGGTCGTTTATTATTTGATTTCAATTCCGTCTTTGAGGAGTCCGGCACCCTCGGCGATAATGGTGTCTCCGACGTTCAGACCATCTTCAACGATATATTCCTTGCCGTTGTTCTGGGGGAACAGCGTAATGGCAGTGGCTTTCGTCTTGCCATTGATGACGCGATAGACAAAAGAGCGGTTCTGCAGTTCGTATGTCGCCTCCTGAGGGATGACGATGCACTGTGAACGCTGGGTGGGTACGATGATGGTGGCACTACCGCCATTGTGCAGCAGATGACCCGTGTTAGGGAAGGTGGCACGCAGGGTGACGGCACCAGTCTGACCGTCGACGATACCGCTGACGGCACTGATACGCCCCGCCTGGTCGTAATCCTTGCCATTGCTCAGACGCAGACTGACGGCTGGGGCCTTGGCGATGAAATCATTGATGGAACCGTACTGGGCAATAAGGTCGAGTGTTTGGTTCTCGGTGATGCTGAAGTAGGCGTACATTTCTTTATCGTCGGCCACAGTGACTAACGGTTCGCTGATGCTGCTGCTGACGAGCGATCCCACATGCCAGGGAATCATCGACGCCATACCGTCGACGGGACTTTTTACTTCGGTATAGCTCAGGTTGTTACGGGCATTGGTTTCCTGAGCCTTGGCCTGTGCTAAAGTGGCTTCGGCTTCGGCCAGGGCGTTGCGCATGGATTGTACCGAGACATCGCCCACCACGTTGCCCTGTTGCAGACGCGCTTCGTTTTCGTAGTTCATCTTGGCCGTTGCCAATCGTGCCTCTGCACTCTTTCGGGCAGCCACCGCCACCTCAAGGGCAGCACGGAAGGGTACCTGGTCGATGATAAACAGGGTCTGTCCTTTGCGGACAGCCTGACCTTCTGCTGTCAGGATGCGGGTGATACAACCCGACACCTGCGGACGAACCTCGACAATCTGCCGGCCTGTGAGTCGGGCGCTGTACTGACGGGTGAGCGTCATATCCTTCTGACTTACCACCAGAGTCTTGTACTGGACGGCGTCGTGGGGCTTTTTCTTCTCGCTGCTGCAGGAAACGGTCAGCAGAAGTGCCATCATTAAGCTGAGATAAGAATAGTTGATCTTCATGTTGATTGTAGAGTTTTGACTATAGACTATAGATTGTAGATATTATGCATCGGCGAAGGTTTTGCCGTCATCGAGGGTAATCTGGAGCTTGGTGTACTCGCAGTGGAAGTCATGCTTCAGACGGTCGAGGTAGCGGGCACTTTCCCATTTGCACATCGGGAGGTCGTGAAGCAGATAGTTTCCGCAGGCCTCGGGTTGTGTGGCAGGAACTTCCGTTTGGGTGAGAATCCACTCCAGACATTCGATGGTCAGTTGGCGCATATCCTCGACGGTGTAAGTGCCTGACATAATAATATACATGCCAGTGAGACAGCCCATGGGGCCCACATAGACCACATCGTCCTTGGCTCGAGAGTTGCGGAACCAGGTAGCCATCAGATGCTCCAAACTATGCATGGCAGCTGGGGCAACGGCAGGCTCCTTGTTAGGTTCTGTGATGCGCAGATCGAACGTGGTAAAATCTTTATCCTTGCGGGAGACGTAGATGCCCGGCTTCAAATGCGTATGGTCGATCGTAAAACTCTGAATAACTTCCATAAACTATGAATTATGAACTATGAATTTCAAAGGCTTTCGATAAATGTCTTGGTAGTCTGGAATGATTTCTCGACAACGCTGTCCCAGAAATTGTGGTACTGCGAGGCGTCGGTGTCACGCAGAGGGATGTCGCTGATGAGACGGAAGGAGATAAAGGGTACCTTATAGATATAGCATACCTGTGCGATGGCACACGACTCCATATCAACAGCCTTTGCATCAGGGAAATGTCCGACAATCTCGCGCATCTTTTCCTTGGAATCCACAAACCAGTCGCCAGTGACGATGAGACCGGGCTTCGCACCTGTCAGTTTGGCTTTTTCCAAGAGATAAGGATCAGCCTGATAGAGAGCGGGCAGACCTTGCACTTGTCCATAGACGGTGGTGTCGTCGATGGCCTTACCACAATACACATCGTGGTAGGTGAGTTCGGAGCTTACCACCACATCCTGCAGGTTGATATCATCGCCATTGCCACCGGCACATCCGCTGGAGATGATGCAGTCGGGTTTGTATTGGCGGATCATCTCTACGGCCTGTATGGCTGCGTTCACAGTGGCGATGCCACTTTTTTGCAGAATCACTTTGTCTTCAGAAAATAATGGACGGAGCTGCTTCAACTCCTTTTCCATTGCTACAATCATTCCTATCTTCATTTTTGACTTTAGTTTTTTGACTTTAGACTATAGATAATTAGACATTTTTACCTTCCTTTGCCGTACGGCTTCGTACATGAGGATGGCAGCGCTGACGCTGACATTGAGTGAGTCGAGACGCCCCAGCATGGGAATGCGGATATGGGCATCGGCTGCCTCGCGCCATTGGTTGGTGAGTCCCGTTGATTCGGTGCCCATCACAATGGCTGTGGCATGAGTCATGTCGTAGTCGTAGTACTCGTAGGAGTCCTGTAACTGCGCCGTGAGGATCTTGATGCCGTTGGCCTTGAGGAAGGCAATGCACTCCTCTGACGTACAGACGGCTGTGGGGACACTGAACACTCCACCGATGCTGGCACGGATGAGGTTGGGGTTATACAGATCCGTTAGCGGGTCGCAGACAATTACCGCATCGACACCTGCAGCCTCCGCAGTGCGCAGGATGGCACCTAAGTTGCCGGGCTTCTCCACGCGCTCGAGGACAATTATTAGAGGTGAGAGGTGAGAAAGGCTACGGGTAGGCGAGCTTTGCTCGGGAATGGTAAGAGGTGAGAGAATACTCAGAGAGTGGTCTTTACATTTCGCCACAGCGATGATTCCCTCCGTGCTCCCGCGATAGGCCATCTTCTCATAGACCTGAGGCGAAACAAGGTATTCTACTTCTCTCCTGACTCCTGACTCCTTACTCCTTTTATACAATTCCACCACCTCATATCCGCAGGCGATACAGTGCTCAATCTCGCGCTGGCCCTCGACCACGAAAAGGCCTTCCTCACGACGGAGCGAGGACTTCTGCTGCAGGGCTACAACGTGCTTGACACGCGCGTTCTGAACACTGGTAATGATGTTTTCTTCCATATTTCGACTGCAAAGATACAAAAAAGTTCATAATTCATAGTCCATAGTTCATAGTTTTTTTGTAATTTTGCACGCAGATTAATAAACTTGCAAGTTATGACATTACTAAAGAAGTGCCTGCCCGACGTGTTGGCAGTGCTGTTGTTTGCCATTTTGGCCTTTGCTTATTTCTTCCCCGCCGATATCGAGGGACGTATCCTGTACCGTCATGATGCCTCGGCTGGAAGGGGAGCCGGACAGGAGGGAATCGAGTATCTCCAGAAGACCGGAGAGCGTAGTCGTTGGACCAACGCCCTGTTTGGTGGTATGCCCACCTATCAGATGGCGCCGTCGTATCACTCTACCGACAATCTGACACAGGCCATCAACGCCTATCACCTGTGGCTGCCGGAGAACGTGTGGTTTGTCTTCGCCTACCTGTTAGGCTTCTATATTCTGCTCCGTGCGTTCGACTTCCGTCAGCATCTGGCTGCATTAGGCTCAATCATCTGGGCCTTCAGCACCTATTTTCTGATCATCATCGCTGCCGGACATATCTGGAAGGTGTGGGCACTGGCTTATCTGCCACCGATGATTGCGGGTATCGTGCTGGCCTATCGCGGAAAGTACCTGGCGGGCTTTATCGTGACCGCCATCTTCACGGCCTTTGAGATCAATGCCAACCACGTGCAGATGACGTATTATTATCTGTTCATCATCCTCTTTATGATTATCGCCTGGCTCGTGGAGGCCATCCGCGAAAAGCAGGTCATGCGGTTTGTGAAAGCTACGGGCGTCTGTCTGGCAGCTGGAATCCTTGGCGTCTGCATGAACCTGTCGAACCTCTATCATACCTGGCAGTATGGTCAGGAGTCGATGCGTGGCAAGAGCGAGTTGGTGAAGCAGAACTCGGCCAACCAGACCAACAGCGGACTGGAGCGCGACTATATTACGCAGTGGAGCTACGGCATCGGTGAGACCTGGACGCTGTTAGTACCGAATACGAAGGGTGGTGCCTCAGTACCCCTGAGCATGAATGAGACGGCGATGGCCAAAGCCGATCCGAACTATATCGATATCTACAATCAGATTGGTCAGTACTGGGGTGAGCAACCTGGCACCAGCGGTCCTGTCTATGTGGGTGCCTTTGTGCTGATGCTCTTTATCCTCGGACTGTTTATCGTGAAGGGTCCGATGAAGTGGGCCTTGCTGGCTGCCACCATCCTGTCGATTCTCCTGTCGTGGGGAAAGAACTTCATGGGCTTTACCGACTTCTTCCTCGACTATGTGCCGATGTACGCCAAATTCCGTACGGTGGCGTCGATTCTGGTGATTGCGGAGTTTACCATTCCTCTGTTAGCGATGCTGGCGTTGAAGAAATTCTTCGATGAGCCTGAACTGATCAAGCCGAGATTGAAGTATGTCGGCATCAGCTTCTGCCTGACGGGTGTCGTTGCCCTGCTGTTCTCGGTGATGCCGTCAACATTCTTCAGCAGTTTCATCTCGACGAGTGAGATGCAGGCGTTGAAGAGTCTGCCCGCAGAGCATGTAGGACCGCTGATGGCTAATCTGACGGAGATGCGTCAGGCGATGTTTACCAGCGATGCCCTGCGTTCGTTCTATATCATCTTAGCGGGAACGGGCATTCTGCTGGCGTTTGCTCTTGGCAAACTGAAGAAGGAGTATGCTGTGGGTATCATCCTCGTGCTCTGTCTCGTGGATCTCTGGACGGTGAACAAGCGTTACCTCAACGACGAGATGTTTGTCCCGAAGAGCGAGCGTGAGGCACCTCAGCAGATGACACAGACCGACGAGCAGATCCTGCACGATAAGAGTCTCGACTACCGTGTGTTGAATCTCGCTTCGAACACCTTCAATGAGAATGAGACTTCCTACTATCATAAGAGCATCGGAGGTTATCATGCCGCCAAACTGCGCCGCTATCAGGAAATGATCGAACAGTATATCTCGCCTGAGATGCAGCAGATATTCAGCGCAGTTTCTGAGGCCAATGGTGATATGACGAAAGTAAACGGTGACAGCATCTGGCCTGTGCTCAATATGCTGAACACAAAATATATGATCTTCCCCTTGCAGGGCGGTCAGACAGTACCGGTTCAGAACCCCTATACATACGGCAATGCCTGGTTCGTGGACAATCTCCAGTATGCAGCTAATGCCAATGAGGAGATTGCAGCCGTCGGCAAGATGAACCTGCGTCATGAGGCAGTAGCTGATGCGAAGTTCAAGACACAGCTCGGTGATGCTGTGGAACAGGACAGCGTGAGCATCGTCACCATCAAGACCTACGAGCCCAACGAACTGACCTACGAGGTCAATTCCGGAAAGGGTGGCGTCGTGGTGTTCTCTGAAATTTATTATCCCGGATGGACGGCTACTGTCGACGGACAGCCAGCAGAACTGGGACGCGTAAACTATATCCTCCGTGCCTTGAATGTGAAGCCCGGCAAACACGATGTGGTGCTGACCTTCAAACCGAAGTCGGTGAATACCACAGAGACCATTGCATACGTCTCGTATGTCATTCTGATTCTCGTTGTACTGGGCGCTGCCTACATGGAGTGGAAACGTCGTAAGAAATGAAAAAACTGTTGTCGTTGCCCCCGAATCTGGTGGGGAGTTTTCATGAAGTGACGGGACTCAGTCGGGATGAATATTTCTGCACGTGCGATCCAGTCGGACACCGTCTCGGTAGCGGTGGCGGTACAGCTTGGCTGTTACAAGAAGCATATAGGAGCCAGGAGTCGGGAGTCAGGAGTCAGGAGTTTGAAGCGTGGCTTGCGAAAGAGAAGCGTATCCTGATCCATGCTGGTGGTCAGAGCAAACGTCTGCCCAGCTATGCTGTATTGGGTAAGGTGCTGATGCCATTGCCCGTGTTCCGTTGGGAACGGGGACAGAAACTCTCGCAGGACTTGATGAGTGTGCAGTTGCCGTTGTATGAGAAGATGATGGCTGCTGCGCCTGAGAACCTGCATACGATGGTGGTGAGTGGCGACGTGCTTATCCGAACCACCCAGCCTCTGCAACCGATTCCCGATGCCGATGTGGTCTGCTATGGTCTCTGGCTCGATGCCTCGGTGGCGAAGAACCACGGGGTGTTTGTCAGCGATCGACGGACACCTTCTGTGCTGAAACAGATGCTTCAGAAACCCTCGGTGCAAACACTCTCGGAATTACAGAAAGATCATTTCTATCTGACGGATATTGGCGTGTGGCTTCTCAGTGACAAAGCCGTGGCACTCCTGATGAAGCGCAGCATGGTTAGCCAGTCTAATCCTTCTAGATTATCTAGACTATCTAGACCATCTAGTCCTTCTAGTTTCAAAGAATACGACCTCTACTCTGAATTCGGCTGTGCCTTGGGCACAGACCCCTCAAAGCCCGATGATGAGATCTCTTCTCTGAAGGTGGCCATTCTGCCCTTGGCAGGTGGGGAGTTCTATCACTTCGGCACTTCGCGTGAGATGATTTCCTCGACGCTGCGCTTGCAGAACCTTGTGAACGACCAGCGCGAGATCATGCATATCGACCGCAAACCCCATCCCTCCATCTTCGTGCAGAATTCTGTGACGAAGATTCCGTTTACGGAGGAGAATACGAATGTGTGGGTGGAGAACAGTTATATCGGCCCCCGTTGGCAATTGACG
>JAEEGL011582189.1_pt1 | contig 12404 bp, 13 predicted proteins | sample 9134231 | NCBI WGS metagenome assembly JAEEGL01 (sample SAMN16246548, study PRJNA631951) | gut metagenome | biome: gut microbiome; feature: rumen; material: fiber-attached | host: Bos | place: Iran: Karaj | collected 2018-10 | reverse complement strand
GCCATTTGATCTTTTACTCATTGTTGAGCTCATGTTCAAAAAGACATCAAAAAAATCACAGAAAAAAGTCAAATTACTATTCCAAGTACACTCAAAAATGATCTCATCTTGTTTGATAAGAGATTTCATAATGCATCTTTGATGTAAGTTGAAAAGTTCATAGTCTGTTATATTTGCAACATTATAAATTATGTTTCATCTCAATTAATAAATAATCAGTCTTTCATCCTAATCATTTTTTTTGCTGATTCTCAAATATGGCGATCATGTGTAATTAAAAGGACTGTTTTATGTTGTTCTTGATTTAATTTTTGAAACAACTCTAAAATTTCTTCTCAAGTAACTGAATCTAATGCTCCAGTTGGTTCATCTGCTAGAATTAAAGAAGGATTTGAAACTAAGGCACGGGCAATACAAACTCTTTGTTGCTGTCATCAAGATAATTGATTTGGTAAGGCATTTAGTCTATTTCATAATCAAACCATTTCAAGTGCAGCGGCACATCTTTCTTTTTTTTCTTTATTGGGTACTCACATATATGATAAAGGTAGAGCAACCTGTTCTCGAGCAGACATTCTTTTGAGTAAATTGTATCATTGAAAAACGAATCAAATCGTAGTTCTACGAATCATTGATCGCTCATCAGCAGTCATAGCTTCTACTTTTTCTCATCTAAGCAGATAATCTCAACTGGTTGGTTCATCTAAAAGTCACACAATATTCATTAAGGTAGACTTTCCACATCAAGATGGTCACATGATTGAAATGAATGCTCAATCATCAATCCAAAAATTTATTCACCTGAGTGCATGAACGGCTTCTATTCCATTTTCAGGATCATCTTTCCCATATGTTTTAGTAATATTAACCAATTCAATAAGGTGAGAAGATTTATTCTCAGTTTCTATATTGTTAGTAATTTCTTTATCTTTTTTTCAAGGCATTATCTTTTATGCAAAAACCATAAAATTAATTATTTATCTTCCACCTCATGGAAATCCTCATCATCATCTATTTCATCATCACATATTACCCATATTTTGCATTGCATTGGCTCTGTTTTCTCTAATTGTCCTTTCCATAGCCTCATTATCTCAGAATTCTAACGATGTAGTTTCTGTAGATAATCACATTTTTTCCATTCATTCTATAGAGTAAAACATTGATTTTATAATATCCCCTGATTTTAATCAACTTACTATTTCTGTATTTGATTCATCAGAATCTCAGATTTCTACAGGTTGTTCTACCCATTGCTCTCATTTTTTTAACATTACCATATTTTGACCAGATATTGTAGTAATTGCTTGAGATGGAATGATTAATACATCTTCAATTTTATTTAGAATAATTTTTGCACTTCCTCACATTCCCGCAAGAATTGTTTGATTAGGATCGTTTTTTTCAAAGATTACGGTCATAGTATACGTAGTAGTCATTGAACTTGTGTTTGGAATTGTGTTAATTTCACTTATTTTTCAATAATATATCTCGTTTGGATAAGCGTCTAAATAAATTTCAGCATCCATTCAGACTTTTAATTGTATAATATCTATTTGTTCTACATCAAAAGTCATCTCCAAAAAATAAATTAGCAGAATCTTTATGACGAGAACCAAAAACAAATTTAGAAAATTGATTGAAAATAGTGTATAAATGTTTTTTAGAAAATAAATAATACAATAATGACAAAAACAGAGTCATTGCTTTCAATATGTATTCCGACATACAATAGGGAAAAATATTTAAAAAGACTTCTTGATAGTATTGTATGCCAAAAAGAATTTTTAGATACAAATGATGTAGAAATAGTTGTTGATGATGGGCCAAGCTCTGATAATACAGAATCTATGGTAAAACAGTATATCAAAAAATATTGAAATAAAATTAAATACTATAGGAATCCAGTTAGGATATGAATGTGTCCTGCTTTTTTGGAAGCATTAGATTATTGAACTTGAAAGTACTTACGATTAATGTGAAGTGATCAAGTCCTTATGCCAAAATCCTTACATATAATGTTATGATGAATTGAAAAAGAATCAAAAACGATTATTGTGGGGAATCCTAAGAATTCAATGTGAATCAACTATTATTGTTTTAACTCGTTTTCTGAATTTTCATCGTATATATGATTATACCCAAAAGATTTTTTAGATATTGAGGGAGGATTCCTTACATTTTGTAGTTTCTGTTGTGTGTCTCGTAAATATTATATGGAGAGAAAAAAGTTTTTATGTGAATTTGATGAAGAAAAGTTAAGAAATCATTATTTTAATTTCAATATAATTAAGTATTCTTGATTGTATGTATATAATTCTATTACATATATAGATGCTATATTATTTAAACCCTCAGTAGATGCAGAATCTTCATGGACTATTAACAAAAAAATAGTAAAAGATTTATTTGGTTTAATTAAGTATATAGAGGATAATTATTTTGTTTCTAAATCTGCTGAGAAAGTTCTTGAAAAGATTAAAAAAATTTGGATAGGTGCATATATGTGATTACCATTTAAGAGGCTGTGTAAATTTTTTCATTTAGAGAATCTTTATGTAAAGGTATGATGATTATATAGATCTTTCTTTAAATAGATAACAGTTTATTCAAGTCTTTATTGCGAAAAGCTATAGTAGATTTGAAAAACCGATTACAGAAAATGTATAAATATCTTTTAGAGAATTAATAATATAATAATGACAGAAAAAGAGCCACTACTTTCTATATGTATTCCGACATACAATAGGGAAAAATATTTAAAAAGACTTCTTGATAGTATTGTCTGTCAAAAAGAATTTACGGATACAGATGATGTAGAAATAGTTGTTGATGATGGGCCAAGTTCTGATAATACAGAGTCTATAGTAAAGAAGTATATAAAAAAATATTGAGATAAAATTAAATATTATAGAAATCCAATTAGGATATGAATGTGCCCCGCTTTTTTAGAAGCGTTAGATTATTGAACGTGAAAGTACTTACGATTAATGTGAAGTGATGATATACTTTCTTCTTGTTCATTAAAACATATGATTGAGACATTAGTGTTGTGTAATAGTAAATTAGTGTTGTGTAATAGTAAATTAGTGTTGTGTAATAGAAATCCAATTGATAAAAAAGAAGAGAATTCAGAGCAAGAATCTACGTTGCATTTTATATGATTTAGTGATTTTTCAACATATTTATGATATCAAAATAAAGATACCTATCATAAAGATACGTATTTTACCTTTATTTCAGTATTTTGTATAAATAGAGATTATTATCACAGTTCTTATAATTTTTTAAAAGATATTGTATCGGAAGATATCTTAAAAAATCATTATTTTAATTTTAGTTTTATATGATATTCAAATTTGCGTGATAATGATATAATAACGATTATTGACAAGCCGTATTTAGTATATTATTGATCAGATAATGAGACATCATGGACTTTGAGCAAAAAAATTATAAAGGATTTAAGACAAGAAATGAAATTTTTGATGGATACATATTCGATATCGAAAAATTGAAAAAAAACTATGAAGAAAATAACTTTTTGGCGATGGATGTCTCTTTATATTCTTCCAACTATGAGAAAAATATGTAAACTACCTATACTAAGGAACGTATACAGTTACTTTTCAAAAAAACATATTAAAAACATGTGAATTGAGTAGAAAAGTAAATTATAAAAATTCTGGTCGAGTAAAAAATAAAGAAAAAGTATTGAATTTAATGAAATGACTTGGATATGATTCAAAACAATTAGACAAAGATGACCGATTATTCACTAAATAAATTTTCGGATATTGTTTATAGTATAAATTGTTATACTAAAAAATATTAAATAAAATTTCTCTTGCTAAATTATCCAATAATTATAATATTTTGATTATTTTGAAAAAGTCTTGGAGATATCTTTTATATTTTAATAGTGATTTATGAAAAGATTTATTTGCTTTTGGAAATGGACAAAAAGTGTTGAATTTATGATAAGATTGTTCTTTGCTGGTCTATTTAATAGATTGTGAGTTAGATGTGAAAATGCTAAAATGATAAAGATTGCGGAAAATATATTATGTAAGAGACCATATATAATTAATACAGGTTTTGGTAATTATTTATGAAATTCTATGATGACTTATTTTTTGTTAGATGAAAATTATGAACCAGAGATAAAAAAAGTTATTAAAAAAATCAGTAAAGATAGGGGGGGAAAAAATATTATGTTAAATATATGATGCAACATATGAAGATGGGCGGTTGATTGTGCTAAAAATTATGACTATGATGTGATAGCTTTTGAACCTGCCCCTGAAATATATGATACATTTATTAAGAATGTTGCATTATCATCACTACTTGATAAAGTTGAGTCCTATAATATTGCATTATGATCTAATAATTCAACAATGAAATTTTGGTATAATAAATATATTAATAGTGGTTCTTCTCATATAATTACTTGAAAATCAAAATATGAGCATGATTGATGAGAAATCATTGAAGTACCTGTGAAAAAATTTGATGATTTGTGAATCGATAGTAATAAAATTGATAAAACAAGATTAGTAATCATGGATGTAGAGTGATTTGAATTAAATGTTTTGAAATGAATGGAAAAAGCATTAAAAACCTTCCATGATATAAGCATAATTATGGAAATTTGGGAAGATCAAGAAAATAAAGAAAAAGTATTGAATTTAATGAAATGACTTGGATATGATTCAAAACAATTAGACAAAGATGACCGATTATTCACTAAATAAATTTTCGGACATTGTTAATAACTTATTTATAGGAAAATTCTCAAATATCTTTTTTGGTACTTCAATATCATAAGTCGGTAATAACCATAAATTTTTATAAATATATCAAAATTGCTTTTCTCAAATTAATACTGTATTTAAGAACCAATCATTTCATAAATTTTTAGATGTGTATGTTTTATTTCAAGTAAATATAGACCAGACACTTTTATTTCATATTGTATAAATTGTTATACTATTACTTACAGTTCTAATATAATTAAATCCTCATCCATCAATTCATATTAGCAGTTCAAAATTTTTTGCATAATCTTTAAATTCAATTAATGAAAATTTATTTTCTACAATTTCAATATTATTTGAAAAATCTTTAATCGATTTTAATTCTTTATATAAAGTGTTAGTATTATCATCAATAACTTTTATTTCTTTATTTGGATGTTTTTTACTTAAATCTTTTATTAGCTTTATCCAAACTTTTATATCTAAATTTCTATATTCTTTATTTCATATAGAAACCAAAATTCAACTTTTATCGTTCGAATAATTATAATCCCAGAAAAATTCTTCGATATTATCATTTATATATTTTTCAAAATCGTTTAAATTAAAGCATCATGATACAAGATTAATATAGGATTGAACTAGATTTTCTGAGTTTCACGATACATAGTTTTTTTTCAATGAATAATCTAACAAATAATCGTTAAATAGCATATTCCCTCATATAAAATAGAATCAATTATCTATATTTTTTAAAATTGATTCAATATCTCAAACTAAGTCTATATATACTATTCAGATTTTTTTAGTCTTTTTTGACTTTATTTTCTTTTTAAAACCTCAAAATCGTGATTTAATATATGTTATTATAAATTTTCATATATTCATCCATGTTGAAGAAATTTCTCTATCTTGCATAATTAAATTATAATACTTTTCTCCATCTCATTCTTTAAATACAAATTCATTATATTTACTACATTCTACTTCAATTTCTATATCATGTCATAATTCTTCTTTTACATATTTACTGAAAAGTATAATAAATGGTTTAGTTATAACAGCATCTCAGATTCTATCCTTTCTATTAAAGATGATTTTTTTGATATCTTTTAAATCTATATTTTTATTTCATCTAAAAAATCTGATAATATTTCATATCATTACTGCTGTATATCTTGCTATTTTTAGTAGAATTATTTTTATGTATACCATTAAAATTCTATTTTTTCTAAAACATCATCAACTTCAATTTTATTGATTGAATATTCTGTATCCTTTTCCCATATTCATAAATGTACTTTAATATAGGCTTCTCATCTACCTTTATAAAGTCAAATATTTTTCGTCAATGGATATGGACCAAATTTCCTAGGGATTTCAGGTCAGAATAGTCAAATGGTTTTTGTTCACATAGCTGCAGCTAAGTGCATTGGTCAAGTATCATTTGATACCATTAAGTCACACCTTTCAAGTAGGTATCAAAACTCAAATATTCCGAACATTCAGCAAATATTAATTACATTATCATAATACTTTTGTGGTAATTTTGAAATTAATTCTTGTACATAATTGGATTCTCATTTAGTTCAGGATAATACGATTTTTACTTTATTATTTTTATCTATTACTTTTTGTATTAATTCAACTCGTTTGTGTTGTGGCCACGCTCTTTCTTTTGCGGTCTCAGCTCATCATGTATGCATACATATTAGTTTACTATAATCTATTCATTTCAAAAATTCATCTACTTTAGTTTTATCTTTCTCTGTATATTTCAATTTTTCTAAACTTTCCGGGATTTCTCATTTTGCTCAGACTTTTTTTGCTAAATCAATAAAAGTTAAGACTGCATGTTGCTGATCATTGTACATAATTCAATTATTATAGGCTAGTCATCTTACTTTGATATTTTTATATCATACATTTATTTTTCATAGTCGTACAGACATAAATGCAGAAATCATAAAATAATCTTCTGTGTCAATTACTATATCATATTTTTTGAAGCTACATATTAATTTGAGCAAGTCCTTTATGTTGAATAGATTGTACATATTTTTGAAATATCATTGATTTTTGTATACTCAAATATTTCTGGTACTGGCTAATAAATCATACTGTACTCAATTTCAGTAGTGATCTTCTAGTTGTTTTATCATAGGGAATGTAAGCAAACTACTTCATAATGCCCGCATACGAATTACTAATATTTTCTTTGGATTTTTAATTAGTTTTTCTTTTTTTCACACAAAAAGATATTTAAGCCAAAATAATATTAAGATAAAAAATCAAATAATATATTTGTCTATTTTTCTCAGTGCTTTTACTGGCATTAATTTTTTTTATTTCATAAAATTTTATTTACACTGTTTGTGGTCGAGTATCATTCAACTGTTGGGATGATTATTACTTCTCATCAGTTTTCTTTTACTTCTTTGTATCATACTACATCTTCTGCTTTATAATCTCAGCCTTTATATATATAATCTGGTTTTATCTCTTTTATTCTTTCTATTGGAGTTTCTTCATCAAATTTTACTACATAATCAATATATTTAATACTATCTAATATGATTTCTCTATGCTTTTCATCATGGATAGGCCTTCAAGGTTTTGTTTTCCAATATGGTGACTTATCTCAGTTTAATGCAACAAACAACACATCGCAATATTTTTTTGCTTGCTTGAATGTTTCAATGTGTCCTGGATGTAGAATATCAAAGCATCCGTTAGTAAATCAGATTTTTTTTCACTGTTGTCTTTCATTTTCAGCGGTAGCTATTATTTCATTGGAATTTTCTAAAATCATTTTATAAAATATTTTAATAAAATATTAAATTCATAATTCTTCTCTAGTTATTGAAGCAGTTCATACCTTTCATACTACTATTCCACTTGCTTTATTGGCTAACTCTACTGCATCGGTAATTTTCATTCATTTATCTAAAGCATATGTTAATGTTGCTATGTATGTATCTCATGCTCAGGTAACATCAAATACTTTGCGTTCTTCAGCTGGGATATGATGAACATTTCAATCGATAGTAATTAGTGTAGATCCTTTTCATCATCTAGTTACTACTAAATTTGTTTTATATTTTTTTACAAACTCTAGTCAGTACGTTTCTATATTCTCATTAGTGTTTTCGATTCATTGAATTCACATCATTTCACAGAATTCTTTGAAATTTGGCTTTATAATGTAGACTCACTGAAATAAATCAACATTGCTAGGTTTTATATCTGCCAAAATTTTTATATCATTTTTATCAGCATATTCTTTTACAGATTGCATCATCTCAGGAGTGACAATTCATTTATTGTAGTCTGATATTAGGATATATGACGGCTTTTGTGTTTCCAAAATATTGATAATCTTATCGATATTGTCTTTAGTAATTTTTTCTTTTTTCTCATAGTCGACTCTAAGTAACTGTTGTTTATACTGAGAATCTAAATATCTTGTTTTTGTTATTGTGGGAGCATTTGTAAATAATGCTATCAGATTGATTTTTTCTTTTTCACATAAATCTGTGAGTAAAGTTCAATTAGAATCTTTTCAAATCATGCTAATCAAATCTACTCATCAATTCAATTTAGCAAGATTATTTGCAACATTAGAAGCTCATCATAGCTTTGTTTCTTCTTTTTCTACTTGTAATAATGGCATTGGAGATTCAGGATTTTTTCTATCCGTATTTCAATAAATATATTTATCGATCATAGAATCTCAAATTACTGTTATTCTTGTCATTGGTTTCTTTCTTGATCTAAAATATCAATAAGTTCACATATTGAATGATATATTGTCATGTGACACTCTTGAATCCTTGGTGTATTGTCTGATGGTACGACTAATGAATAATCCATCATATCTTTTAGTTTTCATCATCATTTACCAAGTAATCATACTGTTTTTATTCACATTGATTTAGCCATTTCTACGGCATTTATTACATTTTCAGAGTTTCAACTTGTAGAAATTCAAATTAAAATATCTCAGCTATTTCCTAATCATTGTAATTGTCTGGAAAATACTTGGTCAAATCAATAATCGTTTCCTATGGCAGTAAGCGCTGATGTATCAGTAGTTAAAGCAATAGCTGGTAAAGATTTTCTCTCAGTCTTGTATCTTCATGTAAATTCTGCCGCAATATGTTGTGCATCGGCAGCGCTTCACCCATTACCACAGATCAAAACCTTATGACCCGATTTAATGGCTTCATCTATAACTTTTATAACATTTTGTAAATTTTCTTCATTTAGCTTAATAAAATCCATTTTAACATTTGCGGATTCTTCAAAATGTTTTTTTAAATCTGACTCTAAATGCATGATATAAGAATAATGGAATAAAAATTTTTTTTATTTTAATATGTTTTTATCGATTTATCTAAGTATTGAGTAACGTAATCTTTGACTCATTCTTCTATAGTGAAAAAATCTTGATTATATCAAGCTTTTCTTAATTTTCACATTTCAGCTTTTGTATAGTATTGATACTTGTTTTTTAGAGTTTCAGGCATATCTTTGAAATAAATATTTGGCTTCAATCATAAAGCTAGGAATGTAGCTTTTGCTAAATCATAAAAAGTTCTAGATTCTCATGTTCACAAGTTGAATATTCAATTTATATCAGGATGCTCTATCATAAACCAAATTACTTTGGCTATGTCTTTTACATAAATGAAATCTCTAGATTGCATTCCATCTTCATAATCTTCTCTATAAGATTTGAAAAGTCAGATTTTTCAATCTTGTTTTATTTGATTATATCCATGATATACCATTGAAGCCATAGATCATTTATGATATTCATTAGGTCAATATACATTAAAAAATTTAAGTCAGACTACTTGGTTTTTACAATTCTCAAAATTGTTTGTTTCTTTTATCAACCATTGATCTAATAAATGTTTACTATATCCGTATGCATTTAATGGTTCTAGATCAAAATTTTCATCTGAGTATCATTGATCTCAGTTTCAATATGTTGCTGCAGAAGATGCATAAATCAGTCTTGTTCAATTTTTTTGACATTCATCGAAAAGTTTTTTTGTGTATTTCGAATTGTTCTCCATGATATAATTTGAATCAGTTTCGGTCGTAGAACTACATGCTCACATATGAATTACGATATCATCTTTTTCTAAAACTTCTCAATTTATAACTTTATTTAAAAATTCTGACCTATCGAAATAATTTGAATACTTTTTTCATACTAAATTTTTCCATTTTTCAGATTGATTAAGATGGTCTACTACAATAATATTATCAACTCACTGGTCGTTAAGGTGTCATAATGTCACACTTCATATAAATCATGCTCATCAAGTTACAATAAACTTCATTTTATGGAACGTAAAGTATAAAATTATTTTATGATTTCTGATAATTCGTATAATGTATTTACAAGATAGTCAGGAATTAAATTACAACTATATTGTGAGTCGTTTATTAGAACAGTTTTGCATCATGCATTAATCCCTGTTTGAATATCAGATTCTTTATCTCATACAAAAAAACATTTGTATATATCTAAATTAAACTTTTTTATAGCTTTTTCAATTAATCATGTTTTTGGTTTTCTACAATCACAATTATCTTCTGCAACATGGGGACAAATGTAGATGGCATCAAATTTTATTCATATTTGTTTTTCTAATTCTTTATTGAATTTATTACAATCTTCAATTGTATAATATCATCTTCATATTCCAGATTGGTTTGTAACAATTATGAGTTTATATCATAATTTTATTAATTCTTCTAATCATTCTTTTACTCAATCCAATATTTTCACATCTTCTATTTTGTGAAGATATCATCCATCATAGTTTAGAGTTCAGTCTCTATCTAAAAATACTGCTTTATTTTCTCAAGCGTGTTCTTTTTGGGATATGTTTTGAACTTCAAGTTTATTCATGCTCTTATGTATAAATATTTATATTATATTGTCAAATGAAATAAGTTTTGATTTATAATGTTTATTAGTTATAAATTAATAGTTGTTTAACTTATATTTAGTGTATAAAATGGCTCATAATATAGTAATACTTGAAAATATCCGTTCAGCATATAACGTTTGAAATATAATTCGTACAGCTGATTCATTGTGATGGGAAGTGCGGATTACATGATATACCCCATCTCCACTAGATAATTCAAAAGTTTGTAAAACTTCACTTTGAGCTGAGAATATGGTTTGACTTAGACAGTTTGATTTTACGATTGACGCAATGAAAGAGGCTCGTGAAATGTGATTTGAAATTATAGCCGCAGAATTAACTGAAAATTCAGTTTCTTTATGAGAATATGCTTGTAAATCAGAAAATTGAATTGCTGTTATCTTTTGAAATGAAGTAGATTGAGTTATGGAAAAAACTTTGAAAGAAGTGGATGAGGTGGTAGAAATCCCTATGCAATGAATTAAGGAATCCATGAATGTTGGACAAAGTACAGCTATTTTTATGTGGGAATTAAGAAAAAGAAAATAAGAATATGGACTTGAAAATACTATTCTTTTAAAGATATTATAGATAGATTTATTTCATAATAATTATTTATGAATAACTCAAGATGAATAAAAATCTTTCGTTTATTTAGACCGATACTACATTTTGCATTAATTTTGTTAGTATTCTGGGTGGCATATAAATCTAGATTATGGGGAGATATTATGTGAAAGATTTTTCATGAAACTCCGTGGATTAATAAACATGAATTGTTAATATTTTCTTTAATTTCTGCATGAGCATTTGTTGTAATTGGTTTGATAAAGAATTTGTATGAATTAAATAAGCAAACCTGAAGTTATATTCAGACCCTATCTAAGGTTTGGGTTTATTGGTTTATTTCTAGTGCGTTTATATCTTATTTTGGTCAGTGATTTATATTCAACTTCTGAATATCTAGGTATATTATATTGATTTCAGCGATTATTGTATATGTTGTTTTATTTCTTTTTGATCAGATTTGGTATCGTTTAGATTTTAAATTACAGAAAAAGAAATGAAATAAAGTTCTTATTATTTCAGATAATTTGAATAAATCTTCAGAATTATTAGATAAATTAAAATGAAATTTTTCGTTTCCTACTGAGGCGATAGTAAGTGAAGATGTTGATAGTGTGGATTTATCGGAGTATTCAATCGCTGTTGTTGTGTGAAACGTAAAGCAGGAAATTTTACAAAAGATATTTGAAAAAATCAGATTTTATGATACGAGATTTTTTCATGTGAGTGAAGGATTCTTTCTAGAAGATGTAGTTTATAAACCAGAAAAAATCTGATCAATCGTTGCGATGGAATATACACATTCTCAGCTTGATTGATGGTCATTGGTATGGAAAAGAATTTTTGATCTTGTTGTGGCTACAATTGCATTAATAGTGTTTGCTATCCCAATGATTATTATAGCTATAGTTATTAAAATTGATTCTAAGTGACCAGTTATTTATAAATCGAAAAGAGTGTGATTGTGAGGAAAATTGTTCACATTTTATAAATTCCGTACGATGAAAACTGAAATGTGTGTGGGATATGGATGAAAAAAAGCTGATGAGTTATATGCGAAATTAATAGCATCTGATGCTAATAATCGTAAATGAGTTTTGCCAAAAATTAAAGATGATCCACGTGT
>JAEEGL016227302.1_pt1 | contig 12405 bp, 5 predicted proteins | sample 9134231 | NCBI WGS metagenome assembly JAEEGL01 (sample SAMN16246548, study PRJNA631951) | gut metagenome | biome: gut microbiome; feature: rumen; material: fiber-attached | host: Bos | place: Iran: Karaj | collected 2018-10 | reverse complement strand
TCTTCCCTATACTGATTCATTTATGCCATTCTTTTCAGCTGGTGGCAGCAATATAGTTCTGGCATATATCTTTTTGGGCATAATCCTAAGCATTTACAAGTATAAAGATGCTTATCCTCAGCACATGGACATTGGCATTCGTGGAAAGATAAAGGTAGGCCGCTTTTCTTTGTACGGGTAATAATGATTATCTGATATAATCCCATCTTTGACACCTAAAAAGCCGCAATCCCAGTATACACCTGGGGTTACGGCTTTATTTTTATCTCGCGAAAAGCGTAATGCTGCGTAAACTTGCGGTTTTTTATACTTTATTAAGAAAAAATTAACTAAATAACGTCGCAAAACACTTCTTTTTAAAAGCATACCAACTTAAAATTATAGTAGGTTTTTATAACTATTTTCTAACATGACAATATTTTTTATATACAAATATGATTCAGGAAAAGGAGAATATTCATGCAGATAATTGGGCTTTCAAAAGAAAACGTAAATGACTACTCAGACTTTCTGACAAAAGATATTGCGGAATGGATTGGAAGGGATTTTACCTGTGGCTTCATTGTAACTAAGGACGAGGAAGAGACGCCATCTGCAGGAATTGTATGGGAGCTTAGGCGCGGAGAGGATGAGCTGGACACAAAGAGCCAGATTTTGTTCATAAAGGCTAAGGATGAAGAGAGCGCCAAAGTCCTTCTTGAGGAGTATACTGCAACGGCTGTGCTCGTTGAGTGCAGCACGTCTGCATTTTCACTTCCAGCTCCCCTTGGAAGTGTTGAAAAGAGTGCCCTGGAAAAAGCGGGCTTTTCTCTGGAAGAAAAAGAAAGTGCTGTTTACAATATAACCCTTGCGGATATTGGAATGGCTCTTTTAAAAAATGGTAGTGACACAGACGACAGGATAAAGCCCCTCAGTGAAGCAGAGGACAGATTCTTTGGCGCTATGATCGCAGGGCTTGATATGGACGGAAATCGCGGAATCTGTGAGGACCTTCCATTTCTTCCAAGAGACTTTTTTGACAACGAAGTTTCCTGCTACTACGAGGATGATGAGGAAGTGTATGCTGTGTCACTTGTTCACAAAAGACCTTCGGGAAAAATAGAGCTTGACCTCATCTACAGCCAGGATAATAACCAGGACAATCTTTTAAACATAATGAAGCAGACAGCTTTTTATGCTGAGGAAAAATATGATCCGGCAACGAAGTTTGTTATAGACGGTCGTGACGAAAGAGCTTTGGAGATTAGTAAAAAGCTATTTCCAAAGGCAAAAGGCATCAAAGTATTTGAGGGTATAAGAAAAGAGGAACTACCTGAAAGGGAGGAAATCGACACCAGATATTATAACGAAGAAGAATGGGATGAAAACTATGAGGAATATTGATTCTTGGGGGATCAAGTAACCACATTGTAACTTTCGGCTATTAATCTTTAGGAGATATCGAATGTCTGGAGAATACATAAATAAACAAAAACAAGTTCAGAAGATAGAGATCACCCAGGAATTATACAATAAACAGCAAGAAGAGGCCTGGAATCTTGTAAATACCTTTGAAGAGACCATGTCTGTCAAGGACAAGAAGGGCTCTAAAAAGGCTAAGTATGATGCCATGAACATCTCTGAGCTTAGAGATCAGCTTCTTTCAGAAAAAGGCAGCAAGTCCGAGACCTTTAATCTGATGGCAAATGAGGTGGACTGGCTCCTTAAGCTTTCAGCTACAAAGGGAACTTATAATGACAGTCAGCTTGGCCAGACCAAGGCTTCTTTCTATGACACCTTCTATAAATCAAAAGAAGCTGTTAACAGATATATCTTTATGCATTCAGGATATCATCTGTTTGATAAGGGTGATCGCAGATATCAGATCGCTCTTAGAATAAAGAGCCTTTTAAATGAGATGGAAAGGCAGATAGATGAAAAGACAAGTAGCTTAAACGCCAAGGAAGCCCGTATGGCTGGTTATAAGAGTAAGGGCTATACAGACGAGCAGATAAAAGAAGCTGAGAAGGCTTTTGAAGCTAATGCTTTTGCTTCGGACGCCCAGAAGCTTATAGAAACCGGCTCCTTTGGACCACAGCTTCCTCAGGAGGAACTGGATAAATCCTTAAATACCTGGGCTGTGAAGGACTACAGCGACTATCTTTCCAAACTTGTAGAGGGTAAAAAGCTTACTACCAAGGATGACAAGAACGATTTTATTGCATTTATGGAGGATAAAAATAGTCGTCTTCTTGCCAATAAAATTGCTTTTCCCATGGTCCTTGACAGGAGAGATGAGATTACCCTTGGTATGCCCTGGCTTAGAGATGAACTAAGTGAGCATATACAGGCAAAAGCTAAGGATGAGGATTTCTTTTTAAAGCCGGAGGATTTTGTTAAAAAGTTAAACCAGATATGCGACGACTTCATGGCTGCTAATGCGGATCATATCGCGAAATATGCCTCCAGACGCGCGCTAATCTTTAATGCCCTTAAGCTATCTGAGACTTCAGGAAATATCTATCGTTACTCAGCAATGGAGCTGATGATAACGACTAAAAGTGATGAGCAGTTTAATGCTATTTTGGCACAGTTCATAAATAGTACTAAGGAAATCGATGATCTTTTAGAGGAGAAGCTGAAAAAGAAGTGCTCTGAAGCCACAAGAGACAAAGTAAGAGAAAAACTGTATAAACATCTTGGGTCACTCAGGGTATTTGGATCAAACGAACAGGTGCTTACTCAGGCGGATATGTTTTTTGAGATGCTACAGTATGCTTCTCCTGATGAGCAAAGAGTTGAGAGACAGCTTCGTAAACTATTGGATGACTTTGAACTTGAGGATTCCTACAGAGATGTTTTCCTTAAGGCTATCACAGCTTCTAATCCGACAAAGTTCTTAGAAAAAGATAACAAGCACTGGAAGAGTGAAGGCAAAAAGGTTGCTGAGAGAATTCGTAAAAATAGAGAGTCAGCCCAAAAGCTCATGGAGAAAAAGGGGCTTCTTCTTACGCAGGGGCAGTGGACAGATCTGGAAGAAAAGGCTATAAGCGCCTCTGCAGCGAAAAACGGCGATTTTATCAAGTCGCTGAATGCTATTGCTGTAAGAAAACTCAATGAAAAGAAGCTTTCTTTAAGAGAATACAGGGAAAAGAAATCCTTTGATGATGAGAACAAGCTTCCTTCAGCGATAAAGAAGACGGAGATAGAACAAAAGCGTCTTGACAATATTGGAGATAAGCTGGATAAAAAGTTCCTGGTACATCTGGCCGGTAATGGAGATAATATCTATCTTCCATACCGCGGCTACAGTATGGCTTACAAGAACCAGAGCAATGCTTATAAGCAACAGGAGAAACTGGAAAATATAAGATATGAGGATAGACAAAAGGATCTTAAACCAGTTCTTTTGGCAGCAGGTATCAGAGAAAGTGAAGTTGAGACCTATTGTCTGAAATTCAAATGGTTCATGTCGGGACTTACTGATATCACTGACGACATGAGTCCGGATATGAAGCTTGTTTGTCTGAGAAGAAATATTGAGAGATTTGGAGTAAAAAGCTGGAAAGAAGCACTGACAAAGATAGCGGCACTTGGCTCCAATATTTTTGATATCAATAACCATAAGGAAGTCAAGGATGCCAAAGAGCTTTATGACCAGGGAATAAAGACTCTTGAAACCTATGGCGGCGAAAAGTACAAAGAGCTTATACCTTTTATCATCAATATTCCTGAGGTCTATGCGGAAATGCTAAAAGGCGAAAAATCCTTTAAAGACTTTATCGCAACGACTCTTGATGTGAAGCTGGCTGATTTTATGGAGGGCTGTAATAAGGCTGGAAAGCATGACCCGAACTACAAAGGAAAGGTCAAGTTTGTTATTTCCGGGGCTGCGAGGCAACAGTATGCCCATATGTTCATTAGAGGAATTTATGAAGGGACTCTTAGCGGAGACTCTGATTTTTATGCAAATCAGCTAGATGAATTCCAGAAAAAACTCTTTAGCATATCTGCGCCAGATGGAATCAGTGTAAATAAGGCTTTGGAACTGGCTGAAAAAGTAATAGATAAAAAGATCAAGAAAGAAAAGATAGATGGACAGGACGGGCGACTTTTGCGATTTTCAGCACTTCAGGAATTTTATGCAAAGGTTGAGACCATGGAGGGCATTAAAGAGATTACAAATGCCAAGGCCTGCGAAGAATTTGTGTCTCAAAAATTCGATGAGCTGAGAAGTGAAATCAAAAGTAATAAAAAAGAAAAAGAGCTTAAAGAAGCAATCTCTCTTACCATGGATTGGGAGATCTTTGATAAGGATGTAGAAGAAGCTAAGGACGACATTGAAAAGAAGAAAGAAGAAGCAAAGCTCGAGAGACTAAAGTATCTTAGGACCAACGACTATGTATTGGATGAAGTTCGCCAGGGCAAGACACTTATAAGAGTATCGCAAAAAGGACAGGATGCGATTACTCTTGATAAGTCACGCATTGATAAAATGCGTGGAAGAGTAGACAGATACTGCGATGAACTTCAGCTTCCGCAGATTCTGAAGGATGCGCTTATTGAGCATGGAGCTTCTGGCGGAATAGTTCCGGGTATTACAGATACTTACGGAAACTCAGAGCTTCTTTTTAACCATGCTGTAGCAATGAAGAGAATGTATGACCTTCTTAGAACTGACAGGGTCGGCGATAAGGGCCTTGGCGAAGAAGAAGCCATGATGTTCATTGTAAGAAGCTATGGGAATACTGAACTTGTAAAAAACTGGTTTGATAAGCCGGAAAAAATTGATGTTGAGACTATTCGAGAAGGCCCGTATTTAAAAATTTTCAGAGCTGATTACGAAAAGCTCGTCAAATTTGAAGAAAAAGCATCAGATGATCCTTCGCTGCAGCAGGAAATTCATGAAATCAGCAGGAACATAAGAACCATGCTTATTACAGGCATGGGTATTCGCGATGAGAAGAATAAGACTGTTGCGGCAGAAGATGCGGACACTATAAAAAATATGCAGCGTGTAGGGATTATCATTGAAAAGAGCAGCGCTTACATCGATTATTGGAATAAGGTCATGGAGGTTGCACGTCCGGAATTTATCAGGATCTTCAAGGAGAGTGCTGATCCTTCCATGAAGAATAAGGATCTGGATATTCCGGCTGATTATGTCGACAGGCTGATGTTCGCATTAAGACAGTACTTTATGACTGATGTTATTGAGGAGCTCAACAACAAGAAGGCGTTCAAGGCTGAGTTCTGGAAAAATAAACTGGAAATATTTAAGAAAAAAGAGTATCGAGACAATCTGTATTCCCAGTCCCAGACTGTTACACAAAAGGAGACCGAGAAAAAAGAGCAATCTGCGCTTAACAATAATGCAGTTGATGAGAGTGCGATTTCCAAGCTTATAAAAGCTAATCTCTATGTATTTAAGGGCAAGGCCAATAAGTATGATGCCCTTAGTGTAGAGGAGAAGCAGCTGTTTGCCATTGGACTTATGTATCTTGATAAAAGTGCGATAGGCCTTGGCACTGAAGGTACTATGGCACTTACTGAATCAATGGCGCAGAAGAACAAGAAGCGCGATGATATCCACGCTGAGATCCAGAAATTTATTCGTGGCGAGAAGTATAACTTTAACATCAATTACAGAGATGCATTAAATAAGCTGATAGACTATGGTATTTCCAGTATAGGCACCTCGGACTACAAAATGTCTGAAACTGCCTATGAAAAGGCCATGCAGTTCACCAAGGGAGTCATGGCGCAAAAGAATGCCTATGGCGAAAAGGATGAGGAGCGCCTATCGGACAGCTACGCTTCTGTTTTTGCTGGATATACGAAGTTTGGGAAGAAACAGCTTACTAATATCGATGCCCTCAGAGGTAGAACTCTGACAGTAGATGATATTAAGAAAAATCTCATTGAATATGCGACAAAAGACAAGCTCAGCAAAGCGGCTGTTTTTCAAAAGGCATTAAAGGCCACCAAGAGTAAGTTCTATCTGCTTCCGGGTGTTATTTTCCCGCAGATTGGAGCTGTTGAGCAGTCGGCTGCCTGGAATAACAGACTTTCAAAGATCATCAGTCGCTTTAACAACATGAGTGATGGAGATTTAAAGATATTTGTCAGAATTCTTCAGGACAGAACAGCTGTTGATGTGAGCTGCATACAGACTGAAGGGTCCCCACTTCATGCGGATCAGGAAAAACGTAACGCTCTTTTGGAGGCTTTATCCGGTGACCCTGACACAAGTGCTGAAGTCTTAGAAGGCTTTGATGACAGCGAATCCTGTTTCAAGGCTTTGACAACTGCGCTCAGTTTTCAGCTTAGGGATGACAAGAACTTTGCAGGCAAGGAACTGACTAAGGACTGCTTTGAGAAAAAGTCTTTTAACAGAAACACAATGGTAGACTGGGATCTCATAGAAAGAGCTTTTGAATTCTTTGATGAGATCATGGAAAAGAAGACCAATATCGAGGCACTCAAGAATTCTGGAGAACTGATAAAGTACGCAGGAAACGAGAAGGCAGCTATTGAAAATAAGTACCTGCGGGAAAATTATGCAAATAAGGCCGACTTTAAACTGCAGAACTTTGAGCACAATATTAACGAACACGCTAAAAGGGACAATGCAAATGACGATAGAAAAGACATTGATAATGCCCTTGCAGGTTACTATGCCCTTACAGATCAGCAGAAGGTACTGTTCTTTAAAGCTCTTTGCAGCAGAGATATACTGGATATTTCCAAAAAAGACTACAAAAAGAATTTCTTTAACATTAAAGACAGGGATTATGTGAATCCGGTTGCCAGGGATAAACTGATCGATCAGTATATTGCTGCGAATATTGAAGATAATATTGGCTTAAAACTTGAGGATGATGAGTATTATAAGGCAATGGAAGCTCTTTATTCTACTCAGATTTCAGACAGGGTTAAGCTGACAAAAGAAAAGGACCTTGGGAATATCTTTTCTAACGAGCGAAATCTCTTTATGAAGAGAAGTACAGCGGTAGACTGGAAGCTCTTTAAGAGAGCACTCAATTTTGTAAACAGGGCAACAGAAGAACTGGAGCTTACTGAAGGAAATGCCCTGCTTTATCGCGGTGCTGGAGATCTTCAGAAAAATGGCAGGATAAATATGAACTATGGATTCTTGCGAAAGAATTTCCATAGGACAGGCGGCCAATGGGGAAGATTATTTGCCTATAAAGGTACATCGGCGGCAGCAAAGGCGTTTAATTTGGATAAAAAGGGCATGAATACCCTCAATACTATTACCAAGGCAGCCGGTGATGCCACAAAAGTATTGGGATTTTCTGATTCCGGATACCTTAAATCTGGAATTAAAACGGTTAAAGAGACATCGAAAGAGTATGAAGGCCACATAAAGAAGATTTCTAAGAACGACGAAGAGACTTATGAGAAGCTTCAGAAAAAAATCGATGATATTATCAATAAAAATAAAACAGTAGAAACAATAGTTGAAAATCTGAAGAAGTATGTTAATACAGAGTTTGGTTCATATGTTGATACCGTCGGTTCAACTCTTTTGACCAAGGAAAAGTCAGATGCTCCTGATGAGGAAAATATCATTGAAAAGAATGCGAAGGACGTTGTTCTTGACGCTAAAAAGGGTGATATTCGAGATGACTACAATGATCTGAATAAGAAACTCAAGAAGACCAAGAAAATAGCCAATGCGGTTGGAAAGGTCAACGATAAGATCCTCACTAAGATTCCGGTAGCGAACGCCGGAAAATTCCTTGAGCTCATGGAATATACAGTTGAGAAGGCTGTGTATAAGTTTGCGAATGATAAGGTCTTTAAGGCAGCAGTTGATCCTAATGAGGAGGATCAGCTTAAGGCGCTGAAAGAGGCAATAGATAACTATGTTTCCGAGACCTTTGAAGAAACAATGAAGGATCTTGTTGGAAAAGGCAATACCGAGAAGATACAAGAGTACGCGAAGATGCTTGGCAACTTTAAAAAGAATGCAGCGGTTCGAATCAATAGTGCACTTAGAGGCGTCCAATATGTAAAGAAAGCCGTAGATAATGTTGTGAACATTGCGAATTATGCATCTAATATCAGTGCCATTAATCAGACAAAGGAGCAGAGCGAAAACCTGAAGGCTTCCGATAAAGCAAAGCTTGATAAAGCAAAGAACAGATCAAGACTTGATGAGAAGCAGCTTGGGAAAGCTAAGATCGCTGCTGATAAGAACCAGGGCATGACAGAAGTTGCAGCATCCATAAGTAAGACCATGCAGGAACTGGGTATTGGCGAAAATGCCGTTAAGCTTGCAGTCAGAGCCGTAAGCGTTGCTGTTGATGGAGCGGGAGTTACGTCAGAAGTGATCAACAAGGTGGTAAGTGCGGGTCTTTCATTTGCCAAGTTTGCTATACGCATATTTACTGATCAGAGTGCTCTTAGGGATTATTATGTCAAGACTGATGCCGGCAAGAGGGAAGTTGAGAAGATTAAGAGCGGATATGAAGCATCAGGTAAAACGAAACTCCTTAATAAGTTCAAAAAGGAGATTGATCCAAAGACAGCTTCGAATGATCTTGTCGGTATGATGGCGCAGGCCAAGGGATATGAAGATACGGCTGAACTTGTTGAAAACACCGGAATGTCGATGGCTCAGTCCATAATCTTTAGTGCCAGCGAGTTTAATCCAATGGGTGAATCAAAGGTGATGGCAATCACAGTCATGAGCGTTATGGGACTTGAGCACTTAATTGGTGATACTTCTACAGAAGCTGTAGAGCAGCTGTTTGGCGCATTTAAGATGAAACGATAAGTGTTAAAAAGTATGGGAGAAATTCACTATGACAGTTACGAAGAAAAAAGAAGCAGGCGTACTTACAGTTACTATTGAGGGCGTTCTTGATATCAACACCTCTCCACAGCTTGCAAAAGAGCTGGAGGGAGAGCTTGATGATGTGAATGAAGTTTATTTTGACATGGGAAAGACCGGGTATACATCATCGGCAGGACTACGCGTTCTCATAAAAACCTATCAGGTTCTTGAAAAAAAGAATGGCAGAATGGTACTCAGAAACGTCAACGATGTATTTTACGATGTTTTGGAGCTTAGCGGTTTCACATCTTTCCTTGAGGTTGAGAAGGCTGAGGGATAATCCATGAGAAAACTAAAGGAGCTGTGGCCAAAGGGGCTTGCAGGAAAGCTTATAAGATTTGTGGTCATATTTGTGCTCGTAATGGGAGTTGTTTTTTTGACGATGTCCTATATTCAGCTTGCTCTTTTAAAGAAATCTGCAAGAATCGCAGATGAGAAGCAGACTGATATGGTGCAGGGTGAGTATAAGTTCTCGATGGCGATGTTTTCTGCGGAATATCTCTCGCGGCTGATTGTCTGGGTTTCTGATAAGACAGATGATGAATTCTGGATCCTTGACCATGACATAAGGACGCTTCAGACGCAGGTAGAAGATGTCTTTTTATATCCTGAAAACTATGAGAGGCTTAAAGTTTCTCCGCCGCAGATAGAAAATGAAGGAAAATTTGCTCTTCAGATCCTATACCCGGATGGGGAGGAAAATGTGTCCCCGGATACTATTGAGATGATGGAGAGGCTTGCTAATCTTTCTCCGATAATGGAGGAAATAGTAAGTGGAAATGAAGGCTATACCAGTGATGTATGTATTTCAACTTTAGATGGTGTGACCATAATAATGGATGACCATTCCGGGGATAAGATTGATGAAGATGGCTATGTCGAAAGCTATGATCCCAGAAACCGTCCCTGGTTTACAGGTGCTATAGAAAAGGGTGATGTCTTTTTTTCACCTGCAGTAAAAAGTGCACTTTATCACTACAATGAAGTAGTTATTGGAATGCCTGTTTATAAAAATGGAGAGCTTGTGGCGGTAATTGAAGAAGCGACAAGACTGGATGATCTTCTAAATAAACTGACGGAGAGAAAAATAGGAAAAGATGGCTTTACTATATTAGTGAGTGATAAAGGCCAGCTTGTTTGCTCACCCAGGACCTCAGGAGAACTGGGGATGAGGGAAGACTTAAGTGAAGATATAAGAGGGTCTATAAATGAAAGTCTTGCCGAAGCTATAAACTGTGCGCTTGAGGGAAAAACAGGCTTTGACTCAGTTATGGTCGATTCTGAACATTATTATGCAGCGCATGCTCCTATAGAAACAGTGGGCTGGGTACAGATTATTTTTATCTCGGACAAAGAACTTACTGGGCCAATGGAGAAAATGCTGGCAGAAATGGACAAATCTACTGAGAATATGTTGGCAGATCTGGATCGTGATTTTAAAAATATAGCTATCATACTAGTTGTAATTCTGATTGCACTAATGATAGTTGCAATAATTGTGGTCAGTTTCCTGGCAAAAAAAAGAGTGGCTCCCATACAGCACATGACAAGGGCTGTCAGTGGTTTTGTGGGGGACGATATGTCTTTTGAAATGGAGGATATATATAGGACCGATGATGAGATAGAAGACCTTGCAAAAGCATTTGATGCCATGTCTCTTAAGATGAGAAATTACGTTCAGGAAATCGTGGAATATACCTCCGATAAGGAGAGAATTGAAACTGAGATGAAGGCTGCATCGCAGATTCAGGCGCAGATGCTTCCAAAAATCGAACCGGATTTTTACAATAAACCAGGGTATGAGCTGTATTCAAAGATGGTTCCGGCAAAACATGTTGGCGGTGATATGTATGATTTCTTTTATCTGGATCAAGATCATCTTGTAATTATGATAGGTGATGTTTCCGGAAAGGGAATTACGGCTGCGCTGTTTATGGCTCTTAGTAAACAGATGATAAAATCGCAGATGCTCCTTCATGTGGGAAATGTTGCAGAGGCAATTACAGAAGCTAATTTAAGGCTCTGCGAAGAGAGCGTGGATGCCATGTTTGTTACGGTATGGCTAGGTGTTGTGACTCTTTCAACAGGAGTATTGGAGTTTGTAAATGGCGGACATTTATATGCTGCTGTGAAAAGAGAAGGCGGAGATTTTGTACTTGAAAAAGATGAACATGGAATGCTTCTTGGATGCCTTGATTTTGCCAAATATCCGCTAAATACAACCACCTTGAACAAGGGAGATATTTTCTATCTGTACACTGATGGTGTTACTGAGGCACATAATGCTTCGGATGAGCTGTTTGGAGACGATAGACTTCTTGAAGCTCTTAATGAAGCAAAAGATATGTCGGTGGAAGAAATTGATGATCATGTAAGAAACAAGGTTGATGCTTTTGTGGATGGCCGTGAACAATATGATGATATAACAACACTGTGCTTTAAGTATCTTGGAACTTAAAACTAAGATTGAGAGAGGGAAAAAATGGATATTGTTTATCTTGATCAGGAAAATGTTGAGAATTACACAGAATATCTTACCAGGGATGAAGCAGAAAATATCGGCAGAACCTTTCATCATGGCCTCGTTGTTACAAATGATGACGATGAGCCAGTCGCAGCCATGATCTGGAAGATAAGAAATACTCAGTCTGAAAGCGAAAATGAGAGTCAGATTGTTTTTCTTAAGATCGATGATGAGGATGCTGTGGACCTTCTCTTTGAAAACTATGTAAGTTCCATTGAGGATGACGAGGTGGTAAAATCCACTTTTTCACTTCCGGCAAAGACCTCCTCAAAAGAAAAAACAGTTCTTTTAAATGAGGGCTTTACTGTTGATCTTATGGAAGGAGACATAATTAGGTCAAGACTTTCTGAAGTGGCAGATCTTCCGCTTTTTAAGAAAATAAAGCCCGGTGACAATGTCATGACGATAGGGGACCTTGCAAACAAGGAGTTTTATGCAGGAATTCGCAGATTTGTTCTTGCGGGATTCCATGGGCTGTGCGAGGATCTTGCATATCTTTCAAAGTCATATTTTGAAAATGATGTTTCCTGCTATGTCGAGGGACCTGACGGACAGATAAGCGGTTTTTTACTCTTCCACAAAACACCATCTGGAGCACTTTCAGTCGTTATTATGGCTTATATGGGAAATGATTACTCAAAATATCTGCCAAAGATGATGGCTAAGTCGCTTAAATGCGCCATGGATATCTACAGCCCGGATACAGAGATCTTGATAGACCGACATAATTATTCAACTCTCGCCTTGGCAGAAAAGCTTTTCCCCAGCGGATTTGGAATTCCTATTTATGAAGGCGAGAGGGAAGAATAGGCCATTAGGGAATTTAGTTACTGTTCAGACAGAAATGCGCACTCTGCTGCGCATTTCGTGAGAAAGTGATTCAGGAATTTAAAGTATTAATAGAATTTTAAGCCCAGCTTTGTGGACTTTAGATTTTCTACATACTATAATCCCATCTTTGACACCTAAAAAGCCGCAATCCCAGTATACACCTGGGGTTACGGCTTTATTTTTATCTCGCGAAAAGCGTAATGCT
>JAEEGL014789787.1_pt1 | contig 12405 bp, 11 predicted proteins | sample 9134231 | NCBI WGS metagenome assembly JAEEGL01 (sample SAMN16246548, study PRJNA631951) | gut metagenome | biome: gut microbiome; feature: rumen; material: fiber-attached | host: Bos | place: Iran: Karaj | collected 2018-10 | reverse complement strand
TTATCCTGCCTTATCAATAAGGGCTTCCTTGCAACGGAGATATGGCTTCTTGTCATGGGTATAATCTATAACGTCAAGCCCATGCGTACCAAGGATATCCCTTTCCTTGATGTCATCTCCGAGTCGGTCAATAACATGATAAGGCTGCTCTTAGGCTGGTTTATCGTGACGGACGCATCTGTCCCGCCCGGAAGCATACTTTTAGGCTATTGGATGGGAGGTGCCTTCCTTATGGGGATCAAGCGTTTTGCCGAGTATCGCATGATAGGAGATCCCAAAACGGCAGGACTTTACAGGAAGAGCTTTGCTGCATATACAGAGCAGACTCTTTTATGCTCGAGCATGTTCTATGCCTTCTGTTCAACTTTTTGTATGGGACTTTTCCTGGTGAAATACAGGATAGAATATGTGCTTGCGATGCCTTTTTTATTCCTGCTTTTTGTATATTATCTGTACATTGCCTTTAAGGATGATTCCGCAGTGCAGAAGCCCGAGAAGCTCTACAAAGAGAAGAAGCTTATGGCCTTTGTTGCATTGATAGTGATCATATTTGTAGTGCTTACCATCGTTGATATACCGGCGCTCAGACTCTTCCAGGAGCCGTTCCTGATACCGATCTGACATGCTTTGGACTTTGTCCGGCAGAGCCGGTTAATAATAGCAGACTTTAACTAAAGGAGCAGAGATATGAGTGAAAAGAACAGGATATTGCTTTTTTATCCCCCGGGACCTATGTATCAGAGGGGAGAGGACAGGTGCCAGCAGGCGGTGGACGGAAGCTCGGCGGAGGCCATGAGAGCCTGCAATGACCTGGGATATGCTGCTGCTGTGCTTCTTAAAAAGGGATATGAGATACGCTTAAGGGATTATCAGACAGAAAAATGCTCCATAGAGCAGATGAATTCCGAGGTGGACGATTTCAAGCCGGATCTTCTGATGCTCTCCACGACAAATACCAGCATTTATGATGACATTAAGATCATGAATGATCTGAAGGCGCGCTGCGGCGCCGTTACTGTCCTTAAGGGAGCGATCTTTTATGCGCCGGAGCAGGAGATGCTGGATCTGCTGGACCTGTCTCAGATCGATTATATGATAGGCGGCGAGGTCGACTTTGCCATAGACGGCATAGCAGACTATGCCTTAAGGGGCGAAGGGGATATAGCAGCGGTAGACAATATCCTCTATAAGGATGAGGACGGGAAGTTCATACAGACCAAATTCCATGTCTGGGGACAGGACCTGGATGCCCAGCCTTTCCCTGCAAGGGAATATATGAACAACGGCCTTTATTTAAGGCCGGATACGGACGCTCCCATGGCTACAATACAGACTGCAAGGGGATGTCCCTCGAGCTGTGTATTCTGTCTCACCCCGGGGATATCCGGAAAGTGCGTGAGATTCAGAAGTCCGGAAAATGTAATGGCGGAGCTCACCGAGTGTTATGAGAAATTCGGCATTAAGGATTTCTTCTTCAAGGCCGATACCTTCACGATAAATGCAGAATGGGTAAAGAAGCTCTGCGAGCTCATAATAGATTCTCCGCTTTACGGAAATATTAATTTCACGGCCAATTCCAGAGTGAATCCGCTTAAAAAGGAGACACTGGAGCTTATGAAAAAAGCCGGATGCTTTATGGTCGCCTTTGGCTTTGAGTCCGGCAGCGATGAGATCTTAAAGAAGATCAAAAAGGGCGCCACAGTGGAGCAGAATCTTCAGGCAGCCAGATGGTGTCATGAGGTCGGGCTTCCCTTCTGGGGATTCTTTGTCATCGGTTTTCCCTGGGAAAATAAGGGGCATATCATGAAGACAAAGAAGCTTATCTATAAAGCCGATCCTGATTTCATCGAGGTAAAGATGGCTCTTCCATATTACGGTACGCCTCTCTATGAGACCTGTAAGGAGGATGATCTGCTGGCCAAAAATGTCCTTGGAAGTGATTTCTTCCATTCCAGCATGACAGGCACCAGATATCTGACGATCAAAGAGGTTGAGAGCTTAAGACGCAGGATCCTTCTCGGATTCTATCTCCGTCCCAAATATATATTAAGAAAGATGGGAGAGTGCGTAGAGAAGCCCTCCGTATTCCTTAATTACTGTAAGTACGGCGTCAGGCTCATTGTAAATCTTTTCAGGTGATAATGAAGAACAGCCTGTACGACAAGCTTAAGGGATACGATCTGATCATATTTGATATGGACGGGACCCTTTATTACCAAAGGGGAATGCAGATCAGGATGGCATTCCGTCTCATGTCCCATGCCCTTTCTTCAAAAGGCGGGATAAAGGATATTCTGGCCATTTCAAAATACAGGAAGCTCAGGGAGACCTGGGATACGGGGAACCGGATGGATGAATCCGGTCTGTATGATGCCGTGGCTAAGGAGACCGGACTGGATCCCGTAAGGGTGAGGGGAATAATAAAAAAATGGATGCTTGAAAATCCTATGGATGTGGTGGGAGAGTGCAGGGACGAGGTACTTATCTCCCTTATCAGCAGGCTTCAGGCTGAGGGAAAGAATATCTGTATATATTCAGATTATCCGACAGAGGACAAATGCAAAGCCGTAGGACTTGAGCGGGAGGTGCCGCAGTATTACTGCGGAAAAGGGGAGATCAAGACCCTTAAGCCCAATCCTTCGGCTCTTTTTTATATTATGAGCGAGTATCCCGGGATCCTTAGGAATAAGGTCATCATGGTCGGAGACAGGGCTGACAGGGATAAGGCGGCTGCCGACAATGCCGGCATAGACAGTCTCATCCTCGGCAGATTCAGATTATTCCGGCACAGAACGGGATACAGATAATTTATTTCAGACTATAAAGTTTTCCGTCTTTCTTTCCGATATATGATTTATGAAACGGATTTCCATACTCAGACAGGGTGTGTGCGCGCCTTGTCCGGGGCTGCCTGTGGGATAAGGATATCCCGCAGCGGCATTATAATTAAGGATGCGCATTATAAGTCATGGAGGACAGTACAATGGTAGATTTTAATTCAAGTATCTCAAAGACACCCGCTTATCAGCAAAGCAGCATTCCCGGACAGCCCGCGGCAGGCAGATCGTCCCAGACAGGCAATACCACACAGACAGGCTTCAAAGGACAGGAGGCAGGCGCAGTCTATGAAAAGACTTCAGCGCTTGATTCCATAGTAGGTGAGAAGGTTAAGAATATGACCGGCTCCCAGAATCTCGGAAGGACAATAGGCAATCCCCAGCTGTCAGAGAAGGCTCAGAAATATTATGAGCAGCTGAAGGGTAAGTTCGGTGATATGGATTTCATCCTCGTATCAAATGAGGAGAAGGCAAATGCACAGGCGAATGCAGCAAGCTATGCCAATCCCAATAAGACCGTCGTTCTTATCGGAGCTGACGAGATCGAGAAAATGGCAAATGATGAGAGCTTCCGTAAGAAATACGAAGGCATCATTCAGATGGCCAAGGAAGGCATTTCCAAGATGCGGGATCAGTTCGGCGATAATGACAAGGTCAAAGGATATGGCATGCAGATCGACGATAAGGGAGAGGTTTCCTATTTTGCAGTGCTGAAGAAGTCCTCAGACCAGCAGGCTGAGCGCATAGAGAAGAGCCGCGAGGATAAGAGGGAAGCAAAGAAGGCAGCTGATAAGAAGGAAGCAAAGGAGGCTCAGGAGGACAGACTCGATAAATCGAGGAGCGCGCGCAGCGAGAAGGCGAAGGAGGCATATGCCGATCAGGACGATTTCGAATATGAAGTAGTGAGGGCCTCATCTCTTGATGATCTTTTCAAGCTTGTGTCTGACCGCTTTGCTGCAGGAGCGGCAGAGACTCCGCAGATCGGAGGAAATATAGATTTTTCAGCCTGACGGTTTCTCAGGTTTTATGATGAAGAGCAATAAATGGGGGCTGTCGCACTAAAGTAGTGTGGCAGCTCTTTTTTTGTTCCCTAAAAAACAAAAACCAGACTATGAAAAGCCTAGTTTCTGCTGTAAAATAAGTTTATGCGACTAAACCAATTTTTACAAGGAGATTATACTATATCTTCCTTGTATCATCAAATCAAACTTCCGCTCGACATAGAAATTTCTATCCCATCAGACGATCCGGTACGCCTTTTAAGTGCCTTTGTGGAGGGAATGGACCTTTCTGACCTGTATGCCACCTATGACAGGATCAGAAAAAATCAGGCCACACCGCGTCAGATGCTCAAGATCTCTATCTATGCTGCAATGAACAGGATCTATTCCAGCCGGGATATCGAATCTTCCTGCAAAAGGGATATCAATTTCATGTATCTTCTTGACGGAGCTCCCGCACCGGATCATTCTACAATAGCAAGATTTATATCCATGCATCTTTCACAGTGTTCCAAAAAGATAATGGCTGAAGTCGGGACCATCCTTCTTGAGCTGGGAGAGATCTCCGGAGAAAACATCTTTATTGATGGCACCAAGATAGAATCCGTAGCCAACAAATACACTTTCGTATGGAAAAGAACGGTATCGAAAAACATGCAGAAACTAACAGAAAGGATCTGTGCTTTCTGCGCGGAATGTGAAGAACTCTATGGATTTAAACTCGTCTATGATGGGCAGATCTCGATACGCACCTAAAAACGTCTTAAGAAGAAACTGGAAGTGATAAAAAAGGAAGAAAACATCGAATTCGTTCACGGGATCGGAAAAAGAAAAACCCGGCTTCAACGATCTATGGAAACTTTGGAAGGATATATAGATAAACTAAACGAATACAAGCATCATCTTCGTGTATGCGGCAAAAGAAACAGCTATTCCAAAACTGATACCGATGCAACTTTCATGAGAATGAAAGAGGACGCTATGTTGAACGGCCAGTTGAAACCGGCTTACAATCTTCAGCATGGCGTAGACGCTGAGTATGTCACATGGCTTGATATTTATCCGAATCCTACTGATACACTCACGTTCATACCGTTTCTAAAAGACATGGAAAAGCATCTTTCTTTTAAATATAAGAATATCGTTGCTGACGCCGGCTATGAAAGTGAAGAGAATTATGTTTTTCTGGAAAAGAACGGTCAGATCGGATATATAAAACCCCAGAATTATGAATTATCAAAAAAAAGAACTTTCCACAAAGACATAAGCAAACGTGAAAACATGGATTACGACCCCGCAACGGACACTTATACATGCAAGAATGGAAAACTTCTGAAGGCGGTATCAAAAAAGAACGATAAAACGGTCACAGGATACCGCAGGGAAGTCACCATATACGAATGCGAAAGCTGTCGGCATTGCCCCCACAAAAAAGCCTGTATCAAGGGAAACAACTGTAAAACACCTTTTAAGGACAGGAATAAAAAGCTTTCCGTTTCAAGAAAACTGGAAGAAAAGCGAGCCGAATGCTTAGAGAGGATCGCAAGCGAATATGGAACACAGCTAAGGATGAACCGCAGTATACAGGCGGAAGGTTCCTTTGCAAATGTAAAAGAAGATATGAATTTCAGGAGATACCTGTATCGAGGGAAAGAAAATGTTCTGGCTCAGAGTACACTGCTTGCGATCGGTTTTGATATAAACAAACTCCATCACAAGATCATGACCAAAAGAACCGGAACACACTTGTTTGAACTAAAAAGCGTATCATGAAAAATAGGACGAGAAAACATCTAAACCGATCGGGTGGTCGGTTTGTTAAAGTACCCCTGATTTCAGTGATTCCGGAAATAATCCTGGATAAAACTCATTTTTGAAGAAAAAAGGCTGTCGCCTTGATGATTTTAATCATCTAAAGCGACAGCCCCTATTTTTACAGACTTTTGAAAAAAAGGTCATCAATTTCAGTCAGGCTGTCTGCGATGTCGCAGGCTCCGAGATCTTGCATCTCTTCGGGACTTCCGTAGCCGAAGGATACACCCAGGCTTGAAATGCCCGTATCACTGGCTCCCATGATATCAAACTTTGTATCTCCCACGAGGATGGCAGAGCCGGCAAAGCATGGATCTGACTGGGTATGTCTTCTGAAAAGCTCTGACAGTACCTGACTCTTGGTATCTATCTTTCCGTCCGGGGTAGAGCCTGCTACATCATCAAAATAATCCGACAGATCAAAATGATCCAGCAAAAGACGGCACATATGCTCCGGCTTGGATGAGGCAACGTAAAGCTTATATCCTTTTTCCTTCAGAGCCCTGAGACATTCTCTTACCCCCGGATAAGGCTCACATTCATAAACTCCGATCGGATTGTATCTTTCCCTGTATTTATCCACAAGCTCTCTGGCTTTTTGCATATCGAAACCGTATCTGACGGTATAAGTGTAGACCAGAGGAGGACCCACAAAAAATGAGAGCTCATGGTAGTCAGACACCTTTATGCCTTCCGATTCGAGCGCGTAGGCAGCGCATTTCATGATGCCCTCACCTGTATCGATAAGGGTTCCGTCCAGATCAAAAAGAATATTGGCCACAGGGACCTTCTTACATTCTGTAAGCTTTCCCTTACGGTAATTAAGATCATAGGAAATGCGTGTCTTTCCCTCCAGCATATCCTTCAGGAAGACTCTGTCTCCCTCCCAGAGATTGAGGGAGGATATCTCTTCATCCCGGATGAAGCTTAGCGTACCTTCATCCTTTGCCGCCTCAGTATTGACGGATGAAGCTTCTTCATCACTTATATGGGCAGAGTAGAGATACATTTCCTCATCTTCGTATTCATCATTTCTGAAATAGATTATCCCATGGAAGATAAGCTTTTCCGGGGTGATGCCGGTCTCTTCCATAACCTCACGCTTAACGCATTCGCCTGCTGTCTCGTCCTTTTCGAATTTGCCTCCGACGCCTATCCATTTTCCTTCATTGACATCATTCTTTTTTCTGTCCCGGAGCATGAAGAGAGTCCTGCCGCCGTTTCTTAGATAACACAAGGTAGATCGTATCATTATCATTTCCTTTCATCTTTGAGGTGTCAGGAATAAACTAACATTTTTCGTTAAAAGGTGTCAAAATGTACGTCCCCTGACACCTTGCTTTTATGTATTTCCGCATAATATAATATTTGAGCGGAAGCTAAGCAAATCTTCCTTTGCAGTTGAAGATGCCCTCTCAAACTTCGATCTCATCTCAAAGGAGACCATAAAAGCGGCAGAAAGGCAGTACAATGTCTGGAAGGGCAAGAAGACTGAGAAAAATACAAGGGTTGTGACCCTCTCTGACCTCGAAGGATCTGAGAGAGGCCGTGTCAACCTGGATCATCATAATAGAAATCTTCAAAGACAGTCTACAGCTCAGAAAAATCGTCAGGCTGGCGGCAACACATTATAAAGAGGACTGACATAAACCGGAAAAGGATGTAAATGGTATTAAAAAAAATTAATGCGGCACTCTCATTGCTTACGATCGTGGGAATGCTCATACATGTCATATATAACATATATGCATACCTGACGTTTTATTATAATCCTTTATTGAAACAGCTGACCGCGTATCCGTTTCTGATATGTGTATGTCTCCATGCACTTTTAGGGATATTTATAGTCGTAACACAGGGAGACGGCACTGCGATAAAGTATTATAAAAAGCAGAATCTGTCAACGATCATCCAGCGCCTTTCTGCGGCCCTTATACTGCTTCTGCTCATAGTGCATATCCGTATGTTTGATCTTATGGGGTATGCGGCAGGACAGGGGAAATGGTGGCTTTGGTGGCTGCTGGTATTTATTGAGCTTCTTTTTTTTGCCGCAGTGATCGCTCATATCTCAGTATCTTTTTCGAAGGCCTTGATAACCTTGGGATGGCTTGACTCCATGGAGATAAAGAAAAGAATAGACCGCACAGCCTGTATTCTGGGAGCGGTCATTTTTGCAGTTACCTCATATGCAGTGATCAAAGGACAGATCGGTATATTTATTTTGGCGGGAAAGTAGAATCAAAGCTTCTGTGGTATGACGATTACAGCGGTCATTATTTGCAGACATTTGACAAGGAGCCTGGTATGAAAAATGTTTTAGTGATAGGAAGCGGTATTTCGGGTATGTCATGTGCGGTTCGCTGTGCAGAGCTTGGACTCAACGTGACACTTGTTTCGCCTTTTCCTTCCGAGCGCTCCCAGTCTGTAATGGCTGCAGGAGGAATAAACGCAGTGCTTGAGGATAACGGTGAAGGAGATAGTGTGCTTTGCCATGTTGAAGATACATTAAGAGGCGGCGCTTATCTTGCGAGTGAAGAGGAAGTAAAGGGACTGTGCGAAAGAAGCGGTGAGATTCTTAGATTTCTTGAAAGGATCGGTACGGTGTTTTCCGTTGATGAATACGGAAAAGCAGCAAAAAGGATTTTCGGAGGTCAGTCACATAAAAGGACTTATTATTGCGGAGCATCTACCGGGAAGCAGATCGTTTCCTCTCTTATTATGGAAGTCAGGCATTTCGAAGCAACGGGTAAGATCACAAGAAGGCTGTGGAGCTGCTTTCATTCAGGCCTGATACTTGATGGGGTCTGCTATGGAGCATTGGTATATGATGAAGCGACAAGAGGCTTTGAGACGATTTATGCTGATGCCGTAGTTATGGCAACGGGTGGTCAGAATACGCTTTTTGGTAAAACGACAGGTTCTACACAGTGCGACGGCTATGCACAGGGGCAGCTGTTCCTTCAGGGTGCAGAGCTTAAGAATCTTGAATTCATTCAGTATCACCCGACTACACTTCAGACCGGACAAAAGCATATGCTGATATCAGAAGCGGCAAGAGGTGAGGGTGGGAGACTCTTTTACCTGGAGAATGGTAAAAGAGTTTATTTTATGGAAGATAAATACGGAGAAAAAGGGAATCTTATGACGAGGGATGTGGTATCGCGTGAGATGTTTCTGGTGAAAAGAGATATCTGGCTCGATGTATCCTTCCTGGGAGAGGAGCTTATACGAAGACGCATTCCCGAAGTTATGGAGCTTTGCATGAAGTATCGAGGAATTGATATATCAAAGGAGCCGATACCGGTAACTCCTTCGGTACATTTCTTTATGGGTGGTTTTGCGGTAGGACTTGATCATGAAACAAATATACGCAATCTGTTTGCCGTGGGTGAATGTGCATCCAAGTATCATGGAGCGAACCGGCTCGGAGGCAATTCATTGCTTGCTGCGATCTACGGAGGAATGACGGCGGCAGAAGAGATCGCGGGAAGAAAAGGAGAAGACAGGCATCCTGATTTTTCGGAATATGCCGGGAAACAGGCTCTGGTGCTTGAGGAAAAGGGAAAGACGGAAAGCAGATTTCCCGTTGCGTATATAAGGGATCTTCTGGCAGAAACCATGCATAAGGATCTTGGTATCGTAAGAAATGAGGAGAGCCTTGACAACGGTATAACTGATGTGGATTATTATCTTGAAAATGCGGAACGGATACAGTATGACAACAGTGTGATGCCGTATTTTAATTACAGCCTGACGGGGATCCTGACATTGGGCAGAGCGGTACTTACCTGTGCAAGGAACCGAAGGGAAAGCCGTGGGGCCCATTACCGGGGAGATTATCCGGAAATGAAGGAGGAGTATGCTTTTTCAACCATAATCTCTTATGATGATGGGGCATATAACATAAGACCTGAGGGCAGTGTGGGAAGGTAATGATAAATACAGAGAGGTGCATATGAAGGTTAAGATCCTGCGTCAGGTGACTCCCTTGTCCGAACCTTACTGGGAGAGATTTGATTATGAAGGCCCGTCGGATATTTCAATTGCGGGGCTTCTGGATCATCTGAATTATAATGATGATATCGTAAATGATGAGGGTGTAAACACCACGAGGATCGGTTGGGAGTGTTCCTGCCTTCAGGGAGTGTGCGGCTCCTGCGCTATGGTGATAAACGGGATACCGGCACTTGCATGCGAGACTTTTGTACGGGATTTAAAAGGCAGGGAGATCACGATCCGCCCCTTGCGTAAATTCCCTGTGATCCATGATCTTGTAATAGACCGTTCATCAATATTTGAGAATCTTAAGAAAACAAATATTTTTATCAGAGAGTGGCAGCAGAGTGAGGATAAAGATCACGAACATCAGTATTTGTCTGCAAAATGCTTAAAGTGCGGACTGTGCCTTGAGGTATGCCCTAACTATGTGAATGGGCAGAACTTTTACGGCGCGGTGTTTGCCAATGACTGCTATCTGGTTTCATCCAGAAACAAAAATAAGATTTCTGAGATCCGAAAGGAATACGGAGAGCATTTCGGAAGCAGCTGCTCAAAATCTCTGTCTTGTGTGGATGTATGTCCGATGAAGATACCTACACTCGCAAGCATGTCAAAGTTAAACAGAAGGTAAGAACCGTCCCCTCTGACTCTGACAGCTTTATAACATTTATCGTATATTAAATGACCGCTTCCCCTGACTTGTTTATTTTTCGTGGTATAATATAAAAATATTTGAAAGGAGCCGGAACGGAGAGCAGGACAGATCCTGTATTTCCTGTCCTGCTATGAGGATTTTTGATGTTCAGTTCGGGGCATTTAATTTTTATAGCGATAAGCTTCATCATGATAATATCAGGCACTGCCATATGCGTCTATAGGAGACCTCCTTTAGACAGACTGCTGAAGGTCATCCTTGTCGTGGCATTTCTCCTGGAGGCCTTCAAGATGCTTGATGTACTGGAGATCGTGCCTGTAGTGGAGCCTTTCGTCGAGAATGGCAGATTCGTATATAAAGAGACCGGGAAATATACAGCTTTTCTCAAGGCAGAGCATGTACCCTTCGAGCTGTGTTCTATGCAGATACTGTTTCTGTTCTTTGCGGTATTTCTTAAGGATGAGAAATGGAAGAAGCGCTTTTATTCCATTATCTACGGTACTGCGATCATAGGGGGGACTATAGCGATACTTCTGTCTTCCATTGCGCCCGAGTATGCGTCAGCCGCGGCCTTCCTGGCTTCACCGAGAGCCTGGGAATTTTTCATCTATCATTCGCTTATAATAATATCAGCATTGTATATTGGCATATCAAAGGAAAGCGATATCCATTTCAAAGACTGTATCTGGATGATCATAGCGATAGTCCTGCTTGATTATGCTTCATTTTACATGAATGCCATATGCAGTGTGCCCGTATATCAGAATGATCGACTTATCGGAGTAGAGTATGCAGTCAATTATTTCTCATCGTTCAATGATCCGCTGGGTATACCCATGCCGGAGAAATGGATGCATCTCATATATCTTGCAATAAGGGCAGCAGCTGCTGCGGTGCTGATCCCGCTCGTATATTCGCCCTTATTCATCAGAGACTGGCGGGAGAGATGCAGCAGAGAAAGTCAAAGTGAAGAAGGGAAGAAGTGATGGAAGAAAAGGACAGAGCCCGGGGCATAGCTAAGCACAGACGGTATATCATCGGACTTTACAGGATAAGGAGCAGCATTGCTTTGCTGGCATCCACTATCGCGATAGTGTTCTCGCTTACCGGGATCGTATTTGGATTGCTCATCTATACAAGGAACGGAGTTCCTCCGATCGAGCTTTTCCGCTACTTTACCATAGACATGAATCTTTTCGGAGCGGTCGGAGCAGGCATGATCGTACCATACGCTGTAGAAGGTATCCGCAAGAAGCGTTTTTCCTGCCCGAGATGGACAGCCAAGCTTTATTATGTCGGTACATCCTGTATTGTGCTCATAATGTTTTTTACGGTAGGCCTGATCAGCTGGAACGATCCTGAGCTGGCTTTCGGCGCGAATAATTTCTTCCTGCATGTCATCTGCCCGCTGATGGTACTGCTGTCCTTTATGCTGATAGAATCGGAATATCATTATTCCCTGGTTGATAATCTGCTGTGCCTCATACCGGTAGTGGTATATGGGGGCAAATATATCTGGGAGGTCGTCATCGTCGGAGCCGAAAATGGAGGCTGGGATGATATGTATTACTTCACGGTATTCATGCCTGCATGGCTTTCTGCACTGCTCATGGCAGCTGTGAGCTTTGGGATAGCGGCCCTTATCGGACATATTTCAAACACTCTTTCGGCATACAGAAGGAGACGTCTGGAGCAGGGACTCTGGGACAGCGATGTGGATCCCGTGGAGATAAAGATAGAGATCTTCGGACTCGGCAGATACATGGGTAAACATGAAGAATCCTGTAATGTCACAATACCGCTTGATATCATCGAGCTCATCGCCAGACGCTATGATATGAAAGAAGAAGAGCTCATCCGTATCTATACCAAAGGAGTCCTTGACAGTATCAAAGAAGTCAACGGGGACGGTTCCAATGGCGTTAAGTTAAGATTATAACCTTGAAATAATCGAACCGCTATGAGCTGTACAGTATAACATTATAGCATTGTGAAATAGGTTTATACCAAAGGCGCTCCTATTTAGGCACAACTAATAGACAGGACGAAGACCTGTCTGGATAGAAAGCTGTTCAGTTGAAACGCAACATTGTGTTGCAGT
>JAEEGL013546539.1_pt1 | contig 12405 bp, 9 predicted proteins | sample 9134231 | NCBI WGS metagenome assembly JAEEGL01 (sample SAMN16246548, study PRJNA631951) | gut metagenome | biome: gut microbiome; feature: rumen; material: fiber-attached | host: Bos | place: Iran: Karaj | collected 2018-10 | reverse complement strand
CTTCACAAAATTTCAGCAAACATGCATTGTTAAAATGTCATTTCTTCGCTAAAATTTTACCACCATGATGTGAAAATTTCAACATTATTTCATCTGCTTTTTCTATTCATAATCTATCCCTATAAAAATATAATCGTCTGAAAATAAATAGAAATAGCTACTTTCAGATGAATATAGTGAAAATTTTTATCAAATCCGTCTGAAAGTAGCTATAATATACGTTGATATCGAAAATAAATCAACAAAAATATTTGAACCTTCCGGAAGCGGGTAATAATGCTTTCGGAAGGTTCATGTATCATGGGTAGTTTTATATTTAATTTGTCATCCCGCATAAGTGTACTTCATCACACGGATCGGTGTATGCTCCGGGTCTTTCTCGAATGTATAAGCACTGATCAGCGCAAGAACCGCACCCTGAAGATCGTTCCCGGCTCCTATTTCACTGATCTGGTTCGCATGAGTCCGATTCAGATACCAGCAAGTCCCGTCCACCCCGATGGTTTTCACATCCTCATATTTTACAAAAGTCTTCCACTTCTTCTCACAGAAAAAAATACGGCGATCCGTAAGCACATATCCTGACTTGCCCCGGAAGAAAATCCCGTCATCAATAAACAGTTTTATCTCCTCCCCAGGCTCCAACTGGGAACCAACAGGCCCCTCAATCTTTGCAAGAAGATCCTCCTGTATTCCCGGCGCCGCCAGATCCTCATCATAGAGATACTCTTCATATATGTATTCCAAAATCTTTTCCGGCGTACGTAACTGATCCGTACAGAAAGAAATCTGCTGAACGGTTTGCATTGCTTCCGGCTTTAATTTTGCAAGGTCCAGGCTCACATCAATCTTAAACCGTTCCGGGTCAAGCAGCTCCTCGTTATGCCTCGAGGTCTGATCCTGTTCAAACACCGGGAATTGTGAACGACAATACAAACACCGGTAGAGTTTTTTCTGACGGTCATACTCTAACTGCCCGCCACAGTTCGGACATCCCTTTTCAGGATTAATTTCAGTATTTCCCATAAACTATTTCTCCTTTTTAAAAAGCTTGCAACGAATATATCTTCTTCATGTTCTTTCATTTTCCTGCTTTGGGCTATTTTAGAAATAAAAAAATCGGATGCATAGATAAATATTTGTATCTGCGGGATTATATTACTATTAAAGAGCTATTTCAACCTCTTTGGGATAAACGTCAGAAATATGGGATAAACGTCATTTATTTCTGTATGATGATTCCCATTTGCGCCGTGCCCTTACGGTTTTTTCCTTGACAAACCTTATCTATCTCTATATCATAAAATAGTAAAAAGTAGTAAAAGAAATCAGAAGTAGTAAAAAATAGTAAAAGAAACAAAAAGTAGTAAAAGGAAATGACACTATGGCAAAAAATCCATATACACTGGTTTTCGGTAAGGATCCCTCGCAGGTAATCTCCCGATACGCACAGGCATCGGACATAATTGTAAATTTTGAAAGCGACGAACCATCCCAGCAGATTTATCTCATTACCGGATTAAGGGGCTGTGGTAAGACAGTTTTCATGACAGAAATCTCAAATACACTTAAGAGAAATGACAGTGAATGGATAGTTGTGGAGCTCAGTTCGTCATCAGACCTACTGGAAGACCTGGCAGCATCACTTGCCAGCGAGAATAAGCTTGCAAAAATTTTCCAAAATGCCAGTATAGATCTCTCTTTATTTGGTTTCGGACTTGAGGTAAAGGGGAGCGCACCCATAGCAAACATTCAAGCTGCTCTTACAAAAATGCTTGAAAGCTTAAAAAAGAAGAACAAAAAGGTTTTAATATGCATTGACGAGGTTATCCGTTCTGATCATATGGTCAGATTTGCCAGTGTCTTTCAGATCTTAGTCAGGCAGGATCTTCCTGTATTTCTGCTTATGACCGGATTATATGAAAATATTAACGATCTACAGAATGAAAAGAATCTCACATTTTTATACCGTGCGCCAAGGGTTGCTCTTGGTCCACTAAACCTTGGAGCAATTTCTTCAAATTATGAAAAGATGTTTAATCTCGACAGCAGCGATGCCCTTCAAATGGCAAACCTGACAAAAGGCTATTCCTTTGCATTTCAGGTCCTGGGATATTTCACCTGGCAGAAAAATGGAGATTATAACTCTGCTATTCCTGAAGTAAAAATGTATCTCGAGGACTACGTATACGAAAAAATGTGGTCTGAGATCTCCGCTAAAGATAAACTTCTCGCTTATGGGATAGCCAGATCCTCCACAAATAAGGCAAAAGAAGTTAAGGAAATAATCGGTATGAACGATAATGAATACAGCACCTATCGGGATCGGTTAAAAAAACGTGGACTGATTTCATGCTCTGAATATGGCTATTCAAAATTAACCCTGCCATTTTTTGATGAGTACATCCTGACAAACTATAGCCCAACGTAGTATGGCAAAGGAGCCCTTTATGAACATAGCATTGGTCGACGATATGCCCACAGAGCTTACAAGGCTTTCAGGGATCATAGAAGAATACGCCACGCAGCTTAATATTCCCATGGAACTTGATACATTTAAAAGTGCTGAGGCATTGCTTGAAAACTACCGCCCTCTCCAATACACCCTTATTTTTATGGATATATACATGGATGGCATGACCGGCGTGGATGCGGCGGAAAAGATCCGGGAGATTGATAAGGAGACGCTTATTGTTTTCCTAACCACCAGCCGAGATCATACCTTTGATGCTTTTAAGGTGCATGCCTACCAATATATCATAAAGGTACCGGAGATGGATGTACTGAAAGCAGACATGCAGCGTGTCCTTGATGATTTACTCGCTCTTCGCAACATATCCGAGGCAGGGATCACGGTAACGGTTGACGGATATGAAAAGACTTTTCCCTTTTCAAAGATCATATATGTACAGACAGAGAAAAACTATATACGTATCACGGATAAGAACGACGGTTCTGCTCTTACACGTATGACCTTTTCCGCAATGTATTCCCTTTTGGAGCAGGACAGCCGCTTTTTACAGATAAATCGCGGTATCATGATAAACATGGACTATATTACTGAATTTGAAAAGGCAACCTGCACGTTGTGCGAAAAATACACTCTGCCAATCAAGGTCCGTGATCAGAAGAAGCTGGATCAGATAAGGAAAAACTATATTTTTTCCAAGCTTCACAATAAAAAGATCAGTGGGGGAACGACATATGATATTTAAAGAATACCTCTCAACATTTTTATCTTACATGCTTTTTATTCCGTCGGTCATTACTTGTTTTCTCCCTGCGAAGAATCATCTGCGTCTGTCAGGCCGACGTACTATTACAATTACTGTTGTATTCAGCCTTGTAATTTCCGTTTTTATGTCAGTGATAGCCGAAACATTTTCTCTTGACCCAAGCTATTTGTCTTTACCTGTCATTATTATCATGTTTATTATGTATCATCTGTGCACGGATATGCACATATCGCAGTCTTTGGGTGTTTATCTCCTATCCTGCAACTGTGCAACCATATTCAGCAATTACTCTATCATTTATGACGCTTTAACACACCCTGACAATACCCTGGCAGACTTTAGCCTTTCTGCCGGTATTTTGCTGTTTGTTACATTTACTCTGTTTTGCATTATATGCTTCCATCCGTTGTCAAAATACGGATCTTATCTCGTAGACAACCTTTCCCAGTCTCGTGTATGGTGGACTTATGATCTGATAGCACTTCTCTTTTATGGTTTAAATGTAAGTCTTATCATTCATAAATACAGCACTCTTCAATTGAATAGTATTGCCCGGGCTTATATTACTCTTATGATCATGATGTTTGCCCTGATGGTCCTGTTTTGTGTCATATTTTACTTCGTCGTAAATGCGTTGGTTGAGAAGGCAAGAGCTGAAGATGAGAACCATATATTAAAAATGCAGGAGAAACAATACACTTCCCTGCAGCGATATATAGATTCGGATGCCAAGGCGCGCCACGATTTTCGACAGACGATCTATGCCTTAACGGAGCTTTCTGAGGAAAAGAACTATTCTGCCATTGATGAGTACCTGCACCGTTACAGGGAGACTCTTCCTGAAAAGGAGACAACAGATTTCTGCAGTGATCAGGTACTTAATGCCCTCCTCAATCATTATATGCAGCAGTTTAAGACAAATGAGATCCGGACAGACCTTAGGGTGATGCTTCCCGAAACAAATTACATAGACAGCATAGACCTCTGCTCCATCGTGGGGAATATTTTAGAAAACGCCATCACTGCCTGCCTCGATATCCCTGAGGAAAGCCGTTTTATCCGCATGGTCATATCCGAAGAACAGAACAGGGAGCTATATATTGCGATATCCAACAGCTACAGCGGATTGCTAAAGAAAAAAGGAGACCGCTACCTTTCTACCCACAAGGGCGGAAACGGCATCGGCCTCATCTCCATTGCCGCTACCGCCGCAAGGTACGGCGGCACGGCATCCTTTTCACATGATGAAAATGTATTCTACTCAGATGTAGTGCTTGTAAACAAGCCGGATTTGTCCGAAAGCAAGGGGACAATAACGTTTTAAAATTTGTTGTTTACCTTAATCATCATTATACTGCCTATTGTATTCGTTAAGCTCTGATAAGCATCTCCAGTATAAAGCCACCCTGTCCATTTCCGAAAGATCCTCTGCAGCATTACCCAGATCCATATTCATAGCAAATTTGTTTGAATACTTGTTAGTAATCGAAAGATCCAAAAAGCCCTCTTTTTCACCGTTCATATTGCAAACGTTGCATCCGTTCGTGACCCAATCCCATCCAAAAGAATCACGGGAGTTCGGATATATATAATGATCCTTCATATTTCCTTCGGCATCCAGGAATACCAGGACAGACTTATAGTCGTTTTTAAATATAGCTCGTTCCTGTGCATAACCCAGGACATTTTTATCCATATCGTAGTACACATAGGTTGCACTTGCGGGATATCCACCATCCATATCACTTTTGGTATAATACTCCATGTAAAACATATCCTCTCCGTCAACGGAGTATTTAATGCCCGGATTAAAAAGACCGGTCTCCTTTACAGTTCCGCAAATATAACCGTCTGCGATGACATCAGACGGTACGTTAAAGTCGTCCAAGTCTCCCGTAAAATAGAGATTGGAAGATGAGGCAAAGGTGTTGATAGCATCCTGTCCGGAAAGTTCCTGATACTCCTCTTCTCCTTCACAGCCTGAAAATGATATCACCATGGTAAGTGACAGTATTGAAACCAATATCCCTTTTTTTATCTTCATTTATGAACTCCTTTCTTTTAAGTTTGCCGATTTTATCCTGCGGCAAACTTAATAATTATTTATTCCAATTCTACTTAGGTTTATTTTCGAGATTAAAAAAATCCTCCCGGGATCATGCTGCCAACGTGCATTTTTCTATTCTCTTAGCTTGACCCCTTTTGCTTTGCAAAATAATGCGTCAGCTTGTCACGAAGCTCGCTCTTTGTAATGCTCTTCAACAGATAATCTACCGGCCTTAGCTTCATGGCGGTCACCACCGATGACTTGGTCATCTGTCCTGTCAGAAACATTACCGGGATCACATCAGATTCCGGATCGCTTTTTAACATTTCAAAGAAAGTCGGTCCGTTTACCACGGGCATCTCATAGTCCAAAAGCACGAGATCCGCCTTGTTATTTGTAAGCCACTGGATGGCCTTAACACCTGAGTTGACCATGACTACCTGGTAGGTGTCCTTTAGCCAGTCGCGGATCATCTGCATATAAGCCACGTCATCATCCACGATAAGAACAGTCTTTCGCATGGCCATCATGATCATGCTGTCCTTCAGATTCTTTACGGTTTGAAGAAACTTGTTCATATCCAGGGGCCGTTCAAACCAAGCATTGATGCACTTTTCAGGCATGTTTTTCAGCACCTGTTCATATTCCTCTTTTCTGCCGATCAAAACCAGGCTCTTTTCCTTTTCCATGCAAAGATCCTTAAGATAGACCACAAAATTGGAATCTATGGGCAACTTTTCATCCATGTAGTAGACCAAAAGATCACTTTTCCACTCCAATTCAGCAAGCTCCTCTATACTATCCGGAACATAGATCCCTTCATATTCCATATCCGAAAGCTTAGTTTCCATTCCATGTATGGAAAAGGTCTCCTTGTTACTTATCAAAAGAACTGTGTTTTCGTACATCTTTCTCTCCTTATCAAACTCCTATATTTCCCCAAGGACCACATTGATCCCATCCCAGTCCAGTCTGTTCAGAAGCGTCTTTATCCTGCTTAAAAGCCCGGCGTGTTTTTCATCCATCCTGTATGCTGACAGTGACTCCAGTATTCCCTCTACCAGTGTATAATCCTCTGCCATAGCATATTCCTTAAGCGCCATCATGGCATCCGAAAGCTCATCCGGGGAGATATCCTCCTTTTCTCCCTCGCTTACATGGCTTGCGATAATGCTCTGATACTTTTTGTAAAGTTCTATAAATGCGGCATGTTCCTGCCTGATAAAATCCAGGTTTTTATCGTTTCCCGCCCGCTCTAATGCTGCGGCCGTGGTGGATAATACCATTGCTCCGATTACACGGGAAGTACTCTTTAAGCCATGGACCTTTATAGTATAGTTTTCAAAATCCCCTGCCTCCATGCACCTTACAAGTTCTGCCACATTATCGTCCACATGATCCATGAAGATATCCATGGAGGACAGGTAGGCTTCTGCCGACTCACTGTTTAAAAGACCCGCATCAATATCTATAAGGGGTTCATGCAAAAGCCACTCAGGAAGCCCGGCCTTTTCAGCCTTCAGATCCGGCCCGCTCCCCCGCGAAGTATCTGCTGCAGGTGCCGGCGCTGCCACAGGTGCGGCTCCTCCCTCAAAGGCTGCCTTTACAGCGGATTTTATCACGTCTGCCTTTACCGGCTTTTTGATAAATGCGGCGGCACCTACATCCATGCCCCGGCTCTCCCCTTCTTCGCTTTCATCAGCGGTCATGAAGATAAAGGAAACCGAGGCACCATACTTTTCCTTGATAGCTGTGCAAAGCTCAAACCCAGACATCCCGGGCATCTTGATATCCGAAATCACCATGTCCGGCCTTTGGACCTCAAAAACCTCCAATGCCTCTGCACCCGATTCTGCCGTGAAAGTCTCATATTCATCCTTTAGCGCCCTGGCCGCGATCTTTACCATCATGGGTTCGTCATCAGTTATAAGTACTTTTTTCAACTTTCCTCCTCCTTTTTGGTTATCCAGTCATTGATAAGCTGCCCCTGCATCAGGTCACACCCCATATCCATAAGCATGTTATAAGTCTCTTTATCAAACACCCCCGGGGCCACCACTGACAGATCTGTCTCCTTTAACATCCTGATGGTGCCCCGCAAAAGGGTACCCGTCTTCTCGGACTCTGCTTCATTTACCAGAACCTCATCAAGTATAATGATGCTGACGGGAAGCTGGGACAGATGGGTTATATCGGTATAGCCCCTGCCGTAGCCGTCCAGGGCCAGCCTGTAGCCCTGTATCGACAGCTTGTTGATATTCTCCTCGTAGTTTTCACCCATGGCGTTGTATACCGTCTCCCTGAATGCAAAGCATATATGCTCAGGGTGAACGCCATATTTACTTCGCAGGTTCCAGATCAAATCCGTAAAGTTCTTTTGCATGGCCAGACTTGTGGACAGCTTCAACACCATATAGGAAAAACCATCGTGGGCCATGCTGCCGGCCCCCACATAGGAAAACACCTGCTCTAACACGTTCTCCTCGAAGATGGTATAGCCGCCTCCAGCTCCGGCGGCCACCTCCAGGGTCTCCTCATCGATCCGGCCAAATGCCTCATCTTCGATGGCTGCAGACACCTCGGCAAATACGGCCCTATCCTCTTTAACCGACCATATGGGATCAAATCCAAGCAGGATCCGCCCCTCACTGACACCTCTTTTTAATATCTCATCCAGCCGCATCCGAATCTGGTATTCCCGCCGGTCAAATATCCGGGGCGCATGATAAAAGATCTTCGAACCCGTAAATCTTGTGAAGTTGTGCCCAAAGGTGATGACCTGGGCCGCCGTGGGTATGTCCTGTGGGAACATGATGGATACGGCCTTTAAGTCCACCCTTACGCCAATGTCGGCGATGGGATTGTTTTTCCTGAAGCTTTCCCTTATCTGGGGGATGGCCTGCACGGGATTGTAATCCATCTCCTCAAGGATCACATATATATTTCCGGGATCCTCATAATAGTATTCATAGTGCAGCTTTTCCCTCCTGCCAAAGACGGAGATGGTCCTGCCGAAGGCGTATATGTAATCAAAGAACCCCTTTTCTCCGAGATAACGCCTCAGCTCGTCAGAATTTGTAATGGAGGCTATGATGACCTGAACCCTCTGCCCCGAGGTCTCGATCTTTTTCATCTCATCACGAAAGGCAAAGTAGCCGGGCAGCCCTGTGTTAAGGTCGATCTGTATCTCCGGCTTCTGAACATATAAAACCACAAAAAGCAGGGTGATGGCGGTAAAATAGTTTTCCACCAAAAGCATGGAGTTTACAAACTGTATGCCTATGCCTATGATATTGAGAATATATATGGAAGCCAAAGACATCCACTCCGAAAGCTGAAGCTGCTTCCTTTTAGTCACCAGCATATATACTCCGTATACCAGATACATGGCCGCCATAATATAAAGCCATATTATCCCGTCACCTCTTGCATAGCCCTCATCCTTTGTGACCGTAAAAACATAGTCGTTTTTCATATTAATGAAAAGCAATGTACAGACCACCGAATAAGGAAGGGCCATGAGCAGCTTGACGTAGATCTTTTTAGTCTTAAACCAGGTACCCGTTACGGCATACATGTATGGGATATACAGCATGTTTACGGCGTGGCGCGTAAAAAAGTATACATAGTTGAATATATAAGCCACCGATATCTCCCGATCCGAAAGCGGAGGATTCTGTGCGGCAAAAGCGTTTAAAAAGTCAGAAACGCTGGCAAATATGCTGAGCCACAGGATGACTAAAAACAGCACATTGGATCTGCCTTTGGTAAGCCTGCGGGATATGGTAGCTATGGTAAGCACCACAAATATGGGAATTGATGACCCTATAAATATCAATGACGGGTTAAACATATATCACTTCCTCGCAAATATCAGCCCAAAGGTTCCCGGACCACAGTTTATGGCAATGGAAGGTGCTGCCTTGGTCAGGTACACCCGCTCAAATGGAACTATGCCTGCCACCGTTTCCTTAACCTTTTCCACATCTGACTTCCTCATCCCCACATAAGTGATGAAAAGCACGGAGGTGTCGATGGTTTCCGGATTCTTAAGGCAGGAGCGTATATACTTATCCTTAACATTTTCATAGTCACCGGCTATTATACCCCTGGTATGGGTCTTAAAGTCCTTTGTATCAATCACCGGATGGAGCATTAAGGTATCACAGAGCTTATTTATCCTGCCGGAAAGCCTGCCGCCCCGGTAGAGATACTCTGTGGTACGCAGGATAAATGAAAACTCGATCATGTCCCGTCTGGCCTCTATGTTATCCATCAGGGTGTCGGCATCATACTTTCCTGACTCTGCCATGTCATAGCCGAATAGGGCTAAAAGTCCGGTGCCGCTGGAAAGGTGACCCGAGTCCACCACTCTCACATTATAAAACGACAAGGCCGCTTCGCAGGCATTAACAAAGCTGTCAGAAGCATACTTCGCTGTAGTGATATGGATTATATGCTGGGCCTTGGTAAGCATCTCGGAGAAAAACACCTCGTATTCCGCCACCGATGGTGCCTCACTTTTTGCTATAACAGTAGAATCCTCCATGTAACGGACTATTCCGTCACTGCCGGTCTCCTCGCCATCATAGAAAAGTCCGCGGTCCATCCTCACACGGCAGGATATAACAGGTATGCCTAAGGTATCCAAAAGCTCCGGGGGCAGATCCGCCATGCTTTCCGTGGTGATGAGCACGGGTACCTTTTTCCTCATCTCACGGACTATCTTGTCGGATTCGAAGCTTTCTCCCGTCTCGGTGGTCCGGCTTACCATGTCATCAGGCAAAAGTGTCTGGATCACATTTTCAAGCTCCCCGGGATCCACGGGCTTCACCAGATATTCGTCAAATCCCTCTCTCCTGTACAGGGCCTGATTCTCACTGCCTGCATTTGCCGTAAGGGCCACCATGGGAGTGCTCTTGCAAAGTCCTCCCGCCTGCTCCTTGATGGCGTGCATACATTCTATGCCGTTCATCTCGGGCATGAGGTGATCCATGAGGATGACATCAAACTTATCCTGAAGGGTGCATTCAAGGGCAGCCTTACCGCTTTCTGCCAATGTTATCTGAACCTTTGTATCCTTAAGCAGCTTTTTTACCACCAGAAGGTTTGTGGAGTTGTCATCCACCACCAGTATTTTTGCCTCCGGTGCTTCAAAGCTCTGATGATACTCGTACCTATCATTGGCGCCCTGGATCTTCATGGCAGAAAAATCACCGATGATGTTCTCATCCGCTATCTCCTGCTCCAGTTCCACCTCAAAGGTAGAGCCCTTGGTATACACGCTGCTTACAGAGATGGTACCACCTAAAAGATCCACCAGCTGCTTTACGATGGAAAGTCCCAGACCGGTGCCCTCGATATACCTGTTCTTCTCCTCGTCCTCCCGGCGGAAGGCATCGAAAAGATGGGGAATGCTTTCCTTTTTGATACCCATACCCGTATCCTCAATGCTGTAGGTTACACGGGCCATGCCGCCACCGGTCCTCACACAGTGGACAGACAGGCTCACGCTTCCCTCCTGGGTGTACTTTATGGCATTGTTGAGTAGGTTGATAAGTATCTGCTTTATCCTCACCTCGTCGGAGAAAAGCTGGGCCGGCATGGAGGGATCCACGGAAATGGAAAACTGTAGCCCCTTTTCATTGGCCTTTACCCAGATCATGTTCACGATCTCGGAAAGCATCTTGCCCACATCGTACTGGACATTTACTATATCCATCTTACCTGATTCAATCTTGGACATGTCCAAAATATCATTGATCAGGGACAGAAGTATCTTGGACGCAGCCTGGATGTTGCGGGAATTCTCCGCCACCTCTTCACCGGCATTTTCCCTGAGTGTCATCTCGTTAAGTCCGATGATGGTATTGATGGGAGTCCTGATCTCATGGCTCATGCTGGAGAAGAATTTGCTCTGGGCCCTGTTCATCTCCTCGATCTCCTGTGCCTGCGCCCTGGCCCGCTCAAACTCAGCCAGGTACAGTTTGTACTGGGATACCACCGTGAAATAACATATAAACCCTACCAGGATGACTGACACTATGGAGTCAGTATACCAGGGCAATTTTGCATGAAATGGAGCCAGATGCGGGAAGAAATAACACAGTATATATAACACTATGATCTCCACCGTAAGCAGCCCTACCATTACGATACATGGTTTGCCCTTTACAGTAAGCCCGATATACATATAGGCAAAGGAAAACCATATCAGTCCGCCTCCCGTAAGGCCGCCTCCAAAAATGAAAACTACCGGGATGACCACAAATACTATTGCTGACGACATGATGATCGCACCCAGCTGCATCTTGTCATCCCTTATCGCCCTATATGTAATGATGGGAACCATAATGACGGCACCGATAAGAACCAGGATCTCTATCAGGTTTTCCCTGATCAATATGTCTCCTATAATAGCCATCACCATTGCCGATTCGCCCACTACGGTGATCAGCGTAAATATATTGGATCTGACATCCTTTTCATTGTGCAGAATGTTTTCAAAAAAGCTTTTTATCTTCTTTACCATATCAGTCACCCCTTATCCAATATACCCTGCTATAGCACTTAAAAGCTTCTCATAGTCATCCTTTAACTGTGCATGGTTGTCCAGGATAAACTGTATATTTTTGTCCTTTGCCGCAAATTCAAGCGCTTTTGCCTTTGCAGAAAGGTCTGTAGCCCCGATAAGGGCGGAGGTGCTCTCTATGCCATGGACCCTGATCTCGTACTCTGCCCAGTCCTCGTTATCAAAATATCCCTGGATCTCGGAGAGCTTATCATCCTTGTTACTTACGTAGTCGGCTAATAGTTCATCGTAGAACTCGGTATCACCGCTGCAGTAATCAATGCCGTAGGCTGTATCCACTCCAATTGCGGTAAGAGGTGCGTAGGGATCTGTTGGAGTAGTCTCAACGGATGGTGCTGCTTTGGCGGATACAGGTTCTTCTGCGACTGTAGTCTCAGTAACCACGGGTTCCGGTGTCTGCTTTTCTTTTTTCTTTCGCTTTAAAGGTTCCTTTGTATATATAATGGCATTCTTAGGAAGAACTCTTTTAAGTACCCGTTCCAGTTCCGCGATCTGGATAGGCTTTGGCACAAAGCCATCAAAACCTTCAG
>JAEEGL012456114.1_pt1 | contig 12405 bp, 9 predicted proteins | sample 9134231 | NCBI WGS metagenome assembly JAEEGL01 (sample SAMN16246548, study PRJNA631951) | gut metagenome | biome: gut microbiome; feature: rumen; material: fiber-attached | host: Bos | place: Iran: Karaj | collected 2018-10 | reverse complement strand
ATTTTTTAATTCTTTTGAATCGACTAATTTTATTTTTGATATGTCGTTATTTTTTATTATTTCATTGTTTCCATCTTTTAATTCAACATCTTTAATATAATATGAATCGTATAATTTTGTTATTGGTTTTATTTCTATTCCGTATGAATTTTTTTTTCTTTCGGTTTTTTTGTTGAATATTAAATCTATTAATTCGTTGGTTTTTTTTATTTTTTTATTTACAGAAGTTTTTGTTAATCTTGATAAATTATTATTAAATGTTTTATCTTTAATTTCAGGTTGATTAACATTAGTTAAATAAGAAATTTCTGGAATAAAAAATAAATAAACATTTTCATTTAAAATATAATTTCTAGTTTTAACAATAATTAAAGGTTGTTTTTTATCTTTTATATCAATATTATAAGTTTTTTTATAATATTTAATTAAATTTATTGATTCATTTGTATTATTTAAACTTATTTCTTGATTTGAAGGATTAATATCTAAAGAAATATCATGAATTTTATATGTTCGTTTATTATATTTAACTTTAAATGTTTTTCCAATTAAATTTTTAATATTATTTTTAGGATTTTTAATATAATCTAATACTGTTTCTTTTCCTAAAATTTTATTTTTTAAATTTACACATAAATAATTTCCATCATTTGTATTAATTAAATTAGTAATAATTGCTGGATATAAATTCATTCCAAAATTAATTCCTCTAATTTCTTCTTTTAAATTTTTATTAACAAAAAAATTACCTTTATTATAATATTCAATATCATTATTTGAATTTATAATTTCTTTAAAAATATATTCAATCATTTGTTTATGAATTTTTGAATCAAAAATTGAATTTTTATTTAATTCATAACTTTTACTAAATTTATCAAAAATTATTAAATATTCGTTATTATTATAATTTAATGAAATTTCTTTTTTTTCTGTGATTTTTTTGAATGAAAATAAAGAATTATTATTATTATATAAAAAATTTCCAAAAATTGAATTAATTTCGTTTTTATTTGTATAAAAAATTGATTTTAATATTTTATTACTAAAAATTTTTGGGAAAATTTGAAAAGAATATTCAAAAAATATTAAATTATTATTAAAATTAATTTCAAATAAATTTACATATGTTTTATTTAAACTTTTATTTAAATAATTTAAGTTATTTTCATTAATAATTGGAAAAGAAGAAAAAGTAAAATTATTAGTCATTGTTTTTATTTGAAAAAAGAATAGAAATAATTAAAATATAATTAAATTATCTTTAATAAACTTAAATTTAATAATAATAATAAATATTTAATTTAAATTATAATAATATTTTTATTTTATTGACTTATTTTATTATTAATAAATAAATAAAAAGTTTTTATTTAAATTATTTTATCTAATTTTAACAATTTTTTTTTATTTAATTAAAATTTATATTCTTCTGATGATAATGTGTTTATATCAAAATTTTTATCGCTGTTTAAATTATCATTTAAATTATTATTATTATCATTTAAATTATTATTATTATTATCATTTAAATTATTATTATTATCATTTAAATTATTATTATTATCATTTAAATTATTATTATTATCATTTAAATTATTATTGTTATTATTATTATTATTATTTAAATTAGAATAATTTTTATTAAAATTAAAATTAAAATTTTCAATACTAAAATAATCATAAATATTTTTATTATTATAATCAAAATCAATTAAATAATTTTCAGTTTGTGATTCTTTTTCATTGAAATTTTTATTATTATTATTATTATATTTAAATTTAAAATCATTTATTAAAATATTTTGTGAATTTATATTAAAATCTTGTTTATAAAAATTTTTATTAATATTTTCATTAAAATTATATTGATAAACATTTTGTGGATTTACATTAATAAATTTATTAAAATTTTTATTTTTTTCCCAGAAATTTAATAAAAAATGATTTTTTTTCCATTTATTAAAATAAAAAACGCTCAAAATCAAAAATTTTTTATAATTAATTTTTTCAAATAATTTAAAAAAGATTTTTGAATTTGTTTTTATTATTAAATTATTAGAAATAAAATTATTTGAATTAAAATAATTTAAAATATTATTGAAAAAAATAAAAGAAATAATATTTTTAAATAAAAACATTTTAAATTGAATATTATTAATTTTATTTTCATTATAAAAAGAATTTTTTTTATTTTTCATAAAAGATGAATTATTAAAAATATTTTTTTTATAAATTTTTTTATAACTTTCATTAGAATTATTATTTTCATCTTGACTTAATAAACTATTATTTTCAGAAATATTTTTATTATTTAAAATGTTTTTATTATAAAAATTTTTATTTTTATTTAAATTGTTATTTTCTTTATATGAAAATAAACTATTATTATTATTATTATTTTCTGGAATTTGAATTGAAAATGATTTTGATGTGATTGAATAAAAAAAATTAAAATTTTTATTTTTTTTTATTGAAGATAAAATTTGAAAATTATTATTTTTAATAAAATCTTCTTTTATTTCGTTATTATTAAATTCTCTTGATTTGAAATTATTATTATTATTATTTAAATTTAATTGAAAATTATTTTCGTTTTTTATTATAAAATTTTGTTTATTTTTTTTATTAATTTTTTCATTGAAATTTTGATTTAATTTATTTTTAATAATGAAATTAATTTCTTTTTTTATTTTGTTATTAATTTTTTGTTTATGATGAAGAAAAGAAAGATTTAAATTTTTTTCTATTTTTAAATTAAAATTATTAATTTTATTTGAAAAAAATTTTAATTCTTCTTCAACTTCTTCTTTACTTGAATTAGTAACAGTTGTATTAATAATAGGATAAATGTCCATTCCTGTGTATTCATATTCTAAATTTTTAAATATTTTATTTGAAATTGAATTTAATTGAATGTTATTTATTTTTTCTAAATTTAAATTACTAAAAATTATTTGAAATGAATTTTTGTTTTTAAATTTTATTATTTTATTTTCAATATTTTTATTATTAAAATTATTATTATTATTTTCATTTATTTTTTCGTTATTTAATAATATTTTTATAATATTTTTTAAATCATTTTCGTTAATTTTTATATTCAATAATTTTAATATTTTAATTAAAAATTGAATATGATCATCTTTATTATTATTATTATTATTATTATCAAAATCATTAGAATTTTTTTTATTTTCATTATTATTATTTTTTTCATTATTATCAAAAAGATTTTTTTGTAAATTAAAATCATCAAAATCATTAAAATTATTATTTTTCATATTTTGAATTTGTTCTAATAATTCAAAATACAATTTTTTATAATCATTTTGATCATTATTAATATTATCAAAAGATTTATTAGAATCATTATTAAATTTTCCTGAATATTTTAAACTATTATTTTTTTCAATAAAAATATTACTAAATTGTTTTTTTTTTCTATTATTTTTATTATTATTATTATTAAAATTAAAATTAAAATCTTTCATTTTCTTTATTAAATAATTTTTATCATATTTTTCATAGATTTTTTTTAAATAAAAATTTTCATTAGAATTTTTTTTAATTTTATTAACAAAAAATAAAAATCGTTTTTTTTTAAAAATAAACAAAAAATTATTAAAATGTTCATTAAAATTTTCATAATTTAAATAAATATTAATTTTATTATAAAATTTTTTTCTATTAAAATAACCACGAAAAATTTTTTGAATAATTAAAATTTTTTTAATAAAAATATTAAATTTTTTTTTATAAAATCTTTGTAAATTAATTAATTTTTTCATTTTATTTTTATCTTTTAAACCATAATAAATTTTCAATTGCTCATAAAAATTTTTGTAATAATTTAAATCAACTTTTCCGCCTGTTAAATATTTTCTAAATTTACTTTCAAATCCTAATGATTTTATTAAATTTTTAGTATTTTCAGGTAAATAATCATTAATATTATAAATAATTTTTGTATTATTATTATTATTTAAAATATTTTCAGGAGAATAAAAATTATTTTTATAAGTTTTTGAAAATTTTGGTTCTTCTTTTATTTTTGAATAATTTAATTTTTCATTGAATGTTTTATTATTATTTTTATTAGAAGAATTTTGAATTTTTTTGTTATTTAAAATTGATTGATTAATATTTTCATTATTATTATTATTATTATTATTATAATCACTATTTTCTAAAGAAAAACTATTGATATTTTCATTATTATTATTTTTATTTTCTTTAAATGGATTATAATTTAAATAATCAGTTTTATAATAATAATTATTATTAATTTTATTATTATTATTATTATTAATAAAAGTTAGATTAAAATTATTATTAAAATAATTATTATCATTATTATCATCAAAAATTTTAAATTTATTAAATTGAATAGGTGTTTTATTTCTTTCTTTATTTTTAATTCTACTTTTATTTTTTTCTGGATTTAAAATTAAATATTTATTTTTTTTATTTTTTTTCTTGATTGATTTAATCGTTGAATCAAAACTTTTTGAACTAACATTTGTTCTTGAAGTTAATAAATTTTCATCATTTAAATAATAATCATTTTGATTTTTTGTATTAAATAATTGTTTTAAATTAGATTTTTCTGGTGTTGTTAATTCTAATTTTTTTATTAATAATTTTGTTGCTTTTTTTTTATTATTATTATTTTTTTCTAATGAATTATTAAATTCTGAATCTGAATCAATTATTACATCAATATTATTATGTTCTGATGTTGATAAAATTCCTTTATTTTTTATTTTATTTATGTTTGATATTAATTTATTTTTAACGAAATTTAAATTTTTATTTTCATTTTCGTTTTTTTTATTAGAATTTTTTTCTTTATTTTTATCATTTAAATTCAAATTATTATTTAATTTAAAATTATTAAAATTTGAATCATAATTTTTTTGAATTATTTTTTTATTATTGTTTGAATATTTTTTCTTATTATTCATATTAAAATTTAATTAAAAAAAAAAATAAATAAATAATTAAAAAAAAATAATAAAAATAAAAATAATTTATTATTAAAATAAAAATAATTTTGATAAAAAAAAAAAAAAATCAATTTAAAAAAAAATTATGGGTGAATTTTTATCATCACCAAACAAAAAAAAAGAAAGCGACGACGGTGAAAACTCATTCGTAAATTTTTATATAACCTACTAAAAAACATATAGCTAAAATTCGGTGTATGTGGAATGCAAGGATGGCGAAAGCGAATGGAAGACGCTCACATAACAGACATTTCTCAAGGAAAAGAAAAAGAAATCGACATTTTCGGTGTTTTCGACGGTCACGGCGGAAAAGAAATTTCCCAATTCGTAACACATCATTTTACGCAGGAATTTTGTATAAACGAAAACTATAAAAAAGGCAACGTTGAAGAAGCTTTAAGAGAAACATTCATAAAAATGGATGAAATTATGCAAACATCCGAAGGAAAAGAAGAAATTAAAAAATACGCTCGAAAAAGTAAAGAAGAAGATGATCTTCAAAATAAAAACGAACCACAAAACACTCAAATGGCAATGATATCGCAATTAATAGGTCAAAAAGACCCAGAATCAAATGAAATCGCATTAAGAACTGGATGTACAAGTTGTGTATGTGTAATAGATGAATCGAAAAAAAAAATTTATTTCGCTAATGCAGGTGACTCAAGAGTTGTAATGTTCAAAAAAAATCAAGCCATTGCAATGAGCACGGATCACAAGCCGGAATTAGAAAGTGAAAAAGAAAGAATATATAAAGCAGATGGATGGATAAGTGAAGGAAGAGTCAAAGGAAATTTAAATTTAACGAGAGGTTTGGGTGATTTAGAATATAAATTAAATACGAAATTAAAACCGGAAGAACAAATGATTACTGCTAATCCTGATATTATTGTTGAAGATTATTCAACGGATATTGATTTTATTGTGATTGGATGTGATGGAATTTGGGACTGTTTGACTAATCAAAAGTGCTGTGAAATGATAAGTGAAAAAATGAAAAATAATCCTGGAATTAAATTATCTACGATTATTGAAGAAATTATGGATGAAATTCTTGCGAAAGATTTGTATAATGAAACGGGCGTTGGATGTGATAATATGACTTGTATGATTATTGTTCCTAAAAAATAAATATTTAAAAAATATTATTATTTATAATATAAAAAAATAATTTTTGATGTTTTTATTAAATTTAATTAAATTTAATAATTTTATTTAAATTAAAATAATTATTTATTTTATTTATAATTATTCTTCTAAATTATTATTTAATTCTTCATAAATTTTATCTAAATAATTATAATAATTTTTTAATGAATTAATATTTTCTTGTTTGATGTTCATAATTTCATTTATTGTTTGTTTGTATTCTTCTTCCATTTTTTGCATTTGTTCGTAAGAATCTTTTTCAATTTCTGTGTAAGTTTGTTGTTCGTTATTTTCTAAAATTTTAATTTGATTTAATTCATTTTCTTTTTTATAAATATTTTCATTGATTTTTTGAATATCATTATTTAATTTTTTAAAATTTTCATCTAATTTTTTAATTTTATTTGTATTATTTTGAGAAATATTTTTAATTTCTTCGTTTTTTTGATTTAATTCGTTTTGTTTTTGTGTGATTTCAATTTCGATGTTTGAAATTTCGTTTTCTAAATCATTTAAATTTTTATTAATTTCGTTTTTTTTATTTTCTTTTTCATCTAAAATTTTACGATTTTCAATTAAATTATTTTGAATGTATTTTTTATAAATATTAATGTCATTTTTAATAAAATCGAAATTAAAATTTTGATTTTCGCATTTGTTTAAAAAATAATCAATTTTAATATTTTCAATATTGTATTTTTCTTTTGTGTCTAAAATTTGAATTTGAAAAATTTCTTTTTTTTGTTGATTAATTTTTTCTTTTAAATTATTAATTTTATTTAAAATTTCAGTGTTTGAATTATTTTGATTTTTTAATTGAAAAAGTAAAATTTCTTTTTTTTCTTGAATTTTATTCATTTCTTCTGAAGAAATTTTTTGAATTTTTATTTGATTTTCTAATTCTTTTTCTTTATTTTTTAATAAATTTATTGAATTATTATTTTTTTCAATAAAATTTTTTTTTCTTTGAATTTCTTCATTTAATTCTTTTATTTTTAAATTATTAATATTCAAAGTTTTTTTATTTTCATCAACCAAATTTTTCAAATTTTCAAATTCTTTTTTAAAATTCTCTTTTTTTTTCGAAAAAGTTTCTTCTTTATTAATTTCATTCTGAACATTTTTAATTCTATTCAAAATTTCATTTAATTCATTCGTTTTATTCACATTTTCAATTTCCATTTTTTTATTATATTTTTCTTTTTCTTCATTAAAATTTTCTGGATTTTTAAAAATATTAATAACAAATTCTTTAAAATTTTTCTCATCTTCATTAAAAAAAAAATTAAACCCAATTTTTTCTTTATAATAATTAAAATAACAAACTTCTTCTGACAACCATAATAAACCAGCTAATAAATAATTCCACGAATTTGGAGCACCAACACTAATCAAATGGTTTTTTTTAATGATTCCCGGATATTTTAAATCAGCAAATGTTTTTAAAATAAATTCATCTGATAAATTTTGCGGTAATAAAAAATCATCAAAAAGTTTCTTTAAACAAAAAGAAAAAATGTTTACGAATTCAGAGCGCGATGGATTTGATAAATGTTTTTTACTTAAATTTGAATTATATGATTCAGAAATTAAAAAATTTAAAAGTTTTTCAATACATTTTTCTTTAAATTCTGGTTCTAAAATTGGAAGATCAGAAAATTTTGAATTTGTTATTGTTGTTTTTCTTTGAATTAATTGATTTGAAGGAAAATTCATGTGATTTAATGAAGCTGATGAAGTACGATTTTCATTAAAAAAAATATTTTTATGTGAATTTGACATTAATTTTAAATTTAAATTTTATTAATTTTTTATTTACAAATTATTTAAATATTTATAATAAAAATAATAATTTTTTTATTCAAATTTTATTTTAATTCCTTCTATTTTAATTTCAGTTGAATTTGTTGCATTTTCACCACTTTTCACCCATTCATTCCAAGTTTTATTAACATAAACTTTATAATATAATTTTTTATTATTTTTATCATCTAATTTTATTTGAATATTAAATAAAGGTTCTGAAATTCCAGTTGTTCCGACATTAAAACCATTTGAGCCCCATTTTGACCATCCTTTATTTTTAGTTAATACTCGATATTCTAAACTTTCAACCCAATTTTCATCGATTGAATTTATGAAAATATTTATACATTCTAATCGTTTATTTTTATTTATTATTCCTCCGATTTTTCCGTCATATGACCAATCTATCCAACCATTTCCTTCCATATGAACTCGATAGAAAATTAAATTATTGAGATTTAAGGGAATTTTTAATTTGATTTTTTCGTTTTTTAAATGTTTTAATAAACGTTTTTTATTTTCTAAATCTTTTTTTAAATTGTTTTGTTTTATTTCTTCTATTGTTAAATTTTGTGTTTGTAATTTTCTTTGTAAATTTAATAAAATTAATGAAATTATTATTATTATTGTTATGAAAAATAAAAAAAATAATAATCGAAGTTTTTTTTTTTGTTTTTTTTTTTTTGTTTTTGTGATTTTGTTTTTTTCTTCGTTGAATTTTGATAAAAAATTTTCATCAATTTCTAATTTTTCAAATTCCATAAAAAAAATTATTAATAATAATAATAATTTAAAAAAAAATGAATAAAAATTTAATAAATTTTTCGTTGTTTTTGAAAAAAAATGGAATTATAAATTCATTTTCAAATTTTATTAAAAATTATAATCAAAATAAAATAAATTTAAATTATTTTTTAGCTCAAAAAATAAAAGAATCAAAATTTAATAGTAAAATATTTTATTTAATTTAATTTAGTTTTATCAAATAATATTTTTAATTCATACATTAATAATGATGATAAAAAAATAATAAATTTACTATTTAAAATTTTTTTTATATACAAAAAAAAATTATTCAAAATCAAATTTTTTTATTTTCACAAATTTTTAAAAAATTCTTTAAAATTAAAGAAAAATATTTTAAATTTTAATAATTTAGAATTGAATAATTTTTCTATTCAAAAAAATAAAAATTTTAATAAAAATCATTCGAAAAATTTTGGAAATCGTTTGTATAATGATTATAAATATAAACAACAATATTTATATGCATTAAAAATGTTGTATTTTATTAATGAAGAAAATAATTATTCTTTTCAACCGAAAATTAATAATAATTATAATTTTTCTAAAAATGATAATTTTTTGTTTAAGAATAAAATTAATTTTTTAAAGAAAACGAAAAAAAATCTTTTGAATAAAAATAATTCGAGTATGAATTTAATTCATGATTCTAATAAATTTATTTTAAATTTATCTAATAATAATAATAATAATAATAAAAATTTAATTAAAAGTAAAAGTTCGAATAAAATTAAACCAATTTTTGATTATCAAAAATTCAATGTTTTAAATGAAAAACTTTCAATTTTTGAAAAATATAATAAAAATAATAAAAATTTAAATATAAAAACTGAAAATTTATTAAAAAAATCAAATTCTTCGGAAATATTTAAAATTTATAATTATAATTATAAAAATTTGCCTAAAAATAATAAAAATATTACAACAATAAATAATAATAATAAAGATAAGAATATGAGTGAAATTTATAAACATTCGAATGATTTTTCTGGAATTTTATCAAATAGAATAAAAAAATTTGGCTCAAAAGTTTTTTTATCATCAATTGGACCAAATTATATTAATCATTTAAATTTAGATAATAATGATAATAATAATAATAATAATAATAATAAAAATAAAATAAAAAATAAAAAAATAAGTAATTTAAATATTTTAACAACATCAATTTCAAATAAAAATTATAATCATTTACATAAATGTAATAGTATAAATTCAAGTAATAATTCAAATTACATAAACAGTAGCATAAACAGTTTAAATCAAAAAAGTTTATTCGAAAAAAATTTCAAACGAAGTCAAAAAAACAATTTAAACAACAATTCAGATAATTACATAGGAATGTCAACATCAACAAAAACAAATAAAAATTTTACAATTCAAACATACAACAACAACAATAAAAAATACATAATTAAACCAATCAATAATTTAGAAATAGAAACATCAAATTTACATAATTCAAACAACAATAATAAAAATAATAATTTTATTTATAATTATAATAACAAAAATAAAAATTTCAAATACGAAAAAAATAGTCTTTTTATAAAATCCGAATATAATAAACCAATAAAAGAAAATATTCAAACAATAACAGACGATAAAATTTTAAATCAAGCTCAATTTTACATAAGCATCGATGAAAGTTTAGATGAATATTTATCACATAAAAATAAAAAAAAATAAAATAAAAATTCTTATATAAAAATTAATAAATATAAAAAATAACTTAAATATTAATATTATTATTTTTTTAATTAAAATGAAACAACCAACTCAAGAAGATTTATCAAACTCTGAATATTGTCAATTATTATTTCAAAGTGAACTATCAAATTTAGTTTCAAACAAAGAATTATCAAGCCAAATTTTCTATAATTTATTAGAAGGAATAAAAGAACCAAGAGCGAAATTAGCAAATGGTGAATATATGGATTTATATCTATGTGAAAATTTATTTAGCACATTATTGCCTGGTTTAGAAAGTCTTGCGAAAACAAGCGAAAAATTAATTTATTTTTCAGCTAAAGAAGATGAAAATGAAGTTAATAGATTCAATCCTTGTAATTTTTTAGCTGAATTTTTAATGAGAAATAATCCAAAATATGGAAAAAATAAAGAAACACATGAAAAATTTTTAAAATATACGAGAAAAGAAAGAAAAAGTAGAATGGTTCAAGCGAATAGTGAAAATATGAATAAAAAAGTTTCTGATTTTTTTAATAGTAAGAATATAAAATTAAATAAATTAAATATTGAAAATTTTATTCAAGAATTGGATCAAACGTTGAATTTAAAAGATAGTTTAATTAAATGGGAATGGCTTGAATATTTTAGAGTTTATAAAGATAATCAAACTATTGTTTTGGATGAATTTTTAAAAGCGTTTAAATTAGCTGTTCTTGATTTGCATCAAATTGATGAAGAAATGTTAAAAAAATTATTAGAATAATAAAATATAAATAAAATTTTAAATTATTATTATAATTATAATAATAATAATTATTATTATTATTTAAAAAAATATTCATAAAAAAAAAAAAGAAAATTTAAACAAAAATTAAATGATAAATTATGTTTTTTAAATAAAATAAAAAATTAAAATAACAATAAATGAATTTTAATTTATTATTCATAATAATTTATTTTCTTCTTCTTGATTCAGTTTTTGTTGTAGTAGTAGTAACAACAGTTTGTTTAGTAGTTTTTACTTTAGTTCCACTATCTTCATTTTCAGTTTTGACTAAATCTAATTGTTGAGTTGTTAATTCTTTTCCAGATTTTGGTTCAACAAAAGTAGTTTCGCTAACAGAAATATCATCGAATCCAGCTAATCTCGCATTAGCTTCGACTTGTTTAACATCATAATCTTGCATGACTAAAACTGGTTGAGTTATAACAATAGTTGCTCTAGCTCCAGTTTTTAAAACAGTGAATAATTGAGTTAAAGCAAAAGCACTTAAATCATCAACATGAGCGTTTTGAATTAAAGCACTATCAAATGTTTGAGGTTTAACTACTTTTAAACATCCCATGTGTTGAGGAGAAGTTAAAAAAACATCAGATTCGTCTTGATATGTATCTTCATTGTCTACATATAATTTTGGCATTTATAATTTTATATTTTTTTTTATTTTAGATTTATTATTTTAATAAAAATTCAAAAAAAATTTATTAATTTTAATATTATTTAAAATAATATATTTTTTTTTAATGATTACGAAACATAAATTTTTAGATTATTTAATTTGGTGTTTTATGAGAGTTTTTGTTTATTTTTTTTTATATGCGTTTATTTTATATAGTTATAATGATCCGCCAAAATACGCATTAGAATTTAAAAAGGATCTTAAACTCGCAGCGAAATTATCGAATATTGAAATACCAAAAATATTACAAGATAATTTAATTCATCCAATGCCAATTTTTGTTTTGTTTTTAAAAATATGTTTGTTTTGTACAATAATGGCAACTTTGGGATTTAAAATTTTTCAATTCATTTCTGGTTTAATCGTTGTTTTTATTGATTTAGTTAAATATCATCCTTTAAGAGAACCCGAAGTTAAAAAAGGTGAACCTTATGATGCGTTAAATCAAGTTTATCCGTGGATTGATACGATTTTAATTGGAATGT
>JAEEGL011491266.1_pt1 | contig 12405 bp, 7 predicted proteins | sample 9134231 | NCBI WGS metagenome assembly JAEEGL01 (sample SAMN16246548, study PRJNA631951) | gut metagenome | biome: gut microbiome; feature: rumen; material: fiber-attached | host: Bos | place: Iran: Karaj | collected 2018-10 | reverse complement strand
CGCACGGGGTGCCGTCGGCGTTGACGATCTCGCGCAGCGCCTTCTTGTCGTAGTCGAGGAAGGCGCCGAAGACTTCACCGAGGCAGGTCTTGATGGTGCGGTCGTAGAGCGAGGTGTAGCCGCCGAGCTCGCGCATAATGATCGACGTGCAGGAGCTGATCATCGGGATGTTGTGCGCCCGGACCTTGCGCGCCGGGTAGAACTTCGGCGGCAGCAGCTCCGGGTTGTAGTAGTACATCATGATGGTCTTGTAGAGCCGCTCGGCCTTGGCCTTCCATTCCGGGTTGCCGGTGGCCTTGAAGAGCTCGATGTAGGCCATGACCGTGTAGTGCTCGGTCACGACGTAGCGGCGCTTGCGCACGGGGCGGCCGTCCTCCGTCACGTCGTAGTAGGTGCGGCCGTCGCGCTCGTCGAAGCAGTGGTCCTCGATGAACTGGATGCCCCGGAGGGCGAGGTCGAGCCACTCCTGGCGCCTCTCCAGCTCGTTGTAGGCGCGGGCGAACAGGAGGACCATGCGCCCCTGCTGGCGGACGTTCTTGTCGGTGAAGAGCACCTTTCCGTCGCGGCCCAGGTAGTTGTAGAAGCCGCCGTGCTTCGGATCGGGCGAGTGATTCTGCCAGAACGGCAGGACATCGTCGAGGAGGAGGGAGCGGTACTTGTCGATGCGGGATTGAAGATCGGTTCTGTCCATTGGAGAGGTGCCTCTGGCCTCCGATTCTATCACGGCGCGACCGGCCAAAACGCCATTTTTACGAATAAAAATTCCGCCACTTGTGCGAAATCGCGGGGTGTGGTAGAATCGCCGCCATGGACACCATTCTCTTCTTCCACACATCGCAGCGGGAAGCCTGGCGCAGGGAGCTGGCGGGCGCGTACCGCTTCGCCCGGGTCCGGGGATGGCGCGTGCAGGTCGTGGAGCCGCGGGAGGACGGCGTTCCTCCCCTGGTCGCGGAGCTTGCCTCGTTCTGGAACCCGGTCGGGTGCATTGCCGAATGTTCGGGGCGCGGGGGGGAGAAGCTCGTGCCGGAGCTCTTCCGCGGAATCCCGACGGTGTTCCTCGGGAGCGACCCCCGCGCGCTGCCGGAACCCGCCTCCTACATCGCGCCGTCGCCCACGGGCGTCGGGAGTCTGGCGGCCCGCGAGTTCCTCGCGGCGGGATTCGAGTCGTTCGCGTTCGTGGCAGGCGGGGGAGGTGCCTTCTGGAGCCGCGACCGCGAGGGGGAGTTCGTGCGGGTCCTTTCGATGCACGGGCGCCGCTGCTGGATTTTCCGGGGCGAGGCCGGGATCGCGCCGCAGGAACGCGCCGCGGCGCTTTCGGAGTGGCTCAGGGCGCTGCCGAGGCCGTGCGGACTGCTGGCAGAGAACGACTATGCCGCCGCGGAAGCGCTGGATCTGGCGCGGCGGCTCCGACTTTCCGTCCCCTCCGAGCTATCCGTGATCGGCGCCGACAACGACACGGAGCTATGCGAAAACGCCAAGCCGACCCTGACGAGCGTCGCCCTGGATTTCGAGGCGGCCGGCTACCGCGCCTCGGAAATGCTCGACATCCTCGCGCGGGATCCCGCGGCGCCGCCGATGCGCGAGACGTATCCGGCGCTCGGGCTGATGCGCCGGGGTTCGACGCCCGCCGGCGCCGGCGTTCCGCCCCGGATTCTCGACGCGCTGGCGTTCATCCGCGAGAAGGCCTGCGACGGCATCACGGCGGCGGAGGTCGCCGCGCGCTTCAAGGGGTCGCGCCGTCTGGCGGAAATCGAATTCCGGCGCGCGACCGGGCGCTCGATCCTCGAGGAGATCCTGCGCGTCCGGTTCGAACGGGTCGAGCTACTGCTCCGGGACCGAAGCCGCGGCATCGGCGCCATCGCCGGCCTCTGCGGCTGGCGGAGCGAAAACGCCCTCCGCTCGGCCTTCCGCAAGCGCCACGGGTGCTCGATGCGCGCCTGGCGCGTTTCGCGGGAGCGCCCCGTCGTCGGACCGTAGCGCGACGCCGCCCGCCGCATCGCGCCCGTGCCGTCGTCCTTCGACTCCGCCTCCGGAACGCTTTCCTTCGTCGCCCGCACCGATTTCGATCCCGCCTCGGCGACGCTCTGCTACGCGACCGAACGAAAAACGGACAAACGACGCACAAGGGGCGATTGCGCCCGGCGGCGCGGTCTGCTAGAATCCCTGCCATGCAAAGCAAGCCCATGCAGATCCCCTACGGCGTCTTCGACTTCAAGACCATTCGCAACGAAGGCCTCTACTACGTCGACAAGACCGGCTACATCCCCCTGCTTGAACAGGCCGGGCGCTTTCTCTTCTTCGTGCGCCCTCGCCGCTTCGGGAAGTCGCTCATGGCCAGCATGCTGCGCTGCTACTACGACGTCGCCGAGAAAGACAACTTCGACGCGCTCTTCGGCGGCCTCGAAATCGCGAAGAACCCGACGGAGAACAAGAACCGATACCAGATCCTCTACATGGACTTCTCCGAGGTCAACAAGGGAATTGGACGAACGCTTCAGGAACGGTTCGAAAACTATGTCGGCCGGTGCCTGGATGCTTTCATGTTGCGCCACGGATCGAAATACGGAAATGCGTTTCTCGCCGAATTCGCAAAAGGGGCCGCGGCGGACAAGTTTGACATGACGGTCAAGACGGCGAAGGAGCTGGGCCACCCGCTCTACCTGATGCTGGACGAATACGACAACTTCACGAACCAGATGCTCCGGGCCGAGGGGAACGAACTCTACCGGAGCGTCACGCACGGCGAAGGGTTCTACCGCGAATGGTTCAAGTCGTTCAAGGCGGCGTTCGACCGGATCTACATGACGGGCGTCTCGCCCGTCACGATGGACGACCTCACGAGCGGCTTCAACATCGCCGCCAACATTTCGCAGAAGCCCCAGTTCAACTCGATGCTGGGGTTCTCCGAAAAGGAGGTTCTGCGGCTCTACGCCGACTTCAAGGGGACCGGCGCCTACACCGACGGCGATCCCGCAGAATGGGTTGCGTCCTTCAAGCCCTGGTACGACGGCTACTGCTTCTCCAAAACCAAGATCGGAAAGGAGTCGGTCTTCAACAGCGACATGGTACTCTACCATCTCTCCTCCATGGTCGATTCCGGGGAGCCTCCGGAGAACATGGTGGACCGGAACATCAAGACCGACTACGACAAGCTCCAGATGATCGCGGACCTCCAGCACAGGATCGACCGCGCGCCCGGCTCCGACGCCGGCGAAGAGTCCGGCGGGGGCGTGCTGCCGATCATCGAGCAATTGGCCGCCACCAAGCAGATGGCCTTTCCTCTCGTGGAGTCGTTCCCGGCCGAGCAGATCGCGGACGTCAGGAACTTCCGCTCGCTCTTCCACTACTACGGCATTCTTTCGATGGCGGGGCGCGAACGCGGGCGAACGGTTTTCCGCATCCCGAACGCCTGCGTCGAGAAGCAGCTCTTCGACTATCTGCGCGAGGCGTACCGACGCAGGCGGGCTCCCGACTGGGACGAGCTCGACGACCTCGCGGCCGCGTTCGCCTACGACGGGGACTGGAAGCCGTATCTGGAGCGCATCGCGGCGGACTTCGCCGACACGCAGCCCGTCCGCGGCTCGATCGACCGCGAAACGAGGCTGCAGGGCTACATGCAGTGCGAGTTCGGACACCTCGACTTCTATCTCGCGCGGCCGGAGATGGAGCTCAACCGCGGCTTCTGCGACTTCGCCCTCTTCCCCGAGCGCATCTATTTCGGGGACGTGGGGCACAGCTACCTCGTCGAACTCAAGATCTCGAAGGCCGACGCACCCGACTCGGAGCTTTCGGCGAAATACGCCGAGGCCGTGGCCCAGCTCGCCAAGTACCGCGCCGACCCGTTCGTCCCCTCTCTCGCCCGCGGCACGACGCTGCACCAGATCGTCTACCAGTTCAGGGGCGACGACCCGATCCGCATCGAGCAGATCGCCGAAGAGGCGATGTAGATGACCACTGTCCTCTACATCCACGGGCCGCTTTCGAGCTTCGCGCCCATGCAGCAACGCCGACTTGCGGGCATGTACCGCGAGGCAAAGCGCTATGGCTGGAGCCTGCACGAAATCGACCTCGCCTCCGACTCGGATATGAAGCGGATGCTCTCCTTCTGGCGGCCTGTCGGATGCCTGGTCGAGGGCGGCCTTGCCTGCATCGGCAACTTCATGCCCGGCGACTTTGCGCCCGTCCCAGTCGTATATCTCGACGCCGAGCGCCGGCTCTTCTCTGATGACATCGACGAGGTTCGCCACGACTCCGACGCCACCGTCGGCGCCGCCGTCGCGGAGCTGCTGTCACTTGACTTCCCGCAGTACGCATTCGCCGGATACTACATTTCCCGCGACTGGAGCCATCGCCGCGCCGAAGTCTTTTCCGCCGCGATTCGCGGCGCGGGGCGCGAATGCCACGTTTTCGAGCAGACCGAGGACAGGGTGTTCGGCCCCGATCTTCTCGGCGTGTTGGAAGGGCTCCGCTCGTTCGTGAAATCGCTCCCGCTCCCGTGCGGCGTCCTCGCCGCCAACGACGAAATGGGCGAGTTTGTCCTCCAGACCGCCCAGACCCTGGGCATCGCCGTACCGTCCGAACTGGCGGTCCTGGGCATCGACAACGACGAACTCCGCTGCGAGAACACAGAGCCGACGCTCTCCAGCATTCTGCCCGACTTTGAGCGGTCCGGGGAATTCGCGATCCGGCTTCTCTCACGGCGGCTCTCCGACCCCGCCGCGCCGCACAGAACTGAATCCTACGGGCTGAAACGCGTCGTTCGCCGCCAGAGCACCCACATCCTGCGCACGGACGACCCCTGCGTCGCGCGCGGCGTCGAGCGCATCCGCCTCGGCCTTGCCGACGGCGTCCGCGTGACGGATGTCGTCCAGGCCATGGGGCTGGGATTGCGCACCGCGCAGAAGCGCTTCCTTGCCGCCGCCGGACACTCCATCGACGACGAGATTCGCAGCCGTCGGCTTGCACGCGCCCGCGAACTTCTCGCCACCACCGATCTTTCCATCGCGGACATCGCCCAGGAGTGCGGCTACGCCGACGAGCGCACCCTGCGCTACCTCTTTTTGCGCCAGCTTGGAACGTCTCCCTCCCAGTTCCGCTGTTCCTTGCGCGGATAGCTTCGTATGTGGACAGGTCCCATGCAGGTAATTTTTCCGCGCATTTTTGCGTGATTTTTCCTTCATATTTTTCCTACGAGGTGGTAGTCTTGTCCGCGTTCACGCACGTCTAGGTGGACGTCCCGCGTGGCGAAGACAACGGAAAACACAAAGGAGCGCACTCTATGAAACATACTGGAATCAAAGTCGGCAATCGTTTGCCGTGCGGTCGTCTTGTCCCGGCCCTGGCGGCGGTTACACTCGTCTCCAACGCGGCTTTCGCCGTGAACGACGGCGAGGTCATCGCCTGGTTTCCCCTCGACGGTGACTTCCTCTCGTCCGTGAACACGTCCGGAAACAATATTTCGGAAACGGACGACTACATTCACGTCCCGGCAGGAGGTTCGACGAATTTTGTTTCATACGCAACGCCGCATCCGATTCTCGACGCATCCGGCAATGTCGAGCGAGAGAGCAAATATGTCACGTTGGACAAGTCGCGCGTCTATATCCCGCTTCGCGGCTTTGGCTTCGAGGGCATGACCAGTGTGACTTTCGAGGCGTTTGTCCGCGGCGACAATTCCGATGTCGCTGCATGGGATGAATTGATGTGGGTAAGCCAGTTGAACAAATGGAATGATTATCAAAACCAATCCTCTCCGGCTATGCTCGACAAAGACAACATGATGTTCTACCTCCAGAATTATGACGGAACAGACGGAAAGGCAAGGGTGTGGACTCGCAGAAATACTGGAGATGATTCCAAAATTCTGTTTGACGGCTTCTGGCATCATGTGGCCTTAACGCTGGAGGAGGACGGCAACGGCGGCTCTACAGCCAAAATCTACGAGGATTATGCCCTCGTGAAAACGGTGACTGTCGGCACCTACTGGCGCGGCATCAACTCCATGTATTTCCTTGTGCTTGGGTCTAAAGGCGGCAACTCCAAAATCGACTTCGACGAAATACGCATCACAAAGGGCGTCCTCCAGCCGACGCAATTCCTGTGCTTTGGCGAGAGTTCTGCACCGCAGGACGGCGACGCGCTGCTCTACATGCCGTTCGACGGCGACATGACATCCATAGCCGGTCGATTCTACGACGAATTCGCCGTGAGGACCGGGACGCCCGTCTATGATTCCGCGGTCTGGAAGGACTACGTTTGCGAGTTTGGAAACAAGGACGCGCTCGTCCGCACCGGAAAGAACGCCTCTGCGCTCAAGGCTGACAATGCAGCCGTGACGAAGACGATCCGCAATCCGCACATCAGAACCAATGCCTTCGACTCCGCCACAATCGAATTCTTCATCAAGGGACCGTCCGATGCTTCAGACATATCGGCATGGGGCGAGTGCATGCATTTTGGCAAGGCGTGGTATATTGGCAGCAAGGACAGCTATGGGTTGCAGATCATGGCGTACAGCGACAAGAAGTATTGGTTCTGCGCCGACACCGACGAGGAGAACTACGGCACTTCCGCCTTGAGAACAAACATTGCCATAGCGGATGGGAAGTGGCATCACTTTGCCCTCACGGTCGAGCCGGTTGACAACGGAACGAAAACAAAGTTCACTTGGTATTTCGATTACGATTCCGTTGGTTCCGTGACCAAGAACGGCGCCTGGGTCGGGATGCGCGAAAAGGGCAACCTTTCATTCGGCGCGTCGGGCAACGTCCTTTTGTTCGACGAGTTCCGGATCACGAAGGGCGTTCTGCCGAAGGCGAAGTTCCTGATGGCGCGGAGCGAGGCCGCGACGGTTATCAGCCTGATGTAGGGCAAAGGGCATGGGAAACCTCGTTTCCAACCGGGCGGCGGCGTTTGCCGCCGCCCTTTCGCTCATTGTGGCCGCTTGCGCGGCGCGCGGCGACGTGATGCCGTCATACGGCGGCACCCTCCGCATCGATTTCCCCGCCAGTCTCGCTTTCCGTGCGCGGGGCGCGCTTTCCGGGTGGCAGGCGTGGTGTTCCGTGCGAGGCACGTCGGAGCGCGCCGACGACGGGTCATGGCGCTTTAGTCTGGGTGCGATGAAGGAGCCGTCGGTAGCGGTTGAGTTCAGGGCAAGCGCCGAGAGTGCCGGGGCGGAGTCCCCGTCGTTCGTGGAGTGGCTCTTCATCCCGGAGGCCGACGTGCGCATGGCTTTTCTCGGCGTGAGCTGCAACCTGCGCCTTGCGGACTACGGCGGCGGCACGCTTGTCGCCGACGGCGATGCGGAGACGCTCCCGGAAACAGGAGTAACTAAGGAGATTCTACGCCAAGAGGTTTCAAGGCTTGAACTCGCCGACAGGGAAGGCGGCCGCCGTCTCGCACTCTCGTTCCGGGAACCTGTCGATGTCCTGATGCAATACTGGGGCGTGCGGACCATGGAACTTCGTTTCTGCGTTCCTTCTGACGATCAGGCGACGTCGCTCTTCAGGGGCGGCGTCGGGCGACGTGTCGCCTTCGCTCTGGAAGGGGCGGGCGCATTTGTCCCGGAACCGAAGACGCCGATTGAGATAGCCGAGGGGGCGGAGTGGGTTCCGCTCGACGTTCCGGGGGACATCGCGGAGGGAAGCGCGCTCGACTTCTCCGGGATGCGCCCGACGGATGGACCGTGCGGCAAGCACGGGCGCGTCGTCGCGCGCGGGCCGCACTTCGAATTCGAGGGGTTGCCCGGGGTGCCGCAGCGCTTCTACGGTGCGAACCTCTCTTTCGGCGCGTGCTACCCGGAATCGCCCGAACAGGCGCGCGACATCGCGCGCCTTCTCGCCCGCACCGGATACAACGCCGTCCGCATACACCACCACGACGGCGAGTGCGTGGACTGGTCCGACCCGGCGCGCGTCCGGCTGGACGAAGGCAAGATGCGCCGCATGGACGCGCTCATCGCTGCCTGTGCCGAAGAAGGGATATACGTCACGACAGACCTCTTCGTCTCGCGCGACCGGGCGGGCATTCCGTGGCGGGCCATCGGGGTCGATCGCGACGGCAACATGTCGATGCAGGACGTGAAGCACACCGTTCCGGTCCATGAGGGCGCGTATTCGAACTTTCTCGCCTTCGCAGCGAACTGGCTGAACCGCACGAACACCGTGACCGGCATTCGCTACGCAGACGACCCGGCCATCGCCTGGATTTCGCTTGTCAACGAGGGAAACATCGACTTCGACTCTGCGGCCGTGCGAATATCGCGTCCCGGCTGGACAGAGGCGTGGGAAAAATGGCTCGCCACAAAGAAGGCGGCCGATCCGGCGACTTGGGCCGACATCCCGGCCTCCATCCCCAATGGGTTGGGAAGCCGTCACGGCCGGGCCTTTCTTGTGTTCCTGCAGGATGTCGAGGCACGCTTTGTGCGCCGGACGCGCGAGTTCCTACGCTCGCTCGGCTGCAACGCGCTTCTCACCGACATGAATGACGGCTGGTGGTGCAAGACGGCGCTTCTCAAAACGCGCGCCGAGGAGTTCGACTACGTGGACGCGCACTACTACATCGACCATCCGCAATTCCTTGAACGAGCGTGGATGCTGCCGACATGGTGCCCGAATGTAAATCCATTCAAAGGGGAGTCCCTGGGGGCATCGCCAGTTTCGGCCATGCGGGTGCTGGGTAAGCCCTTCACTGTTTCGGAATACAACTACTGCGGCCCCAGCCGCTGGCGTAGCGTGGCGGGCCTGGTGACCGGCACCGAGGCGGCCCTGCAGGACTGGGCGGCAATATGGCGTTTCGCGTGGGAGTCCGACGCCAAAGCGGCGGCCACCCTTGGCATCAAGACTGCGTTCAACTGGAACAACGCCTCCGATCCGCTTCAGCTTGCCGCAGAGCGGGCGGCGATCTGCCTTTTCCTGCGTGGCGACGCCGAACCGCTCTCTGCCACCTACGCCGTGACGCTGCCGCCGGAGCGAATCTCGTCGCCAGACGCCCATATCGACATCGACGCCGTCGTCAATTGGGGCGGGGCCGCATGGCGCGCGAAAGTCGGCACAGTATTAGGAGCAGAACCGCCGTCAGGCACCATCCATGCCGGCGCCTTCGACACAGCCTACGCCAAGACCCCGGCAGAGGTTAGACGAGACCTTGAAAAGTGTCAAAAACGCCAATTGAGCATCAATGACACAAATCAAAATACAAGTGCCTCTGTGTCTCCGTGTGAAAATACTGCGGTCGTCGTTACCAACGGCGTGTTCCTCGTAAACACTCCCCGCACATGCGGCGTCTTTGCCGAAGGCGGCGCACACACGGCAGGGGTGCTGAGGGTGGAAATCGCGGGCGCGCCGGCCACGGTCTGGGCCTCGTCGCTGGATGGCGAACCGCTTGTCTCCTCCTCGCGCATCCTCGTCACGCACCTCACCGATTTGCAGAATACCGGTGCGCGCTTCGCCGACACCGCGCGCTCCGTCCTCCTCGACTGGGGACACCTCCCGTATCTCGTGCGCGACGGGAAGGCAGAGATAGAATTGCGTTTGCCATTTGTGAACAATCCCGCCGCATGGCGGGTATGGGCCCTTGCCGCCGACGGCACGCGCGTCGCCGAGGTTCCCTCCCGCATGGAAAACGGCAGCCTCGCCTTCACCGCCTCCGTTCGCCAGCCCTTCGGCGCGTGCCTGTCGTATGAGATCGTACAAGAATGATACCAGTCGAGACCTCCACGCCGATCAACGCGGGCTGCCATCTGCAGGTGCTATGGGACGACCATGTCGTTGACCAAGGGAAAACGACCGCCGCGCGTGTCGCCCACCATCCCGAATTCGCCGGAGTCGTGATGACGCACGACAGCCCGTGGGAGGGCGACGGCAGCGACTACCATGTCATCGTCCCCGACCGCGACGAACGCGGCGGCTTCCTGCGAATGTACTACAACGGCTGCGCCATCGGTTGCGGCTGGCGCGACGTGAAGGACCGGTTCTCCGCCGATGGCGTGAGGGTGTGCTACGCCGAGAGCCGCGACGGAGGTCTCATCTGGAACAAGCCGAACCTCGGCATTGCCGAGTTCCGCGGCTCGAAGGACAACAACATCGTCATGGACGAGGCGCTTTTCGGCTCGCCAATCGACAACTTCTTCGTATTCAGGGACACCCATCCCGGTTGCCCGCCGGAGGAACGCTTCAAGGCCGTCACGCAGCGGTTGGACCCGCCCGGTCTCGACGGGGATCGGAAAACCTCGCTGTGGTGCTTCATCTCCGGGGACGGCCTCCATTTCCGGCGGGGCTGGGAAATGACGCGCCTCGGCGCGTTCGACTCCCTCAACACCGCCTTCTGGGACGAAACGCGCGGCGAATACCACCTCTACTACCGCTGGTTCCACAACGACGAGACCGAGACGCCGGAGAAGTGGGACAACCGCAACAAGCGCGACATCCGCCACGCCGTCTCGAAAGACTTTAAAACCTGGACGGCGCCCGAACGTCTCGATTTCGGCGAAAACGCCGAGGACTATCCGCTCTACACGAACGTCATCCAGCCCTATTTCCGCGAACCGGCCGTCCTTGTCGGCTTCCCGTCGCGCTACGTCGAGCGCCCGGAGTGGACGCCGAACTTCGGCCGTCTCCCCTCGCCGGAGAAGCGCCGGTGGCGCATGGACACGGACCACGGCGGCCATCCGCGCTACGGTCTGACCATCACTGATTGCGTGTTCATCATGTCGCGCGACGGTCGGCGCTTTTCCCGCGACGAGGACGCCTTCATGCGACCCGGCCCGGAGAACTCCGGCAACTGGGTGTACGGCGACTGCTACCCGGCATACGGGCTGGTCGCCACGCCGTCGCCGTTCGGCGGCGACGACGAGATGTCCATCTACACATTCGACCGGCACTGGACGGGGCTTCCCTCGCGCCTCATGCGCCACCGTCTTCGCCAGGACGGTTTCGTTTCGCGCCACGCGCCGTATTTCGGCGCGAAGGTGGTGACGAAGCCGCTCGTGTTCGAGGGGGCGGAAATGTTCGTCAACTTCTCCACTTCGGCGCGGGGCAGGATGTTTGTGAACATTCGTGACGAGAAGGGCCATACGCTGAAGAGCGTCGAGCTCTTCGGCGACAAGGTGGATCGCGTCGTCGATTTCGCCAGGGGCGCCACGGTGGCGGACTTCGCCGGAAAGCCCGTCGTCGTGGAGTTCGAGATGTTCGACGCCGACCTCTACTCGTTCCGGTTCGGGACGCCGCAGGATGATCGTGCCGCAACGACAAGCGGGCAACGGCAAGACCATGGACCGGTCGCCGTTCGCCAGCTCTTCGGCGCTTGTCTGTCGTATGAAATCGTGAGGAAATAAGACCATGCCAATAGTCAACACGAAGAAGATGCTGCTTGACGCGCAGCGCGGCGGATACGCCGTAGGCGCATTCAACGCTGAGAACCTTGAAATGGTCCAGGCCATCGTGGCCGCTGCCGAGGAGGCAAGGTCGCCGGTCATCATTCAGACGACGCCATCGACCCTCAAATACGCCCCGCCCGAGGCCTTCGCCGGCATGGCGCGCGCAATCGCTGAGCGGGCTGCCGCCCCTGTCGCGATGCACCTCGACCACGGCGACTCATTCGCCCTCTGCGCCCGCTGCTTCCGCGCCGGCTACTCCTCGATCATGATCGACGGTTCCAAGCTGCCGCTAGACGAGAACATCGCCCTCTCCAGCTGCGTCGCCGAGATGTGCCATGCCGCCGGCATCCCCGTGGAGGCCGAACTCGGCGAGGTTGGCGGCAAGGAGGATTCAACCGTCTCCAATGGCGACCACCTCACGAACCCCGCCGACGCGGAGCGTTTCGTCCGCGAGACAGGAGTCGATTCGCTCGCCGTCGGCATAGGCACCGCCCACGGCATCTACAAGACGGTGCCTCACCTCGACATCGGACGGCTCGCCGAAATCCGCGCAGCGGTCTCCATCCCGCTCGTGCTGCACGGCGCATCCGGCCTGACCGACAAAGACGTGCGGGACTGCATCGCCCGCGGCATCTGCAAGGTGAACTTCGCAACCGAGCTGCGGCAGGCCTTCACCGGAGCAGTCCGCATGTTTCTCGCCAGTGACGCTGACGCTTTCGACCCGAAGAAGTTTGGCAAGCCGGCCAGCGAGGCCGTCAGGGAGCAGGTGCTGCTGCGCATGGCGACCTGCGGGTCCGTGGGGGTGCTGGCATGAAGGCGGCAATTCTTTTCGGCAACGAGGAAATCCGCTTCGCCGACATGCCAGAGCCGGAGACTAGGTCTGGCGCAGTGAAGGTGCGTGTCCGTGCGTGCGGCATCTGCGGGTCTGACGTTCCGCGCGTCCTGCATGGGGGTGCGCACTTCTACCCGGTTGTGCTGGGCCACGAGTTCGCCGGCGACGTTGTGGAGGTCGGCGCGGGCGTCGATGGACT
>JAEEGL015890874.1_pt1 | contig 12406 bp, 7 predicted proteins | sample 9134231 | NCBI WGS metagenome assembly JAEEGL01 (sample SAMN16246548, study PRJNA631951) | gut metagenome | biome: gut microbiome; feature: rumen; material: fiber-attached | host: Bos | place: Iran: Karaj | collected 2018-10 | reverse complement strand
CGCGGCAGCCAATACCTCATGCTGCACCGCACCAAGAAAGAGAACGACCTCAACCACGACAAATGGCTCGGCGTGGGCGGCAAGTTCGAGGAAGGGGAGAGCCCCGAGGATTGCATGCTGCGTGAGGTGTGGGAAGAGACAGGCTTCACCGTGACGAAATGGCGCTATTGCGGCATCGTCACCTTCGTGCACAACATCTACGACGACGAACACATGCACATCTTCGTCTGCACCGACTGGACGGGTGACCAGATCGAATGCAACGAGGGCGACCTCGAATGGATCGAAAAGCAACGCCTCCTTGACCTCACCATGTGGGAAGGCGACAAGATCTTCCTCCGCCTCATCGACGAGCATCGGCCTTTCTTCTCGCTGAAGCTGACCTACGAATATGACACGCTCAAGGAAGCCGTCTTGGACGGGAAGCCGTTGTAAATGAACTTTTTTCTTGCAAATTTGGTACGTTTTTTGCATTTTTATATTTTTGTTCATAATAAACAATGCGAAAAATGAAGGGAAACCATCGTACAAAGTTGATTTTCAATGTACTGACAATGCTTTTGCTGCTATTGTCGTCATCATTGTGGGCCCAAAACTTGATTGTTCATGGGACTTTTGATGAGAACATACATGACTTTGACACCGATTATGAGAACAGCACTAGTTTAGGAGGTAACGATGGCGTGGGGAGATATCGTCTTGGCTCCAATCCTCGCAATTATAGTAATACCATGTTTGATTTTCCTGATCATACTACAGGTAATGGTCAAACAAGATACATGATTGTGAACGGCGCCGTTGAAGAGGGGCAACTGGTTTGGGGAATGACGGTACCTGTTCAACCTTATTCCTATTATGACTTATCGATGTGGATTACTAATTTGAGTCCTGGTGGAGGGTCATCGCTTACCCCTTGGATGAAGACCAAGTTGCAGATTAAGATTAATAATGAGATAGTTCTGAATAATTGGTTGATACCCAATGTTTCCTCTTCTCAAGGGATTTGGAATCAAGTTCCTACCCAGAATTGGTATAGTCAAAACTATACAATAGCAACTATTGAGATTTATGACTTGTGCACCAACCCTGACGGCAACGACTTCGGTCTTGACGACATCAGCTTCGAATACCAATACACCAATGTGGTGAATGCCGTTGATGATGTCGTTACAACCTGCTTTGAAACGTCCATTGACTTCAACCCCAAACTAAACGATATCATCTCACCGTCCTCCCTCCAATCGCAAGTGAACCTCCAAATCACCAGCCAGCCTCCTCATGGATCGTTGACACATATTACTGGGAATAACTATCGCTACACACCTGACTCGGGCTGGTCGGGCACCGAAACTATTACCTACATGCTGTCTTTAGGCCCTAATGACGCCACCTCGTATGCCAATATCATCTTCACGGTGTATCCGCAACCGCAACGCATCATCACCCAACATGCCTGCGAGTCATTTACATGGGTTGAAGGTACAGGTCTAACCTATACACAGTCCAACCAATATACCTATGACAAGCCCAACTACGACGGTTGCGACTCGTTGCTCATTCTTGACCTTACTATTCATCATGCCGAGGAGGAGACATTGCCTGCCGTAACAGCCTGCGATTCTTATACATGGCATGGCACCACCTACACCCAAAGCGGCACCTATAACTATGAGACCACCACACAATGGGGGTGTCCGCTCACGCAACACCTGCCATTGACCATCCATTACGGCGATACGGTTGACTACACCGTGTCGGCCTGCGAACAATATACTTGGCACGGTCAGACCTATACGCAGTCGAATACCTATACTTACAACACCACCAACGACTTTGGATGTAGCCGTCTCGAACGCCTGCACCTCACCATCAGCGACCGTTATCGTGAGGTCATTCCAGTAGAGGAATGCGATGAATACGTATGGCCGCGCACTGGGCAGATCTATACTGCTAGTACCATTGATTCTGTACAGGTCCCTGGTCCGCAAGGCGGCTGCGACAGCACCTTCGTGCTTAACCTCACGATCCATTATTCGGAGGTGCTGGCCCCCGAGGTCGTAGAGGCTTGTGATTACTACGATTGGCATGGCACCAGATACACCCAAAGCGGCCTTTATCCTTATCAGACCACCAACCAGTATGGCTGCGAGCTCACCGAACAGCTGCAGCTGACCATCCATGAGAGTGAGACCATACCCCTCTCAGGTATCACGGCTTGTGATTATTACGATTGGCATGGCACCAGATATACGCAGAGCGGCGTGGCGATTTTCGACACCATCAACGAATTTGGCTGTAACTTACAGTACACCTTGCCGTTGACCATCAACCATGGCGATACCGTCACCTGGGAGCCTGTGACCGAATGCGATTCCTATCTGTGGTATGGCCAGACCATCACCGAGACGAACCTGTATACCCACATGTCGACCACCCCGGAAGGCTGTCCCCGCTTGGAGCGCATCTTTGTGACCATCAACCACAGTGTCGACACCCTTTTGCCACCCGTCACGGCTTGTGATTCCTACGAATGGCATGGAGTGGAATATACCCAGACGGGCTACCAAACTTATGAGACCCTTGGACCGACAGGTTGCCCCTATGTCGAAAGGATGCTCATCACGATCAACCACAGCACTGGACGAGATTTTTACGAGACAAGCTGTGAGCCTTACGAATGGTACGACTCTATCTATTATGAGCCGGGTACCTATTATCACAGACTGACCAACTCACAAGGCTGCGACAGTATCCTTGTCCTGCATCTCGAGATGGGTGATACCTATATCTCAGAAGAATTCCAGACTGGATGCGATTACTATGAATGGCGCGACTCGACCTATTACGTTGCTGGAGATTATGAGGTGCTGGTGGAGAGCCACGACGGCTGCGACAGCTTGTTCCGCCTTCATCTGACCATTGCACCTACCTATCAGATTGATACACTTGTCGAGGAGTGTGAATCCTATATATGGATTGACACCGTGCTGACCCAAAGCGGGGTATACGAACGCCACTTCCAGTCGCACGACTACTGTGACAGCCTCGTCACCCTTAACCTGGTCATCAAAGAGAAGCTATATGGCGAATTTGACCAGGAGACCTGTAAGCCCTTCACTTGGAACGATATTACCTATTACACCGACGGCGACTATGAGCAGACCTTCGTAGGCTCGAACGGCTGTGACAGCATCGCCACCATGCATCTGACGTTCACCGAAGCTATAACCAAAAGTATCGAAAGACGTTCGTGCCGTCCTATCGATTGGGAGGAACACCACTGCGACCACGACGATGATTACGTGCATGTCTATCATTCGGAGCAAGGGTGTGATACTGTCGTGACCCTTCACTTTACCCTTGGCGAGATACCCGACAACCGGTTTGATACCATCGCTTGCGACCCCTTTGAATGGTATGGCTTCCAATGCATCTATTATACCCCAAACGGTATGACAATATACCATACATTTTTGACAGCAGAAGAATGCGATAGTACCGTTATCAAGCGTGTCTTCCTTAACGTGCCCGACATCAGCACACAGTTCATTGCGGCTTGTGACTACAAGGAATACAATGGCCAGGTGTTTGATCGGCCAGGCATCTATTACGTCAATGAGGATACGGTATTTAGCCACATAGGCTGCGACAGCATCATCTATCGGACGAGGATTGAAATCAAGGACTCGTCCACGCTGGGTCAGATTGTCGGCCTACCGAACGTGTTCGTGGCTTCGGGACTTCTCAGCGGTACCTATCGCTATGAGGTTGACGCAGAGGACCTTCAGGGTGCGGTGACATGGAGCCTGTCCAACCCGGAGTGGCAGATCATCGAAGCGCATGACAACTACTGTATCATTTATGTGGCTACACCCGGCCAAGCCACGTTGACTGCCAGTTTCTCTGTCGCGGAATGTGGGGAGATGGAACGCACCTTCACCATCAATGGTCAGTTTTATGGGATTGGTGAAGGAGGCATACCCGCCGTGCAGGTCTATCCCAACCCCAGCCAAGGCATGTTCCATGTCGAGGCTGAGGGCATCGAGAGCATCAGGGTGATTGATATGCTGGGCCAGGTGCTCGAGGTGCAGAAATGTGGTCGCACTGATAGCTACGACCTGAATCTTTCGGGATACGCACCTTCGGTGTATCTGCTTGAGATTGAGACGATTTTCGGGAAGGCGAAGCAAAGGGTGACGGTATGTAGGTAAAGCCTCTTTGTTTTTCTTCCTCCGATTCGAAAAAATACCTACCTTTGTACGACTTTATATTTGAAAAAGATGAGAAAGCACATAATTCTGATATGCATAGTGGCGTTCTTCGCTTCCATGGCGAAGGCACAGCCGGTGACGGTCACGCCGCCTTCGGCTTCCATCGAGCCAGGTGAGTCGGTGACACTCACCGCTTCCGGCGCATTGTATTATACTTGGTCACCCGCAACGGGCCTTTCGACGACAGAGGGCCCCGTCACAGTGGCATCGCCGTTGGTGACTACGATATACACCTGCTCGGGCTACGGTCCTGGCGTTGAGAGCGTGGTCAATGGTGACTTCTCACAAGGCAATGTGGGTTTTACCTCTGCTTACGAGTATAACACCAACTTGTGGAATGAAGGAACTTATTATGTGGATTCCGACGCCAGCCTCCATCATGAGAATTTCATTGGCCACGGGCACATCAACAACGGGAATTTCATGATCGTCAATGGCGCCACGACACCGGGCACCCGTGTCTGGTCGGAGCGAATCACGGTTACACCTCACACCAATTATGCCTTCTCGACATGGGTGTGCACCATCGGCGGCAGCGCTGACCAAGTGGCATTGCTTCAGTTCAGCATTAATGGCGAACAAATCGGTGACGTCTTCTCGGCGCCGCCATCACTGAACACATGGGTGCAGTTCTATGAGTTGTGGAATAGCGGTGATGCCACAACGGCCACCATCACTATCCTAAACCAAAACACGGGTGGCGACGGCAACGACTTCGGCCTCGACGACATCTCGTTTTGCGAGTTGGTGCTGCTCGGCGCTCCCGAATGCCCCATTTATGTCGGTAGCCTTTCGGCCGAGGACGACCATCAGGAGGGCTGCTACGGCGAGACGATGGATATCCCGTTCCTCGACAACGACCACTTGCTTCAAAGCTGCGACGCGTATTCATGCCAGATCATCCGTCAGGGGGCACATGGAACCGCTGCCGTTTCGGGTGATGACATGACCTATACACCCTATCAAGGCTATTCAGGTTACGACGAGTTCACTTACCGTATCAGCTGTGGTTTGCATTCGGCCGATGCCATCGTCTCGGTGACCGTATATCCGCCCAACGACACTACCATCATCGACCCAAGCATCTGTATCGGCGAGTTCTATGATTTCCATGGGACGCTCTATAACCAAGACGGGCAGGTGGCTTATTTCGATACCATCGACAATCACGGCTGTCCCAAGGTGGAAAAACTTGTGCTTAGCGTGGGTGATATGCAGATGCCCCCGATACTCTACCAAAACGAATGCTACGAATCGGGGACTACGCCTTCGTGGACTTGGGAAGTGACAGGCATCACCTACCATGAAGACACCTATGAAGAAATCGTTCGCGACGACCCGTATGGCGGTTGCCCCATCAAGTACCGGCTCGACCTCAAGTTCCATGAGTCGTATTACCGCGAGGAGACCCTCGAGGGTTGCGACTCCATCCCGTTCAACTGGTTGGGAACGGTTCGTTACCTCAAAGAGATAGATGAATACGAGTTCAAAACCCAGACGGCTCATGGCTGCGACAGCACCGTGGTGGTCACCGTGTCGAGCTTGGAATCCACGCCGCGTCCGAAGATTAAATGCAGCGACGCGAGCATCGCATGGCCACATCATCCCATCACTGCTACCGAGTTCAACGTCAACAAATACACATATCACGTTTCTGACTCCCTGAGCGAGCATACTTGGGATGAAAGCCAATGCGGATGGAGTATCTCCAAGCCCAGCTGGCGCATAGCTCCCTCCGACGACAACAGGTCGTGCACCGTGTTCGTCATGGACTGGGTGGAAGACACCGTATGGCTCACCTACAAAGCCGTCAATCCCTGCACCGATGGCAACGGTGTCGTTGCACGCTATTGGCTCAAGCCCTCGTTCTATGATGTCGGTGAGCAACAGGAGAACCTGACGGATTTCAGTGTGATGCCCAACCCCAACAATGGCCAAATGACGCTTCGCTTTGAGAATCTCACGGGAAAGGTCAATGTCAAAGTGTACGACATGAAAGGGGTTTTGATAGACGACCTCCAGGTATTCAACGATCAAAACTCCAATAGCTGGCATTATGATATGAGCGGATGTGCCAATGGAATCTATTGTTTTGTCGTCATGGCTAAGGAGGGTATCGTTTCTAAGAAAGTGATTGTCAACAGGTAAACAATTCTAATGATGAGTAATAAGCGTTTGTTGTTCGGTTTGCTGCTCCTTGTGATTGGGGGATGGACCTTGTCGTCGTGCACGAAAAACGACGACACTACCATCGTGGCCATCGGAACGGAGTATTACATCGACGACATCCTGTCGGTGATTCCCGACTCGTTGCAGGCCGACTTCATGGCCAAGTTTGGTGACATCCCTGAGGGCGCCATGCCGCCCAAGATCGAAGGAGGTTACAAAATCGACCCCAAGGTTAGGATTGGCTCGAACTTGGAAGGCTGGCCCTTGCTTACCGAGCCCCATCCTGTCCTGCTGAAGTTGAAGCGACAGCATAACGGCGTCGCAGCCATCAACCTTTTCGAAGAGGAGGAAAACGTCACCGACACCGTGTTTGTTTGTGGTAGAGGCACCAATTTCGCCATCTATTTCATCGAGGAAAAGGATTATGAGTTGGCATGGTTGAGACGTGGTGTCATCATCAAGGGGCAAAAGACCGAACAGGGGATCGCCGACCTTCGTATGGCGCAGATTGTCTTGGAGACCGAGGACCACACCAACGGACAACACATCCCCAGCCCGGTGGGTACCTATTATCTTTATAAGGACGGCGACGGTCTGGCCGAGAATTATGACTGGTAATACATTTCGCGATGAAAAGAGTTCAATTGATTATATTGCTGTTGGTTTCCGGTTTGGTTTCTTTCGGACAGATGAGTAGCAACAAGCCTGTCGACAAGACGGTGTCGTTGGGCTTGAAAGGCGGCGTAAACGTGCCGCGGATGCTCTACTTTCAAAACGAGCCGATGAGCCGACTTGACCAAGACTTCATCTTCACCCCGACAGGAGGTCTGTTTGTTGACATCCCTTTGGGCGAGAACGTGATCTTCGCGCCTGAGGCCATGTACGTGCAACGCGGTACCGACATGAGCTATGAACACCGCTCGGGTGCACAGGTGCATTATACGATGTCGGCTTCCTATGCTGATCTGCGCTTGCCTTTGGAACTGCGTGTCCCCGTCAACAAGTATTTCCAGCCTTATTTGGTCGTTGGCGCCGAAGGCGGCATGCGTCTGTTCGGGAAGATCCACATGGACCGTACCGATCCTATCGCTATGGACGAGACCATCGACGTGGGTGACGCCAACTTGGCCTTGATTCATGCAGGCGCCTTGGCTGGCGTGGGGGTGCGAAGCCAGGTGAACATCGGCGCTCAGGAGATCCTGCTTAAACTCAGCGTCACGGCTCACCAAGGGTTGCTCGACAGCTACGCCCCTGGTGAAAAGGACGGCACTAGTGACGCGCTCAACGTGAACGCGTATCACATCACCGGCTATCGTCTGCCGCAGGGGCTGGAGGCTTGTCTGAGCATCGGCATCCCGCTGAAATCCAGAATGGACGACGCTTGTGCCACCTTCGCCAAAGATCGCTACCGTCGCCACGGCAACAGAAGACATCTATTCGGGTTCTGATATCTTAGTGTTATGCGTTTTCTCTATCCACAAATGCTCTGGGGCCTGCTCGCCTTGCTGATTCCCATCCTGATCCACCTGTTCAACTTCAGGCGGCACAAGCTGGTGTATTTCAGCAACACCGCTGTGCTTAGGAGCATACAACAGGAGAACGCCAAGACACGCAAGCTGAAATATCTCGTCACGCTGCTGCTGCGCTGTTTCTTCATCGTTGCTTTGGTGCTGGCCTTCGCCTTCCCATATCGTCCCGAGAAACAAATCAATGTCAATGCCGAGGATAACCTGGTCGGCGTATATATCGACAACTCGATGAGCATGAAAGGCCAGTCGCAGCGCACCACCATGATGGAAGATGCTCGGCAGTCGGCACGCGACTTGGTACATCAACTCAATCCCTCCAACCGCTACCTGCTGATGACCAACAGCTTCGAGATCCAGAACGAATACCCGATGAACCAGGAGGAGATGCTCGACCAACTCGACCGCATGAATCCTGACGGTGCCCCAGTGGCTATGGGCGAGGTGATCGACCGTTTCGAGATGCTCAGCAAACAACATGGCTTTTCGACGTCCACCTTGTTCGTCTATTCCGATTTCCAAAGCAACACCTTTGACTTGTCGGCGGCTAAAGCCGACACCTCCATGCAGGTTGTTGTGGTGCCGATGATTCCTGAGTACAAGGCCAACCTTTATATCGACTCGGTATGGCTGGCATCGCCCATCGTGCAAGTCGGCCTGACCAACGACCTCATGGTGCGCGTGGCCAACCAAGGCGACAAAGAGGTGAAAGGTCTTCCCGTCAACTTCACGATGAACGGCACCATGGCCGCTTCTACGACGGTGGACCTTGAGAAGAACGGCACGGCCGATATTGCCATGCAGTTTGTGGTGGACCACGGCGGCGAGCAGCGGTGTACCGTCAGCCTTACCGACCATCCCATCATCTTTGATGACGCGTACCATTTCGTGTTGCGCGTCAAGCCGAGCCTCTCGGTGGTGGAGCTGGGCGAAAAGGCCTCGCCCTGCGCCTTGATCTTCGACGACGACGAGCAGTTCCGCTACACGCTGATGGACCCCTCACGCTTTGACTTGGGCGTCCTTGCCCAGGCCCAATTGCTCATTGTCAACGAGAGCGCCAAACTGAACGAGACCTTGCAGCAGACCTTGTTGGATGCCGTCAATGAAGGCGCCAGCCTGATGGTGTTCCCCTCCGTCGACGACCCGAAAAACAACAGCTATCTGTATGGAAAGCTCGGTCTGACGCTCGTTGAGGTCGACACCAACGCCACGGCAGCGGAGAACCTGGCCATGCAGCATGCCTTCTTCAACGACATGATCCTCGACATGCCGCAATATCCCGACCTGCCCAAGGTGAAACGTCATGTCAGGTTGAGAACCAATGGCATCCCCACTTCATTGATGACCTTGAAAAATGGCGACCCGCTCTTGATGAGCGAGACGGTAGGGAAGGGGCAGGCCTTCGTGATGGCCACGGCCTTGGATAACCACTGGAGCGATATGGCCGACAACCCACTCTTTGTCCCCACGATGGTGAAAGCGGCCTTCATCGGTGGCAAGATGGATCGTCTCTTCTATACCATTGGAAGTGACAAGATATTGGTGCTCAACGATATGAATCTCGAAGGCGACCATGAGTTCCTGTTCGCTAACACTGGCCGTAGTTTCGAGTTGATGCCTGCCTCTGAGGTGCGCAACGGCAAGGTATATCTCTATCTGAACGACGACCTGCCTGAGGCGGGCTTCTACGACCTCGTCGTCAACGACACGGTGAACCGCGCCACGGCATGGAATGCGAGCCGTGTGGAGTCGAAGATGGACTTCGCCGAACGTGATGCCATCGCCCCGGTTTTTGAGAAGGCCGGCTTCGACGTGGCGGCAGTGCTCGACACAAACGAATTCGCCACCGCCGACTTGGTGTCGGCGATGGCGCATCAGTCTTCGCAATGGAAGCTCTTCGCATTGATTGCACTGCTCGCCTTGTTGGGCGAAATCGCAGTGCTGCGGTTCTGGAAATAATCTTATCTCACTTATTTGTTGGGTGTCAGTCGTACCATCAGCACACCGTGCGATGGGATGCTTGAGACCACATTCTTTGCTGTCGACTTGGCGATGGTCTTGTGTTGCCATAGGTCGTAGACACTGTAATTGCCTGCCTTACGCAGCTCAGGGATGTCGCTCCAGTTGAAGTTGAGATTCCAGGCGTCGTCGCCGCGGTTGAAGAAACAGACGGCCCATTCGTCGTTGACCAGTTGCTTCACCCAAATCTGGCGGTCACCCATGGCAATGGAGAGGTGTGCTTGGATGCCCAACGGGTCCTGGTCGATAGCGATGACGTCTTTGTTGGTAAGGATACGTCTGGTATCGTCATTCATGTTGTTGAGGTCGTTGCCGGCCATCAACGGGGCGGAAAACATGCACCACATGGAGAAGTGGCTCTGGTCTTCGATGGCCGTCATGCCACCGTTACCGACTTCCAACATGTCAGGGTCGTTCCAGTGGCCGGGACCATTGTACGGATAGAGGTCTTGCACCAAGTCGATGATGTTGACCATGCCGTGTCCGCCCCAGTCTTCGCGTCCGTCCCAGGTGTTGATGATGTCGCCTGTGGCTCTCCAGAGGTGACCGATGCCTTGTGCCCATTCCCAGGGCTTCGTGCTGCCCCATTCGCAGATGCTGAACACGATGGGACGGCCAGCCTCTTTCAGGGCTTCGCGCATGACGGTATAAGCGGTCTTGGAGTTGGTACCACGGTTGTTGCAGAAGTCATACTTCAGGTAGTCGATGCCGTTGCGGGCGTAGTAAAGGGCATCTTGGTATTCGTGTCCCATGCTGCCCGGACGGCCGGCACAGGTGTGGGTGCCTACGCAGGAGTAGAGTCCGAATTTCAGTCCTTTGGAGTGGATGTAATCGGCCACATACTTCATGCCGTGCGGGAATCGCTCGGGATCGCACACGATGTTGCCATCGGCGTCGCGGTCCACCTGCCAGCAGTCATCCACGACGATGTATTCGTAGCCCGCGTCTTTCATGCCTGAAGCCACCATGGCATCGGCGGCTTCCATCAGCAGTTGCTCGCTGACGTTGCAGCCGAACTTGTTCCAACTGTTCCAGCCCATAGGCGGAGTAGGGCATAGGGCCTCAAATTCCTCTTGCGTCAGAGGTGTTGGCTTCGGAGTCTGCGCTGTGGCGGAAAAGACCAACAACAGCAAAGCAAAGAAAGCAATAGTCTTTTTCATAAAGTGGCTGTTTCGGTTTATTTCACTTCGACAGTGGTGTTGACAATCATGTTCACAGGGATGTTGATTCCTTGTTGTGAGATGGTCATCGACATGTTGTTTTTCAGCGTGCTGTTCGTCACGAGGCCGGTTTGCAGGCTGATGCTCGCCGTACCTTCATAGGTGCCGTTGATGTCGTCACTGTCGCCTTTGGCAGTGCCGGCGATGCTCACCTCAACGCTCTTCTTGGTGAGGGCGGTGACGGTGTAGGTGTATTCGACGTAGATTTTGGAACCGCTGACTTCCTGCTCCTTGCTGAAACTCCACTCGCTGCCCTTGGTCACTTCCTTCTCGGGGAGTCGTAGGATGGCGGCACCCAGCTGGCTCATGTCGAGATCGAGTGAATCCATGATGTTGCCCAGGGCATCGTATCTCACCGTGGCGAGCTTCTTGAGGGAGGCGTCAAAGTCTTTGGTCTGGCCGGCGAGCATGGGGCTGGTCTTCTCAGGATGCTCCGAGTCGTATTCGAGTTTCTGGCCCATCACCGACATCGACATCTTGACGGCGTCCACTTGGGTCTCGATCAGCGTCTCTTTGTCGGTGACGCTTTTGGGCGTGAAGGTCTGACGGAATTCCATGCTTTGCGACTGGCTCATGCTTTGGCCCTGCACATCCATCATCATCATCGTGTTCGATTTCGTGGTAATGGTATAGGTCTTGCCTTCTTGGGGTTTCAAACGTAGCGTAGCACCGCCTTTGGTCATGAATGAAAGCGAGGCCATCGCGATGAGAACAAGTGCCACAGGGGCGATTCTTCTAATGGTTTTTTTCATTTTATTATGTTATTAGTTTGGAATTAAAGATCGGGGTGTGATAAACAATAATCATGCAAAAATAGAGACGGCGCATGCACCGTCTCTACAATTGTTGAAAAACTACGTTTTACAGTTTCGGTCCGGCGGCCACTAGAGCCTTGCCAGCTGCGTTGGTCGTGAACTTCTCGAAGTTCTTGATGAAGCGCGAGGAGAGGTCTTTGGCCTTCTCTTCCCAGACGTTCTTGTCGGCGTAGGTGTCGCGCGGGTCGAGGATGTTCGGGTCGACGCCAGGCAGTGCGGTGGGCACCTCGAAGTCGAAATACGGGATCTTCTTGGTCGGGGCCTTCTCGATGCTGCTGTCGAGGATGGCGTCGATGATGCCGCGCGTATCTTTGATGGAGATACGCTTGCCTGTGCCGTTCCAGCCGGTGTTCCCCAGGTATGCCTTGGCGCCGCTCTTCTCCATG
>JAEEGL015030626.1_pt1 | contig 12406 bp, 15 predicted proteins | sample 9134231 | NCBI WGS metagenome assembly JAEEGL01 (sample SAMN16246548, study PRJNA631951) | gut metagenome | biome: gut microbiome; feature: rumen; material: fiber-attached | host: Bos | place: Iran: Karaj | collected 2018-10 | reverse complement strand
CTGTACACATTTACAATCAAACTACAATTCTGAAATGTGCATTTACATTTCATTTACAATTACACGGAATGACAGCAATATAATACCAGAAAATATTATGTTAAATCACAATAACTAATTATGTGTACAAAATTATGCATCAACCTCTTGACATTACTATATGTATATGCTATACTGATAGTACAGCCTGGAGTCCTCCGGTGCTCTGACTGTTTTCCTCTTGGTTGATCTCGGAGCCGGGATCGACCTCCACTTTATTCGCCCAGCCGGCTGTACGATCCCTCAGCCGGCTGGATCCTCTAAACTTAACAAAGGAGAGTGAGCTAACATGATCATGATCAATGGACAGGATGTGATCCGGGAGGCAGCAGCTCAGACCGCTGGCGTGACCTGGATCCTCAGCGACGGCTCGACTGTTACCGGCACAGATGTGGCAGCCCTCGACAGCTTTACTGTTACTGATGTCGGCAGATCAGTGGTTGATGCTAATGGTAACATTGTCAGGGCATCGGTCGAGAGCTTTTATGACAGCCTGATCACAGTGATTGCCCGGATTGAGACAGATACCAGAGTCAAGGCCGGTGTGCTGCCGAGCCTGATGGTATCGGATGACGAGTGGGGTGGCTTTGTCGAGCGTATCACTTATCAGCTGGGCGATATCATCACGGATCCGAAGTATCAGCTTATGGCTAATTACAAAAACGGAAAACGCAATTATGCTCATGAGGAGCATGGCTTTTATCCTCTCAAGCCTAACGCCAAAGTATTCGCGGAGGCGATCCCGATCCTCACACCTGTGAGCTTTCCGGTCGATCAGCTGTATGAGGCAGTGAGAAACGAGAACGAGCTGCAGGCGATCGTCAACGGTATCCGGGCAGCAGTACGCAATACCATCACACTCGGCATCGATGCTGTAAAGAGGATGCTTGTGCAGGCCGCGATCGCCGTGACTGTTGCCAGCACGCAGCATAGTTATAACCTCCTCGCCCTCTATCAGACCGAGACCGGTGACAACACCGTCACGGTCAATAACTGGCAGGCATCGGATACCTTTGTGAAGTACTGCCTTAAGACGATCTCCGAGACCATGGATAACATGGAGGATCTCTCTGTCAATTTCAATGACGGCAGCACTCCAATCTTTAGCCAGGGCTCTGATCGCAAGCTGATCCTCCTCAATAAGTTCGCCAAGATCGCAAAGTTTGGAGCTCGTGCTAATACTTTCCATGAGGAGCTCCTCGGCCTGGGCGACTATGATAAGGTGACAAGCTGGCAGGGCTTTAACGATGGCAGCGGATCCAACTACGATTTTGCCAGCGTTTCCAAGGTCATGATCTCTGCTGATCCGGATAATAAACTCGGTATCGGTACATCAGCCTTTACGCAGGACGGCGTTGTCGCTCTGATCTTTGACCGGTACGCTCTCGGAATCAATCCGTATAAGCGTAAGGTGACTTCTCAATACACCGCGATCGGCGACTATCTCAATGAGTTCCATCACACACTGCTTGGCACCATCCTGGATAAAGCATATCCGATGGTTAGCTTTTACATCGATACACCGTCCTCTCCGTGATCAGGGCATCAAAAGAGGGCAGCCTAGCCGGCTGCCCTCGACCTTTAAGGAGGCATGATAATGGATATCAGATATAAATTTATGATGCCATACTCCGAGCTCCGTCCGAAGCTGCAGCACTATCTCAGAGAGGATAGTTATTTCTGGTATCTCCTCACAGCTGACATCTCCATGTTTACCTATGACGGCCTGCCGGAGTCGATCGATCCGCGCTTTTTAGAGATCTATCTGAGGCTCAGCAGATCAGCTGGGATCAAAAAGTATGGAGATGAGTATAGAGTATGCGCTGATCCTGCCAGGATCGGAGATCTGGATCAGTATGGAGACGGTACCGAGATGGAGGGCATCACAGCTAACGGCCTGCCGGTCTCCGGCAGGATCGGCGAGGACTGCTGCATCATATACAATAATCCGGCCAGAGTGCCGGAGATCGATCTTTACATTGATACCGACAGTTTTGCGGAGATCGATAAGAGTACGCTGATCAACATTAAGCTGAGCCGGATCGCTCCCGTATACAAGGGAGGCAGCACTATCACTCAGGCCATGCTGCAGGATATGCTCAAGAGCATCATCGACGGCAACCTTTACACGCTGGCCTCCGGAGCCGATAAGTTTGACGGCATCAGCATTAAGGATGAGGATCCGGTGCAGCTTATCGATATCAATAAACCGGAGAGGGCTCAGTACTTACAGTATCTGCTGGAGAGCTGGGATGTGATCCAGCGGAGACACTTTGCTCGGCGTGGGCTTGCCGCCAAAACGAGCAGCAAACATGCTCAGGTTTCACAGGATGAGGTGCATGGTCTGGACTGCATCTCTTGGTATTACCCTCTTGCTATGCTGCAGGAGCGGCAAAAGGGCTTTGATACCTTTAACAGGATCTACGGCACCAATGTGACGGTGCGTTTTAGCGATCTCTGGCAGCAGGAGTATGAGAGCTATCAGCTCCGCACGCTGCAGGAGGATGAGGCAGCGGAGGCTGCCGTGAGAGAGGAGGCGGATGCAGATGATGCGCAAGGTGCTGATCGGCAAGGCTCTGGAGGATCTGATCCCGGAGCAGCAGGAGGTAACGATCCTTCATAATATGCATATCCCTGCCCAGGGAGGCGGGGATCTCTGGACAGGAGCAGATGTGTGCCGTGCCTTTGACAGGTATGGCGGGATGCTCTGCTGGTGCCGGGAGGAGCAGGGAGTGCAGGACTATGTGCTCTTTTATCAGGTATGGAGATGGTACATCGTCACACGCCTGGAGGATATCCAGAGGCTCTATGATGCACTCTATGCACAGTACAATCCGATCTCAAACTATGATATGACGGAGACAGAGCACAAGGGCACCAAGGTGGATGAGGCGACCACGACGGTGACTCCATCCGGCAAGAGCACGGTGACGGAGACTGCATCCAAGACCGGCTTTAACAGCTCAGACTTTGAAGATACAGACCAGATCGTATCAGATACAGAGTACACTGACTATAACACCGAGACCCTCACGCAGCTCGAAAACACTTTGACAAACACGGATCTCGATGACAGCTATCACGCGATCGATGATCGCAAGCTCACACGCTCCGGAAACATCGGCGTGACCACATCTCAGCAGATGATAGAGAGTGAGTGGGCTCTCAGATCCAGAGTGCTGCTATACACTATCATAGACGATTTTATCCTCACATGGACTTACTCGGTGAGAGGGGTGTACTGATGACTATCACTCTCTACAATGTATCAGATGAGGCTGAGGTGCTCAATAAGGATCTCGGTACAGGCACTCAGTACACAGGATCCGTAAAGGATAACGGTGCAGTGTCAATGGATGAGCCAACAGTGCTCATCGCTGCCTCCGGAGATCCGGGAGCAAACTATTGCTATATCCCGGCCTTTGATCGATATTACTATATCACACGGAGGCGGATGGTGCGCTCCGGACTCTTTGAGATCAGCTGTGTATCGGATCCGCTTATGAGCTTTTATGCATCTATCTGCAGCCTGTCCGCTGTTGTGCAGCGAACAGCAGCGGATCCTGAAAACAGTCCGGAGGGCATCGGCTGGAATAGCCTGCTCAATGATCACAAGATCGTTACTCAGGTAAATCGCCGTGTGATCGAGGCAGTGCCGACAGATTCGGCAGGGCAGATGATGGAGTTCACCTATGATGCAAGGCCATATCTCGCCTGCATCGGATGCGATACACCAAACGGCAATATGATAGATAATCGAGTCAAGGGATATTATGTATACAACTGAGGAGGGATATCTTGATGCAGATCGCACTATACAGCAATGCACAGGCCACTGATCAGCTGGCGATCCTGACGGTGCCGGAGTCGCCTGACATTTTAGCCGGCTATTCTGTAACACATCGTCTCGGCACCTTTGAGATAGATGATGAGGAGTATACATATTTCGGCCAGGGTGGAGTAATGAAATACGGCGGCGGATTTATCCCTAATGATCTCTGGGGGCAGGCTTTTAGCGGCTATCTGCTCCCGGATCCGGATGCTGCTGAGGAGATACACCACATCTATACAGCGACCGGATCACGGATCAGGTATGCACACTATATGCTGGATAGCACAACGGCAAGGCTTGTGATATATCATCCGCAGCCCTTTAACGGCACTGAGTATCTGGATCCGATATCCATGATCTATCCGATGATCAGCACTGACTATACACGAGCAACATACAGACCGATCCTCTACTTTTTGTATGCTCCGGTTGCTCACTGCCTCGACTGGGATAATACGATCCTCGCAACAGCTCCGTGCTATGTGCCATACATCAAATCGCAGATCGTCGGCTCCGGATCTCTGACGGATCCATTCTTTGGCGAAACATCAACCGTCACGCTGTACGATGTATCCACTATATCTCCAGTTTATAAGCCCACAAGAAACACTCGCAGAGGAGGCAGAGGATCCGGAAACTATCACGGAGTATCCAATGGAGAGAGGCCGGATGTGGCGACCAGAAATGCGGTGACTACTTTCGGAGGCAGCGGAGACGGGCTGACATACTACCAGCTCGGCAGCCTGAACGGCTTGCACCATTGCATCAACTACGCTTATGAGCTCGGAGTGCTGCGGGATAATCAGTACATCAGGGATGCTATGGTATCCGCTTATCTGCTGCCTGTGATCACACTCAATAAATCCGGTGCATCAGGCGTGAGAATAGCGGACAACACTATAAACGACTTCGCAGATCCGCTGATGTCGATCGATATCCTGGATCAGGAGCATATCGCAGAGGGCAGAGATGTGTGGTATGATTTCGGAGAGTATGACGGATGGGGTGATCAGATCGACTTTACTCTGACGGATATCTCTCTTTTCCTGCCTTTTGTCGGCACTATCAATATTGATGCAAGCGCCTGCATGTACGGCAGGATCACGATCAAGCATCTGATCGATGCTTATAACGGCAATATTATCTATTATGTATATACGCAATCGGTTGACTCCGATACGGATACACTATACGGCACCTATACAGGCAATGCAGCCATAGAGATCCCTCTGTGCGGAGCCGGCCAGAGCGGCAGCGTGCTTGGCAAGATCACGAATGCCGTGAGCTCTCTGGCCGTCGGTGCAGCATCGATCGCTGCAGGCAATCCTATCACGGCAGCCGGAGCGGCTCTCGGTATGCTTGACAGTGCAGTGCCCACATATAAAGTGGATCGCAGCGGAGCGATCGATGCTAACGGTGCCTGCCTCGCTGCATACCGGATATCACTCAAGATCTCAATGCCGATCGAGCTGAGAGATGATACACAGCTGCTGATAGGTCATGCATCCTATTTCCGGGCACAGATCGGAGATCTGCCGAGAGGCAGGCATGTGGTATCAGCTGTAGAGATCGACACGCTCAGCGGAGCGACAGACAACGAAAAGGCAAGGATCAAGCAGATCATGGAGGGAGGTATCTATATAAAATGAGCTGGTGGATCGTGGATTTTAAGAGCATCAATGAGAATGGCACGGAGGGGCTCTGTGATATCGAGTGCGATACAGCTGCCAGCCTCCCCGCTGCCGATCAGACTCTCACAGCAGGCATCAAGATCGTGCGAGGCAGCAAGGCTCTGGATCTGAGCACAGGCGACCGATACAAGATGAACAGCTCCGGCAGCTGGGTGCAGCAGCCATCTGAGTATAGTCTGGATCTCACAGGCTATGCCACTCAGAGCTGGGTAAACGGAGAGCTGGCCGGCTATGTGCCGACTACCACATACAGCACAGATCAGGCAGCACAGGATGCAGCGATCGCAAGCAAGGCAACCGTCTCAAAGTTTGATATCACACCCTCCTCAGCGATCACAACATCTGAATTTAGATACAGCTGCATCGTCACAGGTGATATTGTGACGGTATGTATCCGCCTCGTGCTTGCTGCCGGCCTAAACGCTAATACCTCGTACACACTCTGCAGTCTGCCCTCCGGTACCTATCCGGGGATACCAGTCGCCGGGACAGGATATGCAGACAGCAAACTCTGTGTGTTTTGGATCAACACAGGCGGGCAGATGCGCTTTACCGTCGGATCTGATGCGATCCCTGCGGGCGCATCTATCAACGCGAATTTCTGTTTCTCTTACAAGCAATCGAATTGGACAACGATCACCACACCATAAAATCGCCTCCGGAGTGGCAGCTCTCCGGAGGCGATTATTTTATGCGATCAGTCGATCAGCTTGAGGCTAAAGGTGTGATATCCGCCCTCCAGCGGGATGTTAACAACCTCCACCGTGTGCGGTGCCGGCCACTGAGCAGGATCGCCGAACATAGACAGCATCTGCTTGACCGCATTGTAAATGCCGAGGCTCACTGCCTGATAGCCTTTGCCGCTCTTATCGATCAGTACGATGCGGGGAGCACGCTCGACGGCTCCGGTCACTTTGGAGATGATCGGGATGATCTCAATGTAAATGTGACGGACAGCGATCTGCTTATTGATCATCTCGGAGAGCTTGGCCGGCTGATTGCACGCATTGTAGAGGGTGACCTTATCGCGGTTATCAGCTGCGATCATGCTGCAATAGGAGCCTGTCTCGGCAGAGAGATCAGCCTGGAGATCAAAGTTATCAAAGCGGCCAGCGGCAAGGAGCATCTCGCTCTCATTGCTGTTGTCATCGGTTTGCGGCATAGTTGCCGGCAGATTCTTCTCATTAGTGCTCATTGTGTTATCCTCCATAAATTTAAGATTTGAGGCTCAGCTGATGGCTGCCATCATCAGAGCCGGGGTGCCGATCCCGACTGACCGGAGCTCTGGGCTCCGGTTTCGGCTGCTCAGCTAGTAAGGATGTACAGATAGATATGTGCTATGTCATCAGCGATAACGGCCAGCATCTGTATGATCAGAGCGGTGTTATCAGATACGCCTGCCTCTGCCATTGCTGACAGATTATCGATCAGGCCATCCATATCCTTGATGCGAGTATTAAGATACTCAATAATTTCCTCTTTATTCATAAAATCATCCTCTCACGGTTGAGGGCACGCAGCTGCTGCAGATAGCTTTTTACAACGCTGCCCTCACTGTTTGTGGCATAAAACCACCGGTTTGCTTTGTAGAGCCTCCAGTACACATCCAGCAGGCTCGACTTCGGCCCGGCTCCAAAGATATATCTCGGATCCTCGATCACTCCCACGGTGAGGCACCAGGAGTCATCATACAGCCTCCGAGCCGGCACCACATGGATGCAGAGGCCGATCGACCGCTTGACGAGCTGGAGCTGCAGCAGTCGGCCGGCGTGCTGCATGTATAAGTGATTATAAAGGATCGCGACCTCATCCTCCTTAAACGGAGGGATGTGGGCATAGTCCTCGGAGCTCCACATTGCTTGTCCTGTAATGCTGGCAAGTTTAGGATTGCCGAATCCAAAGTACAGAGCATTGACGAGCTGCCGTCTCTCAGATACATCCGGGGATAGGATATCAATGTAATAGTTTACACCGTCTCCGGCTGTGATATATCTGGCCTGCCCCTGCTCGATCGTGTTTATATAGTCTCTGATCATCATATCGTCAAACCATGGGCTCTGCTGATTAGTGGTATTGGCGATCATATAGCACACGCTGCTCTGCCTGTCTCTCACTATTGTTTTGAGCATATCCTTAAACTTAAAAAAGCTGTTATATCTGTATATGCTCTCAATGAATTCGTCAAAAATGATGATATCGCCTCTCGGTGAGTTGTATACACTCTTGATATCCTGGTGCTCATCGATGCCGAAACACACCAGGATGGGCTTGTCTGCAGCTCTCAGGATCTTACCCTGCTCATCTCTGTATACCAGGCACCATCTTTTTGCATAGTAATCGAGATCGTTGTACTCCTCGCCAAAGATCCGGCTCACATAGTTAAACTCACGGATCGTCTTAAAGAGATCCTGCATCATCATCGGCCTGGTCTGATCCTTGGTATTGCGGAGATAGTGGGGAGTGGTGCCATAGTCTCTGTACATCAGCATCGCAACGAGCAGCGGATTTGTAGTCTTGCCTCGGCTCCGGTCTGAGAGCACCACATTATACCGGCTCCTGCTCCAGTCGCACTTTAAGGGATCATACACATCCGGAGGGCAGTGCAGCTTTTTATACTCTTTGCGGATCTTGCGCCAGTCGTATAAAATGCCATTCTGCGGATCGCCTCCGATATACTTAATTTGCAATGGGATGCCGCCTCCTTTTCAACTCTGAGTATATAAGAGATAAATATATCCAGTCCATCTTGATCTTAAAGGGTATCGGTATAATAGCAACACCTGACTCCTCGTGCATCTCCTCCTTGTGCCCTGCAGCATCTGTCACGATCTCCGAATACGGCTCCGGATCGTATGCTGTTGTATTTTTGAGCGATTCCGTCATATCGAGGAGCAGATACGGCTCGAAGCTGTCAAAGAGCTCCCTCTCTGAGATCCAGAGCCGGCGATCTGAGTGCTTATCCGGCTGATACATAAAAGAGTCCTCCGATGCAAACTGTCTGCCGATCTTTTGCTGCAGGCTGCCTTTACGCATCCCGGCGACGGTGACCTCACACTCAGTGCAGCCATTGACCTCATACACCTTGATATATCGTTTTGCTCCTAAAGTCTTAAACCGATACCGGATCGGCTCACCGTGCTCGTCCTCGTCTATCCAGTCAAAGCAGCCGATCTTGCTCATGTACTTCGGCAGCTTCATAGACACATTGAGGCTCATCATGCGCTCATTCCATCTCTGGATGATCTGACGATTGCGCTCCGTATCCAAGAAATACACGGAATCAGTATCCGAGTATATCACGCTGTTTTGCTCCATATCCGGATCCAGCTCGTGGATCACGCTGAGGATATTGTGCCGGGCATGAGCAGTGATCCAGATACCCCAGTACGGATTTAAGATCTGATCAGCGATCATCTGCTTGTATGTCTTGCGGTTTGGATGCGGAGTCCATACACCATCTGCAAACTCCCAGCTCTCAAAGTTTAACCTCTGCACCATCAAGCCATAGAAGCTGTTGAGGCCGGCCTTTGCGTTTTGATACTCCGGTGATTTATCCTTGCCCTGCTTTTTGAGATCCTCCTTGATCCGGTAAAACATCTCCATTGGATCCAGTACATATCTCGGCAGCCGTCCACGGACAGCAACAAAGCTCTTGATCACCTTGATGTGATCCCACTTGTAAAACATCTCGTAAACATCATAGTCGAGCTCCGTCAGAGCGACCTTGATCCTGTCGGCCTTTGAGAGGCGGCCATTATCAAAGAGAGCTCCCTCATACTTGATGATCTTATGCTCAGACTCTATCGTGTGCATAGTCCTTTTCTCGATGCCCTCGATCTCGACGATCATCCAGCAGCACTTGCTCCGGAGCCGGAGATCTGTCACACGCTCACCGTCACACTCAAGTGTTGTCTCGATAAATCTGGAGCAGGGATAGTAGTCATGCTCCATCACAGCCGGATAGCTCGATTTATAGTCTGCACCGATCACATCATCATTGACAAGGTATAAGTTATACACATTTCCATGCGTATATCCGCCTCTGAAAAGATAACGCATGATAAAGTTATACTGCCCTCTGCTGGGATAGCAGTGCTTTGTCACAGCCTTGATATCCTTGATCCTGCCTGTCCGGGATGCAGCAGCTTTGACCGCTGCTCTGGGGATGCCGGTCGCCGTGAGCGGGATCCTAAAACCTTTATCCACATACTGCCTCAAAATGTAGTCATTCCACTCGCACAGGATACGCACATCATTGCAGATGTATCCGAGCTCTTTGTCCTGGTCGATCTCGGTCTGACTGTTTCGGATAATGTTATAGTCAAGATCGCCCACCATCTTTTTCGTCGTGGTGTAGTTTTTTGCGAGGTTTTCCAGACCGCCCTGGCCGCTTATGGTCAGGCACTCCCTGTACTCTATCCTCTCAGATCGTGCGATCAGCGGCTTGTGGGCATCGACGGCAAAGATCTTGCTCCAGTCAAATCGGCGGCCTAAAAAGCTGTGCTCGTGGCCGAGGTTTGCAACCCACACGACACAGTATTGATCAAAGAGATCAAGCCAGCGATTAACGCTTTGCACAAAGATCACATACTGCTGCCATGTTCGGCCTATCAGCACGCTGCCATTGCATCCGAATTGCCAGCACCACATAAAAGCGTGCTGCTTGATCCGTGTGGTTTCAATGTCAAATCCGCAGCTCATCCTGTTATACCGGCGAGATCCCATCTTATAGGATGTCCTGGGCAGCTTGGCGATCACTTTACGCACAAAGTCACGAGGCTCCCAGTATATATCAAAATCCGGCATACATATCACCTTGTATCATTGCATCCTCATCATCTGCAGCCTGCTCGGCAAGCTCGACCATCTTTTCCAGATCGCTGAGCTCCGTCCACCGTCCACGGGAGAGCCCTCTGATCTGGCTCATCACTGCAAACTCCTCGCCGGTCTCGGCCTGGATCTCATAGAGAGCCTGCAGTGCCGCCTCAAGTCGGTTATTGAGTGATACATCTCGGTTTACTGCCTCAGATACAATGGCAGCCTTTTCTGCCTTGCTGAGCTTCGGTGCTTTACCTGTTACGGGATCCGTGTGCTCCTCCCTCCACTTCTCAACGATCTTTTTCTGATGCTGAGCTGCTGATGGCAGCCGTGCGATCCTGGTGAGTGCATTTTTATACTGCGAGATCTCCAGCTCAGCCAGAGCCTTGCGGCTCCGGCTGACCTGGATAATGCCATCCTTTTCTCTGGTTGCTCCCACGGCGAGGATAGAAAAGCGATTTTTCTGCCGGCCTGATGCATCGTATCCGGTGAGGATCTCCTCGATTTGTCTGTACTGCCTGGAGTCCGTGCCAAAAGTCTGGGCGATCTTGGTGATCTTGGTATTGAGAGCCTTTACAGCTCGATCCATCGCCTGCATCTCCGGTGACATGCCTTTGAGTGCCATCAGATCTCACTCCCCTCGTCCTGGAAATAGTACAGCACATTAAGAGGATATGTGTCCTTTTCATAGAGCATCAGAGCTCCGATGATGTATCCGTCCTTATCCAGAGCCGGCTTGATCCTGAGCTTATACTTGCTCTTTGCCAGCTCCAGGATACCCTGCACAGCGTATGCCCTGATCAGGTGAGAGTCCTGTCCACTCTCAAAGTGGTGCATCTGATCAGTGCAGATGCACTTGAGATACGCCACAAAGGCATCTATCTTGATTCCATCCATCTCGATCCTCCTCTCAACTCATTAACATATCCCTCGATCTTGGCTCTCCTCTTGCCTTTGATCTCAGTATACCGGATCATCTCCAGCAGACTGGCGATCTCATCCTCTGTGCCGGTACGGATCACGAGGCGGATGTACTTACGGATTGCCACGAGCCGGGCATCAGTTAGAAAGGTCTCCCTAATGGTCATGCAGCCGTATGATCCATAGCGGCTGCCATACATCACACTGTGCTCCATGGTATCACATCCAGTCCGTCACGACTCCGGCAGTCCACTCAAAGAGCGTGCTACCATCGATATCCCAGATCCGCATGGATGTGATCTCATCTGTCATAGCGATCCTGCATGTGTAGAGTGTGTAATGCTCGATCAGCTGAGAGATGTAAACGACCTTGATCCGGATATCGTGCTTATCCATATCATCCGCCTCACTGCCGAGCATCACCTGCATCCGGATGAGCCTCTGGATCTCTTTGATCAGCTGTGTGATCAGGATCCCGTCATGCATATAGTTGTTATCCCTCACAGTGATCCTCCTCTCTGATGGCTGCACACATTGCAGATGCCTTTACTCCATAATAGCTGTTGAGCATTTCCTTAACTTTGCCAGTGACCTGCTCAGCAGATACCAGATCAGTATCCGCATAGCAGCAGGCGTTTGTCCTGGCCATGATCGTCATCATTGCCGATCTGATCAGCCTGGTGAGGCTCATACCGAGCCGGCTGGCCTCCTCGATCCAGAGCTGCTTCTCTGCTGCCGGGATCTCGATCCGGACTGATACCAGGTCATGCTTTGCCGTGTATGCTTTCTTATACTCGGCTGCCGGTTTTCTTGCCATACTGTTTCCTCCTATCAGATTGTATAGATTCCTATGGGCATACAACGCCCACATTAGCAGTATAGCATGGTGTACACTAAAAGTCAATAGCTAATGATATAATTTTTTTATTTTATTTTCTGATAGCAGTTTGCCGTCATTATTTTACACATGATTCTGTGTATTGTTTTAACATAATATTTTCTGGTATTATATTGCTGTCATTCCGTGTAATTGTAAATGAAATGTAAATGCACATTTCAGAATTGTAGTTTGATTGTAAATGTGTACAGGGCTGATTTTGGCCTG
>JAEEGL012679448.1_pt1 | contig 12406 bp, 8 predicted proteins | sample 9134231 | NCBI WGS metagenome assembly JAEEGL01 (sample SAMN16246548, study PRJNA631951) | gut metagenome | biome: gut microbiome; feature: rumen; material: fiber-attached | host: Bos | place: Iran: Karaj | collected 2018-10 | reverse complement strand
TTGGAGCACTGCCTAGAGGCCGGGTTCTGTGTCAAAACCCTTTTCGTCTGCCCCGATATTGTGGGGGGCTTGACGGAGGAGGGTGTTGTATCGCAAATCTCTGGCCACCCTCGGCCTGATAAGAGGGAGGGGCCCGCTGGCGAAGCCAGTGGGAGGGGCCGGAGCGAAGCGGAGGCGATTTGCGATACAATACCCTCCGGAGTTGAGCCCTTAGTTATAGAAATTCCGGAGCAGCTTTACAGGAAGGTGGCTTATAGGGAGAGTACGGAAGGGATTATTGCGGAGGTGGAGTATAAGAGCCTGAAACTGAGTGATCTGAAGCTGCCGGAGAATCCGCTGGTGATGGTGCTGGAGAGCGTGGAGAAGCCCGGAAACCTGGGCGCCGTGCTCAGAAGCGCCGATGCGGCTGGGGTGGACGCAGTGATCTTCTGCGACCCGCTTACGGACCTTTACAACCCCAATCTCATCCGGGCTTCCATCGGAGCCGTCTTTACGGTTCCCACGGTGGCGGCTTCCTCGGAGGAGACCATTGCGTTCCTGAAAGAACGCGGAATCCAGATCCTGACGGCTCAGTTGCAGGATTCTTCCCTTTACTATGACATCGACATGCGTCGGGGCACGGCGCTGGTGATGGGCACCGAAGCTACTGGTCTCACCGACCTTTGGCGCAAGGCGGCATCGGCCCATATCCGGATTCCCATGCTGGGCCGTCTGGACAGTCTCAACGTTTCCGTTTCGGCCGCTATCCTTCTTTTCGAAGCCGTTCGTCAGCGGCAGTAGACCGCCCGTCCTTAAAACTATCGTAACCTTTGGATATCAGATGGATTATTCGTAATTTTATGCGGATAACTGATAACCAATGTTTATGAAAAAGTTTATATTCTTGTCCGTAGCCGTGTTGGGCTTGGCCGCCTGCAGTGAGAGCTACCATCCTGATTGGACTTACGATTCCGTAGTATATGAAGTGAATGTGCGCCAGTTCTCACCGGAAGGCACGTTCAAGGGTGTTGAGGCCCAGCTGCCCCGCCTCAAGGATTTGGGCGTGGATGTGCTGTGGCTCATGCCCATGTATCAGATTGGAGAAGAGGAGCGCAAGGGCTCCCTGGGCTCCTATTACGCCATTTCTGATTACAAAGCCGTGAACCCCGAGTTTGGCACTATGGAGGATTTCGAGCATCTTCTTTCCGCGGCACATGAAATGGGCTTCAAAGTCATCCTGGACTGGGTGGCCAATCAGACCGCCCCGGATCATGTATGGATGACCGATATGCCGGCCGAATTCTATGAAAGGGATGCCGAGGGCAACGCCATCTGGGAATACGACTGGACGGACACCCGCAGCCTCAATTACGAGAACGAGGAAGTGTGGTGGGCCCAGGACGACGCCATGCGTTTCTGGCTGGAGAAGGGCGTGGACGGCTTCCGCTGCGACGCCGCCGGCGAGGTTCCGGCTGAGTTCTGGTACGGCATTATGCCCAAGATGAACAAAGATTATCCGGAAGCTTACTTCCTGGCCGAGGCCGAGAGAGAGAACCTGGCCGATTCCCGCGTCACTTTTGACGCCAACTACGCCTGGGAGCTGCATCACCTTCTCAACAGCCTGGCCCAGGGCAGCAAGACCGTCCAGGACCTCAAGGACTATGTGGCCCGGGATGCCGCCCGCTTCCCCAAGGAGGCCTTCCGCCTGACCTTTACTTCCAACCACGACGAGAATTCCTGGTCCGGAACCGAGTTCGAGCGTGAAGGCGCTGCCGCTGATGCCTGCGCCGTGCTGTGCTTTACCCTCCCGGGTTCCCAGCCGCTCATCTATACCGGTCAGGAGATTGGCCTGGATCGCCGTCTGGCCTTCTTTGAGAAAGATCCCATCACGGACTGGAGCGCTAACGAGCATACCGCCTTCTGGAAGAAGCTGGTGGAACTCAAACACAATAATCCCGCCCTGGCTGCCGGTGAAAAAGGTGGCAAGATTACATGGTGGGAAGCCCCCGAAGGCTGGGTGGCCTTCCACCGGGAAGTGAAAGGCAACAGAGTCATTGTGATAGCTAATTTTGGCGTTCCTGTTGCACAGGAGGCCGTCGAGGTCCAGGCCGAAGAAGCCAACGACAACCGTCCGCAGGGAGACGTGGTAGCCCAGCCGTTCCAGAACCTCAAGGCAGCCCCCGTCACGATGACCCTCAATTTGAAGGAGTCGTATAAGAATGCTTTCACTGGAGAAGAAGTCCAGTGCCCCGTGGACATTACGCTGGCCCCTGGCGAATACCTTGTTTTAACCAAGTAATAGTATATGAAAAAACTTTCTATCCTGCTGGCCGGCCTGATTCTGGCCGCATGCGGAACCCAAACCGTTTCCTCCCTTCCGGAAAACGCTGAGAAGCTCCAGAGCCCCGACGGAAATCTGGAATTGGAGGTGGCCGTTGTGAACGGCGTTCCCACGTATTCCCTGAAGCGCGGAGAGACGGAAGTAATCCGGCCTTCCCGCCTGGGTGTGGAACTCCGCGGCCCCCGCTATAAAGAGACCTTCGAAGAGAAGGCCACCAAGGCGTATGGCGCCCCTGAGAGCCTCTATGACGGTTTTACTTTGGAGAAGGCAGAGCGTTCCTCCTTTGACGAGACCTGGGAGACGGTCTGGGGAGAGGAAGCCAAAATCCGCAACCACTATAACGAACTGGCTGTCACCCTCAAGAAAGATACGGGCCGATATATGATTGTCCGCTTCCGCGTCTTCGACGACGGCCTGGGCTTCCGCTACGAGTTCCCGGAGCAGGAAGGCCTTACCTATTTTGTGATCAAGGACGAGCTCACGGAGTTTGCCATGGCCGGAGACCACAAGGCCTGGTGGATTCCCGGAGACTATGATACCGAAGAGTATGCCTATAACACCACGCGCCTGAGCGGTATTGGAAACTGGTACAACCAGAACAAGCTGCCGGGCAATGCCTCGCAGCAGATGTTCTCCAAGACAGGCGTGCAGATGTCCATCCAGATGAAGACCGACGACGGTCTGTACATCAACCTGCACGAAGCAGCCGTAGAGAACTATCCCGTGGCCGGTCTGAACCTGGATCCTACCACTATGACTTTCCGTACCTGGCTCACCCCGGACGCCGAAGGCTGGAAGGCCCATATGCAGACGCCCTGCCACACGCCCTGGCGTTCCATCATGGTGGTGGACAGTGCCGAAAAAGCCCTGGCCAGCCGTATTATCCTTAATCTGAACGAACCTTGCGCCCTGGAAGACGTGAGCTGGATTCACCCGGTGAAATACATGGGTGTATGGTGGGAGATGATTGCCGGCGGCAAGTCCTGGGCTTATACGAATGAGTTCCCCGCCGTACGGCTGGGCGTCACCGACTTTGCCAAGGCACAACCCAACGGTACCCATTCGGCCAACAATGAGAATGTGCGCCGGTACATTGACTATGCCGCCGCCAACGGTTTTGACGCCATCCTGGTGGAAGGCTGGAACGAAGGCTGGGAAGACTGGTTTGGAGAACAGAAGGACTATGTCTTTGATTTCATGACCCCTTATCCGGACTTCGACCTGCCGGCTCTGAACAAGTATGCCCACGAGAAAGGTATCCGCATCATCATGCACCACGAGACCTCTTCGGCCGCTTCCAACTACGAGCGTTGGATGAAGCCTGCTTATGAACTGATGCAGAAGTACGGTTACGATGCCGTCAAGAGCGGTTATGTGGGAGACATCATCCCTTACGGAGAAACCCACTACGGCCAGACTATGGTGAACCATTACAACTATGCCATCCGGGAGGCGGCCAAGTACCACATTATGGTCAACGCCCACGAGGCAGCCCGTCCCACCGGCCTGTGCCGCACCTATCCCAACCACATTGGCAACGAATCGGCCATGGGTACGGAGTTCAAGGAGAACGTGCCGCCCGAGCACGTGACCATCCTGCCCTTCACCCGCCTGCAGGGCGGCCCTATGGACTTTACGCCCGGTATCTTTGAACCGGACATCTCTACCTTCAACGAACATAGCGACGAGCAAATCCATACCACCCTGGCCAAGCAGCTGGGCATTTATGTGACCTTCTATTCCCCTTTGCAGATGGCGGCCGACTATCCGGAACACTATGACCGCTTCAAGGATGCCTTCCAGTTCATCAAGGACGTGGCGGTAGACTGGGAAGAGAGCCGCTACCTGCTGGCCGAGCCCGGTGACGTGATTGTGACGGCCCGTAAACCCCGGCTTTCCAGCCTCAATGCATCGGCCCGCAGCCTGGCTAAACTGCCCGACGGCAAGAAGGATGTGGTGAGCGGTGCGGCCAAGTTTGTCTATGCCCTGCCGGAGAACGCCACGGCCAAGGATCTGGCCAAGGCCCGCCCGCACGATGTGTGGTATGTAGGTGGCGTAACGGACGAGAATGCCCGTGAGGTAACCGTAAAATTGGACTTCCTCACCCCTGGCCTGGAGTATGAGGCTACGCTGTATGCCGATGCTCCCGACGCAGACTGCGTCACCAACCCCCAGGCTTATACCATTACCAGAAGCACGGTAACCAGCGCCGACAGTATGACCGTCAAGATGGCCCGCGGTGGTGGTTTTGCCCTGAGTCTCAGAGAAAAGTAGATGGAAAAAATCAAGTTAACCCGCGTTAACGACGGAAAGCAGTTTGAAGTGGACCCCGGTACCACCATCGGGGCCATTGCTCCGCCCATTGTAAAAGATCCCAAGACCGGAAAGGAATTTCCGGTGCTGGTGGCCTTCGTGGACCACAAACTGGAGGCGCTCAGTTATCCGGTCTATTATCCCCACGAGGTGGAGTTCATAGGCTACAACCACGCAGACGGCCGCCGCGCCGTCTTCCGCTCCCTGAGCTTCCTGGCCCAGCGGGCGGCCCGGAACTTGTTCCCGGAAAAGATATTCAAGATCAACCATTCCCTGCCCAGCGGTTATTACTGCAAGTTCCGCGCAGAGAAGATCTCCGACGAAAACATTTTGCGCCTGCGGGAAGAGATGCGCCGCCTGGTGGCCCTGGACCTCCCGTTTACGGAGAAGAAGATGCTTTCGACAGAGGCCGAAGCCCTCTTTGAAGCCCAGCACCAGCCTTTGAAGGCGGGTGTGCTGCGCTCGGTGGGCCGCTTCTTCAGCACGGTCTATTATCTGGACGGAGTGGCCGATACTTTCTACGGCCCGCTGGTCCCTTCTACAGGCTATCTGAAGGTGTTTGACCTGATGCCTTTCCACCACGGATTCTGCCTGCAGTATCCTTCCCGCGAGGACATCACCAAGGTGGTGCCCCGCCAGAAGCAGATGAAACTGACGGTTACGCTGAAGGAGTACGGATACTGGTGCAAGACCACCGGCATTGTGAGTACGGGTGCCCTGAACCGCCGCCTGGTGGATGGGGGAGCGGTAGAACTGATCAACCTCTGCGAGGCTCATCAGGAAAGGGCCTACGCGGATTTGGCCGATAAGATTTACGCCGAAAGGGAGCGCGTCAAGATTGTCTTCCTGGCCGGACCTTCGTCCAGCGGCAAGACTTCTTCCTCCCTGCGGGTGGCCCAGCAGCTGAAGGTGCTGGGGATGAATCCCAAGGTGATAGAACTGGACAATTACTTTGTGGAGCGGGAGCGTACGCCCCTGGACGATGACGGCAATTACGATTTCGAGGCCCTGGAGGCCATGGACCTGGAACTGCTGGGCCAGCACCTGAACACCCTCCTTTCCGGTGGGGAAGTGGAGCTGCCCCGCTACGATTTCAAGCAGGGAAAGCCGTTCTTCGAAGGCAAGAAGATGCGTTTGGACGAGAACGACATCCTGGTGATGGAGGGCATCCACGCCCTGGATCCCAAGATGGTCCCTTCCGTAGACCAGAACCGCATCTTCCGCATCTATGCATCGGCCCTTACTTCCCTCAAGCTGGATGAAAACAGCTGCATCTCCACTACGGACAACCGCCTGCTGCGCCGAATGGTGCGCGACAACCGCGTGAGGGGCATTTCCCCGGAGGATACCATCCTGCGCTGGCCGTCGGTGCGCCGCGGAGAGGAAAAGTACATCTTCCCCTTCCAGGAGAATGCAGACTCCCAGTTCAATACGGCCCTGCTTTATGAACTGCCTATGCTGCGGTACTATGCCGAGCCCCTGCTCCGTCGCATCCAGCCTTCGTCCCCGGCCTACGCCGAGGCCGTGCGCCTGCTGGAGTTCCTGGAGTACATCGTGGCGCTTCAGCCGTCCGAGATAGCTGCCATTCCTCCCACTTCCATTATGAGAGAATTCATAGGCGGACAAACCTTATGAACGTAGGAATTATAGGTGCCGGGCACATTGCCGAGAAGGCAGCCAAAACGCTGGCGGCTATGGACGATATGCAGTGCCTGGCCATCGGCTCCCGTTCGCTGGAGAAGGCGCAGGCCTTTGCTGCGCAGTTTGGCGTGGCCCGGGCTTACGGCTCTTATGCAGAACTGTTGGCAGACCCGGACGTGCAGCTGGTCTATATAGCCACTCCGCACTCCCATCACTTTGCCGTGGCCAAGGACGCCGTGCTGGCCGGTAAGCCCTGCCTCATTGAGAAGTCCTTTATGCTCAATGCCGTTGAGGCCGCTACGCTGCTGGCCCTGGCGCGTGAGAAGGGCGTCTTTGTGGCCGAAGCCATCTGGCCCCGCTATATGCCCGTGCGGCAGATGGCCCGCGAGGTGCTGGCTTCGGGTGTGATAGGGAAGCCCGTAATGGTTACGGCCTCGCTGGCGTACGATGTGTCCGACAAGGAAAGGGTGCTGAAACCCGAGTTGGGCGGGGGCGCACTCCTGGACCTGGGCGTGTACGTGCTCAACTTTGTCCGGATGTACTGCGACAGCCCCATAGCCCGGCTCAATACCACCTGCATCCGTTCGGAAACGGGCGTAGATGCCTCGGAGGTAGTGACTATGGTGCTGGAAGACGGTACGCTGGCCACCGTGCAGGCATCGGCCTGGAGCCAGGGGGACAACCAGGGTGTGATTGCCGGAACCACCGGCTACCTGGTCTTTGACGATCTGATCAATCCCACCTGCCTTCGCATTTGCCGGAAGCGCCATATCGTAGAAAAGGAGATTCCCGTACCGCCGCAGATTACCGGTTTCGAATACCAGTTCCGGGCTTGCAAGGAGTCCATAGAAGCAGGCCTTCTGGAGCCGCCTCAGATGCCGCATTCGGAAATCCTCTTCATTATGCACCTGATGGACCGGCTCCGCGCCGAGTGGGGCCTCCTATAATACCTCTTTCAGGAAAGGACCGGTGACGGAAGCGGGGTTCTGGGCCAGCTCTTCCGGCGTGCCCTGGGCTACGATGTAACCGCCCCTCCGGCCGCCTTCCGGGCCCATGTCAAACAGATAATCCACGCTCTTGAGCACGTCCAGGTTGTGCTCGATGATGATGACGGTGTTGCCGGCGTCTACCAGGCGCTGGAGCACGCCCATCAGCACTTGGATGTCTTCAAAGTGCAGGCCGGTGGTGGGCTCGTCCAGAATGTAGAGGGTCTTTCCCGTGGAGGGACGGGACAGTTCGGCCGCCAGTTTCATACGCTGGCTTTCACCGCCGGAGAGGGTGACGGCGCTCTGTCCCAGCCTTACGTAACCCAGGCCTACATCGGCCAGGGCCTTCAGCTTGGCGGCTATCTTGGGAACGGGCTTAAAGAATTCGTAGGCCTCGCTCACGGACATTTCCAGCACGTCGTTGATGCTCTTTCCCTTGTACTTGACGGCCAGCACGTCTTCCTGGTAGCGGGTGCCGCCGCAGACTTCGCAGGGCACGTGCACGGAGGGCAGGAAGTTCATCTCGATGACCTTGATGCCGGCTCCCTTGCACTCCTCGCAGCGGCCGCCGGGCACGTTGAAGGAGAATTTGCCGGCCTTGTAGCCACGCACCTTGGCGTCCGGCGTCTCTTCAAAGAGGGTGCGGATGTCTCCGAACACGGCCGTGAAGGTGGCGGGATTGGAGCGGGGCGTGCGGCCTATGGGGCTCTGGTCTATCTCGATGAGTTTGTCTATGTTCTCTATGCCCTCCAGGCTCTCATAGGGGAGCGGTTTCTCCTTGGCGCGGTAGAATTTCTGCTTGAGGATGGGCATCAGCGTCTCGTTTACCAGCGAACTCTTGCCGGAACCGGACAGGCCCGCCACGCCAATGAGGCAGCCCAGCGGGAAACTTACGTCCACATTCTTCAAATTGTTGCCCGTGGCACCCTTCAACGTAAGGAAGAGGCCGTTCCCGGGGCGGCGGGAAGCCGGTACGGCTATGGTGCGCTTTCCCCTCAGATAGTCCAGCGTGATGGAAGATTCTTTGCTCTTGAGCAGCTGTTTGAGCGGCCCGTTGGCGCAGATGCGGCCACCGTTTTCTCCGGCGCCGGGACCCACGTCCACCAGCCAGTCGGCGCTGAGCATGGTCTCCAGATCGTGCTCCACCACCATCACGGAATTGCCTTCGTCCCGCAGTGCTTTCAGGGAAGCAATGAGCTTGCGGTTGTCCTTCTGATGCAGGCCGATGGAAGGTTCGTCCAGGATATAGAGCACGTTCACCAGTTTGGAGCCAATCTGCGTGGCCAGGCGGATGCGCTGGCTTTCTCCTCCGGAAAGGGAGCCGGTGGGACGGTCCAGGGAAAGATAGTCCAGGCCCACGTCCAGCATAAACTGCACGCGCTCGCGGAGTTCCTTGAGGATGTCCCGGGCCACGTTCTTTTCCCGCTGGTTGAAGCCTTTGGGAATGGCGTCCAGCCACTGGCGCAGCTCGCTCATTTCCATAGCGGCCACTTCCGGAATGGTCTTGCCGTCCACCTTGAAGCAGAGGGCTTCGGCGTTGAGGCGGGTGCCGTGGCAGACCGGGCAGGTGACGGTATCTTCAATGTTGTCTATGACGCCGCCCCAGCTTTCCATCTCCGTAAGGGAGCCTTCTCCCACGCGGAAGAGGTCTTCGGAGCCGTATACCAGCAGGCTCACGGCCTCGTCCGGGAGGGCTTCGATGGGGTCGTAAAGACTGAAGTTGTATTTGCGCGCAATGGCGCGGATGATGTCGAACTTGCGGTTCTCCCGCACGCGGCCCAGGGGCACGATGGCACCGTCGGCCACGGACTTGCTGGGGTCCGGGATGATGGTGTCGATGTTCACGTCCACGATGGTGCCCAGGCCCTTGCAGTGGGGGCAGTAGCCCTGCGGCGAGTTGAAGGAGAAACTGTGCGGCTGGGGCTCCTGCAGGGAGAGGCCGCTCTCCGGGTCTACCAAATGCTTGGAGAAGTGCGAGAGGGCGCCCGTCTCGCTGTCCAGGACGGCCAGGGAGCCTTTTCCGATGTTGAGGGCCCGGCCCACGGAATCGCGGATGCGGCGGTCGTCTCCGGCCTCGGGCTTGAGGCGGTCCACCACCACCTCAATGAAGTGGGGCTTGTAGCGGTCCAGGGCGTCTACCTCCTGCAGTTCGCGGATTTCTCCGTCTATGCGCACCTCCGTGTAGCCGCGCTTGCGCAGCTGGTCGAAGAGTTCGCGGTAGTGGCCCTTTCGGCCTCTTACCAGGGGAGAGAGGAGATAGCACTTTCGGCCCGCGTACTGGCTCATCACCAGGTCTACAATCTGCTCGTCCGTGTAGCGGACCATCTCCTTGCCGCTTTCCGGGGAATAGGCGCGGGAGCCCTTGGCGTACAGCAGGCGCAGGAAGTCGTAGATTTCCGTGATGGTGCCCACCGTAGAACGCGGATTGTTGCCGGTGGTCTTCTGTTCTATGGCAATGATGGGGCTGAGGCCGGTGATTTCTTCCACCTCCGGCTTTTCCAGGATGCCCATAAAGTGCTTGGCGTAGGTGGACAGGGTGTCCATATAGCGGCGCTGGCCCTCGGCGTAGATGGTGTCGAACGCCAGCGAGCTCTTACCGCTGCCGCTGAGGCCGGTAACCACCACAAATTCCCCTCTGGGGATATCTACGTTGATGTTTTGCAGGTTGTTGGCCCGCGCGCCCCGCACCTGTATGTACTCCTTGTCTGCCATAGAGTACAAAGATACTAAACTTATCGCAATCTTTGATAGGCCAACCTTTCGGCCCCGGAGGCAATGTAGATGATGCCGCAGTACCGGAAGCCGTATTTGGCCAGGTTGTGCTGCATGATATGGTTGTCCTTGTGGGTATCTATGCGGATGTTGTCCGTGATCCCGTCCAGATATTCCATCATGGTTTTGAAGACCCCGTGCACCTCCGGATAGCTGGCAATGCGGTGCACCACATAATAAGGCTTTTCGTCATCCAGCCAGGCGCCGCCGTCAATGACCGCATAAGTGGGGTCCGGAGAAGGGATGCAGGCAAAGTAGCCCACAATCCGCCCCTCTTCTTCCATTACCATTCCATAGCCCGGGCCGATATCGCGTCGTACCATCTCCTCCGTAGGGTAGCCCTTGGCCCACTGGTTGGGGTTTCCGGAGGCCAGCATAATGTCCCGTCCTGCATCCAGGACGGCCATAATGGCGGGGAGATCCTGCTCAGTGGCCTTGCGCAGCTGCATTATTCGGAGGGGAAAAGGCCGTACAGCTCGGCGTCTATCTTGTCCGTGATGAACTGGAAATCTTCCGGTTTGTTCTCGAACTTGATGTCGTCCACGTCAATGATCAGGAGGCGGGACTTGTAGTCCTTGATCCAGTCTTCGTAACGCTGGTTGAGACCGGTGATGTAGTCTATACGGATGGAACGCTCATACTCACGGCCGCGCTTCTGAATCTGGGCAATGAGGTTGGGAATGCTGGAGCGCAGGTAGATGAGCAGATCCGGCGGGTTTACCAGCGACATCATCAGGTCGAAGAGGTCTGTGTAGCTCTCGAAATCGCGGGTGGACATCAGGCCCATCGCATGCAGGTTGGGGGCGAAGATGCGGGCATCCTCGTAGATGGTGCGGTCCTGGATGATCACCTCCGAATGCTTGGAGATTTCCACCACGTCCTGGAAGCGCTTGTTGAGGAAGTAGATCTGGAGGTTGAAGGACCAGCGCTCCATATCTTCGTAGAAATCGGCCAGGTACGGGTTGTAGTCTACCGATTCAAATTTGGGCATCCAGCCGTAGTGGGCGGCCAGCATCTTGGTAAGGGTGGTTTTTCCGCTACCGATATTTCCGGCGATGGCGATGTGCATAGTATTGTAACTTTAGAATAATCCGTATAATTCTGCGTCTATCTTGTCCGTAATCTGGGCAAAGTCTTCCTCGTTGTTGAGGAAATCCAGGTTGTCGGCGTCTATGGTGATGAGGCGGCCCTTGTATTCCGAGATCCATTTCTCGTATCTCTCGTTGAGGCCGGAGAGGTATTCGATGGAGATGGACTGCTCATAGTCGCGGCCGCGCTTCTGGATCTGGGATACCAGGTGCGGGATGCTGCTCTTGAGGTAAATCATCAGGTCCGGCTCCTTGACCACTTCCATCATCACGTTGTAGGTGTCCATATAGGTGTTGTAGTCCCTTTCCGTCAGGTTGCCCTGGGCGTAGTTGTTGGCCACGAAAATGTGCACGCCTTCAAAGAGGGTTCGGTCCTGGATAATCACGTCTTTGGACTGGGAGATTTCCAGCACGTCGTGCAGGCGCTGCTGAAGGAAATACATTTCCAGGGCGAAGGACCAACGCTTGATATCTGCGTAATAATCTGCCAGATACGGGTTGTAGGTAACGGACTCGAACTTGGGCGTCCAGCCGTAATGGCGGGCGAGCAGCGTGGTGAGCGTGGTTTTTCCGCTCCCAATATTTCCGGCGATTCCTATATGCATGATTGGGTCTTACAAAGTTGGCAAAAAGTTAGTAAATTTGCAATGATAAGACATAGCCTATGCTTCATTCCCGCATATTTACTTTCAACCCCCTGGGCACCAACTGTTCGGTCCATTGGGAGGAGGGCCAGAAGGCCTGCACCGTGGTGGATCCCGGTATGTCGTCGGACGACGGCGTAAAAGAGCTCACGGATTTCCTTCAGAAGGAAGGCCTCACGCCCGATGCCATCCTCCTGACGCACGGCCACTTCGACCACGTCTGGGGCGTGGAGAAACTGCTCAAGGTTTATCCCGTTCCGGTGTATATGCATCCGGCCGACAAGGGCATCCTGGCCGACGGCGCCTCCGTCTTCAAGGGAATGCAGAGCTTCAAGGTGTTCCAGCACAACATTGCCACTACGGACATAGCTGACGGAGATGTTATCACCTCCGGCGGAACGGAGTGGAAGGTCATCCACACGCCGGGCCACACGCCCGGTGGCGTGTGCTTCTATTCGGCCCTTAACAACCTGCTCATCAGCGGAGACACCCTCTTTGCCGGCAGCATCGGCCGTACGGACCTGGGCGGGGGAGACTACGACGTGCTTATGCAATCCATTCAGCAGAAACTCCTTACGCTGCCCGGAGACACGGACGTGATTCCCGGTCACGGCCAGCCCACCTCCATTGCCCAAGAGGGTA
>JAEEGL011653674.1_pt1 | contig 12406 bp, 1 predicted proteins | sample 9134231 | NCBI WGS metagenome assembly JAEEGL01 (sample SAMN16246548, study PRJNA631951) | gut metagenome | biome: gut microbiome; feature: rumen; material: fiber-attached | host: Bos | place: Iran: Karaj | collected 2018-10 | reverse complement strand
TTATTAAAAATTATTAATTAATAATTCAAAAAAAAATAATTATTATTATAATTTAATACTAGTTTATATTATCATTGAGTACAACAATAATAAATTAATAAAGTTAATATAATAATAAATTAATAATAATAGTTAAATCTATTGGTTTAATCACATCTTTCTCTGCAAATAAAGTCATAGCAAAGAGATTTACCATCTCCACAAGCAATACCAACCATACAATCAGATTCTCTTTCAACACAAACATTATTATTACAAAGATGTGGATAATTAATAGGACATTCTCTAACTGGTCCGCAGAATATTTCATTTTCAACACAAGTTCCATCATAACAGACTACATCATTAGGATTAGCACAAGTAATAGTTGATGAGCATTGATAAGCATAATTTTTAACTTGTTGATCAACACATCTAGTTTTTCCTACAGGTAACATTTCAGATACTGGACATAATTTATAATCATCTCTACAAGTTAAATCACAACAAAGTACTTTTCCATATGGACAAACTATTTGTGTAGGTTGAACATAATTCTTATCTCTACAAATACCATCAGCGAAGTAACCCCAATTAGCTTGAAGAGATTGACATCTTCTTCTAATATATAATGGACACATATCTTCACTTCTATTAGCTGGAACACAATATTTCATATAACTACATTTATAAAATCCATATGGGCAATCACAATCAGTTTGAGATTTGACACAAGTATCATTACCATTAACTTTACATCTAAATGGAGTTGAATGAGGACATCCATTTGGTGGTACTATACATGAGTAATAATCAGCTGCACATTCATTATTAGGACATAATACTGGAGTAGATCCTTTACATGTTTTACGTTCATATTCTTTGACAACTTCATCACCATATTTAATAGTTTCATCAACCCAAAGTCTAATAACATATTTTCCAGGAGTATCAGGAATAAATGATACATTATATCTTCCATTATCTAAATCTTTTATTTCTAAATAACTTAATGGAATATTTTCATTAGAAATGACAAGATTACCAACTCCCCTGAATTTTTCTCCTCCTTTAGTTATTTTATTGTGATATACATCATAACATTGGAATGAGAAAGTAACTGGTTTTTGAGTTACATAGCCAGTTAATGTAGTTAAATCAAAGTCATCATTATTATCAGCTCTGCATGGACCAGTCAAATGTTAATTTTGGTAAATCTTCATTTATATTTACTTTCATAACTTCTTTTCCTTTGTAGTATAAGTGTAATTGATAAGTTCCAGCTTTTCTATTACTAATATCAAAGAATAATTGATCAGTACTTTTTTCATTTTTATCTTTAGTTATATTTGGTACTGTATTATCAGGAATTAATGTTAAAGCAATATCTGTATTCTCAACGAAACTGGAATATGTTCATTATCGAAGTATAAGAATAAGTAGAATAAAGTGTAATCTAATGGATAACAAGTTTGGTTATATTTGGCAATTTGTTGTTCTGCTCCATAAACTTTAATTATATAATGACCAGAATATTTATATATATCTTCATCAGTAGTAATTATTTGATATTCATTATTGCATTCAAGATCTTTATTATCTGTTCTTCTAACTTTATATTTTTTAGTGAATGTTGGAGATATTGGTGAATCTGATGGTCCATCAACGACAATTTCAAATGTTTCACTAAAATCTTTTTCATCCATACATTCTCCTTTTTTATCAAAAGTATATAACCACATATCTAATATTTCTCCAGCATTAATTTTTTCTTTATTTTTAGATACAATAATAGTTTTAGTATAATCAATTTCTGAAGTAACAAAGACATCAATATTTTCAGGGAAACAATATACATTATTTTCTTTATCATCATAAATTACATTCATACTCATATTTTTAGGTGGATATTTTGGTTTAACAAGAATTTCATAAGTCTTTCCATCAGGCATTAATTTAAATGATATAACTGGTAAAAGTTCACCATTATTATAAAGAGTTAAATATGGTACATCAACACAATCATTTCTGTCTTCAAATAAGTTATTGAATTTATCAGCCAAAGTGAAAGAAATATTCATAGTACTTTCTGCTGGTACTTTTCCTGATGGCTTTGAGAAGAATACAGTATATCTTTTATCTGGAACTTTATCTGGATATACAGTATAATAAGCTGGTCCTGCATTTCCTTTTTCATTATTTGCTTTAATTAAATCAGTTAAGAGAACATCCATTGTATAATATCCTTTTTTTTCAGAATATATAGTAATAGTATAAGTACCATATTCATTAGAAGTTTTTTCAACAGAAGATTTGAATGATTTATCTTCTTTGTCAATTTTAATAGTAATATCTTTTTCAAGATCAATATCATCATTATATAATAAACCTTTTTTAGTTCTTAATTCAAGAGTGAAATGTTCATAATTTCCTGCAACAAAAGATGTATTTTTGGGTTTCAATACACATTTTTCAAGATCATATGGACCATTTCCATGACCATTGTCGTCTTTAGAAATTATAATATTATATTTGAATGATGTCTCTCCTAAAACAGTTTTAACAGTATAAGTAAAATCATAAGTTCCACTGACTAAATGTTGATAAATATGAACATATGTTTCATTTCTGTTAAAATCTAAATCAAAGTTTGAAATTCTTCTAGTAACATCAAATTTAATTTCACTCATATCATTTCCTGACATGGTAGGATTAATAACATTAGCATCTGAAGGAATTTCAGAAATAAAGTTATTATATGAATCATATAAAGATACATTTAATATTAATATGTCATTTGTGTCTACAGTAAAGCTATCTCCATTCTTATATTGAGTGAAAACGCTTTTAGAAACTTCACGGCTTAAAACTGAATTTTTTGGGTCTGGATCACCTGGAATAACATCAATAATAACTTTAGAAGTATCAACCTTTTCTTTTTTGTCATAAACTACTTCAACTTTAATTTTTCCTACAATGGTAACAGCAGTTTCTGAAGTAAATATGACATTTTGAAGAATTTCATTATTGTCTCCTTTAGAGGAATGTTTTTCATTACTTGCATCAATAAATGTAGAAGTGAATTTTGAAAGATAATCATTAATTTTAAGTTTATTTCCATATTTATCAAAAGCATCAATAGTAATAGCTGGTTTTGTTCCTGCTTTTATTGGAGTTTCTTTTTCTTTAACAATTGTCTTAGATAAATCAATAACACCAGCAATAATATTAAATGTTGTTTCATATTCTAAATATAATCCTTTTGAACCAGATTTATCAGTATAAATAACATATTCTCCAGCAACATGGCAAGGAACATTGTATTTTCTATATCCTGTAGTTTCATCAGTTTGAGATGTTATATCCTTTATTTCTCTAGCTTCTAATTTATAATTTATTTTAATCTCAACAACTTCTTGTTTTGTTTCAGCTAAATTATTGTATTGATCATATGAAGCAACTTCGAATTGATAATCTTTATCAGTAGTTCCATCAATTAAAATCTTACTATTTTGTTTTTCTTTATAATATTTTTCTAAAATTCTTGTTACAACTACTTCATCAGGTGATACTTCTTGTTCAGGATTTAAGTTTTTGATTAATTCATTGTTGACATATATTTTTAATTGACACTTTTCTAATTTTGGATAAGTATTTGATTTTTGAGTTGTCACTTCAATATAGTAAACACCTCTAGTACCTGCATTTGATTGTGTGAAGCTAAATGTCTTATCAGACTCATCACATGACTTAATATTAAATTTAACATCATTGTCCCAAGAATTTCTTCTAATATTATCTTTTGTCCTCATTTCAATTATCATGTAACCTTTTTTTCCTGCAATATATTTCAAATTTTGTTCATTAATATGAGTGTGCTGAATATCAGCTGGTTCATTTGAACCACCTTTACCATCCCCTTCAATTGTAATATTATATTTTATTGTTTGTTTTTCATATGTGAATACTAAATCATAAAATCCTCCTACTAAAGTTTCCCATGTAACTCCACTATTTATAGTATCATTAACAATAAATTCTGCATATTCTTGGTTAGATTGACCTTCATTATTTAATTCCAATTTATAAACAGTTGATGAATTTTGAGATTTGAAGTGTGCAGTGTATTTATTTAATGTTTCTGTTGGAATTGTATCAACATCATTATCATATTTGTCTCTTGGATATAATCTATATACTGGTTGTTCTTTTGTATTTTTTTCTACAATACCATTTTTCAATAATTCATAATCTTTTTTAGTAGATTCATATCTCATAACTTTAGTATGGTCGAAATCAATATCTCTACTCTTAATATTAATTCTACATGAATGACAGGATATTTCCTTAGTGCCAATATATCCATGAACAACAGTAATACCACTAATATAGAATGTTCCAGGATATGATAATACATTAAGACCTTCTCTGACTTCAATACCATATTTTTCACTTACAACCTTTAATTCTGTTTCTTTTTCGTTGTTATGTTTAACTTGATAAGGAGAAGTTTCTTTATATTCATTAGCATCAATATAATTATTATATTTATCATAACAATAAATATAAACTTTGGCTTCTTCACCTACAAACCTGTCTCTATGACTTACTTCTATATAACTATTATCTTCATTTGCAATTCCATGAGTGAAAGTTATATTATAAAATTCTAATGGGAAATATTTACCAACTACAACGTGAGTATAAGCATATGTGGAGGTTATTGTTATAATTACGTCTCCATTAGCTTGTGCAACAGGTTCTGCTTTATATGTATGACCCTTTGCTGTTGTATAAGGAGCAATTTTGATATTAAGTTTTGAAATTTCAGAATTAACATTAGTAATTAAGTTATCATATTGATCATATAATTTATTAATCATTTGGAATTTATCTTCAACTGACACTGTACCTAATTCAACCTTAGTAATTTCTTCTCCATTCATTTTGAACAATTTAGATTTAGAAACTTCATCTGGAACTACTTTTATAGTTACTTGTTTAGGAACTTCCTTTTCTTCTACTAAAACTTTAACTTTGAAACCATTACTTGATTTAGTGCAATTAAATTTAATATTATATTGACCAGGCTTTTCATCTTGTGTTAAAGAATAAACACAATTTTTGACTTCATCTGGGAAATTAACTTTAATATTATCTTCAGGTTTTTCATACCAATAATTTTTACGTTTATCTTCAGCTGTTCTTAATTCTAATGAAACAGTTTTTTCTTTTCCTGCTGTCAAAGTGAGCTCATTAGGGTTAATATATGTTTTTTGGGAATCAACTTCACCTGAACTTCCATCAGTATATCCCCCAGTCAATTGAATTTTATAAGTAATTTCCTTTTTAGTAGTAGTTTCAGTGACAATTAATTGATATTTGTCCCCATTTGGTAAATATGTCCATTTTCTTTCATTTTCATTACTATTCTCTAATTTACAAACTGTTGATAATTTAGTTATTTCATTATTTGTAACACATAATTTAACATCAGTAACCACAATTTCAGTTGTTACTGTTAATTTGGCTATTTCATTTTTGTCTATTATTTGATTTGAATATTTATCATAGAAATGAATTTCAAAATTAGGAGTAATAGTAACAGGGAGTGAGTTAAGTTCAGTTCTTGATAATTCTTTTTCTTCATTTTTGTTATATACTTTAGTTTTATCAAAATCTAATTTATCAGGAGTTATATCAAGTTGGCATTTTTTGCAAGCAACATCTTTATCATCATAGTCAACTATAAATTCAATTTTTCCAGATTTTTCTATAACAACTTGACAGAAGAAATGATCATTATTGAAACTTTGTACATTACATGATTTAGTAACTTCTACCTTATATTCCTTGTTAACTTCATAGTTAACATCAAATTTAGATAAATCTGAAGTAGTTACGTTGGTAACAATATTATCATATATATCTCTTGGATAAATATCCATTTTGCTAGTATCTCCTGCTTTAACACCTTCAGTTTTTTCAAGTTGGGCATATGAATGTTCAGCATTAACAGGTCCACTCCATAACTTATATTTAATTGTATTTGAGAAATAGCTTGAAGTAATTTCAATGGTAGTTACTTTTTTTGAACTGTATTGGACATTTAAGTATTTTCCTTCAGAAACATAAGAATTAGAAGTTAACTCATATTTATCAGTTGATATTCCTTTTGTTAATTTTTCTAATTTTTCTTGGGTGAATTCTTTTTTATCAAAAATTTCAGAATATATATTATCATATGCATCTTTAGGAATAAATTTAACAATAGATGGATTTACAACAGTACCATCAACAGCTCCTCCATAGTATACTAATTTTTTAAGTTCGGCATTTTTTATATCTAATGTAACTTTTTGAGTAATAGCACCTTTACCATATGAGAATGATAATACATTTAAATAAGAAGCACGATTTGATTCATATTGAGTTACTATTATTTTTATTTGTCCATCTTTTTCTCCGAATTGTTTATCAATTTTAAGTTTAGTTTCATCTAAACCATATGAATTAGTAACAATTAATGAAGAAAGACTAACTTGATAATTCCATCTTAGATTATCTCTTGCTCTAAATTCAATATCTATTTCTTTTGATTCTCCTGCAATTGCCTCGATATAAATTGGTGTAATATAAGTTTTAGTTAAATCATAATTTGCATTAGGAGATACATCTTTATCTCCTAAGAATAAAAGTGGATATTTAATTTCAACTTTATTATAAACAATTATTAAATAATATTCTCCTCCAGGTAATTTATTAAATTCTGGATTACCTTCTTTATAAGCAAATAGGAAGTATGAATCTTCTTTTCTAACATCTAATTCCCATTTGTCTTCTTCACCAAATGTCATATGACATGTTACAGTCACTGAATGGTCATAAAGTGTAATCTTTTCTTCTTTATCAGTATATAAATAAAATTTATAAATTGGTTTTTCTTTTTTATTATCAATATTAGCTTGAGAAGTGGTAGACATTAAAATTTCATTTTTATTGCCAATATCATAGAATAATTTACTCTTTTCTGTGCTTATTTCTTGGTATGAAACAGTAACTTCTGTTTTTTTTTCTATTTGTTGGTTATTATAAGTAACAGATAATTCATATTTTCCAATTTCACTATAGGTATAAGTGTATGTTATAGTTGTTTTGGTTATTTTTGATTCATATTTAGTTTCAGTTGTTTGTTTAGTAACTACATTTGTGTTTTTAATTTCTTTTTCTAATCTTCCTTCTTGAGTTCCTACATTAACTTCATATTTATCTCTTAAAGTTACAACAACTGTTGAGGATTCTTTTATTATATAGTTAGTTTTATCTATAGTATAGAATGATTTAGTAACATCTACTGCTCCTGGAACTCTTGTATATATAAATGAATATTTTCTATTACTTTCTACAATAAGAATATTCCAAACATGTTTAGTAATAGCTTGTTTTATATTATCATAGAATAAATATTCATTTTTCTTTTCATCATAAGTAAGTTTATAATAATTTTCATTTGCTACAAATTTATCTGAAGTAATAGTTATTTCATTTTTGCCAATAATTGAATGAGTAATATCGTTCTTATTTTTATCTAAAACTTTGAAAGAGAATGAAATTTCATCATCATTTGAAGGATTTACTTTCCAAGTATATTTATCAGAAGAAACTGTGAATAAATCAGTATTTACAACTTCTAAATAATAGGCTTTACCACTATTTACAACTAGTGATACTTTTTGAGTGATTTTTTTTCCTTCTACAGTAACAGAGAAGCCATTATTTTCATTTTCTTTGCTACAAGTGACTTTAATAACATATCTTCCTGGTAAATCACCTTTTTCAACTTTATATGAGCAATAATCACTATCTTCATCAAATGTAACTTTTATTTTTTCTGAAGGATTTGGGAACCAGTAGTTTTTACGAATTTCTTTGGCTGTCCTGATTTCCATAGTAGTTGAACCTTCTTCTCCAGCTACAACTTGAATTTTTGTTGGATTAAAAATAGTTTTGGTATAATCAGCAGCTTCAGATGAACCTTCAGCTCCTCCAACTATTTTTATTTTATATGTGAAACTATTTTCTATAACTTCTTTTTGTTGAATGGTTAATGAATAAGAATCACCATTTGTAATATATTGCCACTTATTAATATTATCATCTCCATTTGAAGTAGGGCATAATGTAATAAGTTTTTTATTTCCTGAATTGCTTACACAGAATTTAATATCAGTACCTTCAAATTTAGTAATTAAATTTAATTTTTCAATTGATGATGCTTCTAAAACATTTTTATATTGATCATAGAATGTTACTTGGAAAATTGGTTCTTTTTTAGCCTGTACCTCATTAATTTTTTCTACATCTAAGTAATATTCTGTATTTTTGTAATAAGTTTTTGTATTTTTCCATTCAAATTCACTGAAAATAACTGAGAATACACAATTTTTACATTCAATTTCAGTCTTAGTATATTCAACATGGAATGCAATATTACCAATATATGAAATTGGAGTACTACATTCAATACTATTATAAACAGTTTCAGTTTCAGCTCCAGTTTTTTTTCCTGCTGAATTTCCATTTATAATAACATCAATTTCACTAGAATGACCTTCTACTAATTTACAGTTAGTTACACTTTCATTTGAATTTTCTTCAACTTTTTGATAATATGTAGTGAATTTTTTCATATCTGCTTCACTTAAATCATCAATATCATTCATATATTTATCTCTTGGATATATTAATATTTTGTAATCACCTGAGGAACCTTTTTCTCTTGTTGCCATTTCAGCATATGTATTTTCAAAATCAATTGGTCCTGATTTAATTCTATAACTGTAAGTTTCTTCAAAATATTGAGAAGTAACTTTAACATTTGTTGAAATAGTTGTTTTATATTGAACAATTAAATATTTTCCACCTGAAACATAATTATTAACAGTTAAAGATACACCTTCTAATGATTTTCCAACAGTTAAAGAATTCAAATATTCTTGGGTAACTGAAGAATCAAAGAAATCAGTAACTAAATTACCTTTATTATCAATTGGCATGAATTTTATTGTTGGTGGATTTGTGACATCTCCATCAGATGGTTTTTCCACTATTTTCAATTTGGAGAATTCACCAGATTTAACTTTTAATGATATTTTTGTTTTAAATGTATATTCTTCAAGAAGTTTAATTGTGATGATATTTTCTTCTTTATCAGTTATAACATTTTGAGTAATTGTTAGAATAATATTACCTTTATTATTATAGTTAATTTCAAAGTTATAATCAATTCCTTTTCCTTTTTCTAATCCATATGAATTTTCAAGTTTGAATTTCCATAAAATATCATATGCATAACTATTCCATCTTAATCCATCTCTTCCTCTTAATTGAATGTTAATTACTGTTTTTTCTCCTGCAACAGCAACTGCATTAGCTGGTTCAATATAAGTTTGTTCTAAATCATAATTTTCATCTAAAGAATAATTCTCACCATCTCCTAATAATTGTAATGTCCAAGATAAGGTTTGCTTTCCTGAAGTTAAAGTAAGAGTAAATTCTCCATTTAAACTCCTAAATAAATTATAATATTCTTGTTTAAAAGTGAATTGAATAATTTCTGTACTTTTTTCAACTTTAAATTCAATATTTACTTTACCTTCTTTTCCGGTTAAAACTAATGTAAATTCTGAGTCAGAAGTATATGTAGTTTTTTCTCCATTTTCAGTATATAGAATTAAATTAAATCTTGGATTTTGATATGAATTTTGAATAGTTATTTGTGTTCCTGTTTTCATATCAATGGTATTATCTAAAATTATTTGGAAAAGACTTTTATCTAAAGAAAATTGAGGTGCTGAAATAGTTATACTACTGCTACTGGTACTACAATGAATTTCTTCATTTTTATAATAGGCGATAATTTTGATTGCTCCTGCAACTTTAACATTTGATTCATATCTAATAGCATAATTGCTTGTTGTTTGTTTATAATTGAAAGAAAATAATTCTTTATTTTCTGAATTAAAAGCTTTTACAACCACATTTCCTCTTAATTCATCTAATTTTCCACTAGTAAGACCCATAAAAGCATTATTTCCATCTTTTAAGAAAACATCAACATAGACATAGCTATTTATTTTATATTCTCCTGAAATTATAGTGAAATAAGAATTTTCTACTGATATTTGTTGTTTTATTCTTGATTGATCATAAGTGATATAATATTTAACTTGTTTATTTCCTTCTTTGAAATAGAATACCCAAGTATATGTTTTACTTTGATACTTAAATTTATCTTTGAATGTGTAATATCCTGAATTGTAGGTAATACTATAATAATTTTTATCGGTATAAGTCTTTCCATCTACAATATAAGAAATTTGGGCATTTTTATCGAAATAATCTCCTCTTGAAATAATTCCATTTCCTTCATCTTTTAATTGAAAGTCGAAGCCAAGATTACCATCAGTAAAATCTCCAGTATATTCAAACCAATATTCATTTCCACTCGTTTTTGTTTGTTTAAAATATTGACTATTTTTGAAAGACATAGAATATGCATATACTTGTTCTGAAACAATAGTTTTTGTTACAACAGTTTTTTCTCCATATTTAACAGTGAATCCACCAGAATATTCTGTAGTAGAAGAAGCATAAACTTCATAAATACCTTTAATTGAAATAGTAGCAATTCTAAATTTAACATCACCAGTAGCAGTTAATGTTATCTTAATTTTATCTTTTCCAATATCATAATTATATAAATAATTATCAATTGTTTTTAAAATAATAGTACCTATTTTCATTTCTTTTCCATCTGTTTTAATTTGAATATTATTATCTATGTTTACTTCCATTTTTGAATAATCAAATTCATGGAAGCAAGTAGTATAGGAGGAAATTTGTAAAGTTTCTTTGTTATATCTAAATGTAACAACTTTTACATCTGTTCCAAATGTTATTTTTAAAGTATAATCAAAAGATGATCTCTTCATATATTTATCTGATGCTTTTCCTTCTATATTAAAAATACCAATAAATTGTTTACCACCTTCTTCATATATTTTTGCTACATATTTTCCTACATCATAATTTTGATCATGACTACTATAAAAATCTATTTTTATTTTAGTGACATCAAAATCAGAAGGATAAGTTTTGTATGTTGACATTAAAGTACCACTATTATCTACCAAATCTAAAGAAGTAATTCTTCCAGAATTATCATTTCTATATTCAATTACTGCATTTTCAATAGAAATCCATTTTTTTGAATAATAATTATATATTAATGATTTGCTTAAACTAGAGGCTTGTCCTGCAACAGTGACTGAACTAATTTCGCCTTTTAATTGTATCTTTTTATTTGTTCCTATTTGTGTTAAATATCCATAAAATTGGAATACTCCATTGTCAGGAATAGTAAATGCACATTGATAGAATGTTGTTTTATCTGAATATGAATTGGAATAAGTTTTTGAGGTTGGAGATGTTTTTTTAGTTTCACATGAGAAATCATATTCATTTATTTCTTTAAATCTTTTGATATTAATTTCATTTCCTCTTCCATCTTTGAAATAACAGTTATAATTAACTTTGGCACCTGCTTTTAAAGAAGGATTAGAATTATATCCATCTAAAGTACAATAAGATAAAGAAGTACTGATACCACCAACAATTACAGTAAATTTAATGCTTTCTTTCATATAAGTGTATTGGAATAACTGATAAGTCCCAGTTTTAGTAATTTTAATAATTAATTGATAATGTTCTTCATATTTTCTCATTGAAAGTGATGGTGAATTTCCATTACAAACAAATCCAACTTTAGATAATATATTAGCAGAATTAGTACCTAAATCAACCGCATTTCCAGCACCATCAGTTATACTGAAATCAAGGACTATTTCCATGCTTTCACCTTTTAAAGCAAAATCTCCATTATCAGTACCAAATTGTAAAATTCTTACTCCATTTTCTACTTTTGAAGTTTTAGATGAAGAATCAATAATACCATCATGTCCTATTAAAGTAATTTTTTCTAAAGCTCCTGCTTGAATGCTATATGTTTTTTCTGGACCAACACCATGAGAAGATTCAGATATACCTATTTTATGTTTTCCAATTACATTACAGGCATTCATAGATAGGATAAGAGTGTTTTCATCTTTCATTCTAATTTGATAATTAGAAGCTGCACAATCAAGAGATAAAGAGAAAGAATAAGTCCAAATTTCTAATCGGAAGCAATGTGGAACAATTTTACCCTTTGGATTATTGAATGAAAAAACATATTGAACATTTTCACCTGCTTTATAAGAATACTCTTCATATTCTTGATCATTAACATAAAATTTACCAGTCATTCTAGAAATATCAAAATTATCTTCACAAACAAAAGTACCTAGCATATTTAATTCTCTTCTAT
>JAEEGL010916554.1_pt1 | contig 12406 bp, 10 predicted proteins | sample 9134231 | NCBI WGS metagenome assembly JAEEGL01 (sample SAMN16246548, study PRJNA631951) | gut metagenome | biome: gut microbiome; feature: rumen; material: fiber-attached | host: Bos | place: Iran: Karaj | collected 2018-10 | reverse complement strand
TGACCACAAATACAACTACGAAATTAAGGGAATTAAGAAGGCTAAGAACTTCTAATAACTCTTATGTAGTTTGAGTGTAAAGGGTGTCGTTCAAATAAAAAGTTCGGCACCCTTTCTTTTTTTGGAGGAGAGCGATGAAGGACAAGTTTACAGAATTAATTCCAGATGTTTTTTATATTCCAAGCGCAACAAATATTGGAATTATTGTTGTTAGAGAAAATTCTAATAAAGCCCTGGTTTATATAATTGATTCTGGTCCAAGTGAAATTGAAGGTGAATACATATTAGACCTTTTGGAAGAGAACCTTAAAGAATATGCAGTCAGAGCCATCATCATTACTCATGGACACGCAGACCACACCGGTGGACTTAACTTCATAAAGGAACATACAGGTTGTGAGATCTGGGTTTCTGAAAAAGAAAAACTCTTTGTAGAAAATCCTGAACTGCACGGTTCAATTCTCTGGGGTTCCTACCCTCCCCGCGAGCTAAGAACCCTATACTTCAAAGCCACCCCCGCCAAAACAGACCGCATTATAACTAAAGAAGACTTTATCGCTCTTGAAGACGGCCGAACTCTTTCATTTTTCGAGTTTGAGGGCCACAGCCCACAGAGCATCGGCATAATCATAGAAAATCACGACGGTAAAAAAGTTCTTTTTGCCGGAGATGCCATCTTCCCTCGCAAAGAACTTGGCGAACATTGGATTCCTCTTATTACAAATCCAATCCGCTATATGGACTCTCTGGATAAAATTGGAGAAATGGAAGACCTGGAATACTGCGTTCCAAGCCATGGAGACATTATCTCTAACGATTTACTGGAAAATGTAGAAATGAACAAAATTGCAATTCTTTCTACCAGACAGTGCATTTTAAATTGTCTAAAAAAAGGCAAGAAAACAACAGACGAAATTGTAAAATACGTTGCAGATTATCACGGATTAAACATGAAGCTTTCTCAATATGCGCTCATAACCAGTACAATCAAATCTTATCTGGCAGAAATGCAGGATGAACGAAAAGTCACCCTGCAGGTAGAAGAAAATATTCTATATTATTCGCTAAAAAACTAGAGTCTTAGTATTTTGCGTTTACAGTAACGGACTCATCCCAGTTGTCCATCAAAGACACACCGCTTGAAGTTCCAATTCTGTTTGCGCCAGATTCCAGCATGGCGATTGCACTGCGAACCGAACGAATGCCACCGGAAGCTTTTACGCCCATTGAGTCTCCAACTGTTTCGCGCATAAGCTGAACATGGTGTTCACTTGCACCGTTTGGCAGAGATTTTCCGTCAAGACTCTTAGGATTTGCAAAACCAGTAGAAGTTTTTACAAAATCAGCCCCTGCATTTTTAGCACATTTGCAAGCCTTTACAACTTCATCATCAGAAATTAAGCAGGTTTCCAAAATTACTTTTACAAGAACAGGTTTTCCACATTTTTCGCCCTGAGCCTTGCATGCTTTTACTACAGCAGTAATATCAGACTCTACTTCTTTAAACTGATTGTCCCGTGCGGCTCCAACGTTCATTACCATATCAATTTCATCGGCACCGTTTACAATGGCATCTTCTGCTTCAAAAACCTTAGAAGCAGTGGTTGTTGCTCCCAGAGGGAAACCAATAACAGTACAAATTTTTACCTTTGAGTCAGCAAGTTCTTTTGCAGCAAGTTTTACATAAAAAGGATTAACACAAACAGAAGCAAATCCGTATCTTTCTGCTTCCTGACATAATTGAATAATCTGCTTTGCAGTTGCATTTGGAGCAAGCAGAGTATGGTCGATATAAGATGCAAATTGAGATTTAGTCATGCGCCTATTATATGATGTATGGATTTTTTTTTCAAATATTTATGCTAAATATTTCTTGCGAAATGAAAAGTTATACTATATATTATAGATAAATTATTTATTTTATAGGAGCACCTATATGGCATTTAAAATCAATGATCAGTGTGTAAACTGCGGAACTTGTGAACCAGATTGTCCTGTTGGAGCAATTTCTGAGCAGAATAACGTTCGCGTAATTGACGCAGAAAAATGCATCAGCTGCGGAACATGTGCTGCAGAATGTCCTGCAGAAGCTATTGTAGAAGAGTAATTAACTCTTATTTTAGACAAAACAGGTTCCTTTATTTACAGGAGCCTGTTTTTTTTTCTATAATTTTTTAATGATGATAAAGTTGATAAAGCGCTGCTTACTATTTTCAATTATATTTTCACTATTACTCTCTTCTCTTAGTGCAGAGGCTCCTGAAACAACAATTTTATTGAATAAAGAAGCACTGCCTGTTATAGAAAGCCTGCAGCCATCCAGAAAAAACGTAATCTTTCAGCAATATAACTCTATAGTAGAAAACAACAGCATGGAAATTAAAGCTGGAAATCAGCCTGAATACCTGTTTTTCCAATATACAAATACAGAAGGCTTTTCTTTTCAGGCTCTGGCATCCCGCTGCTGCATAAGACAGGAAACTCTTGCAACCTTAAATAAAATAGAAAATGCCCAGGAAGATATAAAGGGAAAAACCTTTATTCTTCCTACTGTAGACGGACTTTTTATTGCAATAGACAAGGGAATAAACTCTGTAGAAGTGCTTTTACAGGAAAATTACGCAAGTCAAACCTTAACAAAAGACGCTATATGGTATAAAATTGATAATAGAGATTATGTTTTTCTTCCTGGAAAGAAACTGACTGGAACAGAACGTTTTTATTTTCTGGATTCAGCCTTAAGCCTGCCAATAAAAGCAGGAAGTTTCTGGATATCTTCTGAATTCGGAAAAAGAAAAAATCCATTTTCTGGCCAAATGAAGAACCACAATGGAATTGACCTTGCAGCTGAAGAAGGCACTCCTGTTTATGCAATCAAGGATGGCGCAGTCTTCAGTACAATCAGCAATGATTCAACCTTTGGAAATTACATAATTCTAACTCACGACCTTGGAAAAATGACCAGCGTTTATGCTCATCTTTCCAAAATATGTGTAGAAAAATATCAGAATGTCAGAAAAGGAGATCTGATAGGTTATGTAGGGCAAACTGGAATGGCAACTGGACCTCATCTCCATTTTGAGATCAGGCAAGGGAGTAAAGCAGAGAACCCTAGAGACAAATTAAATTTTGAGTAAATGAAAAAAACTGTAAGTAAGAACTTTGTAAGACAGATTATTTTCTCTCTACTTTTTGCACTGGGCGCTGCATCTTTAAATGCAGAATCTTTCCGTGTAAGCAAAGTTCATGTTGTTTCAATTACTCAAGAACCAAGTGCAGAAGTTTCTGCAAAGCTTGGAATTAACGATGCCCTTTCTATTCAGCTTCCAAAAGACATGATATTTATAGAAGGCTTAGAGCTTAAGTTTGATATTCCAGAAGCCGTAGCCTATTGGATGGACTCTGTAGCCTGCTCTGTTTACGCCAACATTAAACCTAAGCCAACAGAAAGTCAGATTGATTATTCAGGAACCCGCTCTTATGTAAGTACCCTTCCTGGAAAACTTTCTTGGGTTCTTCAGGTTCCTTTGAAAAAAGAAAATTCAATTAAATCAAATAATTACACAACAAAGGTAGATACAGTTTTAGAACCGGAAGGAAATGTTCTTTTTGTAAGACTGCAGCCTGTAATGAAGGGAGTTCCGGAAGAAACCTTAAATGCAAAGGTACCAATTACAGTAAAACCTATTCTTACAAATAAAGGACTTCTAAAACTGGATATTAAAACACCAGATAAAGAAAAATCTGAATGTTCAGTTTTCATAGACGATAAAATTGCTAAACTTCACAATAACACAGTAATGCTTGAAACTGGAGTTCATAATATTTCTATTATTTCTGAAAAATACAGAAATGAAGTTAGAACTGTTAGAATTGACCAGGCAAAGCAGACAGATTTGTCTGTAGAAATGAAGAGCATTGAACCTACCCTACTCGTTACCGCCCCAGACGGTACAAAGATTCTCTTAGATGGAGAAGTATTTAAGTCTGCTGGTACAGAAGTTGTAATTGCTGAAGGGGAACACAAACTAAGTTTCTCTATAGGCGACTATGAACTGGTTAGAACCATCAGTGCCATCAAAGGAAAAACCTACAAAGCTTCTTTCTCTCTGGATTTACAAGTTACAGAAGAATAAGAAATATTTTAATTTTTCTTTTTTTTAAATTAAAGATTTCGGGACCCATAGTCGATAATATATATATCGGGGGCATTTTCCCCTCCCACCCATGCTCCCGATTGCCTGATGGGCATGGCGCGGACTTGTTCCGCGCCTTTTTTTTTGCCTTCACAAAATCATGTATTCACATGTATTCACTACTTCATTGAAACAAAGGCGCACATACGGTATAATTTTAGAATTATGACAAAGGTAAAAAAATCCAGCATTGTTTTTCTAATCCTTCTTTTTTTAAGTTCCATTTTTATTGGAATGTCTTTTGGCTGGCTAGTTTCAGAGACAATTAATATAAAAAATTCAGAATATATTACAGAGTTTGATACAGCACTTCCAACAAAACTGCTGGACATTAATGGCGAAGTAATTACAGAATTTGCTTCTGATGAAAAGCGCGAAATTATTGCTTATCAGGATTTGCCACAGCAGATGGTTGATGCTCTGATTACCCGAGAAGACAGGGTTTTCTTCTCTCATAACGGTTTTAATCTAAAAGCAATTATGCGTGGTGTAGTTGGTATTCTTACAGGACGCTCTCTTGGTGGTGGTTCAACCCTTAGTCAGCAGATTGCAGGTACTCTTTATTGTGACCGTACAGAAAAGTCTGTAATAAGAAAGCTTAAAGAACTTTGGTGGGCCATTCAGATGGAACGCCGCTATTCTAAAAACGAAATTCTTGAACTGTATTTAAATAAAATATATTTTGGTGGTGGAACTTACGGTGTAAATGCCGCTTCAAAATACTACTTTGGCCATGGGGCTACAGAAATTACCCCAGCAGAAGCCGCAATTCTTGTAATTCAGCTTTCTAACCCGGCCTTCTACAATCCTTTTGATCATCCAAACAGAGCAATGGACCGTCAGCAGACAGTTCTTACTGCAATGGTAGACGCAGGCTTTATAACTCAGGAAGAAGCAGACCAGTCTTTTGAAGATTATTGGGCAACTTTTGATTATACCAGAACCTCTACCTCTGCATATCTTATGCGTGATGACAAAGCACCTTGGTTTAGTGAATATGTTCGCCGAGAACTTGGAGACATGATTTACGGTTCTGACGATATTTATACTTCGGGATTTACTGTAAATACAACATTGAATCTGGCCCATCAGCAGATTGCCCAGGAAGTAATGGAAAAATGGATAGAGACAGCAAATATCCGTTACCAGAAAGAACATTCTTCTAAGGCAGACCTTGCATATAATATTTATGTTCCAATGACAGAAATGCTGGCCCTGCTTTTTGATATTCCAACATTAAAAGTAAGTGAACAGAGAGCAGAATTTGTTGCAAACTCTGCTTTTGTAAATGATATAAATCCTGTACTTGATATTGTTTCCCTTATGTGTGGAACAGATAAGCTTAAGGTAAATATTGTAAACAGAGCTTCTGCAATTTCTAAACAGTCAAACGAGAAAAATACTATTGAAGGTACTATGATTGCCCTGGATCACGAAAACGGCTACATAGACGCACTTGTTGGCGGAAGTAAGTTTGATTCAGATAACCAGTTTATTCGCGCAACTCAGGCAAAAGTACAGCCGGGTTCTACTTTCAAACCGCTTTACTACTCAGCCGCAATTGATTCCAGAAAGTTTACACCTACAACACAGATTTCTGATACACCTGTAGTATTCCATACTGCAGACGGAAAACCATACATTCCTTTGAACTTCCGTGGAGAATGGGAAGGAAACGTTTCTTTATGGTATGCCCTTACCCGCTCTATGAACGTTCCATCACTTAAAGTATTGGATGGAATTGGCTTTGAAGCTGCAATTGACCGAGCAGTTGCCTTACTTGGTATTCCAAAGAATGAAATTGGAAGCCGTGCCTTTGTACCTGGCTACCCTATTGGTCTTGGTGTATGTTCTGTTCGCCCTATAGAAATGGCCAGAGCCTATGCTATTTTTGCCAACGGAGGAAAAGATATTACTCCTATGGCAATCCGCACTGTAGAGGATAAAAACGGAAACGTTATTCTTAATCCTGAACTTGATATTCGTAAGGCTCAGGCTGCAAAAGGAAATGACAACCAGGTTATTTCTGAACAGACTGCTTTTGTAATGACAAAGCTTTTGGAACAGACTGTAAACCACGGTGGTACACTTGCAGCTCAGGAATGGCACTTCCACTACAGAGATGAAAAGAACAACCGTTACATTATGCCGGCTGGTGGTAAAACTGGTACTACACAGAACTGGGCAGATGCCTGGACTTGTGGTATAACCCCATATTATGCAGCAGCCTTCTGGTTTGGTTTTGATAAACCGGGACAATCACTTGGTACAAAAATTACAGGTGCTACCCTTGCAGGTTTTGCCTGGGGTGAATATTTTGATAAGATTCACGCAGATTTACCTCTAAAAGACTGGAAAAAGCCTCTTAATGGCGTTATAGAACTGTCTGTCTGTGCAGAAAGCGGTATGATTCCAACAGAAGCTTGTGGTGATCATCTTACAACACAGTGGTATCTGGAAGGAACCCAGCCAACAGAAATCTGCCCTATTCATTCGGGTGGTGCTACTTCTACAATTTTGATTTACCGTCTTCAGAAGGAAATGTATAAATCTGGTCAGAGATTCAGCATGAGCATTGATACCACACCTCTGTCATTTAATCTTGATTTATCTGCTGCAGGAACTTCTTCATCAGATTATTCATATGATGATTTTGAACCTGTAAATCTTGATAATCCAGAAGAATACGATTATAATTTCTTGATGGAGTAGGTTTATACCAGCAAATTACAAATGTTAGTACAGATAAAAGATATTAAAATAAAAAAAAGAGTTCGCAAAGATCTTGGTAACCTTGAAGATCTTAAAGACAGCCTGAAAGTTTACGGGCTGATGAATCCAATTACTCTGAACAGAAAATACGAACTTATTGCTGGTGAACGAAGACTGCAGGCAGCTACCCAGCTTGGCTGGACAAGCATAAATGCAAACATAATAGATAACCTTTCTGAAGTTGAGCAGCTGGAAATGGAAATTGAAGAAAACAACCAGCGCAAAGAATTTACAGACGCAGAACTTCTGGAAGGTTACAAAAGACTTCAGCGTTTAAGAAATCCTAATATTTTTTATAGAATTTACCTCTTCTTTAAGCATCTTTTTGAAAAAATTGCAGACTTTTTTGCCGGAAGGAAAAATAAAAACTGATGGCTCCAAGAAAACGACTTCTATGCATTTTAACTGCAGCTTTTATTTGCCTTAGCAGCATGCACTCTACAGGTGCAGGCTTTCAATTAGGCTTTTTCCCGGCTCTTACAGTAAATCAAGATGGAATAAAGAGCGAAAACTTTGAAGCTAATGTGACCGGAACAATCAGATGTACTAGAATTCCTCTTGTTTTTGGAACAGGTCTTACGGCAGGCTCTGACAAGGGCCAGGCAAACTTTGGACTATCTGCCTTTGCAGACTGGTGGATAAGTGACATACAGATTGAAAATAACTGGAACTTTTACTCTGGCTTTGGAGCATCAGGCATATTAAAGTTCTCTTCTGAAGAAATGGCACTAACAGTTGGGCCAAGATTTTTTGCCGGAAGCAACTGGCTTTTTTTAGACAATTTCCTTGAGTTTTATATTCAGCAAAATATTGTGCCATCATTAAACTACAACTTTAATGACAAATCTGAAATATTCAGGCTCTATCTTCCTTTTGAAGCTGGATTGAGATTTCACTTCTAATATAATCAATTGCAGCTTCTGTTTCTTCTTTAAGCTTCCAAGGGCTGTTCAAGACAAGCATCCCGCTTCCGTATAATCTTGGAAGGTTCTTTTCTTCTTTTCCGTAAACACAAAGGCGTAAATCGCAGATTTCTATATTCTCATTCTGAGCTCGGGCAAAAGAAGAGATTTCGTTCAGCATGCCTTCTATGTCTGATTCGCGGTGGGCAAGCAGAGGATACCAGAGCATGATTATTCCATTGCTCCATTTTTTATGGATTGCACAGATGGTATGAGCGGCATCTATATAATCTGCAGTTTCTTCGTAACTTGGGTCTATAAGAGCGGCTCCTCTTTTTGTTGCAGGAGGAGTAAGAGCATTTATCATTTCCCAACCACTGCGGTTATGTATTTTTATTTTGGGACTGCCCTCTTTTTCACGAATATTCTTTTTTAGGTTTTCTATTTCCTGGGGATGGAGTTCTGACAAAACAAGGGAATCTTGGGCTCGCATCAGCTCCCGTTCAATCTCAGGAGACCCCGGGTAAAGATTACGAGAAGTGTAGCCTTCTATGAAATTCATAAAGTCTGTGAAGATGGGGCAATCAGCCTTAGATTTTGAATTCTGAGCCAACTGCATTATCCCCTTACCAGCTTCTCCTGTTTTTAAACTTCTGGAATCTAAAAGGTCATAAAGGCCGCTTCCACTGTGAGTATCAAAAAAAGTATAGGGCTTTTCTTTTTTATTTAGGGATTGGATTACCTGATACAAAACAAAATGTTTAAGAATGTCTGCATGGTTTCCTGCATGAAAAATGTGCTGATAAGAAAGCATGCAGACATAATATCATCCTATTTTGTAAAAATCAACTTTCCACCCTCAGAGCGAACCTTGATGGTGTCTCCTTCCGAAATGTTTCCGCCAAGAAGTTCGCGAGCAAGCGTGTTTTCTACATAGTTTTGAATTGCACGCTTAACTGGGCGGGCACCCATAGTCGGGTCATAGCCTTTTTCGCAAAGGAAGTCCATGGCTGTCTGGTCAAAATCCAGGCTGATTTTTCGGTCTGCCAGACGAGACTGTACACGGTCCAGCTGCAGCTTAATGATAGAAGAAATGTGCTCTTTTCCAAGCTGCTGGAACATTACAATTTCGTCAATTCGGTTCAGGAATTCTGGGCGGAAGGTCTGGCGTAAAAGGACATTCATCTTTTCTTTTACACCTTCCATGCCGCCGTTATTTTCTGCTTCCAGGATAAGGTCACTTCCAAGGTTGCTGGTCATGATGATAATAGTGTTCTTAAAGTCTACTACCCTTCCCTGGCCATCTGTAAGGCGTCCGTCATCAAGCACTTGAAGAAGGACGTTGAATACATCAGGGTGGGCCTTCTCTACTTCGTCAAAGAGGATTACGCTGTAAGGGCGGCGGCGAACAGCTTCTGTAAGCTGGCCACCTTCGTCATAGCCGACATATCCCGGAGGAGCTCCAATAAGGCGGGTCACACTGAACTTTTCCATGTACTCGCTCATATCAATTCGCGTAAGTGCCTTTTCGTCATTAAACAAAAAGTCCGCAAGTGTTTTTGCCAGTTCTGTTTTACCAACACCTGTCGGGCCAATGAACATAAAGCTGCCCAGAGGACGGTTAGGATCATTCAGGCCGCTGCGGTTACGGCGGATAGCGTCACTTACAACAGCCACTGCTTCATCCTGGCCGACAACACGCTTGTGAAGCACGTTTTCCAGCTCAAGGTACTTCTGTTTTTCGCCAGCCATCATTTTTGCTACAGGAATACCGCTCCAGCTGGAAACAACCTTTGCAATATCTTCTTCTGTAACAGACTGACGAAGCAGAGAATCTCGTCCGCCTTCCTGGCGTTCTTTTTCTGCAGCAAGAGCGGCATCAAGTTCCTTTTGAAGGGCTGGAATTGTTGCATACTTTAGTTCGGCTGCTTTTTCAAGATTTCCTTCGCGGGTAAACTTTTCTTCTTCAAAGCGGGCCTGTTCCAGCTGCTCTTTTACCTTGCGGCTCTTGTCTATGCTTTCCTTTTCGTTCTGCCACTGAAGTTTCATGGCATCACGGCGGCTTGTAATTTCTGCAAGTTCCTTTTCAAGCTTATCCAGACGCTCACGGCTAGCGGCATCATCTTCCTTGCTCAGAGACTGTTTTTCAATCTGCAGCTGAAGCATTTTTCGCTCAACCTGATCCAGCTCTGTAGGCTGACTTTCAATTTCCATCTTCAGACGGCTTGCAGCTTCATCTACAAGATCTATAGCCTTATCCGGCAGAAAACGGGTTGTAATGTAACGGTTAGAAAGAGTTGCAGCGGCAACCAGAGCCTCGTCTTCAATTCGTACCCCGTGATGAATCTCGTATTTTTCACGCAGGCCACGCAAAATGGCAATTGTATCTTCTACAGTTGGCTCAGCACAGTAAACCTGCTGGAAACGGCGCTCAAGAGCGGCATCTTTTTCTATGTATTTTCTGTATTCATCAAGGGTGGTTGCACCAATGGCACGCAGTTCACCGCGGGCTAAGGCAGGCTTTAGCAGATTAGATGCATCCATACTGCCCTCGCTGGCACCTGCGCCAACCAAAGTATGAAGTTCATCTATAAAAAGAATAATCTGTCCATCGCTCTTGGTTATTTCTGTAATAAGTGCCTTAAGGCGTTCCTCAAACTCACCGCGGAACTTAGCACCTGCAACCAGAGAGCCCAGATCCAGGGCAAGAAGACGCTTATTTTTCAAAGACTCTGGGACATCACCACTGGCAATACGACGTGCAAGACCTTCTACAATTGCAGTTTTACCAACACCAGGTTCACCTATAATTACAGGATTATTCTTTGTACGGCGGCACAAAACCTGCATTACACGACGTATTTCTTCATCTCGGCCAATTACTGGGTCAATTTTATCCTGTCTGGCCGCCGCAGTAAGATCACGGCAATATTTTTCCAGAGAACGAGTTTTTGCTTCAGGATCATTTGAATCTACAGTCTGATTGCCCCGCACAGATTTCAAAGCTTCAAGTACAGCCTTATGATTAATTCCACACTTACGCAGCATGTCGCCAGTGCGATCATCACATTCTGTCATAGCAAGCAGAATATGTTCGGTAGAAAGGTATTGGTCGTGCATGGCAGACATTTCTGACTCTGCCTTGGCAAGCACCTTCTGCATAGAAGAAGATAAATAAACCTGTGCCGCACCAGACACCTTTGGATTAGAATATATAATATCTTTTACTTTGCTTATAAGTTGATTAGCACTAACACCAACTCTTTCTACAACAGGGGCAACAAGACCATCCTGCTGCTCTAAAAGAGCTTCAAGCACATGCTCCGTTCCAATTTCAGAGTTGTCATTTTTGTTAGCAATGGAAGAAGCCTCTTGTAAGGCTTCCTGCGTTTTGATTGTAAAACTTTCGTAATTCATTTTTTACTCCTTGGACTTTATGCAGACCTCACATAATCAAAGATAGTAAAAAATAATGAAAACGACAAATTTTTTTAAGAAATGTTTTAGAATTCGCCCTGTTCTATGTGACCAAATTCACAGACAACTTTTACAAGATTAGCGTGTTCTATCTGTTCAAGGGTATTTCCAACACGCTTGTAAAGTTTAATTTCGCCTGTTCCTGTACAGCCTTCCAAAAGATTCATAATTCTTCTGGAATTATCAGGAAGTTCAATAGAACGATTAAAAAGATCTTTTATTCTGCAGTAAACGTCAACATCAATAACCCAAATCTTATTGTGAAGGCTCACAGACCAGTGCAGAAGGTTTTCATCAGAATTTTCTGCTTCAGGCATCTGAATACAATCCCAGATTGCAGTATAATTTTTTGCCCTGCCGTCTGCACAGAAGGTTATTTCAAGGTCATCAAATCTGCCCAAGAAAGAAACCTTGTCATTAAAGCTTCCCTGAATAGAAAAAGCCGAATTAAACAAGGCCTTTCCTGTAATCTCGCTAGTAAGATTTTCTGCAGAAACATGGAACCAAGGTTCCGGCATAGATTTTCCCCAGAAACGTTCAATATAACCACAAGATTTTCTTGGATCTACAATGTAGTCTGCGCCATCAAAATTAATTTTACCAGAAAAAGTTGTTTTTAAGCCAAAAGGGAACCAGCGCATTTCGGGCGAATTGAAACCATCCTTATATTCATAATCGGTTTCATAATTAAGTTCCCAGGTAACATAACCGCTGTCACACATGTATTCAGGATGTTCAGCAATTTCTTCCGGAGGAAGATTCAAAAAGCCAGAAATTCTATCTTCGGAAAAGAATTTGTTTCCAATCTGAATTTCAAATGGCTTCTGATGAAAGTTCATGTCTCGAACAGAAAAGTATGAACAAAGCTGTTTTGCCCTGCCCCCAATTTTTCCTACCCTGATTGCACAGTACGAAGGTAATTTAATTACTTCTGTTTCAAGGCCATGTGCAGCCTGAGTTCCCGCCAAAGCATATTGAAGATCTTCGGCTGTAATATTTACACGAGGTTTAAAACTAAGAGAAGGCTCTGAAGGACTAAGCCATGGGTTGAGCATTTCC
>JAEEGL016935118.1_pt1 | contig 12407 bp, 9 predicted proteins | sample 9134231 | NCBI WGS metagenome assembly JAEEGL01 (sample SAMN16246548, study PRJNA631951) | gut metagenome | biome: gut microbiome; feature: rumen; material: fiber-attached | host: Bos | place: Iran: Karaj | collected 2018-10 | reverse complement strand
TGCTGCCCTGGCCGGACGGGAACATTTCCCGCGATCCGGAAGCCGGGAAGCATGCGCAGGATACGCTGCAGTTCGTCCTCGTTTCGCTGCTCCCGGAACTGCGGGAGCGCTATGGCCCCCTGCCGGTCATCTTGGGCGGCTACTCCCTGGGCGGCCTGTTCGCGCTCTGGGCATCGGCGCAGACGGACAGTTTCCGGGCGGTGGCGGCCGTATCCCCGTCGGTATGGCTCCGGGACTGGATCCCCTTTGCACGGAAGCACCCGCCGCTTGCGGAGCGCGTCTATCTGAGTCTCGGCGACCGGGAGGAACATGTGAAGAACCGGGCCATCGCCCGCGTCGGGGACTGTATCCGGGAACAATTCACTCTGTTGCAGCAGGTTCCGGGTCCGGAGCGCTGCACCCTCGTGTGGGAAGAAGGGAACCACTTCACCGACAATGAAGGCCGGCTGGCACGGGCTTTCGCCTGGTGCCTCGGCCATTGAACCGGCTTATTCCCGCCCTGTCTCCAGATAGGGCTCCAACTGGATATTCCGGGCCATCCGGAGGATTTTCGCCCTCCGTTTTTTCCCCTCCTCCGACAGGTCTTTGGGAGACTCCCCGAGCGGGAAGGGCAGACATGCCGCGATGGACGCGGCCTCTTTATCCTGGATTTCTGCGGCATGCTTTCCATAATACCGCCGGGCGGCCGCTTCCACCCCGAAGACGCCCTTGCCCAGTTCGGCGACATTGAGATAGACTTCCAGGATCTTTTCCTTGCCCCAGACCAGTTCGATGAAGAACGTCCACCAGGTTTCGGGCAGTTTCCGGATCCAGGTCCCCGTCCCGAAGGTGAAGACATTCTTGGCCGTCTGCTGGGAGACGGTGCTGCAGCCGCGGAACTCTCCGACGTTTCTCCTGTACTGGCGGTACATTTTGCGCAATTCCCTCCAGGCAAAACCGTGATGCTCGAAGAAATAGATGTCCTCTCCGGCCAGGACGGCCCGGATCATCTCGGGAGAAACCTGGTCGATCGGCACATAGTATTGCTCCGTGTGATAGGACTTTATCTCCTTGTTCTGCCTTTCCCGGAGGTACATGAGCGGCGTCCTCGTCACGGGCGTCCACTTGAGGACCGTCACGACGAGCAGGCTGAGGACCGCGGCCCAGAACGGGATCCGCAGGAAAAGCCAGTAGGGGATGCTTCGTTTCTTCCGTGCCATGGGAGGGAATGATTCCGGGGCAAAGATAGATAAAATCAGCCGATTATGACTATCTTTGCCGCATGAAAAAGATATGGATCCCCCTGCTCGCAGTCCTGGCCCTGCTCTTGGCCGGCGTTGCGGTCATGCTCCTCCGGGTGGTCAGCAATCCCTGGGAAGCACAGCGGCTCGGGGATATCCCCGCCCCGGCGGGATTCGAGCGCGTCGCCGCGGATTCCGCTTCCTATACGGCCTTCCTCCGGGACCTTCCCCTGAAGGAGAAAGGTTCCCGGGTCTGCCTGTACAATGGCAAGAAGGCCCGCATGCAGATGATCTCTTCCGCCGTCGTCGACTTGCCCCTGATCCATTTTTATGAGCAATGCGCGGACGTCACCATGCGGATCCGTGCGGAATACCTGTGGAGCAACGGGCGGTACGATGAGATCCGCTTCACGGACATGGACGGGAAGGAATATGCCTTCGGCGGGAAAGTGACCCGCAAGAAGTTCAAGGCCTTCATGGTCAAGGTGTTCACCCACTGCAATACGGCTTCCGTGTACGCGGAGACGACGCCGAGGGCGATCCGGGACGTCCAGCCGGGCGATATCCTGGTCTATGCATCCCGCAAGGACGGTTCGCTGGGCCATGCCGTCCTCGTGGCGGACGTCGCCCGCGACTCTTCCGGCAGGATCGCCATCCTCTGCGTGGAAGGAAACACGCCGGCCCGCAGCATCCACGTCGTCCGGAACCTCGATCCTTTCCGGAATCCCTGGTTCTTCCCGGATCCGGACGGAGAAGGCATCCGCCTGTCATTCAGTCATTTCAAAGCGGACGAATTGCGTCATTATTAAGCCGGAAGACCGGTCTGGCAGGCGCGCGCCCTCCCTTGCGGCGGCGCTCAGATCACCGCGCCCAGATCCCGGAGGATGGTCACCAGTTCCTCCGTGTCGATCTCCTGGACGGGCTTGCCGCTGCGGACGCTCAGCGCCGCGGCGATCCCTGCAGCCTGCCCGGTACCCATGCAACTGGCCTGGACGCGGAGGGAGGCGAGGGCGCGGCGGTCTGTGGAAATGCAGCGGCCGGCGACGAGGAGGTTGGGATAATCAGGGGCGATCAGGGCCCGGTAAGGGACATAGGCGGGCTGTTCGAGGGTGATGCGGACCTGGCTGGAGCCCTTGCTGGCGTGCATGTCGATCGGATGGGCGCCGCGGGAGATGCTGTCCGGATAACGGACGGCCGCCACGTATTCCTCGCCGGTGACCGTGTGGACGCCGAGGATGCGGCGGGATTCCCGGATGCCCGCCTGCGGGGCCGTGGAGGCGACATAGCAGTCGCGGAATTCCGGGAAGTTCTTCCGGAGGATGTCCACGAAGGTGAAGATGTCTTCCCGGAGCCGGCACTCGGCCGCCGTGAAATTGCGGTTGTCCGTCGAATCGGCGGCAGTCCGGGTGATGTTGACCGCGACGCTGCCCTTGTGGAGGACATGGTTGAACCAGGGACCTCCGAAATCGGGCAGATCGACGCCTTCCTCCTTCATTTTCAGGAGTTTCTCCCGAACGGGAAGGCATTGGCTGGGCCCGTTGACCCCGTTGTGGTACATGCAGTTGCGGAGCAGTTCGCTCTCGGTGTCGACGCCGGACAGGATGAAGCAGAAGGAGGAGGGCTGCCATTCGCCGTCCGGGTTGGGCTGCATCGGGACGCCGGCCATGTAGGCCAGGTCCGCGTCGCCGGTCGTGTCGATGAAAACCTTCGCGCCGAGGGACTCCAGTCCGTTCTTGTTTTCGATGACGACCCGTTCCAGCGTCTTGCCGGAAGCGATGCAGCCGATCAGTGACGAGTGCATGTACAGATCGACGCCCGCCTCCAGTACCATCCGCTGCATCAGCAGTTTATAGAGTTCGATGTCGAAGTCGACATTGGCCTTGGGCCATTCGATGAAGGCCCCGCCCATCTGCTCGAGCCGGGTGATGAACTCCCAGGGAATGCCGCCGATGACCAGTTCGCCCTTGAAGGCGAAAACGCTCAGCGGGGCGACGAAACCGGTCGTCGCCATCCCGCCGAGGAAGCCGTAGCGCTCGACCAGGGCGACTTTCGCCCCTTGGCGGGCGGCCGCGACCGCAGCGATGAAACCGGCCGGGCCGCCGCCGCAGACGACCACGTCATAGTCGCCGGCGGAGGTGAGGGTATACTGGAAACGTCCCGCTCCGGGGGAACAGGCGGTAAGGCTCCCGAGGGCCGTTTCGGAGCCGATGGCAAGGGCGAGGATGCCTGCCGTGCTGTCTTTCAGGAAAAGTCTTCTGTCCATCTCTGGCTGGGAATAACCGGGTTTTCTGCACAAAGATACGCCAAAATACTGAAATATGCTATCTTTGCAGCAGGCTCCGGGATGCCGGGGCCGGAACGTTAACGGAACTGTGCCATGTCCCTGACCCTGCTGCTTGCCGCCTTCCTTGCCGCGGCGCCCGCCGATACCCTGACCCTCGCCCTCTCCGGCGACATCATGATGGGAACGACCTATCCTTCCGTCCGCCTGCCCGAAAAGGACGGGGCGACGGTTTTCGAGGATCCGGCCCCGGTGCTCCGGGCCGCCACCCTCGCCGTCGGCAACCTGGAAGGAACCCTCTGTGACGGAGGGACTTCCACCAAGAAACCCGGCAAATACAACTACGCGTTCCGGACGCCGACATCCTATGCCGTCCGGCTTTCTGAGGCCGGATACGACTTCCTCAGCATGGCCAACAACCACTCCAACGATTTCGGGACTTTCGGCATGGCGTCCACGGAGACGGCCCTCGACGGACAGGAGATCGCCTGCGCCGGCGTCGCCGGCCGCCGCGAGTGGGCGGTCGTGGAGCGCAGCGGCGTCCGCTTCGGACTCTGCGCCTTCGGCCACAACTCCTATACGCTGAAACACAGCAATTTGGCAAAGGTGGAAGAGATTCTCGACACGCTCCGGAAATGCAGCGACATCATCGTCGTGTCCTTCCATGGCGGCGCCGAGGGCAGCGACAGGGGACATCTGCCCCGCGGGCCGGAGACCTATCTCGGCGAGAACCGGGGCGACCTGCGCAACTTTGCGCATTTCTGCATTGATCACGGCGCCTCCGTCGTCTATGGCCACGGGCCGCATGTGACGCGCTGCGTGGAGGTCTACAAGGGGCGTTTCATCGCCTACAGCCTGGGTAATTTCTGTACGCCGTACGGCATCAACGTGTCCGGCGTCTGCGGCTATGCGCCGGTCGTCACGGTCCGTGTCCTCCCGGACGGCCGTTTTGTGGACGGGCGCATCCATCCCTTCATCCAGCAATATGGAAAGGGACCCAAGAAAGATGAAAAGGGGATCGTCACCCGCCACATGAAGGCTTTGTCCGATGCGGATGTGCCTGAAAGCGAGGCGATTGTCCTTCCCGACGGGGCGATCCGGAAGAAATAGGGCCTAGGCCAGTTCGATGCCGGCCTTCCGGCACGCGGCGCGCATCTCCTCCGGCCAGATGCCAGCCTGGATCTCGCCGATGTGTGCTTTCCGGAGCAGGTACATGCAGAGGCGGGACTGGCCGATGCCGCCGCCGATGGTCTGCGGGAGTCCGCCCGCGAGCAGTTTCTTGTGGAAAAAGAGTTCCTTCTTCTCCTCCTGGCCCCGGATGGCCAGCTGGCGGAGCAGGGCTTCCCGGTCCACCCGGATGCCCATGCTGGAAACCTCGAAAGCGATGCCCAGCAGTTCGTTCCAGAGCAGCAGGTCGCCGTTGTAGCCTTCGAATCCCTCCTCGTTGGGGGTACTCCAGTCGTCGTAGTCCGCGGCGCGGCCGTCGTGCGCCGTTCCGTCGCCGAGTGCGCCGCCGATGCCGATGATGAAGACGGCGCCGTGTTTCCGGACAATCTCCGTTTCACGCTCCTTCGGGCTGAGACCGGGGTACAGCCTGCGCAGTTCCTCCGCGTGGATGAAGAAGATCTCGTCGGGGAGTTGCGGCACGATCTGCGGGAACTCGACATAGAGGCGGTTCTCCGTGACCTTGATGGCCTCGTAGATCTTCCGGACCGTCCGGCGCAGGTAGGCGAGGGTGCGGTCTTCCGGGCGGATGACCTTCTCCCAGTCCCACTGGTCGACATAGATGGAGTGGATGTTGTCCAGGTCCTCGTCCGGCCGGAGCGCGTTCATGTCGGTGTAGATGCCGCGGCCGGGGACCACGCCGAGTTCGCCGAGTTTCAGGCGTTTCCATTTCGCCAGCGAGTGGACGACCTCGGCCGGGGCGTCGTCGAGCGCCTTGACCGGGAAGCGGACCGGCCGCTCGACGCCGTTGAGGTCGTCGTTGAGGCCCATGCCGCCCGGAACGACCATGGGGGCCGTCACGCGGAGCAGGGCGAGCTGGGCGGACAGGTTGGTCTGGAACATGTCCTTGACGGCCTTGATGGCCTTCTCGGTCTGTTCCGTGCTGTCGAGGATGTTCCGGTAACCGGCGGGCAGGATAAGGGACATGGTGCTGATCTTTTTTGCAAAGTTAGGAGATTTCCGCTAATTTTGTGGAAATCCGTCCGGAAAGTATGCGTAAAACCCTTCTCCTCCTCCTGTTCCTTTCCCTGGCCCCGACCCTTTCGGCCCGGGGACGCGCCCCGCTTGTCGGCGTTTCCGCCGGGGCCTCCCGGAGCCGGTCCAGCAGCGCTCCCGCCGCCTATGTCGATGCCGTCCGCAAGGCCGGCGGCATCCCCGTCATCCTGCCCGTCCTGACGGACTCGGCGGCCGTTTCTGCCGTCGTCGCACGCGTGGACGGCATCCTGTTCATCGGCGGCGAGGATTTCGATCCGGCCCGTTATGGCGAGGCTGTCATCCCGGATGCCGGCGTGGACATCAACGCCGTCCGGGATACGAGCGACCTGCTGTATGCACGCGCCGGCCTGCGGACGGGGAGGATGCTGTTCGGCATCTGCCGCGGGGCGCAGCTCCTGAACGTGGCGGCGGGCGGCACCCTTTACCAGGACCTGCCCCTGCAGCGTCCCGGCCCGGTCGCCCATCGGCAGCAGGCGCCGGACGGGGAGCCGTCCCATCTGATTTCCTGCGACCGGGACGGGTTCCTTTACGCTATTTACCGCTTGGACACGCTGGCTGTCAATTCTTTCCATCACCAGGCCGTCAAGGACCTCGCCCCCCGTTTCCGCTGTGACGCCGTCGCGACGGACGGAGTCGTGGAGGCCTTCGGCAATGCCCGCGTGATGGCCGTCCAGTTCCATCCGGAAAAGATGCTCGCCGCCGGCGATGAGAACTGGGTGCCCCTTTTCCGCAGTTTCGTCGACCGCTGCCGGCGCCGCCGTTAGGATGATACGAGTCTGTTTTCAATCTGCATAATCCATGGCCATCCAGATCGATTTCAACAGCAAGCGGCCGATCTACCGGCAGTTGCTGGAAAAGGTGGAAACCGACATCCGGGAGGGACAGCTTCTCCCCGGTGCCCAGCTTCCGTCCATGAATGAGCTGGCCGACACCCTCGGCATTTCCCGGGAAACGGTCAAGAAAGCCTATGGCATCCTCCGGGACCGCGGTTTCGTCGTTCCCCAGCAGGGGAAGGGTTTTTACGTGGCCGACCGCGACGCCGGCGCCAAGCCCCGGATCCTCGTGCTTTTCGACAAGTTCAGCATCTACAAGCAGATCCTGTACAATTCCATCGCGGAGGAGTTCGGCCCCCGGGCGGAGCTGACGGTGCTGACGCACGACCAGAGCCTGGACCTGTTCGCCTATTATCTGGATACCTATCTGGGCGCCTTCGACTATTACATCGTGATACCCCATTTCCCGCTGGATGCGGATTCGCAGGCCCGTGTCGTGAAGCTCGTGGCCCGTATCCCGTATCCGAAACTGGTGCTCGTGGACCATGTCCCGGATCATCTTCCGGGCCATTATGGCGCTGTCTACCAGGATTTCAAGAACGATGTATGCGAGGGCCTCCGCCAGGGCCTGGACAAGTTGCGGCAGACGGCGGGACTGCACGTCATCACCCTGCCGACCAGTATGTACGGACCCGTGATGCGGGAGGGTATCACCCGTTTCTGTGAAGGCAACGGCATCCCGGTCTCCTTCTCCGCCGCCCCGCCCGAGCGGATCCGCAAAGGGGAGACCTTCCTCATCCTCAATTCCCAGCTGGACTGGGGACTGGCCGCGCTGGCCCGCCGGATCAAGGCGCAGGGCCTCGTCATCGGCAGGGACGTGTTCATCATCGCCTACAACGACGTCGATCTCAACGAAGTCGTCCTGGACGGCCTGACGACGGTATCGACGGATTTCCAGCTGATGGGAAAAACGGCGGCCCGCATGATCCTGGACCGCCATTTTGAGAAAATCCACTGCCCGTTCCGGATGAACCGGCGCTCGACCTTCTAGGCTGCGCCGTTCCGGCTTGGAACCTCGGCGCAGCGGCTTGTCATCGTTGGGTAAACAAAGCGTTCAGACCGGCGAACACAGCGCCCTCGGGCGCGTGTGCAATGGTGTGGAGCGTATCCAATCCTTCGAGGGCGGCGCGGAGGGGCCGTTCGAACAGGCTGAGTGATTTGGAGATCTGGCCGCCGAGGAGAAGGTGTTCCGTGCGAAATTCCTCCAGGACGGGAGCCAGCGCTTCGCCGAGGATGCTGCCGAATTCCGAAAAAACGCGGAGGGCGGCCTCTTCCCCGGCATAGGCGCGTTGGGCGATGGTCAGGACGGATACATCCCCGTCTCCGGTTTCACGCGCATAGGCGGAGCGGATGCCGCGCGAGGAGACGGCGTCTTCGAGAATGCCGTCTCCGTAGGGGCGGTTGTAGAGTGAATGGGCGGGGCTGCCGTTTTCATTGGTCTGGACGATGCCGTCGATGGCGCAGCCGAACCCCAGTCCCGTTCCGAGGGTGACGAGGACGGTGTTGCCGGGATAGCGGTCCAGGCTGCCGAGCAGGGGAGCGTTGACGTCGTGCAGGAAGCGGACGTCGACTTCCTCTGGCAGGCCGGCCAGTTCGCGGAAGGACGCGCCGAAGGCGGCGGCGAACTTGTGCCGCATCCGGAAGATGCCCTGCCGGTAGTCGAAGGGCCCCGGGATGGCGACGCCGAGTTCGCGGAGTCCCTCCTGCGGGCCGACGGCCTCCCGGAGCGCGGCGGCGATGGCCGCCCGGGTGCCGTCCGAAGGGATCGGCACCATGCGGCCGTCGTCGCATTTGACGAACGTGCCGCCGACGTCGAGGAGCCTACGCGGGGTCATGCTGGTAACCGTCTCTCAGGCAGGTCTTGTGGATGCGGATGGGCTCGGCACCGAGATTTTCGATGACGTATTTCCCCATGTCAGCCGGCACGCAGACCAGGTCCATGAAGTCCATATCGTAGTATCTTTCAGGATGTTCCACGCTGCGGACGCGCGCGTGTTCGCCGTCCACGAGGGCGAGGACGTGGAACTTCTCGCCCTTTGTGTCCTGCTCGCAGCGCCGCTCGAATTCGAGGCGCCGGAGCGAGATGTACATCTGGGGATTCTCCCCGAGGATGTACTCCTCCCAGCCGTCGCCGCGGGCGTCGAGCCGCGGTTCCTGGACGATGTACTCGGGGCTGTTCGGATCGTGGATGACGCTCTTCCGGCGGTCCTGGCGGACGTTCAGTTCGCCGAGGGCCGTATGGATCGGCCGCTGCTTGCCGTCGAAGTCGAGGCGGAGGTAGTCGTACATCTTGTAGGTGTACGAACCGATGGTCAGTGACCCGATTTCCAGGATGACCTGGTTGCGGCCGGAGGAGTGGATGGTCCCGGCCGGGAGCATGACCTGCAGGCCGGGCTTCGATTCCTCGTAGCTGACGTATTTCATGTAATCGACCGGCTTGTGCTCCGTGTCCGCCGCCTCGATGGCCCGGAAGAATTCCGGGATGTCGGCATCGTCGCGGAAACCGATGAATGTCTTGGCCTCGTGGCCCGTGATGACCACGTAATAGCTCTCGTCCTGGCGGCCGAACTCGTCGTAATGCTCGGTGTTGTAGGGGCCGCCGGAGTGGCACTGGATGGACATGTTGCCCGTCGAATGGTAGGAGTCGTCCCAGTTGAAGCGGATGGGGAAGTAGCCCTTGTACTTGCGGACGCAGTCTTCGCCCATCAGGCGGATGCCCTCCTTGTGGACGAAGGTGCAGTAATTGATATCCAGCAGGTTGGCGCCGGCTTCCACCAGCACGCTGACCTCCATCGGGATGAAATCGAAGACCCAGGCGGCATTGCGCATCTCTTTCGGGAGGTTGCGGAGTTTCTTCATGTAGGTGCCGCCCCAGACCCCCTCCAGATAACAGGGTTTGGCGCGGAACGGGTATTTCACCAGTTGCGCGCAGATGTCCGCAAAGGCACCGAATGGCATCATCTGGAGTTTCGCGCGGTCATTGTCGAGGAAGTACCAGTCGATGGCGCTTTCCAGCAGCAGTTCGCGCCGGAGGGTGACCGCATTCTCGAAATCGCAGTAATAGCAGCGGCGGATGGTGCGGTTGATGATGCCCGTGCGCTCCTTGCCGAGGTTGGCGTATTCGCCGGCACGGATGCGCAGCATCGCGTTCTTCGGGGTGATGTCGAAGAAGCACTTGATATCATAGAGGTCTCGGAGGGGACGGACGAGGCAGCCGTAGCCATAGACGGCGACGACCTTGCCTTTCTGCCGCCGGGTCGCGATGTCCTTCCGGAAGGCGGCCATCCTGTCCGGATCCATAAGTCCCTCGTAGCCACCATGATAGATCTTTCCGTAGAGCAGCGTGGGGTCGATTTTTGTGTCCCAGATCAGTAACGGGTCTATCATCGCGTCTATGTCTTTGCCGTCCTTGAAGACGGCCGCGGCGGCATCCACCGTCTCGAACGGGATGCCCAGGAGGAGGAACTCCCGGTTGAGCAGGTTGAGGAAAAGGTCCCACTGGGCGGTCGTGTAGCCGTCGAAGGCAATGACGACGCCCTCCGCCGCGCGGGCGGCGGCCATGGCGGCGAATTTCTTCGCCACGGCCGGCGTCCCGCCGCCGGCAATGGCGGCGATGGTTTCCGGGCTCAGCGCCGGGCGGTTGACCGGTTTCGGGTCATCGTAGGGGAAAGGATTGTACATGAAGCTCATAGCGCAATTCTTTTTATTTAATCATTTGATCATCCAAGTTCATTTCTCCAGCGGAATCAGCGGCTTCTTCCGGCCCGTCGATCCCACTGTTTCCGTGCTGTGTTGCACACTGGGCGCCAACTGTGGTGCACTGTGGTACAAATGTAGACATAATAAATGACATTCGCAAGACTTTCCCGCCCAATTTCCTTTCTGTCCCGCAATTTCTCTCAGTCTTTGCTTTTCCCTTCCGTCCCGCAATTCTTTCATTCCCTGCTTTTCCTTTTAGCCCTGCAATTCTTTCAGTCCCCGCATTTCCCCTTAGCCCCGCAATTTCCCTTTGTCCTCTAAATCCCCTTCATCTCTGCATAAACCCCTCCGCCCCGCATTTTTCAGCCCTCGAGTTACCCCTCCGTCCCGCAAATTCTTTCGGACTTCGAATTACCCCTCCGTCCCGCAAATCCCCCTCGTTACAGTTGTCTTTCACCAGTTCCTACCATTCGTCCCGCATTGTGCTATGCCGCCTCGTGGGCCGTCCCTCGGCGCAGGGACAGGGTTCCGGACAAGTTTTTCCGAAGACCGGAGCCCTGTCCCGGAGCATGGGAAAGGACGGTCTGCCTTTTTTGCCCGGAGCAAAAAGGAAGGGCGGCCCTCTGTCCCAAAGCAAAAGGAAAGACGGCCTACCGTTTTTTGCCCGGAGGAAAGGACGGCCCTTTCTAAAAAACGGAGCAACTGATTACGGAAAGACGTGGCGGCTAACTGTTTGACAGTGAGCGAGATCCTGGTATTTTCGGACGCTAAAGCGTGCCGAAAGAATACATAAAACGCTGATGAGCAATACTTTAGCCGCCACATCCTTCCCGAAGAGATCGCACAAGGAAGTGCGTCTCGGTGGGGCTTGACACATAGGACAAACCGGAAATGACACCTGGGGGAAGGACGGCCCCGTTGAAAAAAGTGCTGCACGCTTATGGCCATCAGAGCCCGATTTCGTGCTTGACCTGGCGTTCCATGATGAAGGTGCGGCACGCAAATAGCGTTCTATGGCTGATTCTGTGCAGGACTATCGACGGTCCTTTCGCTACCTGCTTCGAATACTGAGTCTTCCCTCTGTCCCTGGCTCTTTGTGGGCCGTCCGTCGGCGCAGGGGCAGGGCTCCGGACAAGTTTTTTCGAAGGCCGGAGCCCTGTCCCGGAGCATGGGAAACGACGGCCTACCTTTTTTTGCCCGGAGCATGGGAAAGGACGGCCTACCTTTTTTTGCCCGAAGCATGGGAAAGGACGGCCGTTTCAAAAAACGGAGCAACTGATTACGGAAAGGCGTGGCGGCTAACTATTTGATAGTGAGCAAGATCCTGATATTTTCGGACGCGAAAACGTGCCGAAAGATTTCATAAAACGCTCATGTTCAGCACTTTATCCGCCACGTTTTGGTAGCGGCGGACCGATCCGCGTCCTAAAGCAACGGAAGTCGTACATACTGAAAAAAGTGCTGCACGCTAATGCCCTTCAGAGCTCGATTCCGTGCAGGACTAGGGGTTCCCAGATGCGAGTGCTGCACGGTTATTGCGTTCTGTGGCCGTTTTTGTGCACAACTTTTTTCAATGCCCGTGCTGACGAAACTCCCCTCCGTCCCTGTCTTATGTGGGCCGTCCGTCGGCGCAGGGGCAGGGCTCCGGGCGAGTTTTTCCGAAGGCCGGAGCCCTGTCCCGGAGCATGGGAAAGGACGGCCCACCGTTTTTTGCCCGGAGCATAAAGGAAGGGCGGCCTTCTGTCCCAAAGCAAAAGGAAGGGCGGCCCTGGTGAAAATGACTGGAGCGATTGGCCGCGGAAGGACGTGGCGGCTAAGTGCTTGACGGTGAGCATTTTCCTGATTTTTTCGGACGCAAAAGCGTGCCGAAAGATTTCATAAAGCGCTAATATTCAGCACTTTATCCGCCACGTCTTGCTCGAAGAATCAGTGAAAAGACGGCCCGAAAAACGTATGTGATCGGCCATGGCGGCGAGGAGGCGGGAGAACCCTCTTTCTTTGACGGCGGATCGGCCGGAGAACCCTCTTTCTTTGACGGCGGGTGGGCCGGATATTCCTCTTTCAATGTCGCGGATAATTGCTAATTTTGCAGGGACCAATTGCCACTATTATGATGTCCATCTTTTCCCATTTCGTCCGGAGGGCGGTGTGTGC
>JAEEGL016706230.1_pt1 | contig 12407 bp, 13 predicted proteins | sample 9134231 | NCBI WGS metagenome assembly JAEEGL01 (sample SAMN16246548, study PRJNA631951) | gut metagenome | biome: gut microbiome; feature: rumen; material: fiber-attached | host: Bos | place: Iran: Karaj | collected 2018-10 | reverse complement strand
GTTCTTACTATTGTATTTAATTCATTATTAAATGAATCTACTCTTGCTTGCTCAAACATTCTTAGTACTCCTGGTAATGCCATTATTACTAAAATTGCTAATATTGCTATTACAGCAAGCAATTCTACTAATGTGAATCCTTTTTTCTTCATCTATTATCACCTACTATAATTAGTATAGCACAAAAAAATAAAAACCAATATGGTTTTTATTTAAATTCTAAATATCCTCCAGTTACCTCTTCTGTTCCATCTTCAAACTTAATTATAATATCTGCATCATCCTCAACAATACTAGTGACTTTTGAATTTTTATATAATTTTCCTTTAGTATTATTAATGTATGATTCAAAATAATATAAATAATCATCTTTTGTTAATACGTATAATTTAACAACTAAGTCATCTACATCAGATTCGTTTGAGTTATATGCAGTATATAACTCTTTTACTATCAAATTGTTACCATTTTCATCTTGTAAATAATTTTTAACTGATACGTTAGATGAAACTATATATAATGCATTATCATCATCATATCCAGTGCCTTTTACCCAAAGTCTTTCAAATTTAGATATTTCATGTGATTTAGATGATTCATCATATTTTATATGAATGTTATCTTCAGTATCTTTATAAACAATTGTATAACTACCACATGTTTCTGGAATTATAATACCGCTTTCTAATAAATCAAAATATTGAACATTCTTTTCTAATAATATTGCATTAGAATAAAATGTATCTTTATCTTCTTCAGATAAGTAACCATGATCTAAAGTTATTTTATATAATTCTCCATCATAATCCAAATAATATATTGCATAACAATAACCACAATGGCAAGCTAGAGCTACTTGTTTTATATTAGCAATTTGTAATGTATCTGTTACTTCACCTACTACCTCATATGTAATAGAATCTTTGTCAAAATTGATATTATTTGTTGTAATAGAACTATCTTTTATAACTCTTTTATTAAAATTAATATATTCTGATAAATCAATATTTTTATATGTTAATAAACCATACTTAACTATAGCTAAAGAGTCATTATCTTTAACCTCTTCTTTTTCTTCATCAACAAACATTTTATCAATATCACCATATCTAACACCTAGTATAATTCCTAATGAAATTAAAATAACAAATAAAATAATTAAACGAACATTTTTACCCATATTATCACCTCTTTAATTATACCATATAATTATCTATTTCATCCAATACTCTAGTAATTATGCTATTAGTTTTTATATCAATACTTTTTTCGTTATTTCTTAATTTCAATTCAACAAAACCGCTTTCTAATTTACTACCTATTGTTATTCTAATAGGAACACCTATTAAATCTATATCATTAAATTTAACACCAACACTATCTCTTCTGTCATCTAATAGAGTATCTATTTTTAAATCTTGTAGTTTTTCATATAATTTTTTGGCATATTTAAATGATTCACTATCATCAATATTTAATACTACTATAGCAACTTTATAAGGAGCAACATCTATGGGCCATAATATTCCTTTATCATCATGGTGTTTCTCTACTATAGCATCAACGCATCTATCAAGTCCTATACCATAAGACCCCATGTATACATACTGAAGAGTATTTGTTTCATCAGCATATTTTAAATCATATGTTTTACTATAGTTAGTATCTAATTTATATATTTGCCCTACTTCAACACAATTAAGTATCTCTGCTTTAGATTTACATCTAGGACATAATGAGTTTTTATCAAATAATTTTATATCAACATATCTACTAACTTTAAAATCTACTCCTGGATTTACATTAACATAATAATAGCCTTTTTTATTACTTCCACATACTGCATTAAACATACTTTTTACTTCATTATCAGCTATTATTTCCATAGTTGCTGATATTGGACCCACATAATTAATATTAGTACCTATCTTATCTAATTCATATTCATTTGGAAATTCTATCTTATCTGTTTTTAAAACTTTATAAAGCTTATATAAATTTATTTCAGCATTTCCTTTTAATAAAAGCATTTTATAACTGTCATCTATTCTAACTACAATTGATTTAATAAAGTTAGATTTATCTTTTAAATTAATTTCTTCTTCTTTTACTAGTTTTTTAGGCTTTATATCTACATCTTCCCTTTTATATTTATCATAAGAATAAGCATACTCAATATTAGTACAATAACTACAATTAGTACATTTAACTATCTCGTTATCTCCATAATCACAAACCACTTGAAATTCTTCACTTTCAGTTCCATTCATTAAAGATGGATCTGATCTTGCTACTAAAGTATCAATATTTAATCTTTTAAAAATATTATTAAATGTTTGAAACATCTTGTCATAGCTAATGTCAAGACCACTCTCATCTGTATCATAACTATATGCATCTGCCATATAGAATTCTTTTTTTCTAACAAGCCCATATTTTGTATTTATTTCATCTCTAAATTTACTACTTATTTGAAATAAAGTGAAATGTAAATCTCTATAACTATTTATTCTATTTCTTACAACCATAGCAAACAATTCTTCATGTGTTGGACATAAAGAATATTCTTTATTATTTCTTCCTTTAAAATTAAATAGTTCTTTATCAAACATATTATTTCTATTATCAGTTTTAAATACTTCGCTAGGTACTAAAGAAGGCATTAACAATTCTTGTGCTTTATTTTTATTAAATTCTTCTCTGATAATAGATTCAATATTTTTAAGTGCTTTTAATCCCATTGGAAGATATGAAAAAATTCCATTATCATTCTTATAAATCATTCCACTTTTAATAAGTAGTTTTGTTGATAATGAACTATCTTCATTTGGTAATTCTTTTCTAGTTATAAAAAATGCATCAGACATTCTCATAGTATTACTCCGTTAAATATGCCACTAGTTTTCTTTCTTGTTCAGAGGCATTTCTAGGTAATACGATATTAGTATCATATCTTACACATACTAATCTATCATTTAATTCTTCATCTGTAATTGGATCTGTCATTACATCACCACCATTACTGCTTCCAGATAAATATCCTCTATTAATTAATTCCCCAACTAAAATACAAGCACAATCACTATCACAAGTTGGATGAGGGTCATTAGGATCATAAGTATGACTTACATTAGATGGAACTTGGTTTAAATTATCAGAAGCCCAATCTAAAGCAGCAGTTTTAATTAAATTCATTCTAGATGCTTTTGTTCTATTTAAAACATCTTGCCTAATATCCATAACAGCGGGAGTAACCATTAGCGTTAGAATAGCTAATATAGTAATAGCCGCTAAAAGCTCAATTAAAGAAAAACCCTGTTTATTCATATTATCACCTATTTTCACTATTAAAAGTATACCAAAAACAGAAAATAATAACAATATATTCTTGAAATAGTTGTCATATTAATATATAATAATACTTAGAATAGAAAGGGAAGCATAATGAAGCAATTTGACTTTGAGAAAATGCCTATTGTTGAAATAGCCAATGAGATAATCATGGATGCTGTTCGAAAAAATGCGAGTGATATTCACCTAGATCCCACTAAAGATGGGGTTCGTATTAGAATTCGTATCGATGGTATTCTTTCAGATTATTCTTTTGTTGATGCTAAATATAGAAGAAACTTAGTTTCTCGTATTAAAATGATTGCAGGCATGAATATAATGGAAACAAGGCTTCCCCAAGATGGTGCTATTAAAAGTAGACTCGGTAAAAAAATCCTAGATCTTCGTGTTTCTTCGCTTCCCACAAACACAGGAGAAAAAGTCGTTATTCGTATCTTGGATTATTCAAAGAGTTTACAAGGATTAGATAGTTTAGGGCTTTCCCCAGAATGTATCAAAAAAATAGATAAAATGATACAAGTACCAAATGGTATTATTCTTGTTACCGGTGCTACTGGTGCTGGTAAATCTACTACAGTTTATTCTATTCTTCAAAAGATGAACACTGATGATGTTAATATTATCACTGTTGAAGATCCCGTCGAAATGGATATTGCTGGTGTTAACCAAGTACAAGCGCAATCTGAGATTGGGCTTACTTTTGCTAATGCACTAAGAAGTATTCTTCGTCAAGACCCTGACATCATAATGATTGGAGAAATTCGTGACGATGAAACTGCCAGAATAGCTGTACGTGCATCTATCACAGGACATAAAGTATTATCTACAATCCACACTAATAACTCATTAAACACTATTGAAAGACTTACCGATATGGAAGTAGAAAGATACTTATTAGGTACTGCCTTAGAAGGTATTATTTCTCAAAAACTAGCAAGACGTTTATGCCCTGAATGCAAAGTTAAAAGAGAAACAAATGATTATGAAAAAGATGTATTTAGGAAAGTATATAATAAAGAAGTTAATGAAATATACGAAGCCAATCCAAAAGGATGCGAACATTGCTTTAGAGGTTATGCAGGTAGAATCGGTCTTTATGAAGTTTTAAATATTAATGATGATATTAGAGATGCTATTACAAATGGTCTTCCAAAATCAGAATTAAGAAAACTAGTTTATAACAGTGATGTTGTTACCCTACTTCAAGATGGCCTTGATAAAGTATTACAAGGTTTAACATCATTTTCTGAAATATTAAAAGCCGTAGATCTTGAAAATGATTTAGAAAGATATGAAGAAGATAACCTTCAAAGTAGTATTAATGACGTTCAAGGTATGAAAAAGCAAGAAGAGAAAAAGGCTGATAAGGCGGAAATTCAGCAAATTGAAGCACCTCCTGCCAAAAAAACCGAAATTGAATATTTTAATTTTTAGAAACTATTATAGTTTCTTTTTTTTTGAATATATTTTATTGGTGATAATTATGTTTCAAAGTATTCAAAATAACAGAATTAAATATATCTTTTATATTTCTTTGTTAATATTTGCATTAATAATAATAAAAATATTTTATATACAAGTAATAGAATATAATAAACTTGATAAATTAGCTAATGAACTATGGAGTAGAAATTTAACAGTACAAGCTGATAGAGGAAAAATATTAGATAGAAATGGTAAGATAATAGTAGATAATATTACAACTGTTGGGTTATATCTAATACCAAGCCAAATAATAGATAAAGAATATACATCTAAAAAATTATCCGAAATATTAAATATTTCATATGAAGAAATGTATAAACATGTTAATAAAAAAACATCCATAGAAAGAGTTCATCCAGAAGGTAGAAATTTATCTTTTGAAATTGCTAGTCAAATAGATAATTTAAATATGGATGGAGTTTATTTATTAAAAGAAAGTAAAAGAAATTATATATATAAGAATGTATTATCTCATGTTATTGGATATACTGGTATAGATAATCAAGGTTTAAGTGGACTAGAACTTAAATATGATAAAGAATTAACTGGTATAAATGGAAACATTAAATATTATAGTGATGGTAAAGGGAAAAGACTTAATATACCGGAAATATATGAAAAACCTATTAATGGTCAAGATATTACTTTAACTATTGATTTAGATGTGCAATTATCATTAGAAAATGAATTAATGCAAGCATACAACAAGTATAATGCGAAACAAGCTATAGGTATAATAATGAAAGCTAAAACAGGAGAGATTTTAGCAATGAGTAGTATCCCCTCTTTTGATCCTTCTAATTATAAAGAATATGATAATGAAACTATTAATAGAAATTTAGCTATATGGTCTAATTTTGAACCAGGAAGTACATTTAAAATAGTTACTCTTGCTGCTGCTATAAACGAAAATAAAGTTAACATATTTGAAGATCATTACTATGATACAGGTTCTATTAAAGTGGCTAACTCTACTCTACATTGTTGGAAAAGAAAAGGTCATCAAGATCAAACTTATGTACAAGTAGTTGAAAATTCATGTAACCCAGGATTTGTTTCTTTGGGTCTTAAACTTGGCACTAATACTTTGTTTGATTATATTGAAAAATTTGGATTTGGTAAAAAAACAGGAATAGATTTAAATGGTGAAGCAAGTGGAATACTATTTAAAAGAAATAATATCGGACCAGTTGAACTTGCTACAACTTCTTTTGGACAAGGCATAAGTGTTACTGCTATACAACAAGTAACTGCAGTATCTTCAATCGTTAATGGAGGAAACTTATATAAACCTTATATTGTTTCAAGTGTTGGAAATAATATAGCAAAACCTATTCTTAAAGATTCAAATCTAATAACTAAGGAAACTAGTGATTTAGTAAAATATGCATTAGAAAGCGTTGTTGCAAATGGAAGTGGACGTAATGCATATATAGAAAATTATAGAATCGGTGGAAAAACTGGAACAGCACAAAAAGTTGGATCTGATGGAAGATATATGCAAGGTAACTATGTTTTATCATTTATCGGTTTTATGAGTGCAGATGATCCAGAATATGTAATATATATAGCTATTGATAATCCTAAAGGAGTAACTCAATATGGAGGAGTTGTATCTGCACCTATAGCAAGAAATGTTTTTAAAGATATAATCTCTATTTATAATATTAAAGAAGATACATCAGGACTTCCAAAATCATATAGATGGGATGATATAAAATATATAATGATTCCAAATGTTCTTGGTATGAATAAAAAAAATGCCAAAAAAGAATTAAAAGATTTTAATATAGAGTTTGTTGGAGATGGCAATATAGTTAAAGATATAACTCCATCTATTAATACAAGAGTTAAAGAAGGATCAACTATTAAAGTATTATTAAATTAATAATAATATGGACAAACAAACATTTGTGTGGTATTATTTAATTAAGGAAGTGATTAAATGGAAAAGTTAACTGATAAGCAAACTAAAGTATTAAATTGTATTAAAAAATTTATTGCCGATAAAGGATATGCACCAACTATTCGTGAATTATGTAAATTATGTAATTTAAGTAGTACTGCTACCATGTTTGTACATCTAAAAAACTTAACTACGAAAGGTTATATAAATCAAACTGAAAGCAAATTTAGAACAATTGAATTAAATGTTCCAAATGAATTTGATAAAAACCAAGATAATATAGTTTCTATTCCACTTCTAGGTAAAGTTGCTGCAGGAAATCCAATTGAAGCAATTGAAAATCCTGATGAGTACTTTTCATTACCAAAAGAGTTAGTACCACAAAACCATGAAGTGTTTGCCTTAAAGGTAAATGGTGAATCCATGATAAATGCTGGTATATTTGATGGTGATATAGTTATAGTTGAAAGAAATCAAAGTGCTAACAACGGTGAAATAATTGTTGCTATGACAGATGAAAATGAAGTTACTTTAAAAAGATTTTATAAAGAAAATAATTATATAAGATTACAACCTGAAAATGATACTATGGATCCTATTATTTTAAATAATGTTTCAATATTAGGAAAAGCAATTGGACTTTATAGATCAATTTAAAAGATGTTAATAATTAACATCTTTTTTATTTCTTTAATACTAAATATATAATTGAGATAACTAGTAATATAAGAATAACTATACCATTTATCCTATCCTGATTTCTTCCCCTATCTCCTATTCCTAGTCCCATAGAAACAAGTAATCCTCCAACTAAACCTCCAATATGAGCAGATACATCAATACCAGGTAACATAAATCCTATTAATAAGTTAGCTGCAATAGTTGGAATAATTTGACTCTTTAATAATCCTTGTAATGTTGCTCTATAATAATAAGTAAAATATGCTATACTTCCAAGTAATCCAAATATTGCTCCAGAAGCACCTAAACTATATGTAAGTTCACTTGCAAATAAGCAAGAAAATAAATTACCTAATATTCCACTTACAAAATAAATAAGTAAGAATTTAGATTTACCATAATATCTTTCAACTACTGGTCCTAATATATATAATGCATACATATTAAATCCAAGATGAATTATACTTCCATGTAAGAACATACTTGTTATTAATCTATAATACTCATTATTTGTAAATACTCTTACATAGTTATTAGCACATCCAGAAGTAAAGTCCCCATATACCATTGATGCTAAGAATACCATGATATTAATAACTAATAATAAATATGTCATAACTGGTTTTTTAGGACTAAATATCTTTTCTAATTTCTTTTCATTCTTAATAGTTTTTTGATTCATATCTTCAGTTAATTTAAAGAATTCTATAGCATCAGATTTTTCTGTTAATACAGCATCTTTAACTTTAGGAAAGAATTCATTAACCACTTTATTCTTTTTAAAATCATTTATTTTTGATACTTTTATTGTTTCTATATTTCTAGTATCCATTACTTTAACTGCATCTCCAGTATCAAGCAATAGATTTAACATAGTCATTTTAAATGAAAATGTATTTCTTTTAATACTTTTCATAATACTTTGAGCTTTATAAATATCATTTTTAAATTGTTCTTCATTATGTATATAATTAGTATTTATTCTTATTAATTTTAAATCACTTTGCATATTTTCTAACCATATTTCATTTTCTAAACCATTTATTATGATAGGTTTATAATCTTCTTCAGTTATAAAATAATGCAAAATCTTTAATATTACATCATCTTTATCATTTATTTTAATATTCATAATAACTCCTTTTCATTAATATTATTTTACTATTATTCATATTATTAGTAAAGAGGTGAAAAAAATCAAAAAATATGTTAAAAGTGCTTTATTATTTATTATAATTCTATTTTTATGGTTATTAAGTGGACTAATATTTAAATACAATTCTGAGTTTTATAATATGCTTAAATTACCTAGGTTTGCTATTAACGGTAAAGTAATAAGTATTATATGGTTTATAATATATATATTAAATACTATTAGTATAATATTAGTATACAAGAAAACTAATATATTTAAGAACTATGATTACTTATATATATTAATAACTAACTATTTTTCAAATCAATTATTTATGTATTTTTTCTTTTATTTAATGAGTCCATTCTTAGGGTTTGCTATTACAGCAATAACATTTTTATCAAGTATCTTTTTATTTATAGAAACTAAAAAGATAGATAAAAAAGCATCTTATTTTTTAATACCATATATGTTGTATGGATTATATGCTTTTATACTGATGACAACTGTATATCTTATGAATTTTTAAACATTTCTAAAATATCATAAAATTCTTTTTCAGGTTTAACTTCAAATTCCATAAATTTATGAGTTGTTGGATGATTAAAGCCCAAATATTCAGCATGTAACATTTGACCATAATCATTTATAACTTTTTTATAACCATATACTGGATCATTAACAACTGGATGTTTTATATATTCCATATGTACTCTTATTTGATGTGTTCTTCCAGTTTCTAATATCAATTCTAATAATGTGGCTTTATTATATCTTTCTAAAACAGTAAAGTTTGTGACAGCAGCTTTGCTGTTTTCATCTGTGACGCACATCTTTTTTCTATCAGCCTTACTTCTACCTATCGGAGCATTTATTTTACCTTTATTAGTGTTAATCACACCGTGTACTAAAGCTACATATTTTCTTTTAATTCTTTTGTTTTTAAAATCATCTGAAAGAATCTTATGTGCTTTATTTGTTTTAGCTATTAATAATATTCCAGATGTATCTTTATCTATTCTATGAACAATACCTACTCTTTCACTACCACCTTCGTCAGATAAATCATCTGTATAACCAATTAAAGCATTTACAAGTGTATGTTCATAATTGCCATTGCCAGGATGAACTACCATACCGCTTTTTTTATTAACAACCATTATATCATCATCTTCATATAATATATCAAGTGGTATATTTTCACCTTTTACAGTAGTATCAACTCTAAGTACTCCAATTGAAACTTTATCACCTGTCTTAAGAGAATAGCCTCCCTTAACAATATTACCATTTACTAAAATATTACCATTTTTAATTGATTTTAATATTAAGTTTCTACTTTCTTTTAAATGTTCAACTAAAAATATATCTAATCTTTTACAACCATCTTTTTCTTCAATTATTAATTCTTCCATTGTAAAACTCCTTTATCATAAAAAATATAAGTAAAAAAGCACCTATAGTGATATATGAATCTGCTACATTAAATACAGCCATTTCCTTTTTAAAAAAAGTAAAAGAAATAAAATCTATAACATAACCTCTAAATATTCTATCTATTAAATTGCCTAATGCCCCACTTAATATAAGTGAATATGTATATATAATACTATTATTTTTATTACTCTTAATTTCTTTAATAATATAGTATATTAAAAATATTGATATTACTATTAAAAATAATAAATTACCTTTTAATATACCAAAAGCTGCTCCTTCATTCTCAATATATGAAAACTTTAAAAGATTTTTTATTATTATTAAATCATTATTCATCAATAATGAAGATACAATATATTTAGTAATTTGATCAAATAATATTAATATAAATACAATAATTAATAATTTTATAGTTCCCTTTTTCATAAGAATATTTTAACATATTTTTTAATTTATATCTATTAAGATAACATCTTCTCCCATTTTTTTAATTTGAGTAAATCTAATACTTATTTCATCAGTTGTAGAAAATAAATTTCTTACAAAATGAGCTTTTTCAATAATAAATTTAATCATATAACCATTTTCCGGATCAAATTCTACATCTACTATTTTACCTATTTTTTTACCATCTTTTATACTAACAATATCTTTTCTTTGTAATTCAGATAATTTCATATTAAATTATATTATAGTATTAATTTTTTTATACTATTTAAGGCACTACTTTCTATTCTGGATACTTGTGCTTGACTTATATTTAATTCTTTTGCTATTTCTACTTGAGATAAACCTTTTAAATATCTTTCTGTTATTATTTTCCTTTCTCTATCATTTATTTTAGATAAGGCATCTCTTAATAATAATAGCTCATCTAAATTACTTTTATTCTTATCCTCCAATTGATCTAATAATAATATTGTATCATTGCCATCATTATATATTGGATCAAATATACTAAGTGGTTCAGCTAAAGAAGATAATGCTATATTTAAATCATAAGGCTCTATATTAAATTTATTGCATATCACATCATTAGAGGGGTATTTTAAGTGCTTTTTAAGATATTCTTCTCTATAGTTGATTATTTTATAAGATAATTCTTTTATTGTCCTAGAAACCCTTATTTGATTGTTATCTCTAATATATCTTTTAATTTCCCCCTCTATCATAAAAACAGCATATGTACTAAATTTAACACCAAAAGATAAATCAAAGTTATCTATTGCTTTTATAAGACCCACTGTACCTATTTGAAATAAATCATCTAAATTATCACATCTATTCTGATATTTCTGAAGTAATCTTAAAACCAATTTTAAATTTCCCCTAACCAACTTTTCTTTAGCAGACTTTTCTCCATTTTTATAACTAATAAATAAATTAGTCATTTCATTAGTAGTTAAAGCTTTTAATGTGCTTGTATTAACACCTGTTATTTCTACTTTGTTTTTTGCCATAATAAAATCCTTTCAATTTAATATTGAAAGGATTATTATTTTTTTATTCAACTTTTAGTCTAATTTAATATTTTTAGCTAAAAGGGCTAATACATCAGGATCAGTAACTTCCTTTATTAAAAACTTACCATCCTTTTCTATTCTTTCAAAGAAAGTAAATGCATTTGTAAAATCATTTCCATCAGGTGTAACTTCAGCACAGAAATAATATGTAGTACCTTTATAAGCAGCTTGTCTTAATACAAAATGTTTTTTACCACTCTTTAATTCTAAAACTTGATTTGTTAAATTCTCCATTCTTTTTTCCTCCCTTTTAACTATTTACCTTTACCCAACAACAATTTAGCCCAATCTTGTGACGCCAATTCTTCACTTGTTTCTTGTTGGCGTTGAGCATAATATTCAGCAGTTCCAGGTTCTGGTACCACTAAATCCTCAGCTGGAACACCATGTATAGCAGCTAAAGCATTTTCCATTTCAGCATCACTCATATTTGGAGCAGCCTCTTCAAATGATTGCTCTTGGCCTGTTCTTTGAGGTTCAGCAGGTGCATTAAAATCATTTTCTCCGACTTCACTATAAGTTGTTCCATTTATATCAACTTGATTTAAATCATGTTGACCTTCATAAGTATATGAACCATCTTGTTCATGTGTATATACTTCACCATCATGATTTATTTCAGTTTTAGTTCCATCAGGGTTCTTTTGCACAGCTAGTTCATCTTTATCTAAATAAATAGGTAAACCATTTTCTTCTTCATATTCTGATGAAGGCTCTTTTTCTGGATTTTCAGGCTCTTTTTCTGGATTTTCAGGCTCTTTTTCCGGAGTGGAAGGCTCTACCTCCCCATCACTGGGTATTTGACTTTGGTCATCCACCACATCGCTTTCCTCTTGATTATTTTCATCTGTTTGCTGATTAGCAAATTTATTTAATAACTCATCTG
>JAEEGL014686805.1_pt1 | contig 12407 bp, 10 predicted proteins | sample 9134231 | NCBI WGS metagenome assembly JAEEGL01 (sample SAMN16246548, study PRJNA631951) | gut metagenome | biome: gut microbiome; feature: rumen; material: fiber-attached | host: Bos | place: Iran: Karaj | collected 2018-10 | reverse complement strand
ACATCATCAGAATTCATTTCATCTAGCTTCATATTAAAACCATTTATATTAATAATTCCTATTTGTGTTTTAACTCTGATATAAAAATCCTGATAGTCTAAAATTGCACTGTAATTTTGTATTAATAGTTTTTTAAAACCTATAACTGTAATTTTTGTTTCTTTACTAGCAATCTCTTCCGGAATGTCCAATACCTTGTTAAACAATTGAAGTTTATTCTTTCTATTTTTTTTATTCATCATTTTCTTTATATCTTACCTTTCTAAAACATCCAATGTTTTAAACTGAAATCCTTTATTTAGAATTTCTTTTATAACCTCGTCAAGTATATTGCTATTATCTTTTGACGTACCATGTAATAGCATTACCTCACCATTGTGCAAATTATCTAATATCTTTTTCTTTCCATATTCTTCTCTCCCTTGCTTACTTTCTTCCCAATCATCATATGCAAATGACCACATTACAGTTGTATAATTAAGCGAATTTGTATATGCCAATGTTCTTTCACTATATTCACCTTTCGGCGGCCTAATATATTTCATTTCATATCCAAATTTTTTGTAAATGGCTGTATGTAAATCCATTACTTCTGCTTTAATTGTTTCTAAACTACAATCTGGCATACTTTTATGGTTTACAGTATGATTACCAACAATATGTCCTTCATCAATCATTCTTTTAACTAAATCTGGTTGTGTATTAAGATAGTGTGCAGTAATAAAAAATGCGGCTTTAACATCATTTTGTTTTAAGACCTCTAATATTTTTTCTGTATATCCAGCCTCATAACCCAAGTCAAATGTTAAATAAATATATGGATCATTACTGTTACCAATACAAATCCCATTATATTTATCTATAAGTTCTTTATTATTTTTTCCTAAATCTGGCTGTTCATGTTTATCATTTCTTTTTATTCCCCAACCGATTTTTTTGTTACTAAGTTCAGCTATGCTTTGTAAAGAAGCATTTGTAGACAATATGTCCTTCTTCTCTTTTCCTAAGTCTTCTAAATCTATTGTTTTTGTTATACAAACTCCAATCATAAAAATAGCAATACTGTAAAGTATAATTCTTTTTATATATTTAAGATTTATTACCTTCATTTATCTAAAGTCCCCCCAACATTTTTATTAAATTTAAAATTCTATTAGATTAAAAATTCTATTAGATTTAACATTATTTAATTCTATGAGAAATCCAGAAAAAAATAACTAAATCTTTATTATTGGATAATGTATTTTTATCTATTGACAAGTTTTTATTTTTGGAATATAGTATAACGTGACTGGAAAAAACTGGTAATTTGTTAAGCCGGTTTTTTCGCTGTTTTACAGGCATTTTGTCTTTTTTATATTCAATTGTATTTTAAAATAGAAAACTTTATGGAGGATTAAAATCAATATGGAAATACTACCTACAAACAAAAAACAGATAAGAACTATCTTAATAAGTATTTTTTTCGCTCTTACTGTTATTTTTGTTCAAATGTATCTTATTGGTTACTGTAATCATAAACTTCCTCCTCATATTGTTTTTATTAATATTCTGGTTCTTATTTTCTATATTTTTCTTAGTATATATAGCTTAATTAAGTCTATGAAATTAGAAAAAACAAAAGAAGATTTAGAACAAAAAAAAATGTATAACAAGACTTTACTAGTTTTACATGACAATGTCAGAGCATTTAAGCATGACTTTGCAAACATTATTGTTGGTATTGGTGGTTATATCGAAACAGATGATTTAAATGGATTAAAAAAATATTATAAGCAACTATTACAAGATTGTAATCAATTAAACAATTTAAGTTCACTAAATCCAGACACAATTAATAACCCTGCAGTATATGCTGTTCTTGCTAGCAAATACTATCAGGCAGAGAGTGAAGGAATTAAAATATCCCTAAATTGTTTCATTGATTTCAATTGTTTAAAAATGGGAATTTATGAATTTACTCGAATACTTGGCATACTAATGGACAATGCAATAGAAGCTTCTCGTGAATGTAAAAAGAAGTTAATAAATGTTTCGATTATCTCAGATTCAAGTAGAAATAGACAGTTATTAATAATTGAAAATACTTATAATAATAAAAATGTTGATATAAATAAAATTTTTGAAAAAGGTGTTTCTACAAAACCCAATAATACCGGTTTGGGGTTATGGGAAGTAAATAGAATTATAAGCAAGCACAAGAATCTTGCTAGATACACATCAAAGTCAGATGATTTCTTTAAACAACAAATAGAAATATATAATGAATAAACACTAATTTTTTATTATTCACTTAAATTTATTACATTTTAGTTTGGTTTTATTTAATAATTTAATATTATTTAAAAGAGCAAAAAAGAGTGACAAATCACTCTTTCTTTTTTCATATCCTTTTTTCTTTTCCCTTTTTCTTTCTTTTTCTTTTGTTCTCTTATGCTTATTTATAATATATCTTTATTAATATCTTCAAGAATTTTCCAACTTCCTATAGGTTTTGGAAGTACTTTAAATGTCATGCTTTCCTTTGTAATTGGGTGTTCTATTGTCAATTTATATGCCCATAAACATATTTGCTTTCCATGGCCTCTGCCACCATATTTTTGGTCACCATATATACTATGATTCCTGCTTGATAATTGAACTCTTATTTGATGATGTCTACCTGTTTGTAAATTAATCTTCAAAACAGATAAGTCAAGTTCTGGATCATATTTTAAAACCTCATAATCTAATATGGCTAACTTTGCATTCTTTTTATCTTTATCTACTACCTTGCTCATATTAGCTTTTTCATTTTTTAGCAAATGGTCTGTCAATTCATCTTTATTATTTTCCATTTTTCCATTTGCTATCACCAGATATGCCTTTTTAAATGTTTTATTTCTAACTTGCTCACTTAATCTTGCAGCTGCTTTTGAGGTTTTAGCAAATACCATGACTCCACCAACAGGTCTATCTAGTCTATGTACAAGTCCTAAATAGACATTTCCTGGTTTGTTATATTTCTCTTTAAGATAGTTTTTTATTATTTCCATCATGTCGATATCGCCAGTTTTATCTCCTTGTGATGGAATATTTACAATCTTTTCTACAACAATAATATGATTATCTTCAAAAAGCACGTTCAGTTTTTCATTATATTGTTCCATTTATTATTCCTTTCATTTAGCATTCCCATCTGGCATATATTCCACATGGTAATACTAATTCTGAATCTGTCATTGGAAGTCCAATTTCACCATTTTCAAATTTACCTTTTACATTTTTGTTTTTCATATTTAACTTTAGAATGTCCTCTAAAACAACACTTGAGATACCTGTAGTATATGAGTTTATAAGGAAAAATACTGGTTTGTCAGATAGAATTTGCATACATAAATCTACTAATTCTTCAATATTGTCTTCAAACTTCCAAACTTCACCATTTGCTCCTCTTCCATATGAAGGAGGATCCATTATAATGGCATCATATTTATTACCTCTTCTTATTTCTCTGCTTACGAATTTTTTAACATCATCAACAATATATCTAACATTTTTATCTTTTAATCCAGATGATTCAACATTTTCTTTTGCCCACGCAACCATGCCCTTTGAACTATCAACATGGCAACAAGATGCTCCAGCTGAAAGACATGCAACTGTTGCTCCACCTGTATAAGCAAATAAGTTTAAGACTTTAACTTCCCTATTTTTTTGAGATTTAATTTTATCTATCATCCAATCCCAATTAACAGCTTGTTCAGGAAATATACCAGTGTGTTTAAATCCCATTGGTTTTATATTAAATGTCAAATTTTTATACTTTATTTGCCATGAATCAGGAAGCTTTTGGTTGTAATCCCAATATCCACCACCTGTATTACTTCTACGATATCTTGCATTTGCTTTCTTCCATTTTTCTGGTTTTTGCTTGGTTTTCCAAATTATTTGCGGATCTGGTCTTATAAGATAGATATCTTTCCATCTTTCTAATTTTTCTCCATCTGACATATCTATTATTTCATAGTCTTTCCAATTATTTGCTACTTTCATTTAACATGAATCCTTTCACTTATATTATTACAGTTCTTTTTATTTTTTCATAGAATCTCAATGCTTGTACATATGTATTATAACACGGTTTGTAGCATGTTTGCAAAACTGCATATTAAAACTATATCTATTATTATTAGCAACAAACATATTAAAGAAACTCCAATAACTATTTGAGAATAACTCATTCTATTAGTTTTTCTTTTTCTTATTTTTGCCTTTGAAAAAGGCTTATTAATGCTTGTTATATTATTATAATATGAATTTGAAACAATATCTTTAGAAATTTCCATATTTTATCCTCATTATTTATAATCTAATATAAATAATATTCAGGAACATTTCATTATATTACACAATTCATATACTTTTTTTCTTTATAATTCTATTCATTTAATGATTTAATAACTTTTTCTGCTAAGTTTTTATTAAATCCTTTTGTGCTTGAAATTTCTTCAACTGTTGATTTTTTAATATTATCAACACTTCCAAACTTTTTTAATAATTCCATTTTTTTCTTAGCACCAATTCCTTCAATTTGATCAAGAATTGATTTTGTAATTTGTTCATCTCTTATCTTTTTATGGTATCCGATTGCTGTATTGTGAACATGATCCTGGAAGTTAGTTATTAAGTTTAACAAATCTTCAGATATTTTTATTTCCTTTCTCTTGTTATTCATTAATGCCCTTGTTCTATGTTTATCATCTTTTACCATACCAAAGATTGGAATAAATATTTGGTCATTTTCTGCTCCCTTTTGAAGTACTTCTCCATTAATGTTTTCAACAGCTCTTTCTCCCGCTTCTATTTGAGTAATTCCTCCGTCAACAAATATAACATCTGGAATTTTACCAAATCCATTTTTATGGTTCTCATTTAAACATGGAATAGAATGTCTTAATCTTCTTGTAATAACTTCTTCCATGCATTTTGGATCATCTTGACCTTCTACATATTTAATCTTAAATCTTCTAGCTAAATTGTTTTTTATAATTCCATCTTGCAATACACACATACCGGCAACTATATTTGTTCCTGATAAATTAGATATATCAAAACTTTCTATTTTTCTTGGCATTTTTTCTAGCTTCAAAACATCTTTTAATTCTTTTAAAAGAACATATTTATCTTTTTCTTTGTTTTCAAGTGTTATCTGGGCATTCTTTTCAGCCATTTCAATCAATCTTACTTTTTCACCTTTTTGTGGAACTTTTATTTCAACTTTATGATCTGCCATTTCAGTTAATACTTTTTCCAAAGTTTCTTTTTCTTCTATTTCGTTTCTAATCATGATTTTGTTAGGTAATATTTTTTTGCCAAAATAATATTGCTTTATAAATTCAGATAAAATTTGACTATTATCTTCATCCATTAGATCATTAAAGAAATAATTATTTCTTCCAATCATTTTACTGTTTCTTATATAGAAAATTTGAATACAAATTTCAAATTCTGATCTTGCAATTCCTATTACATCAATATCATTTTCAGATATGTTTGACACCATTTGTTTTTGTGACATCTTCTCAATCGCATATATTTTATCTCTTAATTCTTGAGCTTTTTCATACTCTTGTTTTGCTGATGCATCTAACATTTCTTTAGTTAATTGTTTGCTTAATTCTTCTGTCTTTCCTTCTAAAATTGATATTATCTGGTTAATTTGCTTTCTATATTCTTCTTTAGAAACAAATCCCATACATGGTGCCATACACTTTTTAATGTGATAGTTCAGACATGCTCTATCTTTATACTTAAAACTTTTGCATTGTCTTATTTTATATCTTGCCTTAATAAAATCAATTATTTCTTTTGCACTTCCACTATTGGCATAAGGTCCAAAGTATTTTGCGCCATCATTTAACACTCTTCTTGTTATATATAAATCTGGGTAATCATTTTGGATATTTATTTTTATATATGGATATGTTTTATCATCTTTTAGAAGCACATTAAATTTAGGCATATTCTTTTTTATTAGATTACATTCTAATATTAAAGCTTCTGCCTCATTATTACATACAATATATTCAAAATGATCAATTAAGGAAACCATATTTTCAATTCTTTTGGTTTTCTTATTTTTTCTAAAATATTGCCTTACCCTGTTTTTAAGCACAATAGCTTTACCAACATATATAATTTTATCATCTTTATCATGCATTATATATACACCTGGTTTGTTCGGCAATTTTTTTAATTCTGCTTCTATGTCAAACATATATCCTCCATAAAAGGTATGTAATTTTTTTTTATTATATCCTGCCCAATTATACTACAATTAGGCACTTTTTTCAACTATTGTTAATTTTATAGTTTTATAAAATTAAAAAATCTTTTCTCAAATATTGACAAAAAAAGTCTAAAAATGTAATATTAATTTATAAAATTAAAGGAGGTATTTTTATGTTAGATCAAGTTTCTTATAGCACCTATGATTTTGATAGCTACGATTGGGATAGTTATGATTCATATAGCGGATATAGCGGATATGATTCATCTCTATATTATCCAAACTATACAACTTCAACTAAATCATCTAGTGATGCTGGTGGAGTTTTAATGGCTATTTTAGGAATGGGATTATTCTCATGGATAATCACTATAGCTCTTGTTGTTTTAGCACTTGCTGGACAATGGAAAACATTTGCAAAAGCTGGAAAAGCTGGATGGGAAGCACTTATTGCTGGACATAACCAATTTGTTATGTTTGAATTAGCTGGAATTAAACCATATTTCATTTTCTTAATGTTTGTTCCAATTGCAAATATTATCGTTCCATTCTGGTTAAACATTAACTTTGCTAAATCTTATGGAAAAGGAACAGGATTCGGTGTTGGATTAACACTATTACCTGGTATATTCTTCCCAATATTAGGATTTGGTAAAGCACAATATGTTGGTCCTGCTTACCAAGGAGGAGACTTCAGCACAGGAAATAATTATAATTATAATCCAAATCCAAACCCAAACCCAAATCCAAACCCAAATCCAGGTCCAAGCAATTTCGATAATAACAACAACAATGATTTTAATGGATAATAAAATTGAAATATATAAAAGAGATTCCTTTTTAAGGAATCTCTTTTTTGTATGTTTATATTTCCATTACAATTGGTAAAATCATTGGATCTCTTTTTGTTTTATGCGAAACATAACTTCTTACACTCTCTTTTAGAGCTGTTTTAATTGTTGACCAATCTGTAATATGTTTTTCTTCAAATTTTGCTACTTCTTCTCTAATAACATTTTTTAAATCATCCATTAGAGTTTCTGATTCTCTAACATACACAAATCCTCTTGAAATAACATCTGGTCCAGCCACAATCTCTCCTGAAGCAGAATCCATTGTTAGTACTATAATAATTAAACCGTCTTGTGCTAGATGTTGCCTATCTCTTAATACTATATTTCCAACATCTCCTACTCCCAATCCATCAATTAATATTTTTCCTGATGTAACTGATGTTGTAAATTTAGCTTCTTCTTCATTTATTTCAAGAACACGTCCATTGCTTGTTAAGAATATGTTCTCTTTTGGAATACCGATTTGTTTTGCTGTTTCTGCATGTGCTAAAAGTTGTCTATATTCACCATGAACTGGAATAAAGAATTTTGGTTTTGCCAATGAAAGTATTAACTTTTGCTCCTCTTGACATGCGTGGCCTGATACGTGAACATCTGCTAAAGCACTATATACCACACCTGCTCCAATTCTCATTAAATCATCAATTACTTTTGATACTAATTTTTCATTTCCAGGTATTGGATTTGCAGATATTATTACTAAATCATTTGGTGTAATAGTTACTTTTTTATGATTTCCGTTTGCCATTCTTGTTAAAGCAGACATTGTTTCACCTTGGCTGCCTGTTGTAATTATAACTAATTGATTATCTTCATAATTTTTAATTAAATCGATATTTATAAATACATCGTCAGGAACCTTTATATATCCAGTACTTTCAGCTGCATTAATTGCATTCTCCATGCTTCTACCACAAATTGCTACTTTTCTTCCATATTTAACTGCACAGTCTACAATTTGTTGTATTCTATGAACATTAGATGCAAAAGTTGCAACTACTATACGTTTTGAACAATTTAAGAATAACTTATCAAATACTTCACCTACAGATTTTTCTGATAAAGTGAATCCTTTTCTTTCTGAGTTAGTACTATCTGAAAGCAATGCTAATATTCCTTTATTTCCAAGTTCTGCAATTCTTCCTAAATCCATTCTTATACCATCTATCGGTGTATAGTCTATTTTAAAGTCACCTGTGTGTAATACTGTTCCAACAGGGGTATGGATTGCAAGCATTACGGCATCTGGTATACTATGGCAACTTGCAATAAACTCTACTGCAAATTTACCAACTCTCTTTGTTTGCCCAGCAAGTACCTCATGCATTATTGCACTTCTTAAAATTCCATGTTCTTCTAATTTATTCTTTATTAGTTCCAATGTTAATCTTGTTGCATAAATTGGAATATTTATTTGTTTTAACACATATGGTATTGACCCTATATGGTCCTCATGACCGTGTGTAATAAACATACCTTTAATTTTTTCTTGATTTTTAACTAAGTAAGTAATATCTGGAATTACTAAATCAACTCCAAGCATATCATCTGTTGGGAACTCAATACCACAGTCAACTAAAATAATTTCATCTTCATATTCAAAAACTGTGATGTTTTTACCAATTTCTTCAATTCCTCCTAAAGGAATAATTTTTAAATTTGATTTCTTAAAATGAAAATTTTCTAAACTTTTAGTTCTTCTTGTTGTTTGTGGTTTGATCAATGCTTTTTCATTAATTAATTCCTCTATAGATAACACTTTTGTATCAGTAGCAACCGCTTGTTGAGCTTGTTTATTATGTGCATTTATGCTTCTCTTTTCAGGTGTTTTCAATATAGAATTTTGTATATCTTCCACTGTTAATTCTTTAGCTTTTTTAATAGTAACACTTGCTCCTGAATTTGTTGCTTGGTGAGTTTTCTTTTTGCTGTAATTTTTTCTTTTTGTTGTTTTTGTTTTTCCTGTTTTACTTACATTAGCTTCCATTGTATGGTTTTCTCTTTTTCCTTCTTTATTATCTGTCATATGTTTTCCTTATGATTTATATCATAATCTCCTTTCTCTTAATTGTTGTCACAAGTGATTAAATGTCTTTTAAACCGGCCTTGACATTTATATTACACATATTGATAGTCTTTAATTGTTAACACATTAATAACAAATAGAAAAAATCTAGAATGATTTTTCTAGTTATAATTTAATATTCATCTAAAAAAGTCTCTACATTAAATTATTTCATTATCCTTTGCAATTTAATCATCATTTTTAATTTTTATAATAAAAATGATATTAAATAATCCGATCACTTCTTAATTTTAATTTTAAATCTCTTAAATACCATCTCTGGTAACAACTGAATTTATTATACACTAATTATTCTAAAATGTCAAATTGGTCTTGACAATAGCCTTTTTTATGTATTATAATACAGATTGTCTGGTAAGAATTTTGCAGGTATAATTTAGTGGTAAAATGTAACCTTGCCAAGGTTAATTCGCGGGTCCGATTCCCGCTACCTGCTCCACTTTATTTTGTGTAACAGCTTTAGTTACACTCTTTTATTTCTAAAAGAGTAATTATTTAATAAAAACAGAATAAAATGAAGTAAAGATTTATCATATTATTCGGCGATATGGCCAAGTGGTAAGGCACGAGTCTGCAAAACTCTGATCCCCGGTTCGAATCCGGGTGTCGCCTCCAATAAGAAATATTTTAGGCATTTAGTATAAGTTGTCACAATTTATCACTAGATGCCTATTTTCATTCTCGTTATTAAAATTAATAGTAATTTTTCTTAATGATAAATTAGAACATTGTAAATCAGCATAAAATATGCTATAATTTATATGCAAAAATTATTAGCAAATATCCTTATTTTTGCAACTATGGAGCAGAAATGCTTAAAGGTCAGCATAGTAAAAAAATATTTTAAGGGATGATTTAGAATGAAGAAATTCATTCGGGAACTTGCCATCATGTTGGTTATTGTTTATGTTTTTGTTACAATAACAATTGTAGTATTTGCATATGCGCAGATAATCCAAGAACCATTGAAATGGGAAAGGATTGCTTTATGTTTTGTGGCAGTGACAATACCAACTGTAATATGGTGTGTTACCAAAGCTGTAATCGTGGCGGACGGAAAGTGATTTCCGTCTTTTTTATTCAGAAATTCATAAATAAAAATTTTAATAAAATTACAATAAAAGCTAATAGTATAACTCAACTATTAGTTTTTTATCTATAGTAAATAATAATTGATTTTTAATACAAAAAAATATATAATGTGCCTGAAAGGAGAAAAATATGCAAATAAATGATGAATTAAGACAATATATTGAAACAAATATCTTCCCTCTTTATGAGAACAATTATATTGGAGATGGAATAGACAGAATTGAATATGTAATTACTCGTAGTGAAAGAATAATTGAAGAAAATAGATTAGAAATAGATAATAATATCTTATATACAATTATAAGTTATCATGACATTAGAAAAAACAATGAAGAAAAAAATCATGAATTAGTAAGTAGTGAGATAATGTTTAATGATAATTTCTTAAAAGGATTTTTCAATATAGAAGAGAGGCAAATAATAAAAGAAGCTATAGAAGATCAAAGAGCAAATGCAAGCAAAGAGCCAAGAAATATATATGGAAAGATATTGTCTTCGGCTTCTCGTAACTCTTCTGTTGAACAATGTCTTGAAAGATCGTATAAATATGGTAAAAAGACAAAACCTGATGCTCCAGACAAAGAATTATTTGAAAGTGCATATAATGCTCTTTTAAATAAGTTTGGTGAAAATGGATATGCTAAGTTTTATTTTAAAGATTCCATATATGAAGAATTTTTAAAAGATATAAGAAAACTTTTATCAGATAAAGAATTGTTTATAAAAACACAGCAGAATTTTATTAATGAGCTAAAGGCAAAGGGGGAAATATAAGAAATGGAATATCAAAAATTAATTAACGAAATCGAACAATTAACGCAAGATGTTAATCCTAGATTAAAAAAATATATAGAAGAAAATATTTTAACACAATATAATAAAAACGATAAAGGGCATGGAATTTTACATATTTTAGAAGTCATAAGAAGATCTTTCGCACTAAATCAAAATTTAAATTTGGGACTAGATAAAAATATGATTTATGCAATAGCTGCATATCATGATTTAGGTAAATATATAAATAGTGATATTCATGAAAAAATTGCTGCAGAAACTTTCTTTAAAGATGAAAATATGAAAGATTTTTTTAGTGATGAGGAAAGAACAATTATAAAAGAAGCTATTGAAGATCATAGGTCTTCTAAAGAAGATAGTCCTAGGACAAAATATGGAGAATTAATATCTTCAGCAGATAGGAATACAAGAATTGAAATTGTGTTTATTAGAAGCTTTTTTGTTGGAAAAGAAAGAACTCCGGACATGACAATAGAAGAATATCTCGATTTTACTTATAAGAGATTATCAAAGAGGTATGGAAAAGAAGATCCTGAAAATATGTTTTTAGAGGATGATGATTACAGAGAATTTCTTAAAGGAATGAGAGAACTATTAAAAAATGAAGAAGAATTTAAAAGAAGATATTGTGAGGTTAATCATATAAAATCAAGACACAATAAAGTTTGCGATGAAACAGGAGAAGTAGATTATGATGTAAATCAAGATATTGAACTATAAAAACTAAGTACTATTACAATATTGCATAAGAATTTGTTAAAAGTATTGATTTTATTATATAATTTTGCTATAATAAAAATAGGAAATGGAGAACCACAAACGTGGTTTGCCAGTATTTGTGAAAAAACACATCTACCGTCAAGTAACAGATGTGTTTTTTATTTGTCTATTTGCTTAAAAATATTAGGAATATAATTAAGGCAAATACTACAATAGTTTCGACAATTAAAGTATGTAAAAGTAAGTATATTATTTCTAATAAAACTGCTTCTATCATAGCACCACCTCCATTCTAGAGGACAAACCTCTATATGTAAAGTGGCAAACCACATCTGTTTATTCTCATTTCCTATAATCACAATATACAATATTTTCCAGTTGAAAACAAGCGAACATATAAAAATATTTAATAAAAAACATTGAATTATGTTGACAGTAATGCGATATTATGTTAATATATAAATGTAGTGCTTAAATTGCATTGCAAGGCGGAGTAGTATAATAGGTTAGTACGCAGTTTATTCCATTTCGAATCGCGGAATTGCTGAAATATGGATTCGAATCCCATCACCGCAACCAAGGCTGTTTT
>JAEEGL014211338.1_pt1 | contig 12407 bp, 10 predicted proteins | sample 9134231 | NCBI WGS metagenome assembly JAEEGL01 (sample SAMN16246548, study PRJNA631951) | gut metagenome | biome: gut microbiome; feature: rumen; material: fiber-attached | host: Bos | place: Iran: Karaj | collected 2018-10 | reverse complement strand
TTCATCCTGAGCCAGGATCAAACTCTCTAAATAAATGTTTAATCCAACATCATATGCTGGCTTTGTTTCGTTTCCGAATAAATCTTTAATCTGGAATTTTCGGGTTTGGTTGGTTGTACTATTTTATTTTCAAGGTGCAAAAAGCAATAAAAATAGGCCTGTCCCGTGAGAACAGCCTATTCAATATAGCACCGCCATAAACCTAAGTCAAGCACTTTTTCGCAAATGAATAATATTCATTTTATGCAGTTTATCAGAGTATCTTATATTCCTGTTCGCCATCGTCCTCAACGATAAGAAGATCCATCGAAGATATCTCCGTTCCCTCCTTAACCTCGAACACGAGAACCGAGTCAACATCGGCGCCGGGAGTGAGCACTCCGCTGTAGTTCATCAGATCGTTATCAAGAAACGTGACGTCACCACGAAGTTTCTCAGATCCGTTAACAAGAAGTCTGACTTTAAAATTTGAAGAATCCGTATGAACATCAATATCACTGTCGCCCGGATTCGTAAGTGCAAAATGGACTATGAGCAGTTCCTTGCCCGATGCGGCTTTCATCGTGAAGGCAAGTTCCGTATCATCATCGGGATATGTCATAGCCTTCTCATAGCGATCATATGTAAGTATGGCTCCGCTTATTCCCAGAGCCTCGGCAACCGTCTTGGTCGCAACCGGCTCGGATTCATCCGGCGCCTCAACAAGAACTTCTGATTCGGGTGGAGGTGCTATACCGGGATCCGCAAGCGGCTCATCAGTCACCTCTCCGGGAGGAGGCAAAGGATCGGGAAGTGCGGGCAGCGGAGCTTCCTCTTCCTCTTTCTTCATTCCGGGATTAACCTCGGACAGATCCACATCCTCAAGGATCATGAGTCCGCCGGGATGTCCCTTCGCATACTCAAGAAGCTTGCCGGCTGCGTATTCCGCAATAAGACTTCTCTGTTCATCGGTTATCTGAAGAGAAGGAACAATATCGCATCCGGTAAGTGTTCCCGCCGTCAATATCGCAGTGAAAATATATGCAATTGTCCTAAGGACTCTTTTATTCATACGCATGATGATATCACATTATGACTACACGGTCAAAATCGGGAATCGCAAGCCGCCCCCGATTCTCATTTTCTACAGGGTGTTGCTGCCGTCAAGTTCGAACCAGAAATCGACTCCATCGGGGAGATTTTCAACGCCGAAGTCGCCGCCCATCGCTTCCATACTGGCCTTGACTATCGACAGTCCTATGCCGCTTCCGCCGTATTCGCGGGTTCTCGCTTTGTCCGCTTTGTAGAACTTGGTCCACAGATTCGGTATGACATCCTCGGGAATGTTCTCACCTGAGTTGTAAACGCCGACACGTACAACATCGCCGTTTCTCGTCACGGTTATCTTCACGATCTTCTCACCTGCGGCATAGTGTATAGCATTCGACAGATAGTTTGAAAGCACCTGCTCGCACTTGAACTCGTCGGCCCAGACCTGAACGCTTTTTTCATCGGGAATGCTCAGGGTAATGCCGTTTTGTTTGATAAGTATATCCATCGATTCCGTGCAGTTTCTGATAAGCTCCATCAGATCGAAATGCTCTATCTCAACCTTCCTGTCACCGAATTCCAGTTCGTTAAGATCCAGAAGACTCTTGACGAGCTTGTTCATCCGTCCCGCTTCATCGGCAATTACATCACAGTAAAAATCACGGCTCTCGGGATCATCGTTAACGCAGTCCTTAAGGCCCTCCGCATATCCCTGTATGAGCGCTATCGGTGTCTTCAGCTCATGAGAAACATTCGAGAGAAATTCTTTCCTCATCTCGTCTATCTCGATCTTCTTCTCGATATCGCTCTGCAGTTTAACGTTTGCGCTCTTGAGTTCTCCTATCGTTCCCTCGAGCTTGTCAGACAGCCGGTTCATATGTTCACCGAGCATATCCACTTCGTTATCCGTGGAGCTCACATACTTCTCGGAAAAATCAAGTTTCGTCATCTTAGCGGATATCTCGACAAGTTTCTTGATAGGTTTCGTGATCCGGTTGGTTGCGATCCAAATAAAGATGATTCCCGCAATAAGAGCGATCAGTCCGAAACGGATAAAAATCGTATTCGCAAGTACCGAAGCTTCTCTCATACTCTGCACGGGTGTTCTCATCAGGATAAAGTTGCCGTTCTCCAGAGACCCCCACAGTTCAAGGTATTCAATACGGACTCTCGGATCCATCGTCCTTTGTATCTTGATCCTGCCTCTTTCAAATATCGGTGAGATCTCTTCCTCACCTCCGAGCAGGAAATCGAGAAGACGATTTGTCATAAGTGAGGAATCGGGAACGGTTGATTTGATGATCTTTTTATCGGAATCGATCACAAGCACATCGATATTATTGATGGCACTCAGTCTGTTGAGCGATTCGTTAAAATCATTTGACGAGATATCGCCTTCCGATGTCGCTATATCGATATCCTCATAACATGACAAAAGGACCTTTTGCTTGTTGAACATGTACGCACGCTCGAGTGTCAGCATATTTACGATGCTGATCAAAAAGATACACGCACACAGCAAAAGGCCGAATACGAAAGTATATTCTCTGTTGATGGATTTCTTGAGAAAACGGATCATTACAGTTTAAGCAGTTCCAGCAAATACTGCCATTCCCTTTTGACACTTGATATGTACATTTTCTCCGATGCAGTGTGAACGTTTTCAAGATCGGGTCCGATGGAGATCGCATCAAGACCTTTTATCTTCTTGGCAAACAACGCACACTCAAGTCCCGCATGGATCGTGACTATCTCAATATTCCTTCCGAACATTCTCTCATAGAGAGCTTTGGCTTCGTTTGCGAAATCGGATTCAACGCTCTCCCATGCCGGATAACGGTCGGCTCCGGTAAACTGCACATCATAAGCTTTGGCAAGCATCTCAACCTTGCCGGCGATCCAATCGAGTGCGGCATCCCTGTTGCTCCTGAGGCTCACACGGATGTTGTAACTCTTCGGCTTTGCCGAAACGATACCTACATTGGCGCTCGTCTCAACCATGTCGGTTTTCTGACTCATCTTGATCGCACCGTTCGGAACAAGATTTAACAGTGCAGTAAACTTCGCGAAGTCTTTGTTTCCCATGACTTCAAGTTTGCCCTTGCCTTTGTCCTTACACTTTAAAGCGAATTCCGGATCGGTCCTGCCGTACTCGGCAAGAACACTCTCTCCGAATGATTTCACGCATTTCTCGAACGCCTTTCCGTTCTTCTTCTTAACGACAACGGTCACCTTTGCCGATGTCGCTATCGCGTTGTCCTTGGTCCCGCCTTCGTACGCCGCGAGCGAGTATTCGACATTCTTAGCTGCCATAGCAAGGAAACGGCCCATCAGAACATTTGCGTTTGCGGATCCTTTATGTATCTCCGTTCCCGAATGTCCTCCAGTAAGATTCGTGATGGCAAAATCATAGATCGTACCCTCAACCTTGTCGGTCTTGCACTTTGAGAACAGATCGCATCTGATGCCTCCGGCACAACCCGTGACGATATGATTTTCTTCCTCGGTATCTATGTTGATGAAGCGTTTTCCTTTGATACGCGAAACATCATATCCGTTTGCGCCTGCAAGGCCTTCCTCCTCATCGCTTGTAAATACCGCTTCGATCATCGGGTGCGAAACATCCGAACTGTCTAGGACCGCGAGAATGAACGCAACACCGATACCGTCATCGGCTCCGAGGCTTGTGCCCCTTGCCATAACGCAGTCGCCTTCAACATAAACATCAAGCGGATCCTTTGCCGGATCGACTGCCGAATCCTCATCTGCAACACATACCATATCGATATGCGCCTGAAGGATCACCGTAGGCTTTTCTTCCATACCTGCGGTCGCAGGTTTTAATATGGTAACGTTATTGTGATCATCCTGATATGCGATAAGACCGCGCTCGCTCGCAAAGCTCACGAGAAAATCACTTACCGCCTTTTCGTTTCCCGAGCCCCTCGGTATCTTCGTGAGCTGTTCGAAAAACTCAAACACTTTCTTCGGTTCTAAATCGGATAATCTGCCTTCCATTGCTTCTTCCTTTCAGACGTTTTAATTTATCAATTAACTTCGAATTTATAACCCATGCCCCATATCGTCTTGATGCATTCGCCGCGCTCTCCCATCTTCGAGCGGAGCTTTTTGACATGGGTATCGATCGTTCTTGCATCGCCGAAATAATCGTAGTTCCATACGTGATTCAGTATCTTCTCACGCGACAGTGCCAATCCCTGATTCTCCATGAAATATGTCAGGAGTTCAAATTCCTTAAACGACAATTCAACACTCTTTCCGTCTATAGTTACGGTATGACTCGCTTTGTCTATAACAATGCCGCCTGCTTCGATCTTGGCTTCTTCGGTTATAAGATTGCTCCTTCGTAAAAGCGCATCGACTCTTGCAACAAGTATCTTCGGCGAGAACGGTTTGGAGATGTATTCGTCGACTCCGAGTTCGAATCCGTTAAGCTCATCTCTCTCGTCACCCTTGGCAGTGAGCATGATGACCGGTATCTTCGAATACTCACGTATCTCTTTGAGTACTTCCCATCCGTCCATCTTCGGCATCATCACATCGAGTATAACCAGCGATATATCGTTCTGCTCGAAGAATATATCAATGGCTTCCTGTCCGTCGGCCGCCTCTATTACCTGATAATCTTTCCTGACGAGAAAATCCTTAACGAGCTTTCTCATCCTGCTCTCATCGTCGACAACGAGTATCTTGATATTATCCATAAGTTTTACCTCTTTGTTTCTGAAGTTTCCGGCTTACGGAAATGATTATATACGTAATCTGTGGTTATTCTGTGAACTTATCTGCCGAGTTCAAGCTCTTTTTGTTTGATCGCCGATTCGCGTTCGTTAAGCTCCTGCTCCCATTCGCTGTATTGATTGAGAATGGCGGTACGGTAATTGATCATGTTGGGATTCTCGGCCTTGAGAGTGATCACGAACATCGCTATCACCATAATGATCAGAATGATGTTGACGATGAGTGATATCTTGTATTCGTTCCGGAATGTCTTACGAAGCGTTCTTGCTTCGCGCTGGGCATTCATCTTTTCTTCGCGCTCCTCGCTTCGGATGTTGAGCGCACGTGTATACGACACCGGAACCGGTATCTCTTTGACGGCATCGTCGGGAATATCCTTGCTCTTATAAAGATAACTTTGGAGCGTGCGAAGGTACTCGTATCCGACAGGCGTAACAAAGATTCCGCTCGTGATCAGCTTGTCGTATACGGCAAGAACACCACGGGGATTATCCATGTTCATCTTTCCCGCGATGTATTTGATCTTCTCTATCTCCGCAGCTGCAAGTGATACATCCGCATCATCCGAAAACGCAAATCCGTCAATTATCGATCTGTTGGCCACTTTTCATTCCTCTCTGTCTGAGAACATCCAATCACACAAGAAAGCGGTATATAATACCGCTTTCCGAAAATCAAATCACTAACCCCGTCTCTGCTGATAGACGAGCTTTAATATCTCCGAATTACTTACTTCACGATCCTCCCCCGAAGGTTCTCCTCCCGAACAGAAATCAGCCGGGGACGGAAACGGAAGTCCCCTCGGATTGTTGCATGTGGGAACACCGTCCGGATTGATGAAGTAATGTGAACAGTTATTGCAAAGTGTAACGTCTTTATACATCAGATGGCCTCCACTGACGATTCTTTCTTAAGCCTTCCCGTCCAGATCTTCTGAATGACATATGCGAGAAGATACATATCGGCAACCATACCTACGATGAATCCGATCACGGGAATCAGCCTGACTATCTCAAGTGCCGCAATACCGATCAATGACGAAAGGAATACGTTCATATTGGGGAACACAAGTCTTGCAAGTGAAGCCCCGGCAAACGCCAGTCCCGCACACAGAAGAAGAACGTAAGCAAGGAGCAACATTCCTCCAACAGGTGCGAAAATGTAACTGATCAAAAGGATCAGTGATACGATCGGGATGACAAGCCAGGATACAATACCTGTTCCGATCATAATACCGGGTTTGTCTTTTATGAGCGTTGCCGCTTCAATAAGATGATCGTTAAACAGCCATGTAAGGAGTAATCCGAACACACCCATTGCTATGACCCAGTAAATACAGCTCTTAAACTTGCTCCAGATCATTGAGCCGATACCGATCTTGGATGCGGTACCTGCCGCGTCCGCCTCTTCCTTCGTGATCTCCTCGAAAGAGTATGTTCCGACCTGGGCGCTGTCCGATATCTCGGGCTCTTTTGAACTCTTGATCTTAAGTTCTCCGGTTACAACAGCGCTGTCCGCAATCGAAACACTGTCAGCTTCAATATATGCATCACCGTCAATCTTACCTGTTAAGGTTACATTCGATCCTGCTGCGCAAAGTGCCTTTGCGGTACCGCCGAACGTGATGTTGCTTCCCGCAACGTAAACGCCGTTTGCATTCATTCCGTTTCCGACCGAAACGCTGTTACCTGCACCGAATATGTTTCCGTGAACATCCGTGTCACTGCATGTAACTATATTACCGGCAACATAGAGACTCTCCCCGACACTTGTCGATACTACGGTCACTTCCTGACCTGCCGCCATGACAGATCCTTCGGCCTCGGAATTGCTTATCGAAACGTTCTGCCCCGCTGCCATAGCTCCGAAAAACGGAACGGAATCGATCGACACCATGTTGTCCGCTTCCATTATGTTTCCTGCACTGTCTGCCTCAACCGCAAAAACCGGTGTGGCAAGTGCCGCAGCTATAAGTACCGTCATTACACCGGCCGCTAATCTCTTAAAACCCATCTTGATAATTCCTCCTTAATACTTAAAACATCAAACTGTATTTTATCATTTTACGCACGTACTGTCGAGTGACCTCACAGTCCGAAAGCCACCACGGTATACTTCATTCCGTTACACTTAAAGCTCGATGCACCTATAGCCGTATACTTGTTTGTGAATATAAGGTTTCGCGATATCGGATCTTTCTTGATGATAGCATCAACCGTATCCTCTGCCTTTTGGTTGTCTATGATCAGCATCTCGGCCTTGAAATACTCGGGAGCCACACTGTAGAACGGCTGTCCGTTCGGTCTCGTATGACTGTAATTGGCGGCAATTTCACGGGTACGCCTGTCGCCGCACGTTGCAAGACCTTTATTGTTTGTAAATTCGGTGTAGCCGAGATCCTTCCTGGCCTTGTTGATCGCGGTCACTATCTCGGTTCCGTATGCACTGTCACTCTCACCGTTTATGTATATGCAGCACGTATCCGTCGGGAATTCCTCAGGAGTTAACGGGCCTTCCGGCTCCATGTCCTTGGCCGCATCTTCCGTTTGTGACGGATCGGCTGTAGGCGTGGCTGTGGGATAAGGTGTCTTTGTGGGTATGACGTTATCGTCCATATCGGGATTCTCCATGGACGAGATGGACGGAGCCGGAGGTGCGGTCCTGTCGGTCGTTACCACTCTGTCATTCGGCGAGATTGCCGGGGTTGGTGTGGCACCGTTATCGTCAAGCGACGTTATTGTATCCTTGATATACTTGTCGTATTCACTCTGCGGCGCAGTATCCGTGCCGGTCTCTGCCGGAGCATTCGAATCCTCCGTGCCCTCACATGCACTCATTGTAAATGATGCAATAACGCACAGTACACATACCAATGAAACGACTTTTTTATTCTTCTTCATAAACAATCCCCTTCGGATCATTTCCCCTCATTATACTTCTCTATCCAATCCCAGTAACCTGCGGGAATAGCGGTGTACTGAAGCAGGTATCCTTCCGGCTGCTCCTTCAGCACCTTGCAGTACAGATCTCCGCCGGCTTCTATCTGAATATTGTCGAGCAGTTCCAGTTTTGTATCCGTCGAAAAGACGGCCCTGTCGTTCGTGACCGCAACAATTCCTCCGAAAAGTGTTCCTTCAAGTTTATGCTTGCCTTCAAGCTTGTAGAAAATCACGGGAGCGGGCTTCTTCAAAGGTGCCGGGGTCTTGCTCTCGTATACGAAATGAACATCATACGGTGCTCCTATTCCGGATACCTGAGAAAGCAACAGTTCGCCTTTTGCTCCTTTCGGATATACGGTTATCTCTTTTGATATCTCAAGCTGCGCGGGGATCGCATCCATCGTTGCCGGCGGGATCAGTATCTGACCTCCTGTCGTATAGCTCTCGATCCTTCCGCACATATTGACTGCGGCTCCGGCAACACCGTACTTTGTCCTCTTCTCGGAACCGATATTTCCGACAATGACCTCTCCGGTGTTGATTCCTATTCCCATCTCGAGAGGAGGATAACCCTTCTTCTCGTTCCATTTATTAATTTCAGGCATCCTGGACTGCATCTCGATCGCTGCGGATACAGCCCTTGCCGCATGGTCCTCGAAATAATCCGGGGCGCCGTATATCGCAAGAATTCCGTCACCGATAAACTCGATTATCGTTCCGCCGTACTTCTGGATCGCACCCGTCATCTCCTCAAGATAATGATTGAGAAGTGCAATAAGATCTGCGGCATCCAGCCTCTCGGAAAGCGCCGTAAAGCCTCGAAGATCACTCATCATTATCGTGAGCGTACGCTTAACTCCGCCGAGCTTCAGCCCGTCAGGCGTATCAAGCAGTTTCTTGACTATCTCATCCGAAAGGAAACGTCCGAACGTCTCCGATATAAGCTTGTTACGAAGTTCAAGCTGGTCATTGAGTGCCTGGATCTTCTTCATCGACTTGACTGCGTCGCGAAGTTCCATGAACTCGGTAACATCGGAGAACACGGCAATAATACCTTTGCGTTCCACACCGTCTATGTAAAACGACGTCTTCATTCGAAGCGTCAGCGACTTCTCGCCGGTCGTATATGTCAGAATATTGTCATGCGGCCTCTCCCTGTCATAAATGCTGTCGATGACCGCCTGTGAGAATTCATCATTCTCGGGTTTATCAAAAAACAACGAAGCAAAACTGTGTCCCGTCATCTCTTCCTCGGGTATCCCGAGTATCTTGGACGCTGTCGCGTTCGCATACATTATGAATCCGTTAAACCCTATCAGCATGATCCCTTCCGAAATATCCGAAAGTATCCTGCTTCTGATCACTTCTATGGATTCATCCACATCGTGATCGGGTTTTGTTCTTACCGGGTCATTGTTACTCATCGGTTCTGACTTTCCTTATTCCCCAATACAGCCCGCTCTGTAAAGAGCAGGCTGTATAAATGATTATTGATACAAATTTCCTGTTGTACTTATGCCCAATCAATACAGGTTCTGTGTGAAATCCTTAACTGCATTCTTCACATCATCACCCATATCGCCGTTTGCATCGGCAACTTTACTTGCAAGACTGCAGGCTGTCATGTATTCCTTGGTGAGCTTCCTGAGTCTGTATGATACATGCTCAAGGATCATCTCAACCTTGGGAGGATTCTGTGTGAACAGATCCTTAAGGTCAGCAGGAGTGATTATCTCAAGTGTCGTGTCGTCATCAAGAACAACAGCGGTTCCGCTTCTCTTAACGTTCTCGATCATACCGAGTTCTCCGAAGAACTCATCTGTTGAAAGCTTTGCAAGGAGCTTCTCGTCAGATGTTCCGTATCCCTTGTAGATACCTACGGTACCGAAATGGATATCGTACATGCAGTCGCCTGTCTCGCCTTCCTTGAATATAACGGTTCCCTTTTTATACTTCTCAACCTTTGTTGTGTATCCGTCGGCATGGCCCTTCTGTGAAATCTTGCGAAGAGCTTCCTGGCTGATGGCATCCGCATTCTTGCTCTTCTTGTAGACACCGGCAAACTTCTTGATGCGCTCAAGAAGACCTGCGTTCTTAGCATCGCCTGAGCCGAGTTCTTTGAGGGTGGCACTTACTTCGCTGTAATCAACCGTAAGATCACGGAGACGGTCGCCGAGGCTCTTCATGATATCCATGATACGATCCGGCTCTGACTTGAAGTACTCGCTTACTTCTCCGCACCCGATCTCAAGAGCCTTTGTATCAGCAAGTGCAACAGCCGTCGCACTTCTCGGATATGCCTCGATAACTGCCATCTCGCCAAAGAACTTGTCCTTGCCGAGTTCAACAAGAAGCTGCTGATCACTCTCGCCGTATGCCGCATATATTCCTACGGTTCCGTCGATTATCTGATACAGGGTCTCTCCCAAATCAGCCTCGCGAAAGATCACGTCACCTTTATTAAACTGCTTCTCTGTCATGTTTAGTGTACCCACCTTTCCATAGATTCATATTAATGATTTTATCATACTTTTTTACATTTTTCATGTCAATGATTTTTAGAACAAATTATTGTTATTACGCAAGGTTACGGAGTATAATCGTGGAGGACGGAGGATATGGAAATGTCACGTATTAAAGCAGTAATCATCGCTCTTCTTGCGACCGTCATGATCTTTGCCGTAAACGATACGGTACTGGCAGGTACGGGTGATGCGATCCTGGCACGGCCGTCAACATCCGGCAAGCTTCACGTCGATGCGGCAAATCTAAGAGACAAACTCGGAAGGAAAGTCATCCTGCGGGGTGTGAGTCTTCACGGTGTCACGTGGTTTCCCGAATTCATCGACGATGACATTTTCATGCAGATCTCCAAGGATTGGAAAGCCAACCTCATTCGTGTTCCCATCTATACCGATGAGTATTTAAAAGATCCGAAAAACAGCCTCGCCACCGCACAGAAGGCTATCGATGATGCGATCGAAGCAGATATGTATGTTATTGTCGACTGGCACATACTCGAGGATCCCAATCCCAACACTCACAAGGACAAGGCAGCGGAACTCTTCAGTAAGATATCCGAAAAATATGCCGACAGTCCGAACATAATATATGAAATATGCAACGAACCGAACGGCGAGACGACGTGGGCTGACATCCGTAACTACGCGTATGACATAATACCCGTCATCAGAAACAACAATCCCGATTCGGTCATACTCATCGGAACACCCAATTATTGTAAAAATCTCATTTCCGCCGCACGTAATTCAATCAAATACGATAACATCATGTACACGCTCCATTTCTATGCGGCAACTCATAAGGACGATCTTCGCCGCGAGTATTCTTCCGCACGGGAGACAGGACTGCCTATCTTCGTTTCCGAATGCGGACTGTCGGAATCAAGCGGAGCGGGGGATCTTGATTTTGACTCAGCCGCATCTTGGTTCTCACTTCTCGAGCAAAATAACACAAGTTATGCAATATGGAGTCTGTCAAACAAGAACGAATCATCTGCTCTCCTTCTGCCGTCTTACAATCCTCCGAAGCCTATTGAACAACAGGACCTCTCACCTGCCGGAAAATGGGTCGTTGATCTGCTCAAAGGTGCCGATCCGAGAAACATAGGCACACCTTCCGAAAACGGAATGTCGGAAATTCATCTGTTTTTCCTCAGGATACTCGAGACAGAAAATATCGATGTAGCCGAAGCATGGCCGATCATTGCTCTCGGATCCGTGGTGGCAGTAACCATCTTCGCCGTTATCATCCTCCTTGCGGCCGCAAGAAGGACACGCCATTATCACACGTACGATGATATATATACCAAGGAGGAGCTTGACCGTTCAACCGACAAAGGCAGAATTGCCCTACAGCGGACAGTGATCGTTGTAAGCGTGTTCTTTACGCTTATGTATATAATCTGGCGTATACGATTTTCGGTTCCCGTAAAGGAAGGGTGGCTTGCCGTAACGGGTAATCTTCTGCTCCTTGCGGTTGAAATACTCGGTTTCTTCGAGTCGCTGATCCTGTACAGGAATCTGATGGGAATGAGAGAGCATCCTCTTCCGGTTATAGAAAATGACGAATACCCGGAGGTCGATATCTTTATCGCCACATACAACGAGCCGTGCGAACTTCTTCGTAAAACGATAAACGGCTGTAAGCACCTGAAATACCCCGACAGGAACAAAGTCCACATATGGGTGTGCGATGACAACCGCAGATCCGCAATGAGAGAACTTGCCGAAGAAATGAATGTCGGATACTTTGACCGTCCCGACAACAGCGGAGCAAAGGCCGGAAATCTCAATCATGCTCTCGGACTGACATCATCTCCGTACGTTGTAACGCTTGATGCGGACATGATCCCCAGAAGCTGTTTCCTTATGAAAACGATCCCGTATTTTGTCGATGCAAAGAAACGCTCGAAAGATCTTCCCGACGATAAGAAGATCCGGCTCGGTCTTCTGCAGACGCCTCAGTGCTTCTATACACCCGACGTGTTCCAGTTCGCACTCTATTCCGAGAAGACCGCTCCCAACGAACAGGACTTTTTCTACCGCACCATAGAGGTTTCCAAAACAAGCTCGAACTCCGTAATTTACGGCGGATCGAACACGATCATCGCACGTGAGGCTCTTGATGACATAGGAGGTTTCTACACGGGATCGA
>JAEEGL014117955.1_pt1 | contig 12407 bp, 10 predicted proteins | sample 9134231 | NCBI WGS metagenome assembly JAEEGL01 (sample SAMN16246548, study PRJNA631951) | gut metagenome | biome: gut microbiome; feature: rumen; material: fiber-attached | host: Bos | place: Iran: Karaj | collected 2018-10 | reverse complement strand
TTTCACTGACATGCTCATCGAGAAGATCCAGACGCTTCAGGGCGACTGGAAGAAGCCTTGGTTCTCCGAGAACAGTACACAATGGCCAAAGAATCTCAGCGGTCGTGAGTACAATGGCATGAACAGCCTCCTTTTGATGATGCACGCAGAGAAAGAAGGCTACAAGCTTCCAGTATGGGCTACGTTTGACCGTATTGCGGGATTGAACTATACTCAGGGCAAGGAAGGACGTACTCCTGCCGTTGACAAAGACGGCGAGAAACTCCCAGTTGTCTCAATCAACAAGGGAGAGAAATCTTTCCCTGTCTTTATTACCGTCTTCACGGTCGTTGACCCTGAAACGAAGGAAAAGATCAAGTATGATGACTACAAACAAATGACCGAAGAGCAGAGAGCCAAATATAAGGTTTATCCCAAGCTCCAGGTGTACAACGTCTTCAATGTTGCACAGACCAATCTTCAGGAAGCGAGACCAGAACTTTGGAAGAAACTCGAAGATGCCAACTCTCCCAAGAAGTTCGAGCAGGAAGGAGAACAGTTCTCCTTTGAACCTGTTGACAGGATGATTAAGGACAATCTTTGGATCTGCCCCATCAAGGAGGTAAAGGGCGACAATGCCTATTTCAGCATCAGCAAGAATGAGATTGTTGTTCCTACGAGGCAACAGTTCATCAACGGAGAATCTTTCTACTCCAATCTCTTCCACGAGATGGGACACTCCACAGGTGCAGAGAATCAGCTCAACCGACTGAAGCCGGGACAGACCTTTGGCAGCGCAGAATATGCAAGAGAAGAGCTTGTCGCAGAACTGGGTGCTGCCCTCGTTGCGCAACGCTACGGCATGACCAAGAATATCAAGGAGGATTCTGCCGCATACCTCAAATCATGGTTAAACAGCCTTCACGAAAGTCCAGATTTTCTGAAGACTACCCTCTTCGACGTTAAGCGTTCTACAGGGATGATTACACAGCGCATTGATAAGATTGCCCTCGACATTGAGCAAGGCATCAATACTACTCAAAGTGAGACAAAAGGCAAAACTCAGGATGATGCCAAGTCTGACAAAATTGAAGCCAAAGAGGGAAAAACCGAACTAGAGGCCATTGCCGCTAAAGGTGTTTCAGTACCAGAGCCAGAAATAGAGGAAGAGCATTTTTACCATCGTGGTAGATAAATAATCGTTTTACCATTGTGACCATTATGTTAGTCCCAGTATATCTTTGAAATATGCTGGGACTTTGAAATATCCTCGCTATTATTTATAACAAATAAAGCACAGATGCAGTAATTAGTCTTATATCTTTATTAAATTTTGTATAAAATGAGTCCTTACAAACATCTTTCTCAGAAAAAAATCGTATATTTGTCCCGTTATTTAATAATTAGAATACAAGATTCATGACGATAATAAGAAGTATCATATTAAGCATCGCTTTATCTCTTTGTGCATTTTCTGCACAATGCCAAACTAAGCGAGCTTTTTTAGTTGGTATTTCTGAATATACCACTCTCACCCAACCATCGGATGATGTTTGGTCAAATATACACGGAGTAAATGATGTTGATTTGCTGTCTAAAACGCTAAAGAAGCAAGGTTTTTATATCAAGAGAATTACGGATAAGGAAGCAACAGCACATCGAATAAGAAAAGAATTGCCGCGTTTTATTTCGACCTGTCACCCTGGGGATATTGTTTATCTCCATTTTTCCTGTCACGGGCAACCTGTGGAGGACATAAATGGCGACGAAGATGACGGTTGGGACGAGGCACTTATTCCAGTAGATGCCCAAAAGATTTATCAGAAAGGGAACTATACAGGAGGAAACCATATCATTGATGACGAACTAAATGAATACCTACATTCTATTCGTACCAAAGTTGGAGCGAAGGGTTTTGTATATGTAGTGATTGATGCTTGTCACGCAGGTTCATCATATAGGGGGGAAGAAGAGGAAGACAGTATCATTATAAGAGGAACAAATAAAGGGTTCTCAATTTCGAATAAGCAATTCACCCCACGCATTGATAAGCGTGGAAAGATAAAAATCGAAAAATCTGCTTCGATGGCCAACATCTGCATTTTAGAAGCGTGTCGATCATACCAAGTTAATAGTGAAATTCGAGAAAACGGGAAATATTACGGCTCACTTTCTTTTTATGTAGATAGAATACTGAGAACAACAAAACTAACCAAGAATCCTTCTTGGACAGAGAAAGTTGCCTTATTAATGAATAAAGATTCCCGCTTACTGCGGCAGAATCCAGTTATAGAAACAAGTCTTTAAATATTGTGTTATGCTGATTAGCTTACGTAGAAATAAAGACGAGAATGAAAGAAAACTCGAGAAATTTGCCAAAGAGCAATGGCAAAAGACGAGAGCTTATTTAATTAGTCGATATTCTTTGTCAGAGGATGAATGTGCTGACGTGTTCCAAGATTCCCTGGTCATATTGTGGAAAAACATTAATGAAAATAAAGTCGATTCAAAAGATTTGGGGTTATCAAGTTCAACTTACTTCATGACAATTTGTCGTAATAAGACCATGGAGTTGTTAAGATCCAAGAGTAAATATGTAACAACTCCGTATGAGATAAATCCCAATAAGGATCACCATGACTACCAAGAAGACCAGGTTGAAAGAATTCTCTCTTTGGAAGATGCCCGTGAAAATGTTCAGAAGGAGAAGGAGGCTCTAGTAAGAGATATTGTAAAAAATTTGCCTTCACCCTGTAACGAACTTTTATGGGGGTACTATGGCGATGGTCACTCAATGAAGATGCTTGCAGAAATGTTTAACTATGCTAGCGAAAATGCCGTTAAGGTTACGAAACACCGCTGCTGTGAGAAATTCCGTGTGAGATATAGTGAAATGAGCAAATCATTATTCTAAAACAGAGTCGTTATGAATGAAAAAGAGAATATAATCCAAGATAAAGATTTTGTAAATGACGAGCGAATAAGTCGGTTTATGCAAGGGCTTATGGAAGCTGATGAAGAAGCTGCTTTCCAGACAGAACTGAAGAATAATGAGGAACTGCGTAATCAGGCTATAGCCCAAGCAAGACTTGTAAAAGGCATGAAGCAAGTTGACGAAGAACTGAAAGGATTATTCAGACAAACTGATGAGCAAACGATAAGGAATATTGCCAACCGGGTAACCGCTAGAAAGAATCGCTCAACTCGATGGCTTGCTATTGCTGCATCTATAGTGTTTATAGTATTTGTGGGTTTCAAATCTTACGATTATTACGATACAACGAACTTGGGAAAAGAATATGCTAATGCATTTCCAACTTCATCTATTGTAAGAGGAGAATCTAATGTCGATGTTGAATCAGAACTGAAGGTTCTCTTCGATAATGTTGCACAAAATAGAGATTTGGATAATACCACATCTCGACTCAAAACGTTATGGGAGCTGTCAAAACAGGAGACCTACAATGATTATACAGATTATTGTCCGTATATTGGATGGAATCTTGCTATAGGTTATTTGGAGAATTACGAAAAAGCAGATGCCAAGGCTGTTCTTGAAGAAATGGTGGAAATGTATCCAGAGGGAACTTCTGTTGGTGACAAAGTTGTGCAATTACTTTATAAAATGAAGTAATAGATGAAAAAATATTCTTTAATAGTAGTTCTATTATGGTGTGCTTTTAATTCAGCATACCCACAAATACAATATAATCCTCAATATGCGGATTCGTGTTATTTAAGAGGAATAAATGATTTTAACAGGCATAATTATCAACAAGCAAAGGTGCATTTCAAATTGTCATATGAAATAAATGACTCTATTCAACGAGAAGAGCCTTATCTTTCCAGTAACGCATCAGATTGGATGGCGTATATTCTATATATTGAAGGGAGTAAAAATGAAGCACTTGATATATGTGCGGATTATTGCTTTCTCCCAGTTGATCAACGTTACACATTACAATCTGATTCGTTGTGGGTATTAGCTTCAAAATGTTCTGATTTAAATCAATCCTTATTATATGCCATTGAGGCAAAGAATATCGAAATAGAGAATTTGGGGCCTAATCATTATTACATCGCCAACAGTGATCAGGAAATAGCAAGTTTGTACATGCAATTAGAACAATGGGATTCGGCCAAACATTACCAAGAAGAGGCAATTAATATTTTCGAGAAAAACATGAATACAGATTATTCTCAATCATATATTGTTACACTTCTCGAATATATTCGTACTTGTGTCCATCTTAGTGATTACACATGCTATAAAAAAACTATGCCAAAATGTAAAGTGGCTGCCAAACAATTGTATGGTGAAAATTCAGACACATATGCATATACATTATATGAGATTGCAAGAGCTAATATTTATTTTAAAGATTTTGTAGATTGTATTGATAATGCGAATAAATCAGTAGGTATTTATTCTCTATTGTTGCCATCAGAAGAAATTGAACTTCAAATGGTTTTATGTTACCAATTATTAGGTAATGCCTATGGATCTGTAAATAATTACCTTGAAGCAAAAACTAACTTGCAGCGGGCGTATAATATAATGGGGAAGCGTATTGGAGATACGCTGCTATTTGATATCGCATATTATCAAGGAAAATGCGGCGAATATGACAATGCAATTAAAACGTACCAAAGACTAATTGAGCTTCTTAAAGAATACTATCTGAACAACCCCAAAGGTGACAAGAAACACACGCAACATCTGTTAATTTCTTGTTATTTAGATATGGCTGAAATATATTATAGTCAAAAAGACATTAGCAATTGTATTGAATATGCAGAAAGAGGCTTGTCATTAGCCAAAGAATATGATTTTCCTTCCAAGCAACTAGAAGCTTTACAAGCTCTAAGTGTATGTGACTTCGAAAAATCATTATACAGTAAAGCAATTGAATTGCAGGAGTATATTTTGGAAAGAGATAGCAATAATATGACAAACATGTATAATTTGATGATGTCTTATTATGCAACAAAAAATAAAAGGTTTTATACGTGCGCAAATCGATATTATTCTTTTGAAAAAGAAACAATTTTGTCAACATTTTCTAGTCTATACGAGAAGAATAGGTCAATGTATCTTGAGAATGGGGACTTTGAAAGATTTAGTCTCCCAGTTAGATTTGCACGTTATTACAAAGACGATGATTCTATTTGTGGTCTTGCCTATGATTGTGAATTATTTAGAAAAGGGTTATTGTTAACGTCATCCATAGAATTTTCCAGAATGGTCACTGAATGTGATGAAACGACACAAAAAGAATATCAACTTTTACAGCAAATCAGAGAGAGATTGAATCGTCCTATTTCTGATCAAGAAAAAAACGAATTATACGATGAAGAACAAAGATTGGAAGGAATCTTGTTAAAACAGCTACCATTGTGGGCTGAAAAAATAACACAGTTGCAATTTTCATGGAAAGATGTTCGGAATGCTCTCAAAAAGAATGAAATAGCAATCGAGTTTGCAGAAGAAAAGACATCTAGTAATAGTAAAATGATTGCACTTGTTATTAGAAATGGATGGAATTCCCCCAAATGTGTTGTTTTAGATGATTTTGAATGTAATATTAGGAGTAAGGAACTCCTTAATTCCGCATTTTCTGATTGTATGTTATCAAATATTGTGTGGAATAAGATAATAACAGAATGTCAGATAGAGAAACATGAAACAATATATTTTGCCGCAGATGGAATTTTAAGAGTATTCCCAATAGAGTATCTTCCTGATTTCAATAATCCAAAACAAACAATTTCCGAAAGATTTGATATAATTAGATTGTCAAGCACTCGAGAAGTTTGTTCACTTACAAAGAAGGAGTCCATACAATCTATTTCATTATATGGCAATTTACTCTACGATGTGCCTAAAGAACAAAAAATAGCTAATAGTGGCGAATACACGCCATCTCAATATTGTACGATAGACAACGAGCGGAGTGCTTTCTTAGGTGATTCTATTCGTTCTGGTTATAAATATCTCTATTGGACAAAAGCAGAAATTGACTCAATCGAAAATTATGCAATCAATTATTTGCCCAATACATCTGTTGCTAAGTACGAATTAGATAAAGGAACAGAAGAGTCTTTCAAAGCATTATCAAAAAAATCAACAAGTATAGTTCATTTATCAACACACGCATTTTATCATAAAAGCAAATCTTTAAAAAACTTCAAATCAGAGGGGTTACTTTTATCTGGATGTAATACAATTTGTGATGATAGTTTAAACGTTGAAGATGGTATTCTGTGTTCGTCAGAGATTGAATTACTTGATTTAAGGAACACATCTTTGCTTGTATTATCAGCATGCAATACAGGATTAGGCAATTCAATGGTAGATGGAATTGGTGGGTTGCAGAGATCGTTTAAAAAAGCTGGTGTTAGTACAATAATAATGTCACTATGGGAAGTGAGTGATATTGCTACATCTTTCTTTATGCGACAGTTCTACAAAACACTATTTCTGACAAAGTCAAAAAGAATGGCATTTATGAAAGCGCTCCTATTGACAAAAAAAGAATATGAGGACCCGTATTTATGGGCATCTTTTATAATGTTGGATTAATTTTTTTCATTATTATTTGGTAAATCGATTTTATTTTATACCTTTGTAATGAACCCGCCGTTCTTTATAAAAGGTTCTTTTACAGATAGTTGCGGTATTAGTAATGGTTTAACTTTTGTTCGTATGAAAGTTAATGATAATGGCTTTACTCCTTGCCAAAATGATGAAACAAATGCTCTAATTGAAATAGATGAAAATGGTTTCACTTGGGTTTATAAAGGCAAGGAACATGGTTATGATAGCTGGTATGGAATACCACCAGAATCTTTATAGATAATAACTGTGTAATTATGTATATTATGGTGAAGGGGATGCTCTTCACCATAATTTTATAAGTGGTTCTTGTTAACCTTTTGGTGCTATATGTCATAAACGTATAGAAACATATAGTAACAACTTTATAAAATTATAAAAAATGATGAAGAGTATTTATCTTACCCCGTTTGTGTTCAGAGCAACACGTTATGAAGAGTATAAAGACGGTATTTGTATAGGCCAACAGAATGTTGACATTCAAATTATCTCTAAAGTGATTAATAATTGTGCCATGTTCCACTTGGAAGGCAATATGCCCATGAATATGAAACGCAATTTTGAACTACCGGTGTTTGGTGTTGAACGTGGCGACATTCTTGAAGATCGTATAATGTATGGTCGCCTTCCTGATAGTTTTAGTTGGCAAGACCCTGCAGATCCGCTTGTCTGTGAAATCTTTGCAAACAAAACATGTATTCGATTTGCCATGCTCAGTCCATTGAGAATTATTGAGTTTACTGGCTACTTTGAATTAATAGGTGAATAACTCACTCTCAATTACAATAACTTTCCATAAGTATGTAAATCATACGGCGCTAGTAAGATGGTCTGTTGAGAAACACGCCATCTTTTTTTTCGAAAAAATATTCGATGAGTTGTTAACCTTTACATTATTTCTGTCATAAAGGGTAGAAACAAACATTAATAACATTTTAAAAATTCATAGTTATGGAAACAAAGACTCGTTACACAATGGTAAACAAGAGAGGTGAGGAAATCTATCATTCTAACAGCTTCTTAGGTTTTATTGGATCAACAATCCTGGCCTATTTTATGACCTTCTTTGCAATTATGTTCTTTGCAATGATACTCTGCGGTATAGGTTCAATTTTCAGTTAAGGTGGTATTAATTCATAGAGTTTAGAAAATTATGGAGACTTTATTTTTCTTAGTTATTGCAGTATCATTAGCATACGCAGTTGGTTGCTGGGGTAGAACTCGCAAAATTGGTTTTGGGCTGGCTTTTGTCCTTTCACTGGTAAATTTGCTTATAGGCATCATAGCCGTAGCATGTTCAAAGAAATTAGAAGAAAACAAATAAATAGAAGAAAAGAATTATGAAAACTGCAGGTTGGATTTTTATAGTAATTGGCGCACTAGCTTTCTTGGGTGCTGCATCAAAAGGTAATAGCGTATTTGGTCCATTATTCTGGATTGGAATAGGTGGTACTTTACTTTATCTTAAAAGAGAACGTGAAGAAAACAAAGAAGAGAATTCTGGTTCAGTTCCTTCGGTAAAGAAGGAATCTGTAAAACCAATAGAAAAAGAAAAAATTACAGAACCGTTAGAGAAAACAACACCCGTTACATTTGAGCAAAAAGAAGCTGCTCTCTGTTTAATAGCTTTCTTCGCTGGTTATAATGATGACCTGACAACTGATGGAGCCGCTTACATGGTTTCATATCAATCAGCCATCTGGTTCGGCATTGGCAATTATAAAGAAACTCTTACGGCAGCCCTATCTAAATATCAAGACGCAGACAAGATAATAGACACCGTTTTAACTATCAAAGATACAAAGTCAAGAGAGTTCATCCTTCTCACTTGCTATGATCTCACCAAGATGTCTGGCCAAGCGGAAGCTTATGAATTCATATATAACATCGCAAATGAAATGGGGTATAATAGAGAAAAACTCCATAAACTAATTGATCAATACTCTGAAAGACCAGCTTTTAGCTAATGAATCAAGAACGGCATAAGTCGTTCTTTTTTTTATTTCCTTGTTAACCTTTTTGTCGTTTTTGTCATTAAGGGTAGAAACAAATAAAAACAAGGTAATATGGAAACTCCAAGAATTCAAATTGACACCCATAACGTTGAACAGCAGAAAGCATTCGACCTGGTAGCAAAAACCAACACTTGCCTCTTCATCACAGGTAAGGCAGGTACAGGTAAGACTACCTTCATCAAGCGTATTCAAGAAGAAATCAACAAGAACTTTCTGGTATTGGCACCAACTGGTATTGCAGCTATTGCTGTAGGTGGACAAACCATGCATTCGTTCTTTGGATTCCCCATGCAAACAATTGGGCCACACACAGAAATAAGTCTTTCTAATGAGAAATACCAAATCCTCAAAGAAACGGATACTATTATCGTTGATGAAGCATCGATGGTACGTAGCGACATGGTAGATGGTATGGACAGATGTCTGCGTATGGTATTCAAGACTAACATGCCATTTGGTGGCAAACAGATTATTTTCGTTGGCGATTTATTCCAGCTTCCCCCTGTAGTAAAAGAAGGTAGTGCAGATGCAGAGATGCTTCACGATCTCTATGGAGCAGGCCTTCCTTTCTTCTACAAGGCATTTGTGCTGAAGAGGATGAATCTACCAAAGATTGAATTTCAAAAGGTATATCGTCAGAGTGATGAGGACTTCCTTAACATCCTGAACAAAATGCGTAATGGGGAAGTTACAAATGAGGATTTGGCTGTGCTGAATGAGCATGTTAAAAAAGAAGCTGATAGCGACGATTACTCTGTGACACTGACATCCTTTAACTATATGGCAGAAAAAATCAATGACGAGAAACTGAATGCCATCGAAGAAGAAGAGTTTTGCTATCAGGCAGAAATACACGATGACTTTAAGAAGAACGACGCTCCAGTACCAGAGTTCCTTAAACTGAAAGTTGGAGCTCAGGTAATTTTCTGCCGCAACTATCCACAGGCTGGATATATGAACGGTACAATAGGTAGGGTTTCTAAGTTGGACGAAGAGCATATTTTTGTTACATTGGAGAATGGCGTAGAAATCAACGTAAGCAAAGTTAATTGGGAGAACCTACAGAGCAAGTATAATAGCCAGACTCATAAAATGGAATCTGAGGTTGTGGGCTCGTTTACTCAATTCCCTCTGAAATTAGCATGGGCTATTACCATTCATAAGTCACAAGGTATGACATTCGAAAAGATGCACTTCGACCTGTCTCGTGGTACATTCCAAGCTGGACAGGCATACGTTGCCATCAGCCGCCTGCGCTCACTTAATGGTCTTACGCTCAGTAATCCCATTCGTCCACACCATGTCACTCAGAATCAGGAGGTACGAGTATTCGCCAATTCATTCAATGATATTGACATGATTAACGACGAATTAGAAACAGGCAAGGCTATATATAAGTACCTGAAAGCAAAGGATTATAACATGGCAGCTAAGTCGTGCCTGAAACTTGTAGTTAATAAGATTCAGAATAACGACCTTAGAAATGCGGCTTTGATAGCAAAGAAGATGTTCGACGTCATGCTGGACGATAGTTGCTTGAAGGGAATTACAAAAGATATGAAGCTACTAAAAGATTGCAGTATGACTTGTAACTTCCTAAATGCTATAATCTGCCTTTATGGCAATCGCTATGAAGAAGCCATTGGCTATGCAGATATGGTTCTCAGTAGAAAGGTTTGTTTAGAGGCAATGTTCGTCAAAGGGCGTGCGCTTTATGAGCTCAAAAGAAATGACGAGGCATACGATGTGGTATACCAGATTATAAACATTTCACAGGAAGGAGAAGAGAAAAAAGCAATCGACAAGAAACTGCTCCTCTTTGAGGCAAGAGTTAATGAGCGTATCGGTAATTCTGTTATTCCTTTCGCTAAACAGTTGGTTTCGCTCTGTCCAGAGTTCTTACCTCCATACGCCATGATAAGAAAAGAAATGGAAACTACGGGAATAGAAATAGACTTTAATCCTAAGGAAGAGCATACTGACTTGCTGGTAGCATTTATTGACAAGAATATTTCAAGCAAAGATTTCTTGAACATGCTTAAGCAGAGCAATGATGAGAAGAGCATAAAGAAGTTCAGAAGAACTCTCTCAATTTAACAAGATGACAATAATCAAATAGTTTGTTTAAATTAAATTCGCTTATGAAAAAATCGCTTTTTGTATTTATGGCTTTGATGGTTATGGCCATATTGGGGTGTGAGAATGAATCGTCTAGATATTCTGCATCGACTCCGTATGAGCTTAGTTTCTATATAGATACAATATCTGACCATTTGATTCTTACTACAGTCTGCAGTTATCCAGATAACTCATGTTTATCTACAAGTAGCTTATCGTTAGGCAAGATTGATTCAACAGAAAAAACAAATGACATATGGAAAAAGTAAAAATGTTAGGAGCTTTAGTGGGTGATATTATCGGCTCTACATACGAGTTTTATAACACAAAGAGAATGGACTTTGACCTATTTGAGAAAAGATCCACCTTTACAGACGATAGCGTTATGACATTGGCTGTTGCCAAATGGCTGATAGAGGATGAGGCACATACCATACATTACTTAATATATTGTATGCAGGAATTGGGCAATAATTATCCTGAGGCAGGCTATGGAGGACGATTCTGTATATGGCTTGAAGAAGATAATCCACAACCTTACAATAGTTGGGGTAATGGTGCCGGAATGCGAGTAAGCCCTGTAGGATTATACGCGAAGACCCTTGATGAAGCCTTAGCGCTTGCAGCCTTAACAGCTTCTGTCAGTCATAATCATCCAGAAGGTGTAAAAGGCGCTCAAGCAATCGCTGCGAGTGTGTTCCTTTGTAAGCAAGGAAAGACTAAGCGAGAGATTAAGGAGTATATTGAGAATACTTTTGATTATAATCTTCATCGTACGATTGCTGAGATCCGCCCTAGATATGGTTTTGAAGAATCTTGTCAACGCAGTGTACCAGAGGCGATTATTGCGTTTCTAGAAGGTAATTCGTTTGAAGAAGTTATTCGATTAGCTATTTCACTTGGAGGCGATTCAGATACTATCGGTGCAATGGCAGGTTCCATCGCAGCCTGCATGTATCCAATACCAAATGATATTGTAAAGCGATGTGATGAAATTCTAACTTATCACCTCAGAGAGATAAAAAACAAGTTCATAACATTGATAGAACAAAGATAAATGCGCAAGTACACAAGTACAGACGGGTGTGAGTGTCTCGCTCCGATGTAAGAAGGAAGATGTCTGAAGTCTGATTCCATGCTTTATTTCTGTCAACTGAAAATAGTTCTAAGTAATTAACCCGTCAACGGATTCTAGTCGTAAGATAAAAAACTATCAACCAGAATCAGTACACTACTTTAGCCTGCTTTCAAGCTGCTATCACTCTGCTTCTAGGCTGCTTCTAGCCATACTCATGAGTAAGGCTATAGTAAGGCAGCAGTATGGATAGAGTAAGGCAGCAGTATGGATAGAGTAAGGATAGAGTACGAGAAGATTTACCTAGAAACAAAAACGATATTACTGACATTCAACCTGTCCTTTACATGATAGCGAGAAAATTCTCTAGAGAATTATTCCCTGTATAACTAAGTTGCAAATGCTATATCACTTAGTAAGGGATAAATTCTCTAGATTGAATTATTCATGGATATTTTTTATGTCTGCGACGCTACACGAATGCTCACAAATGAACACGCGCTCGGCTCTGCCGCTTGCCACCCGCTCGAACTTGTTCGCTTGCCAGAGCAAGAACGGGACGCAAGAATTATCCACAAATATTTATGAGACATTTATGGTCATT
>JAEEGL012531211.1_pt1 | contig 12407 bp, 8 predicted proteins | sample 9134231 | NCBI WGS metagenome assembly JAEEGL01 (sample SAMN16246548, study PRJNA631951) | gut metagenome | biome: gut microbiome; feature: rumen; material: fiber-attached | host: Bos | place: Iran: Karaj | collected 2018-10 | reverse complement strand
TCAGAGGGTCTAAAAATCGTCGCGGAAGGGTTGCCGTGGGAGCCGGGCGACAACGTCGTCTTTCCGGACAACGAGTTCCCCGCCAACATTTATCCGTGGACGTATCTTGCCAATCGGGGCGTTGAACCCCGCCGAGTTCCGCTTCCAGACGGCAAACTGACAGCCGCCGCGCTGGAACCGTACATTGACAATCGCACGCGTCTGGTTTCCGTCAGTTGGGTGAGCTACTGCACCGGCTGGCGAGCAGATATAAAGGAAATCGCCCAGATGGTTCACTCTCACGGCTCGCTGCTGTGCGTAGACGGCATCCAGGGCATGGGCGCGTTCCCCTTTGACGTCCAGGATACCGACGTTGACTTCCTGTCCGTCGGGGCGCAAAAATGGCTTTTGAGCGCTCAAGGCTCCGGGTTCTTCTACTGCAAAAACGCGGTCAACGGCTTATTAAGAAACATCAATTTCGGCTGGGCGTCGGTGGAAAATCATACGGATTTCTCTCGCTCTGACTGGCAGGAAATGAAAAACGCTCAACGGTTTATGACTGCGACGACCGCCACGCCCGCCTGGCTGACGATGACGGATTCGCTGGAAACGATTTTCAAATACGGACAGGAATCCATTACAAATCAAATACTTAAAACGCGTCGATATTTAATCGAACGGCTTGAGCAGTTCTCTGTAGAATTTAAAACAGACATTTTACCCGAAAACGATTTGCTTCACGGTTCCGGTATAATTTTCTTTGGAATTCCTGGAATTAGTGAAGAAAAACTCGCACTGATTGCAAAAAATTTCGTAGATAAAGGAATAGAACTGACGGTGCGAAACGGAGGTTTCCGCGTTTCCGTCCATGGATTTAATAACAAGTCAGACGTTGACCAACTCATTGACGCTTTAGAGCAGTCAATTTCATAATATGCAGCAATCCCCCAAAACTTTTGGCTGGAAATGGCCGGTGTTTTTAATCGTCATAACGGCAGAACTGTACTATATGTTTCAGTACTCTGCCAATTATGGCGTATTAAACTTGCTGGCTCTAACTTTGGGGTCAATCATACTGGGCGTTGTTCTCATGCGCTGGGAAGGCGCCGTCTGTTGGAATCGCATTCTGTATATGCAGCAGCACAATATCTCCACCACAGACGAAATGCGAGACGGCGTTTTGATCTTGTTCGCTGGCATACTGATGATAATTCCCGGCATCATAACAGACGTTTTAGGGCTTTTGCTGTTTTTGCCGCCGATTCGCTGGGTAGTTCGCAAATTGTTTTTACGGAATCTGTACTTTGAAATTCCAGAGAAAATGGACTCGCAGTTTCGAATGTATTCCTTTACAATGTCAAATCAGTCGAACGATAATCAAAATAATTCGTATAACAATGAAGACGATTCTTCGGAAGATTATTCTGAATCGTATCAGGAACAGTATAATCGGAACTCTGACGTTCAAATAATAGACGTCAAGGCGACAGATCCCAAAGACTCGTCCCGCGTTATAGAAAGCGAGGAGAAAGAAGATAATAAGGACAACTTTGAAAATCGAAACGGCAGCGCGCAGTCTGATTGAAACTTCCAATTCCAGATTTCTGACTTTCTGTACATCGCCCTTGATTTTTTAATAAAAAGTGTTATTATAGATAAATCGTTTGCTGTTGACATCACAGGACGCTCCGTTGCGGAGAGGTTGTCTGACAGCTGAGTAAATATATAATGTCGTTTCAAAACGACATTTCACCCTAACCTTAAATTACTATGAGTCAATTCAACACCCGTAATCTGTTGAGCGTAATTTTAACGTCAGCAGTCGCCCTCTTCTGTGCGTCTTCTACATCCTATGGCGAAGAAGGTCTTCGAGAACCCAACGCCATGGATCGACAAATCGCCAGAATAATCAACATTCTCATGCCGCACGAACATCTGTCTCAGAAAAAGATTGATGCCGAATACTCCGAACGCTGGCTGGACAATTTCATCAAAACGCTGGACTATCAAAAAGCGTATTTCCTTAAGTCAGACATCGAAGCTTTCAAAAAGCAGGCTCCAAACATGCCTGGTTGGCTGGAAAAGGGCGACATCCGTTTCGCTTACGTTATTTTCAAAACGTATCTTATTCGTCTTGACGAGCGCATGCTGCAGGTTCAGGAATTGCTCAAACAGCCGATTGACTTCACAATTGACGAAACCATCTGTCTGGATCGCGACAAGCTGGATTACCCCAGAAATGCCGCTGAAGCCTTGGAACGCTGGCGCAAAAGAGTCAAGTACGATCTGCTCATTTTGAAGGTTGACGACAAAGAAGGTCAGGAAGCCATTGACAAACTGACCCGCCGATACAAGAGTTTCCAGAAGCGCATGCATCAAACAGACTCTAACGAACTGCTGGAAATGTACCTTACCGCGATGACAATGTCGTATGACCCGCATACATCGTACATGTCCGCCAGCACTCTGGAAAACTTTGAAATCAACATGCGTCTGGAGCTGGAAGGCATCGGCGCAACGTTGGGATCGGAAGACGGCTATACGATTATCAAACATCTCGTTCCCGGCGGAGCGGCTGAAAAAGAAGGCTCGCTCAAGGTCGAAGATAAAATCATCGGCGTTGGTCAGGGAGCGGACGGTCCGTTTGAAGACGTTGTCGACATGAAGCTGGACGACGTTGTCAAAAAGGTTCGCGGCAAAGCCAACACGGTTGTTCGTCTGGAAGTTTTGCCGGCAGACGGCGGAAAAACCAAAGACATCAAAATCACCCGCGCCAAAATCGAACTGAAAGACTCTGCCGCCAAAGGCAAGGTTTTCGAAGCGGGAACCAAGCCTGATGGAACGCCCTACAAAATCGGCGTTATCGATTTGCCCAGCTTCTATGCTGATATGAGCGGCATGCGAAACGGCAAAGAAGAGTATCGCAGCACAACCCGCGACATGAAACGCATTTTGGAAGACTTCAACGCTCAGGGCTGCGACGCCTGCATCGTTGACCTCCGTTCCAACGGCGGCGGATCTCTTCCGGAATCCATCAATACAACCGGCTTGTTTATCAAAACCGGTCCGGTCGTTCAGGTTAAAGGTCCCAGCAGAACGAGAACTTCAGCCAATGACAACAACTTCAGAATTGAATGTTATTCAGACCACAATTCCGACGTTACCTGGGACAAGCCGCTTGTTGTTTTAATCAGCAAGTTCTCCGCTTCCGCCAGCGAAATTTTTGCCGGCGCGATTCAGGACTACGGCCGCGGTTTGATTATCGGCGACCATTCCACTCACGGAAAAGGCACGGTTCAAAGTCTTTTGCCGTTGGGAGAAGCCATATTCTCCTTTGGTTCCGCTCCGAAGATGGGCGCGTTGAAAGTTACCATTCAGCAGTTCTATCGTCCGGACGGCGATTCCACTCAAAATCGCGGCGTTCTGTCTGACGTTGAACTTCCGTCCATTACAACTCACATGGACGTTGGAGAGTCCGACCTGGATTACGCTCTGGCGTTTGACCAGGTTCCAGCTCAACAATATCAGAAATTCAACCTTGTTCCCCGCAATATTGTTCAGTACCTCAAACAGGCGTCAGCCGCTCGCTGCGCTCAAAGCGAAGATTTCCAAAAGACCGTTAAGAAGATTGAATGTTACTTGAAGAACAAGGACAAGTCCAATATCACGCTTAACGAAAAGAAATTCTTCGAGGAACGCGCTGAACTCATTCCGGAAGAAGAAGAGAAAAAGCAGCTCGAAGACACCATTAAACAGGACGGAACCGATATCGAAGAAACTCCGTATCTGAGAGAAGCGCTCGATATTACTGCTGATTACGTCAAGGCTCTGCAGGTTGGCGTTGCGAACATGCCCAACCCGGCGGCGATTCAAGCCAAACCGGCTCCGAACAAATCCAACCTTCCGGCTCCGCAGCCTGCCGCCGCCCTGTAATCGGATTGTTTAACCCTCAAAAACTGTCATAAAACCGCCCCGTTTTTTACGAGCGCGGTTTTATGCGATTAATATACAAATAACTTATGGAAGACTCTGTTACAACCATTGCCGCTATTGACGTCGGCTCCAACTCCATTCGAATGAACCTGGCGCAAGTTGAATCGTCGGGGAAGTTTGAATCTATCGGTCAGTATAATAAATCCGTTCGACTTGGACAGGACACGTTTTGTTCAGACCGAATCAGCAACGATTCCATGCGAACGTCCGTTGCGATTTTTCGAGACTATAAAAAGATTCTGGAAAAATACAAGGTACAAGTCGTTCGCTGCGTCGCAACAACCGCTGTCCGTGAAGCTATTAACGCAGACGTCTTTCAGGACAGAATCTACAACGCCTGCGGAATTCAGGTCGAAATCCTTGACCCGTCGGAAGAAAGTCATTTGATTCTTTCTGCGGTTATTAATTCACTGTCGGATAAATCGCTTCTGGAAAAAGGACGCGTTCTTTTGGTTGAAGTCGGCGGGGGAAACACGCTCTTGACGGTTCTTCAAAACGGAAAGCTGGTCAACGCCGTTTCCGTCAATACCGGAACCGTTCGATTGCGCGAGCAGTATCAAAGCGTCGAAATGCTTCCTCGGCAGTATTTACAGCGCCTTGAAGCTCACATTGACACCGTTATGTTTACGTCAATTAATGCCCTTCATCTGGGGTCAATTGACCGCATAATCGCCGTTTCAGGCGGATTAATACCGATTGCTCAATTGGTTGTTGGCGGCGAATCCGCTAAATCGCTGAAAGTTCTGGAAGCCAAAAGCATCGAAAAGTTTATCGAGCATTTTTCCGATAAAAGCGAGTTGGAACTAAGCCGGGATTATCAAATTCCCTTTGAGGAAGCGCAGAGAATCGTTCCAGCCAGTACGATTTTCCGCTATCTTCTCCGTCAAACCGACCTGAAAAAGATGCACCTTTGTTCGGCAAAGATGATCGACGGTCTGGTGAAAAACATGGCGTTGAATATTGCAGGAATGGAAGACGAGTCATGGTCAGCAGGAGTAATCGATTCCGCTCGCGCGTTGGGCGAAAAGTTCCTTGTCGACCTGGATTACAGCTCTCGACTGGCGGACTGCGCCGTAAACCTGTTTGACCTGTTTAAAGACCTTTCAGGACTCACGCCGCGCCATCGACTTATGCTCTACGCTGCCGGATTGCTTCATGAAGCGGGATATTTTCTCGCCGCCAGAGCGCATCACAAGCACACATATTATCTTATTGCCAATTCAGATATTTTCGGACTTAGCCGGCTGGATATTGACATCGTCGCTCAAACGGCGCGGTACTATCGCAAATCTCCGCCCAAGCCAACTCATGAATATTACATGGCGCTTCCGCGGGAACAGCGGGCGATTGTTTCAAAGCTGTCCGCGTTTTTACGCGTTGCAGACGCCGTCATGCAGGGCGTTGGTTCTGATCTTTCCGGGATTGAGCTAATTCGAGACAACGACAATTTAATTGTTCAATGTTCGTCCGGCGTCGACCCGATTTTGATGAAAAAACTCCTGTCTGTTCAAGGACGCCTTTTTGAAGACCTGTATGGCGTCAGCATCGTTCCGGAAGAGAGATAGTCAGTTTTGAAGTATCCCATTGAAATGCAAAAAGCGGCAAGAGCAAAAACTCTTACCGCCTAAATTTTATATCGCTGACTAAACCAACCTGTTACTCTTTATACACGTCAGCCGGAATTGCCTGCCCGTCTTTGTAATTGCAAAGACAATAGAACATAAACGGGTCAACGCCGTAGCTGATTGATCGAACCGAGCCGTCCGCCATGCAGAAGTTGATAGAGTCTCCATGAGGAGAACCCCATCTGGACGGAGACGTGTACCCGGCTTTATCCTGAATGGGAATCCAGTAATTCTTGCTCAAATTCTGCCGCGTAAAATATGATTTGGCAGTGTTGATTCGAGCTTCTGTATAGTTCAAATCGTGTCTGTCCATGCCAAGCAGTTTTTCGTCTGACCCTCCCCAGCGAATCGTGTCTCGGTCGTACCCTTGATCCCAGCCCTGGTCGTCGTCGCTGGCGGTTCCGGTATAGTACTCGTCCGGATTAACGTGTCGTTCGCCAATCATGATGGTATTTGACGCCCCGTCCTGTTCAGCAATGGTATGAGTCGTCTGACCGGCGCCGGCGCAGAAACAGCCTGTGGTGGAGTTGATAGTATTCCACTTGTCGCTCCAGAATTTTCTCAGCGCTGTAACAGTTGTCTGATTCCCTTTGCTGGCGTATTGATGCAATTCATCCCAGCCGCTGGCGGTGCCGGCAACGTCAGGATCCGCTCGTGTGCCAGCGTTGCCCGCATAGTCCGTTCGAGCAATTTGATTGATGCCGAACGATTTGAGAGATTTCAGACCTTGATCCGGCAGCTGCATGGTTGCATCGCCAGGAGAGAATGGATACCGAATCGGCTTACGCTTGGAAGGGCAGTGAAATATCGGAACTGGGGTCATGCAGCGTTCAGGACCAGGCATGTCGTGAAGCGTGCGGTTGTCTATATACGGCAAAACGTTGTACATCCATCCGCCCGGCTGCAGTTCTCTAAACCCGCGAGACGGCGCGCCGGCAAAATGCCAGCCCCATCCCCCGGTTGGAAGCGTAAGCTGTTCTGAATCGTGCGTCAAGCAGCCGGTTCCCAACTGGCGAAGATTGTTTTTGCATTGCAAAATGCGGGCTGATTCTCGCGCTGCGTTGAGCGCCGGCAGAGTAAGCCCCATAATAATGCCGATAATCGTAATCACGACCAGCAATTCAACCAACGTAAAGGCGTGATGATAAACTCTCATGACGTTTCTCGTATATGAAAATGAGTTATTAGGTTTATGGATAAACAACCCGAACTATCACATAGCAATATTCCATTAGCTGCTAAACTAAAATGTTCGAAAAGGAACCTGGATAATTAAAAGCGTTTATACACCTATGCCCATATTTATATTATAGCGCCAAATTTGTCTTTTTCAAGAGAATTTATAAATTTTTTAGTTTTTTGCCGAAAAAAATAAACCAATTTCTAGCGTTGAGAACATGGAACTTCAATATGAATCAAAAAAACGGCGATTGAGTCCCCCAATCGCCGTTTATGTAATTGATTAACGTTGCCTTTTGATTATTTCATAATGTCGCCCGGAATTGCCTGTCCATCGCAATGCGAACAAAGGCAATAGAAAATAAACGGATCTACGCCGTAGCTGACTGAAACAACAGACGCGTCTACCATGCAGAAGTTAATCGTGTCCCCGTGAGGCGAACCCCAGCGAGACGGCGACGTGTACCCGGCTTTGTCCTGAATGGGAATCCAATGGTTCTTACTCAAATTTTGACGCGTATAATACGCCTTGATTTTATCAATAATTGCAGGCGTGTAATTCAAATCGCCCATCGCCATGCCAAACAGGGATTTATCAGCGCCGCCCCAACGAGTGGTGTCTCGGTCGTAGCCCTGATCCCAGCCCTGGTCGTCGTCGCTGGCTGTGCCGGTATAGTATTCGTCCGGATTGACGTGCCGCTCGCCCAGCATGATGGTATTGGACGCGCCGTCATTTCCAGCAATTTTATCGATTGAAAACGCGCCGCCGGGACAGTACGCGCCAGTGTTGTCGTTGATGTTGTTATGCTCGCCTTTGAAGTAATTGCGAACGCCAATAATCGCTTGCGAATTGTTCACGCCAAAGTACTTGTTTAACGCGTCAAAATAACCGGACGACGTCCCGGTAATGCAGGGATCGGCGCGAGTACCGCCGTTGGCGGCATAATCGTTTCGAGCCACCAAAGTTTGACCGTTAAACGTCTTAACGCTATTGGAAGACAGCGACGGTCTATAGCACATGACATTGCCAGAGTGAGCAAACGGATACCGAATCGGCTTGCGCTTGGAGGGGCAGTGAAACTCCGCAACCGGCGTTTTCATGCGATCCGGACCGGGCATGTCGTGCAAAGCGCGGTTATCCATATACGGAAGGATGTTATACAGCCAGCCGCCGGTTTGCAATTCTCTAAACCCGCGAGCCGGGTCGCCGGCAAATTGCCAGCCCCATCCGCCGGTCGGAAGCGTAAGCTGTTCCGAGTTATGCGTCCAGCATGCGGTTCCCAACTGTTTCAAATGGTTTTTGCACTGCAAAACCCGCGCCGATTCTCGGGCGGCGTTAAGCGCAGGCAGCGTCAATCCCATGATTATCCCGATAATGGTAATCACGACCAACAGTTCAACAAGCGTAAAGGCGCGTCTGTAAATTCTCATGATACTTAAGATTATAAAAATGAATTATTGGATTACTGAATAAACAATGCTCTGCACTTTTAGTGTATTAAATCATATACATATACAAACAAGCATTAATGACCGCAGAAACACTTGTATACTTTTGTTTATATACGATAATTATAGCGACTAATATGATTTTTTCAAGAGGACAATTTGCTTTTTTGGAAAATATTATTTAAATATGAAAAATCCCAAAAAACAGAGGTTTGTAGAGTTTTAAAAAAGAAAAATTTTCAAAATTAATAAAAAAGCGGCAGTTGGGATAACCCCAACCGCCGTTCATGTAATTGATTAACGTTGTTTTTTGATTATTTCAAGACGTCGCCCGGAATTGCCTGTCCATCGCAATGAGAACAAAGACAATAGAAAATAAACGGATCAATACCGTAGCTGACTGAAACAACAGACGAGTCTACCATGCAGAAGTTAATCGAGTCTCCGTGAGGCGAACCCCAGCGCGACGGCGACGTGTACCCGGCTTTGTCCTGAATGGGAATCCAATGATTTTCACTCAATCTCTGACGAGTGTAATACGCCTTGATTTTATCCATAATTGCAGGCGTGTAGTTCAAATCGCCCATCGCCATTCCAAACAGGTTTTTATCTGCGCCGCCCCAACGAGTGGTGTCTCGGTCGTATCCCTGATCCCAGCCCTGGTCGTCGTCGCTGGCGGTTCCGGTATAGTATTCGTCCGGATTGACGTGCCGCTCGCCCAGCATGATGGTATTGGACGCGCCGTCATTTCCAGCAATTTTATCGATTGAAAACGCGCCGCCTGGGCAGTACGCGCCGGTGTTGTCGTTGATGTTGTTGTGCTCGCCTTTGAAGTAATTGCGAACGCCAATAATCGCTTGCGAATTGTTCACGCCGAAGTACTTGTTTAACGCGTCAAAATAACCGGACGACGTCCCGGTAATGCAGGGATCGGCGCGAGTCCCGCCGTTGGCGGCGTAATCGTTTCGAGCGACTTCTGTTTCGCCGTTAAAAGTCGTTACGCTATTGGAAGACAAGGACGGTCTAAAACACATGACTTGACCGGTGTGCGAAAACGGATACCGAATCGGCTTGCGCTTGGATGGGCAGTGAAACTCCGATACCGGCGTTTTCATACGATCCGGACCGGGCATGTCGTGCAGCGCGCGGTTATCCATATACGGCAGGATGTTATACAGCCAGCCGCCGGTTTGCAATTCTCTAAACCCGCGAGCCGGGTCGCCGGCAAACTGCCAGCCCCATCCGCCGGTCGGAAGCGTAAGCTGTTCCGAGTTATGCGTCCAGCATGCGGTTCCCAACTGTTTCAAATGGTTTTTGCACTGCAAAACCCGCGCCGACTCTCGGGCGGCGTTAAGCGCCGGCAGCGTCAACCCCATAATGATGCCGATAATGGTAATCACAACCAGCAGTTCAACCAATGTAAAGGCGTGTTTATAAATTCTCATTGGAGTAGTTTTTATATTTCTGAGCGAATCGATATAGTGTAATTATTAACATTATATATACTATTATAACAGATTCTTGCACGTTTGTCAATAAATTGTTCGAATATTTTTTCAAAAAAGTGAGAGAAAAGGCAATCGGCAGTAGACAGTAGTGAACAGAGAATCACGCTTGAGACTAACGCTTTGTGTAATCACTAATACTAATCACTAATTCCGTCCCCACAGCTTGACATCTTTTCTTCCTGTGCTAAAATATCCGTTAGACAATTCAAGGGCGATGGACTTTCAGGAGCGTTTCCTTTTCGTCTATCACGGATAACCTTTACCACTGAATAATACTATGACCACATTGGGAACGGCTCTCAGACCGTCGGCTGTTAAGGTTTTGATGCTCGGTTCAGGCGAATTGGGCAAAGAAGTTGTAATTGAAATGATGCGTTTGGGCGTTGAAGTCGTTGCTGTCGACCGCTACGACAACGCGCCGGGAATGCAGGTTGCTCATCGAAGCTACTTTATCAACATGCTCGACGGCGCTCAGCTACGAGAAGTTATCGAAAAGGAAAAGCCCGACTACATCGTTCCGGAAGTCGAAGCGATTGCCACGCCGACTCTGGTTGAGCTGGAAAAAGAAGGGTATACGGTTATCCCGACCGCCAACGCCGCGTTCCTGACCATGAACCGGGAAGGGATTCGCCGCCTGGCGGCAGAAGAACTCGGTTTGCCGACGTCTCCGTACCGATTCGCCGCCAATTACGACGAGTTCAAAAAGGCGGTTGAAGAAATCGGAACGCCGTGCGTTATCAAGCCGATTATGTCCTCTTCCGGACACGGTCAGAGCGTTTGCAAAACGGCGGACGACGTCGACAAATGCTGGCAAATCGCTCAGGAAGGCGGACGCGCCGGCGCAGGCAAAGTTATCGTCGAAGGCTTTATTGATTTCGATTACGAGATTACCCTTCTGACCGTTCGTCATGCTGGCGGAACGTCGTTCCTCGAACCAATTGGACATCATCAGGTTGACGGCGACTACCAGGAATCCTGGCAGCCGCAGCCCATGTCCGACGAAGCGAAGGCGAAAGCTCAGGAAATTGCCGGCAAGATCACCGGCGCGCTGGGCGGACGCGGCATTTTCGGCGTCGAAATGTTCATCAAGGGCGACAAGGTCATTTTCAGCGAAGTCTCTCCCCGTCCGCACGACACAGGCATGGTAACGATGATTTCTCAAGACCTGTCGGAATTCGCGCTTCACGCCCGCGCCATTCTCGGCTTGCCCATTCCCAACATTGCATTCCACGGTCCGTCGGCGTCCAAGGCGATTGTCGCCCGCGGAGACAGCGACGACGTGACGTTCTCCAATCTGGACAAAGTCCTCGAAGCTCCCAACACGACAATGCGTATTTTCGGCAAAGGCGAAGTTCACGGACATCGCCGCGTCGGCGTCCTGCTGGCTCGAGACGAAACCGTTGACGCCGCCTTGAATCGCGTTTTCAAGATGAGCGAAGACCTCGAACTGGGAAACGTAAAATGATTTTGGAAACGACGCGGCTCATTCTCCGCCCGTGGGAGGACTCCGATGCGGAGGCGTTGTACAAATACGCCAGCCATCCTGATGTGGGTCCTGCCGCGGGATGGGCTGTTCAGACGAGCGTTGAAAACAGCCGCGAGATTATTAGAAATATTCTTTCAGCTCCGGAAACGTACGCTGTTATTTTGAAGGATGTCGGTCATCCGGTTGGCTGCATTGGATTGATGCCTTGGGAAGCCGTCCAAACGGAAGCCGAGCTTGGCTACTGGATTGGCGTTCCGTATTGGGGACGAGGACTCATCACAGAAGCTGCCAGAGAAATGTTGAGACGCGGTTTTGAGGACTTGCATCTTGAAAAGATCTGGTGCAATATCTATGAAGAAAATGTACGGTCGTATCGCGTACAGGAAAAATGCGGATTTAAGTTTCATCATACAACAGAAAAAGTCCCATTTCCTTTAGACGACACGTTTCGTACAGTCCATACATTCTGCATCTCAAAGGAAGAGTGGCTGGCAGAACGGTAAATCCTATTGTTTCCGTTCGTAAATAGTCGTCATCGTTCCTGAACGATAAATCGGAGTAAAGCGGTCTGGATTATCCAATACGTCCAAGACCGCTTTTTTAGTTTTCGTACTGTACCCGTATTCTGTTTGCCAATATCGGTCAAGCTCGCTTAAATTGACAACGATCCATTTGGGCGGATTGTCTCCCTGTAATTTGCTTGAAACAGACTCTATAAAGTCGTCGGAATTAAAGCAGACGCAGTAGTCAACAGGAACCGGCCAGTCGAAAACCGCAGCGTCGCCGATGAGCAAAACGCGCTCGCCGGAGTCCTTCATTTTGAGCAGTTCCTCGGATCTGAACGTAACAAGCTGCGTCAAGCCCTCGCCCAGTCTCAGGGGGGACGACCGCAGCTCGGAGATAGTGTCGAACGTTCCGAACGTTCCGAGGAACGGATACGCTACAATCAGGAAGGTATACGCCGCGCCGAGAGCCAAAACGCCTTTGAGAATGCGTCCCATCCAGACGGAAACGCTGGAAAGAATGACGTCAAAAACCGCGCCGCCAGCCAGAGCGATAAACGGAACGATTGGCAGCAGGAACCGTTCGATTCTGTGGGTTGTTACATGCCACCCGATCAGAAACAGGCCGCTGTAAATCAGCGACCAGCGTGCAAAATTCGGCAGTCGCTTCCAAAGCAGTATACAG
>JAEEGL010853844.1_pt1 | contig 12407 bp, 13 predicted proteins | sample 9134231 | NCBI WGS metagenome assembly JAEEGL01 (sample SAMN16246548, study PRJNA631951) | gut metagenome | biome: gut microbiome; feature: rumen; material: fiber-attached | host: Bos | place: Iran: Karaj | collected 2018-10 | reverse complement strand
TGGGTAAGAGAAATGGATCACTCACTGAGATTTACTTTTGAAGAGAGCAAAGTAGATAAAGATTACTTCATAAAAGCATTTAAAGAAGCTTACGATAAGGCCGTTGCCAACAATACTACGTTATACTGCGGCGAGTACGGTGTTATCGAAAATGCCACTCCCGAAGATACGGTTAAGTGGTACAAGGCCATAAATGCAGCTTTCGAAGAACTGGGTATCGGCAGGAGCGCCTGGAGCTACAAATCCATGAACTTCGGTCTTTCCGATAAGCGCATGGCAGGTGTCATCGACGAACTCGTTAAATATTTATAAGTAAACTAATTTAAAGACCGCTGCGGCGGTCTTTTTTGATGCTATGGCAATACGATATTGTGAAGAAGTACATTGAAGCACATAGAACGGAAAAACAAGATGTTAAACACCCAATATCGCTACAATTGGATAGTGGTATAAAAATCTACCAAAAAAAAAACCGAGCAGCGAATATGCATTGACGCTCATTGCAAAGGATGATATTATTCATATTATAGTGGCAAAAAGGTTTCTTAAAGTGTGTGGGGGCAAGACAATGGAAACTGAAATCAGAGCAGCGGTTTATATTAGATGGCAGAGTTTCAGCATTTATGCTAAAACTCTGCTGTTTTGCGCTGAAATAGGCATAGCTGATTTGCTATTAGCAGAAAAGAAATTTGACGAGGATGGTACAAAATGAAAACGATATTCAAATTGTTAAGTGCTTTATTTTTGTGTGCTTTTTGCGTTTCACTCGGTGTTTATGCCGGCGAAAACATATACAAAGATAGGGTTGAATTAAGCGAACAAAGATATGAAGACGTTCAAACTATAGCCGTCGTTAATCTTGATGAAGGCGTAGATGTAAATGGGGAGAAAGTGTATTACTCAAATGATCTGATAAATTTTCCCAATGAGAGATTTATAAGATCTTCGTTTGAAGAAGCTAAAAGAGGAATCGATAATGGTGCTTTTGCTGCATATATTCTTATCCCGGCCACTTTTTCAAAATCAGTGGAAAGTATAAATACTTTACCGATTCAAGCGGAAATTAATTATGCGATCAATACAAATTTGAGTAATGAGGCAAGAGTGGTTGTAATAGATGATATTAATTCTTACATGACCTCCATTAATAACTCGCTTTCATATGTTTATCTTTCAAGCATCATGGAGGAATTTCACGATGTACAAGATGCGTCGAAAGTAATTTTGAAAAACGATGAAGACGATTTAAACAATATTTTGGCCATTTCTCCGAGTAGCTTATTTAATGAGATTTCTCTTGAAGATATAAAGAGAATGGAATATAAGCCTGATAAGCTTGATTTTAATGATTATTATGCAAACAACCAATCGGTTATTGACGGATTAAATCATAAATATTCTGAGTTGAATGACTCTATGAAAGAAAGATATAACGAGCTGGTTGATACTTCGAAGAATGTTTCAGACAGTTATTCGCAAACGGTTCAGACAATAGAAAACTTTAATCCTCTTATCGGTGCTGACGGAAAACCGGTTTACGAAGCAGGTTTGGACAAACTGGATAAAGAAACCTCATATTTACAAAGCGAGAATATGAGAAAGATCCTTGATGACATAGAGGAAGATACTCTTATATCGGAAGGATATTACAGGGAACAACTGCAAAAATATGTTAATGAACAATTGATGATCATAATTGCGAAACAGCAAAAAAGATATGAGGAATATGTTTCCGACGTTTCGGGAAATGATACGGTATCGGGAAACGATCCGGCCCCGGTAGAACCGTTCATCTTTTGCGAAGGCATGTTTAGTCAAGCACAGATATCAGAGGTTGATCTGTCCGTTCTTCCGGATACTGCAGGGGAGATGAAAATAGACTTATACTCCTATACCCCGGATATGAATAATATTGCGACGGACCATCCGGAATTATTTGTTGAAGATCCAAGTGATGAAGAAAAGATTTCCATGAATAATTCAAAAAATGCTTTGAAGTCAAATCTTGGTTTATCTGAGGCCAGTCAACAAAAATTGGAAAAGCTTATTCCAAAAGGAACAGAGATTAGAGAGATCATTCAAAATGACATACTGCAAGTGACAAAAGATAATCTTATTTCCGGGTTGGAAGGCATAGACAAACAGTTGGAAATGAATACATCTTCAATGCAAGAACAGCAGGATAAGATGGCTAAGTTTGATTCTGACAAGGAAATAGATAAGTATGCTCCGACTGAAGATTTAAACCGTATAAAGGGTAACATGACAGAATTGCAGGATATTATCACGGAAAAAACCGAGAAAGATACTGCTTTGGTAAATGAAATATACGAAGATACAGAACAGAACATACGAACATATAGGGAAAAGATATCAACAGCCAACACCGATACAAGAGAGAACATTATTGAAGCAGTTGATCTTCTAAAGATGGCGAGAAGTCAGATCAATGAGAACAATAAAGTTGTATTAGGTTCTTTCAGCGAAAGACTTCCGTATACCAGGCTTGGAACTTTGGAAAACGAACAGGCTTATGATTTTATTGTTGAGCCGGTAAGCTTTACTGATGTATCTATGAATCAGAAAAAAATCATTGATGTTGAAGACGATGATTTTTCTCTTTTGTTAGCAATGATGATAACCGGTATCGGTTCTGTTTTATTGGCCGGCGTAACAATAGCGGTTACGTTTATTCAAAAGAAGAAAGCTGTAACTGAATAATATGTTGGTAAGCTACTGATATATAAATCAAATCTTATATAAACATACTGTTTTTGGGAGTTTTATGATATGTCAGCAAATGCTTGTGATGTTTTATCCGATAGCGGAGAAATAAGTGCTTTTATAACAGAACTGAATGATTTAAAGGGAAAGACCGAGGAATTGGCAAACGATTTAGAACGCCTGTATCGAACTTTACTTAGTGATGATTCTTGGAAAGAAAACGGTAAAAATGATTTGCTAAAAGCTTTGGGAATGGTAACTCAGTATGGTCATTATTTATCTGACGAAGGCAAATTTGTTTCACCGAATGATTCTTCATGGAATTGTTATGGCAGTAATTATGAAGTAGATGGTCATTTTACAAGGTGTATTAAGTCGTTGGAATCGTTTGAAAGCAATATTAACAGATTGGACAATCATACAGCAGATTGTATGCAAGAGATTAACAGTATTTGATACTTGGTGGATAACTGCGATGGGAAAAATTAGCGGAGAGATCAAAGTCGATTATTCAAATATGGAAAAATGGATAATCGAACTCAACGGAATCATTGAAAAGGAGCAGGATATTATAAACTGTATTGGAATTATCGAAGACCGGGTTTTGGATGAGAGTTCTCGATGTATGTATCATGGGCAGGCATCGGACGGTCTGGTGGAGTATGTGGCTTTACTTAAGAAACATCATACCGATTTTCTGGGATATATCCAATGTTGTATGGAGTTTATCGCTTTGTGTAAGGAGACATCGATAAAAGAGGCGGACAACATTAGCGCTGATATGAATAGTATGACAGATATAGCTATTGAAGGTTAGTGCTAAGAAATATGTAAGGAAAGCTATAAATGGGAAAAAATGGATTGCTGATAGACGAAATGCATAATAAGGTTAAAACAGCCAAGGAATGTGACCCTAAAGGAGCATTTAAAATAGTGCAGGAAGAAGACCGTATTTTGACGGAAATAAGCGAGTTATTGTCAAATACCGGAATTTCGGGAGTTCATCCAATAGGATACGAATGTCAAAGCAGTAAAATAAACGAGCTTTCAAGAAACATGAATAAATTATTGGCTTATCCTGAAAAGCTTATTAAGGAATATTATGAAGAATTTGACGGTGATCTGGCTAATGAAATCAGACAATCCTGTGAGCGATTAAGTAATTTCTATTTCGATTCTATTGTATATAAGAATTCGGTTACGGACGAAATAATAGAGAGGCCTTTATGTCAGTTCAGCAAAGTATACGCAATAGTCAATTCTGCAATAGATAATATAAAGGAGGCATCAACAGGATTTTTGATCGTGACTGCGAGAGTAAATCGTAACCCGGCGATTAAAGAAAAAGTTGAGACAGAGCTTAAAGAACGATATAGGAATCTGGGATATAAAGGAAATGATGATCTGGCTTTGATGTTTCCGTATCTGGAGATGGAGGATTTTGTACTTGATTACGAGACCAATCATTTAGATGAAGCAGAAAAGGTGAAATCTTTTTTTGATTATCAAGAATTAACTGAAAGAGATAATCTTTACATTAGATATTATATTTATTCAGCGGATTATAAGTATAGGAATCTATTTCTTAACAATTTATCAAAAATCAAAATCCGGGATATAAATTATTACAAAAAAGCAAACTTTACGCCTGAAGGCTATGAAGCAGGACTAAATATATCATATAAAGACGATTTTTTTTATAGTATATTTTCTCCATATAATACACTTTTTCATGAAATTGGACACGCCGCCGATTATCACAATGACAAAATAGGTGGGAAGAAAAAGCATGACATAGAAGAGTATGAAGTTAATTACATTAATCCTGGGACAGGAATTGAGGAAAAATGGACGATTAGAAGAGCAATAGAGTATGACATGTTTGAAAATCCCAATAATCCGCATAGCGTTCGAACAGTCGGTAATAAATATATGAAAGAAGGAATTCAAGGAAATATTGACAATGTTATAGATGGTCTTAAGGAAAGAAATAGATCATCTATAAAGAAAGAAGATTCAAAGTTATATAACAAAGTAGTAAATAATATATGTGAGGATTTAAATCTAGCTAAGTCTCAATCCCCATCAGATATCTACAGAGGGTTAACATATAACGGATTAAAAGGAGATTGGTATCATGATCTAGAATATTATGACAAAGTCTGGGATGAAAATGATTCTGATTACAATAGACCCACTAGAGAATTATGGGCTGAGTGGTTTTCATACAATATGACAGGAAATGAAGAAGCGATAGCAGTCACAAAAGAATATTTTCCGATGGCAACGATCTTTTTGGAGGAATACGTGAATGAGAATTGGCAATAGGATGGGTCCGTTATTGTTTTTCATGCTTTTGTTGAGTGCATGTTCAGAGGTACGTAATAATGATACTCAAAGACAAATAATACCTGAATCCTTTTCTGTGTTAGAGGAAAGTGAAGAAGAGACAGTTGTTAATACAGTAGAAGTAATTGATAATAATAGAACTGATTTTGATGTTCTTACGGGTGAACATGAGAGAAAGGAATATGAAAAAGAAATAATAGATGACTCTAAATACGATGAGATGGATATAAAACAATACCTTATAGATGAGTATAATTTCAAAGAAGAGGATATTGATCCGGATTATGATTTAATCTCATTTATGAAATACTACAGATATGATGAAAAAAATGTTTCGGAAGAAGAGGTAAGAAAATCATTTGAAGAAGATAAGATCTTCTATTTACCCGGAACAGATGGTTATGTGGATTTATATCTGACGTTCACTGATGCTGAAAAGATAACTCCAGAAGATAAAATAGTAAAGATAGCGTTCATGTGGCATGAATACAAATATACCGTACGTGATAATACAAGAAATGTTTTATATGACTTAGAAAAAGGTAAAAGGTATTCAGATGGCAGTGACCCGGTTATTATTTCTGAGGAAGAAATAGCCAGATTATCACGGATTGTATCCATTTTTGACATTGATGAATGGGACTTGGAACAAGATATTATAGCAGAGCAATCAGAAGATATAGATGATGGCGGCTCCGGCGCTGAAAGTTGGAAATTGGTTTTCGAACTTGATAATGGGAAAAAGAAGGCATACACCGGCCATTTTTATTATGATTCTGAAAAAGAAATGCCGAACGAATGGCCTGCTTTAGAAAGTTTTCTACTTGCTGGAATTGAAATAAGGACGGACAGATTTAATTATCATTAACTGCCTTTTGCGGAAAAAATCATGGGAAAAATAGAATTAACAGAAGAATTGAATCGAATCGAAGAGATAAAAAGAAGAGGGGATAATCTGTATGAACAGCTATCATCCTTAATCAATAAGTATATTAATGATATTTCGGAAGCATATAATTCTTTGAAGGCAAACTCCGCGAGTAATGCTGCTCCATATGAATCCTTCGGTGAGATTGTAAATCATTATAACATCAAAATCGAAAATGAAAGGAAACAATTTATTAATATAGTAGAAAACATGGAAATGGCTAAAAAAGAAGTTGATACCGGATTTGCGAGATTGTCTGAGCGTGAAAGTGAAATCAGGGAAGAACTGGATCGGATCGAGTTGGAAGAGGCTAGGTTAAGGGAAAAAGATCGTTTACCCGTAGTTACTTTAAAGGTTTAGTGTCATTAATTAATGAGAATAATGCAAGGAAGCAGGAAAAATTATTATCAATATATTTAGGTGATAAGCCGACGGCTTTTCATAGATAACAAAAAACAAAAATACATAAGGAGAAAAAAGATGGAAGGATTTAAACTGACTCCCGAAAAAATGAGGGAAGTAGCTACAAAATTTTCTACCAATGCGGAAGAGATTATGGATACTGCAACAAGAGTTAACAATGCTGCAGAAGAATTAATGAACGCCTGGGTAGGAGCCGGAGCAGACGAGTTTTTAAATGACATAACGGAGTACAAGTTGGCTTGCGACAAGATGGTAAATCTTCTTGAAGAGAGATCGAATGCTCTTATGTCAAGTGCACAGGCAGCAGAAGATTTGAGCAATTCTTTAGCTAATCAGTGGGCATAAGAAGCAAAACTATAGGCACACCCGGTTATTTTTTGGCCGGGTGTGTTGGTATTTTATTTATTTGGAAAAGAAAATGAGCGACAGATTAAAAATTGACAGCAAAATAGGTGAGCGATCTTCGGATTTTTATTATTCCGCAAGCGATATGTTCGGGATAGATGTATTTACGGAAGATTTTAGAGAAGAACTAAAGGAAACTAAAAGTATAGTTTCTTCACATAATGATAGTATTTTAACTGGGTTGTTTTCTGAAGAGTTTATTGAATTAGGACCATATGAGGCTTTTGAGGGTCAAATGTTTATGACCAAAGATTATAAAGCAAAATATCATGAAAGCAGCAATATTGCGGGAACCTTTCTTTCGGTAATGTTATGCATTGTTGCCGGTGGGATATCTTTGGGATTATGCGTTTTTATTACAAAAGTAATAAAGAAAAAGGAAAGTAAATAGATAATAAAGGCAAAGATATGATTATCACAATTAGCAGTAATGGTAAGAATATAGATATAAAAGTGAATGAAAAACTGAAAATTAACGATGCCCTTGACATTTTGAACGAATGTGGGCTTATCAATCGATCTGAACGGTTGATAGTTAAGACATATAGAGATAAGCGACTTGTTTCACTTGATGAGAGTTTTGAGAAAAACGAGATATTAAACGGAGACATACTGGAGATACGAGAATAATGGAATACGTAGGAAAACCTGTAAATAATATTAAAAAAGAAGGCCTTCTTTTTGTTCTGACGGCTTTGATCGGAGTAGGCAGCAAAGAAGAAAAGATAACGGATTTAAATCCCAATAAGCTGGTTTACGATATTTTTGGAAATGTGGATGAAATAGAACCAGATCCGGAGAGAGAAGAATGTAATGTTTCATATGAGGGTGACGGAGTCGTAGCAGACTTTTTGTCGCAGTATAAATCTCTTTGCGGGCATCTTTTGCAGAAAAAGTATAAATATGAAGATTACTTAAAAGGCGGCCTGTCTTTGTTAAAAAAAGACAAAGGGTTAAAAAAATTATATGAGGCTAAAGAAACAAGTGAAGTTCTTGAGATATTGAAAGATAAATATGAGAAGGAATATCAAGAAGTCTATATTTCCAGTTGCAAGATAAACAGGAAAAAATACTTGACGATTAAATGGGCTTTGGTATTGGTATCGGTTCTGCTTGTTGGAGCAATCTCATATATATGTGTTAATCACGTTAGACAGACGATAATCAACAAGGCAATCATTAAAGGTCATGAATCGTATCTTATGAAAGACTATTTGGGATGTCTGGATGCCCTTTCGGACGTAACGCTCAAAAGAATAGACAAACCCACAAAGATGATTCTGGCGGTATCTTTTGTTAAATCCGACAATCTTACTCAGGAACAAAAAGATAATATCATAACAGATATTACAAATACGGATGTGGAAATTATATACGATTATTGGATTTTGATAAGTAGAAACATGTACGAAGAAGCAGAAAATGCTGCAAAACAGCTTTCGGATGATGAGTTGCTGCTTTATGCATACATGAAAGAGTCACTATATCTTCGAAACAATACCGGGGTAGACGGAAATCAGAAAGCGGCAAGATTAGATACGCTTCAGAACGAGATAGATAAGCTGAGCAAAGTTTATGAGAATAATAAGCAAGAGTAAGGATAGACATGATTACTGAAGAAATCAAAAGCAGAATAATTAATTTTCCGACATACAGGAGATCACCAAGGCTGATCCTTGAGCCACCGTCTAAAGCGGTAAAGATAAAAAAGCCACCGACAAAGGCAAATATAGGAAAATCCAGTCTTGTACAGATAATCGCAACTCCGTTAATAATGCTTGCCATAACAGTTGGAATCGGAGTTTTACTAAAAAGAGGATTGTATATGATGATGGGTGTGGCAAGTACTGTTGCGACATCTGTTTTTTCTGTTTACAGATACTTTAGTGAAAAGAAAGAGTGTCGGATCAAGAACGAAAAGCGAGAAAAAGTATACACGGATTATTTGCTTGAAACGAGAAAAGAGTTATTTAATCTGCGAAACAAAGAAGCTGACTGTTACAGTTACAATTCCCCTAAATTATCAGAAATAGAAAAAATGATAAACGGATATAGCAGTCGTATATACGAAAAAGCCCACAGTGATGCTGATTTCATGAGTGTAGCTGTGGGATATTGTGATAGTGAAAGTAATGCCCCGATAAGCTTTGATTATGACGAATTGTCGGTTGAAAAGGACGAGTTGGACTTAGAGGCAAAAGAACTTGCCGATGAATATGCGCTCATAAATGATAAACCGGTGATAATCGATCTTAAAAATGCGCATCTTGGGTTGGTAGGAAGTGAAGCAATAGTTCATGAACAGTTGCATGTACTTCTCGCAAAACTTGTTGTGATGCAAAGTTATCACGATTTAGAGATAATTCTCATTATAAATAGCAAAGACAGGGCCGAGTTTGATTATTTGAAATGGTATCCACATGTAATGCTTAATGCTATAGGAACCGGAGGAATCATTGATAATGGCGCTATAGCCGATCAGGTTCTTTTATCCATGCACAAAATTATCAAGGAAAGAGAACTCAGCATTAATGAGAAAAATAAAGAAACTTTCTTTATCCCTCATTTTTTGTTTGTAATAGATGACAACAGACTTGTAGCGGATCATGTTATACAAGAGTATTTGGGAAAAGAAGAAAAATATGGGTTTTCCATCATATACACAAGTAATATGCAGGAAAATCTCCCCGAGAATATGGGGACAATCATTAAATACGCAGACGCTGATAATGCAACATTGGTAATGAACGAAAAGATTGTTGTAAATAAGCGTTTTAAAACCGATCGTATAATGAATGAAAATCTGGAGTGGATGGCCAGAAACTTAAGTGTCCTTAATCATGAGCAGGGTATTATTATGCATCTTCCGGAGAGCGTATCCTTCTTTGAAATGTATAAAGTGCAATCTCCTGCGCAACTAAATATTCCGGGAAGATGGGAGAAGAATTCTTCAAATAAAAGTTTAGCGGTTCCTTTGGGTATCAGAGCAACGGGTGAACCGATGATGCTTAACCTTCATGAAAAGGCACATGGTCCACATGGTCTTATTGCAGGCACTACCGGCTCGGGTAAATCGGAAATAATACAAAGTTATATTCTTTCTTTGGCTGTTAATTATCATCCATATGAAGTAGCTTTTTTACTTATCGATTATAAGGGCGGCGGAATGGCGCATCTCTTTAAGGATCTGCCGCATGTATTGGGAACCATTACAAACCTTGATGCTGATGAAAGCATGAGGGCACTTGTATCTATTAAAAGTGAACTGTCACGTCGTCAGAGAATCTTTATGGATTATGATGTTAATCATATAAATGCCTATACGGCACTTTATAAATCGGGAGTTGCAAAGGAACCCTTGCCCCATCTGTTTATTATAAGTGATGAGTTTGCCGAACTAAAAAAGGAGCAGCCTGAATTTATGACAGAACTTGTATCTACGGCGCGTCTTGGACGAAGCCTTGGAATACATCTAATTTTGGCAACACAAAAACCGAATGGTGTAGTAACAGACCAGATTTGGACAAACTCCAGATTTAAACTTGCCTTAAAAGTGCAGAACGAGTCTGACAGTAAAGAGATTATCAAAACCGCTGATGCAGCATATATCCGAAATCCCGGACGAGCATATTTACAGGTCGGAAATAATGAAATATATGAATTGTTCCAGTCTGCTTATTCGGGTGCTCAATGCAGAGAATATTCGGATGAAGAAGTAATTGATAACAGAATATATCTAAGAAATCATTTAGGTCAAATGGAACTAATAAATGAAGATTTAAGTGATGAAGAAGGTGAAGAAGAAAGACTAAAAACGCAACTGGATGTGACAGTAAGATATATTAATCGCATCTATGAAGACATGCATTGTGAATCCGTCAGAAAACCTTGGCTGGAATCTCTTCCAACAATGCTTGTAAGTCCGCATGTGTTGGAAGAGATTGCTACAGATTCTATGGATGCGCCTGATCTTACGGTGGCTCTTGGTATGGTCGATATACCTCAACAGCAAGAGCAGAGAGAGTATATATATGATTTTAGAGAAGATGGAAACCTGGCTGTATTTGGTGCTTCGGGATATGGCAAGAGTATTCTGCTTACTACCCTTATAGTATCTTTGGCGTTAAAGAATCCGGTTGAACTTCTCAATTTTTATATTCTGGACATGGGCAGGGGAAGTCTGCTTTCGATAAAGGATATTCCGCATGTTGCAGATTATCTGACATTTGATGACAATGAAAAGTTGACTCGTTTTATGAAATATATAAACGATGAGTTAAAGAAAAGAAAGAATCTCTTCACTCAATCGAGTGCATTGAATTTTGACATGTATAACAGAATTGCTGAAGAGAAAATGCCGGCCATAGTATTTGTCATAGATAACTATGACGTTAACAAAGAGATGGATCCCGAATTGGATTCGTTTGTTAACCTGCTTGTTCGAGACGGATCAAGTTTTGGAATATATGTTGTTTTAACAGCAAGCCGTCCCGGAATACTCAGGTATACCCTTAGTGGTTCCATTAAGAGCAAGATTGCTTTCTATATGTTTGATAAGAGTGAAACCACTGCAGCTGTAGGAAAGCCTGAATTTGGAGTAAAGGATATACGGGGAAGAGCACTCGTAAAACTCGATCAGGCGCAGGAAATTCAGATTTATGCAGTTTCAGATTTAACAAGCGAAGAAGTTTATGTAGAAAATTTGAAACAATATGTCAATAACATCAATTCAAGGGTGAGTGGAAATAGACCGGGCAAAATAAAGGTAATGCCCGAAGAATTGACATATGAATTATTTAAATCATACATATCTGAGTTGTCAACACCCGGAGTGATTCCGATCGGGTTAAAGGTTAACGACATAAGTACCGCCAATATTGATCTTAATAAAGGAAGATGGTTGATATTGGGATCAGCATCCAGCGGAAAGACTACTACATTAAAAACGATAATCGCGTCTTGGAAAAAGCAAGGACAAATGTACGTCATCGATGATCGAAATCTTGAACTCCAGGAAATATCTTTTAGCGAACAGGCAGAATATGTATCATCTCCCGACGCGTTTATTAGATTTTTTGAATCTATGAAGAATGAAGTTGCTCTCAGAAAAGAAGGATATACCAAGGCAAAAGAGAATGATCCAAGGCTTTTACCGTCGTCATATTACCGATCATTACCGCTAATTATGGTTGTTATTGCTGATATGGAATCATTTTCAAGCAATTTCGCGAGAATGAATAATCCTGATTATGAGAACACTCTTCTTTCTCTTGAGGAAGTAAATATTCGTATTGTTGCTGCTTGTGCATCAAACAAACTAAAAGGAATAGATCGATTCACAAAGCATATGAAAGAATCGGGAAGAGGATTAATACTCGGAGATACTCAGGAACAATTGATATTCCAAATACCAAGAACTCTTAAGAATGGAAAGACCGGATCAGCGGTTATGGCAGACGGAAATATCTTTGAAGGAATTAAGGTAGCTAAATATCATTAAATATATTGTTTAAAGGAATTATTGGACCGTTAGGAGGATATCATGGGACTAATTGACGAGACAATTGATATATCGAAT
>JAEEGL010463374.1_pt1 | contig 12407 bp, 11 predicted proteins | sample 9134231 | NCBI WGS metagenome assembly JAEEGL01 (sample SAMN16246548, study PRJNA631951) | gut metagenome | biome: gut microbiome; feature: rumen; material: fiber-attached | host: Bos | place: Iran: Karaj | collected 2018-10 | reverse complement strand
TCGTCAAGATTGACGTGGCACGCCGCGTCAACAATCCTCATGCGACAGAGGCAGACAGTGTGATTGCCCAGACCTTCAGCTTCAGCCTCACCCCCGACTACGCCATCAACGGAGAGCCCGATTTCACTCTACAACCTTACGACGAAGTCTATGTACGCCGCTCCCCCGACTATACCGTACAGCAAAATATCTACATCGAGGGCGAAGTGCAGTTTGAGGGTTCCTACACACTCACCAACAAGCATCAGCGTCTTAGCGATGCCATCAAACTGGCGGGCGGACTCACCAGTCAGGCCTATGCTGAAGGTGCTAAGCTACTGCGCAGGATGACCCAGGAAGAGCGCGAGCAGGTGGAGGTGATGCTACGTACCGCCCAGCGCAACTCCGGCAAGGACTCCATTGACATCAGCAAGCTCATGGTCAACGCCAACTACCCCGTCGGCATCGAACTTGACAAGGCACTCAAGAACCCAGGCACTAGCGACGACCCCATCCTGCGTGAGGGCGACCGCATCGTCGTGCCGCGCTTCACCAGCACAGTCACCATTAATGGCGAAGTGCTCTACCCCAACACTGTACGCTACAAGGAGGGTCGCAGCGTGGGCTACTATATCGATCAGGCCGGCGGTTTCACCTCTTCAGCCAAGAAGTCGAAGACCATCATCATCTACATGAACGGCATGGTGGCCAAGGCCAGCTATAATAACCGTCCCAAGCCAGGCTGCCAGATTGTTGTTCCCAGCAAGAAGCCGCGACAGGGATTCGGTCTCCAGCAATGGCTGAGCCTCGGCACTACCGCAGCCTCACTCGGCACCATGATTGCCACCATTGCTAACCTTTCGAAGTAAGAGAATCATGGATATAGCATTCCTTTTAGACAAATATTTCAAAGGCAGAGACAATGTCTCAATAGACGTGTTTGATGCGCAGACGCTAAATGCCGTGTACCAAGATGTCATTAAAAGTTTGACGTCCCATCTTGAAATAGAAGCCAGTGTGCTCCAAGCGCTCAGCTATTGTCTCTACGAGATGATGGACAATGTACATATTCACTCTGGTAAACCTTTGGGAACAGCTATAACACATTACGACAGTCAAAGCCAAACCATGCAGATTCTCATTGCTGACGACGGTATGGGAATACACGCTTCTCTCTCGGAAAACAGCACATATAGTAATATTACAGAATCAGAAGCTCTTAAACTTTGTCTTCAAGACAAGATTACAGACGGAAAAGGCATGGGGTTTGGGCTATATACCACATCAAGGCTCATTGACAGCATCGGTCATGAATTCATCCTGCATTCAGGAAGTCACAAACTCATTAGAAAACACGGTACAGAGTCCTTAGTAGAAAATGGTTTCTGGCAGGGCACGCTCATCTATATGGAGATACGCACAGGACAGGAAATAGATCCCAATCAGATAGTGGAACATCGAGTTGATGCAGCCGCAGAGTATAATGAAACATTTGTTGAATCAGAAGAATTGGAGTCACTATGGTAGAATTTAAATTCATAGAATACGGAACAGATTTCGGCACACGCGATATGGGGCAGAAACTACGCGAAAAGCTATTGCCATTAATTTACAGCAACGACAAGGTCGTTCTCGACTTTACTGGTGTGAATGTAGTCTCCAACTCCTTTGCCGACGAGTGTATTGCAAAACTACTCTTAGAGATGCCGTTAGACGAACTGAAGCGTCACACCACATTCCGCGGCCTCAACCCATTGGCCGAACGTAGCGTGTTGGTAGCCCTACAGCGTAGATACAAATATCTAAAGAATGCATAAGAAAGAACTATAACGATTATGGAAGAAAAAAATAACAAAGAGATTGATATCATTGCATTATGTGTCCTTGTATTTAAGCATTGGCGATATTTAGCGCGTTTTGCAATTATTGGGGTTGTTTTTGGTCTTATAGTAGCATTCAGTATTCCCAAAGAATATGGCAGCAACGTTGTTCTTGCTCCTGAGTTTTCTTCAGGGATGTCCGGCCTGTCCAATAATCTTTCTGATTTAGCATCTTCTTTTGGTGTTGATTTGGGTAGTAACATGTCAACTATGGATGCCATATATCCTGATTTGTATCCTGATATTTTTGAATCAACAGAATTTATACAATCCCTATACAATGTACCTGTACGATTACAAAAGGATACGACCCAACGTACATATCTTAATCATATTCTTAATGATTTCAAGACTCCTTGGTGGAACTACCCTAAGGCATGGTTATCGCAATTACTAAAGCCATCAGAGCTTCTTCCAAATGAAAAGGGTGGCAAAGTTGATCCTTACGCTATGACTCGTAAGCAATGGGATATATATAATGGTGTATCGTCTGCCATAAGTTGCGTAGTAGACAAGAAAACGAGTGTAATAAGTATATCTGTAACTGACCAAGATCCTATGGTTGCTGCCATCATATCTGACACTCTCCAGTTTCGTCTGCAAGAATACATAACCAATTATCGTACTAATAAAGCACGTCGAGATGTAGAACATTATAAGCGGTTAGCTGAACAAGCCAAAAAAGAATACGAAACTGTACGAATTAAATATGTCGCAAGTTCAGATGCTCATCGTAATGTTAGTTTAATGGCAGCTAGTGCGAAAATAGAAGACCTAGAGAACGACATGGGGCTAAAATATAATGTTTACACACAGAGCATGGCTCAACTAAAAATGGCTGAGGCTAAACTACAGGAGCGTATGCCTGCCTTCACAATGATTCAGCCTGCGAAAGTTAACCTCAAGCCTGTTAGCACTCCGAAAATTGTCATTCTATTTATTTGGACATTTCTCTTTTGCGTATTAGGAGCAACCATCGTTCTTTGGAAAGAATACAAGAAAGATAAGACTATTCTCCCTTTTATAAAATAATAATATGAAATGTTTTTTTTCGCTTCAAAGTGTATTCAGTAAACTCAGGCAAGACTCACGTTCTCGCATGGTTCTTATTAACACGTTTGCTTCAGGAGCGATGAAAATCTGTTCATTACTATGCTCTCTCATTATAGTACCTCTCACAATTGATTACTTAAATCCAGAAAACTATGGTCTTTGGATGGCCATAACATCCATTCTCTACTGGTTTTCTTTTATGGATGTCGGTTTAGGAAACGGGATGCGTAATTATCTTGCAGAAAGCTTTTCAAGAAATGACTTAAATAAAGCACAATCCTATTTCAGTACATCCATGTTATTACTTTCACTTTTGGCATTGATGATTGCAATAGTTTTCTTGCCATCCATTTTTCTCATTGACCTAAAGTATGTTTTCAATACGACAATTGTCAACAACAATACCTTAGTTATGGTATTAGCTATTGCCATTTTATTATCGCTTATGCAATTTATCGTAAAAAACATCGGATTAGTCTATATTGCCATGCAGAAATACGCCGTCAATGATTTGATACTGTTTTTTTCCAACATCACTACACTCGTTGCCATCTATTGTTTGACTAAGATTACTACAGGTAACCTTGTATATGTAGTTATTTCATTTACAGGAATCCCAGTCTTAGCATATCTTATAGCATCACTTTTCTTATTTTATTACCATCCTGAACTAAAACCATCTTTTGACAACATTGACTTAAAAATTGGCAGGAAAATCATAACTAAAGGACTGGGATTCTTTATTATTCAGATAACAAGTTGCTTGGTGGTCTTTGGTTCTGCAAATATACTTATTTCTCATTATTGTGGACCAGAACAAGTTACAATATACAATATTGCCTATAAATATTTCAACATCTTGATTATAGGTTATACTATCCTTATTTCACCAATGTGGAACGCCTACACTGACGCAGCTATCAAAGGAGATTTCAATTGGATACGCAAAGCTTTCAAGAAGTCTTTAGCACTTTGGGGGCTCAGTGTCGTAGGAGGAATTGTTGCCTTCTTCATCAGTGACAGGTTTTTCCAGATATGGATTGGAGGAAGCATAAAAGTGCCAACATTAATATCATTATATGTATTGGCATTTGTATGCGCATTCAATCTAAACAATTGTGCCACTTACCTCATAAATGGTTTAAACAAAATCAGAGTGCAGATTATTACTTCTATCGTATTTACGACGCTCTTTCTTGTTGCCGTTTTTATCATGAAGGGAAGACATGGCATTATCGGTATTTCACTCGCTATGACAACTGCCTATCTATTGATGGCAGCTATTCATTTATACCAATGTCGGTTTTTAATTAGTCAAAGAGCAACTGGAATTTGGAATAAATAAGAAGGGCAATGGGATATTCACTTCCGTACATAATCGTACTCTTAATGTTAGGTATATGTGCTTTTCTCTATGAAGCCTTAGAGAGTGAAAAGAAAAAAGCATATGTATTTTATTGCTCCATCGCTATTTTCATTATCTTTTTTGGTTTCAGAGGCTATGTATTTACTGACTGGACATCATATGCTGAAACTTTAAGAAATATTAGCTGGGGAGACGTTTTCCAAATATACTCCGATAAGAGTGACTCTATCATCCAGGAACCTGGATTTTCACTACTCTGTTGTCTTTGCAGCATGGTATCTAGGAACATCGTTTTTCTTGTTATCGTTATTACGACAATAGATTTAGTATTGTTCCTCAGATTTTTGAAACGCTGGGAAATTAACAATATTGCTTTTGTGTGGATTATGTTTATTGCCTTTGAAGGATTGAATATTATGTTCAATCTACTTCGCAACCAATTGGCTATTTTAATTTTCCTAAACGCATTGGAATACATTGAGAAGCGCAAACCCATACCGTATTTCTCATTAAGTTTTCTAGCACTGAGCTTCCACATGTCATCCATTCTCTTTTTCCCACTCTATTTCATCCTACATAAAAGACTGACGAGATGGGCCTTTCCTGCCATTTATTTCTTATTGCTTTTATTTTATCTGAGTAAAGTCTCGATTCTATCCATCATTGTCAGCATTCTAGGATTGGGAGGAGTTTTAGCTGCCAAAGTAAAGGTTTATACTGAAGGATACACTGCCACACGTGAGTTACCTATTGTTGGAACTTTCCTAACTATCATCTTAATAAGTTTTCTAACGATTTATTACGACAAGGTAACCCGTACTTTCAAGCATAGAGTGATGGCTATTAATAGCCTTCTTATCTATTTTATTTTTTTCTATGCTTTTGCAGAGTTCAAGGAACTAAGTTCAAGAATGTCATATCTATTTATTTACCCCTTTTGGATTCTTTGGATTGATCTAGCAAAATGTCTAACAATAAAGAGTAACCGTATCCTATTATGCGCAACTCTCTATATGTTTGCTTTATATACTATAACATTCAGTATGAAGATCCCAGCACAACAATATGACAATGTCCTTTTTGGTGCAAAGTCGCAGACAGAACGTCTTAGGATTTTAAATAAAACATATGAACCAGAAGAATAAGATACCTATGAATACCAAAATAAGCGTAATAACTGTCGTATATAATAATGTTTCACAAATAAGAGAAACATTAGAGAGTTTCTTCACCCAGACATTGGAAGCGAAAGAGCTCATTGTAATTGATGGTGGTTCTACGGATGGTACGGTGGATATTATTAAAGAATATGCAAATAATATTTCGTTTTGGTGTTCAGAAGCTGATCATGGAATTTATGATGCCATGAACAAAGGTATTCATCATGCATCTGGCGAATGGATTAATTTCCTTAACAGCGGTGACACCTATCATACCCCTGACTCATTGAAAAACTTCATTGAAGCCATTGATTGTCTTACAGCAGACGTCATTTATGGCAATGCCATCGCTGATGATGGAGAGAAATACGACTATATTGAGTCTGATAGCGAAATAGCCCAAATGGAATATAAAGCGATTTTCCGCCATGGATGCTCGCTAATAAGAGCGACAACACAGAAACAATATTTGTACGATATTAACAAAGCCAATGAATATGGCTTTGCTCTTGACTATAATGCTTTGTACAGGATGTATCATGAAGGCTGCGTTTTTGTAAAAGTGCCTATTGTATTACAAAGATACAAGTCAGATGGAGTGTCTGCAGACATTTTCAAAAGTTTGAAATACAACTATCGAATAACGACACAGTACGAAAGGAGTATTATTAAGAAGCAATATTACATTAAACGACTAGCACAAGAAAGACTCAAGCATACTTGGATTTATAAATCCATGAAAGTATTTATTACAGAATACTTCTTGAACAGCATCTTACCTCACATTCCCATTTATTTTATCAGAAACTTTCTATATAAACTATCTGGTCTAAAAATTGGAAAAGGAAGCGTAATTAACAGAAAAACATATTTTATTGCTCCCCGCCGCTTCAGTATTGGAGAATATTCGCACATTAATCGAAACTGTCTCATTGATGCCAGAGGAGGTTTAACAATTGGTGATAACGTTTCCGTTTCATTCGATGTTAGAATTGTTACTGGAGGCCATGATATTAATTCTACAGACTTTCATGGTAAGTATTATCCCATACAGATTGATGACTACGTATGGATTGGAGTTGGTGCCACTATTCTTCAAGGAGTTAAGATTGGCCGCGGTGCGGTAATCTGTGCCGGAACCGTAGTCACTCACGATGTTGAGCCTTATACCATCGTAGGTGGTATGCCTGCCAAAAAAATCGGGGAACGGAATAGAGAGCTCAGCTATAAGTGTAAAGGACGTCATCCATTAAATTACTATTTATGAATATACTATTTGATCAAACTGAAGCCCAAGCGACATACTTCAATGGTGCTGCAGAATACGCCCAGACACTGTTTCTAAAGATGGTTTCTCTCCTAGAGGACTATCCAGACGTCACATTGTTCAGCCTTTATTCTTCAACTCGAAGATTTAAATATGAAGCATTAAGCCCAACTTGCTTGAGTGGGTACGATCGTGTTATTTCTATAGATTATAGCAAAAAGAATTTAAAGCAAATCGTTAAGGAATATAACATTGACTTATTGTTTATTACCTGTGCCCAGTCCTTTTGTGACTTACCTATAGGTAACATCAGCAACATTGGCTGCAAGGTCGTTATGGTTATTCATGACATGTATGTCGAAGAAATGTCCATTGCAAAAATTGAGTATTTACATTATCTGAATCATCCTTGGCGTTTTGTATACAATAGTTTGGGGAGGTTGAAAGTTAGATTATTCTCTAAAACAATGACATCAAGAGCTACTCTTATGCGCAGACTAATTGAGGAAAACGACTCAAGTATTATTACTGTCTCTAATTATACGAAACAATCAATTGGATATCATTTTCCTAACTATGCAGAAAAAACAGATGTCTTTTATTCGCCAATGAAAGTTAATCCTCAAGAAACTAAAGACATTAACAATATTGAACTAAAAGAACTCATAGAGAGTGGAGAAAAATACTATCTTTTGCTTTCAGCAGATAGAATAACAAAAAATGGAGAAAGGATGCTGAGGGCTTTCAAATGCTATGTTGAGAATAATAAGGTTTCTGCTTTCGTTGTTACTACTGGTTACAAAAAGAAATTGTTTCCGCAGCATGTAGCCTTACCATTTCTTACTTCATCAGACATAGATCATGCCTATCGTCACTGCTATGCACTATTATATCCTTCTCTTTTTGAGGGATTTGGATACCCTCCTGTTGAAGCCATGCGCTATGGCAAGCCTGTACTATCATCAAATGTTTGTTCTATGCCAGAAATATTAGGTAATGCGCCTATATATTTCTCCCCAATTTATGAATCAAGCATGTACGGCGCATTACAATCTTTCTCATTAACCCCTTACGAATTGATGAAAAAGAAAGCAGAGGAGCAATTCTGCATAATAAAGGAAAAGCAAAACAATGATTTAAGAACATTATCACATAAATTGCTTAATGGTTATTTCACAAAGAAAACAACTAAATGATATGAATAGACCAAAGATTATTGCATTTTATCTACCTCAGTACCATCCCACAATTCACAATAACGAATGGTGGGGGGAAGGCTTTACTGAATGGACAAATGTTGCTAGAGCAAAGAAACTATTTCCTGGACACTACCAGCCAAAGATACCTGCCGACTTAGGATTCTATGACTTACGTGTGCCAGAAGTGAGAGAACAGCAGGCTGTACTTGCTCGTGAAGCTGGTATTGATGGCTTTTGTTATTATGAATATTGGTTTGGAAATGGCCATGAGGAACTTGATCTCCCCTTCAAAGAAGTAGTGAACAGCGGGAAACCGGACTATCCATTCTGTCTCTGCTGGGCAAATGAATCATGGAAGAAAAAGTCTTGGAGCAAAGACGGAGCGATTTTCGACAGCAAGCTACTTGCAGAGCAAACCTATCCAGGAGAAAAAGATATTATTAACCACTTCCATGCTAGATTGCAAGCGTTCAAAGATTCCCGGTATATGAAGCATGAGGGAAAATTAATCTATATGATATACAAGCCCCTTGAGCACCCCGATATTAACTTATTTATGGACATTTGGCAAAATCTTGCAAAAGAGAATGGTTTACCTGGTTTTTATTTCCTTGGATTCGAATTATTAGCAGATTTACATGGCGAAGAAATTTTAGGGAAAGGGTTTGATGCTGTTGTTTCATGTCGAAATAGCAAAGATCATATTCTTAGCCTATTTTCTATAATACGTCGTGCAAGTTTTATTATTAATTTGCCTCGTATCAATCCCTATAAAAAGATGTGGCCACGACTAGTCACAGAACTAGAAAAGAAAAATGACAAGTATATTCCCGTCATTATGCCTAATTGGGATCATACTCCACGCAGTGGAGCACGCGGTGATTTGTTTCAAGGGGCAACACCAGAGGAATTTTACAAACATTGTATTGACACTCTTTCTGCTGTATCCCAAAAAAATAATTCACTTTGTTTTTTAAAGTCATGGAATGAATGGGGGGAGGGTAATTATATGGAACCAGATTTAAAATATGGAAAAGGATTCATAAAAGCTCTCCGGCACGCCATTAATTCTTTATAAAATCATATTACTTTGCAATGCATAGGATGAAAATCGCCGTTGACTGCCGACTGATAGGCCAAAGTGGTATTGGGACATATATTGTGAATATTGTCCGTCATATCATTATCGTTCCTAATACCGACTTCGTCTTGATTGGGAACAAAGACATATTGACTTCGTATGCCAGCAGGAAGAATTGCAAGATTATTGACTGTCGGTATAAGAGTTTCACGCTGAAAGAACTGTTTCGTTTTCCCACTCAGGAGATTAACAAGTGTGATGCATTTTTTACGCCAAACTTCAATATCCCAATGGGCATCAAAGTCCCCATCTTCTGTACCATTCACGATGTGGTTTTCTTCGACATTGAAGGTATTTGTTCGACGATGGGGAAACTGGTTCGCTGGCTGTACATGAAACGGGCATTGACCATCTCGAAGGCCGTCTTTACAGTATCAAATTTCTCCAAGCAGCGAATCAAGGCGCTGTTCCACCACAAAGGCGATATTTTCGTCCTTCACAACGGCATCAGCCAGGATTTAAAAGATTATCGAGCTGCGCAAACGAAAAAAACAAAAGATGACTATATCGTCTATCTGGGCAACCTGAAGAGATACAAAGGCATCAAAGACCTAATCGCAGCCTATCGGAAAGCGCAGACGAGCAAAGATTTTCATAGCAAACTCTACATTATCGGCAGGATAGACTCACGCTCCAGAGACGAGGAACTCATTGGCATGATGGAGCAGCATGATGAAAGCATTCGTTTTGTTACGGATGCCAACAATCAGCAAGTTTATCAATTGCTCGCTGGAGCCAGAGCTCTTGTATCACCATCGCACTACGAGGGATTTGGCATTCCCCCGTTGGAAGCCATGTATTTAGGCACACCAGCACTAGTTTCTGATATTCCCACCCATCAGGAGATCTATGAAGGCACCCCTGCCATTTTCTTCCATGTGGGTGACGTGGACGATTTGGCTAAAAAATTATTGAATCTGCCCAGCGAACCCTGTCATATAGACGATATTGTTAATGATAAATATAACTTCCAGAAAACGGCTCAACTAGCCATGCATACTATGCACGACATGTTGTCTTAAGAATGTTGCAACACATGCTGATACAGTTCAAGGCATCTGCCAATCATTTTGTCCTCGGTAAACAATTCAGCAAAACGCTGACGCGCTCCTTGTGACAGTTTCTGATACAATGCCGTATTGGTTGTTATCCGGCTGATGGCATCAGCCAACGCTTTGCCGTTTTCAGGTTCGACTACCAGTCCTGATTCACCGTCTTTATTAACCCAGGGCACTCCTGAGCCCTCGATATTGCAGGAAACGACGGGCTTGCCACATGACATAGCCTCAATCTGCACAATGGCAAAGGCCTCGGTCTTCATGATGCTGCTCAGACAATACACGTCGCAGGCTCCATAGTAGGCTGGCAGGTCTTCATCGGATATGCGTCCCAGAAGTTTCACCTTTTCCGTAAGATGATTATCGTCAATCTGCTTCTGCAATTCTTCACGCAAAGGTCCAGAACCACCGATGAGTACGACATAATCGTCACCCAACGACTTTGCTGCATCCACCAAATAACGATATCCTTTATAATGTACCAATCTACCCAGTGAAAAGACGATCTTTTTGCCAGCATACTGCTTTTTGATTCTTTCAACACCTTCTGAATCAGGCATGACGGGTATAATGCCAATGGGCAAATAAGTACACTTATCTTGTACATCAGTAAGATGATACGAGTTGGCAACATATACAGGTGAAGTGCCAACAATAAGGTTGGCCCTGCGGATAAGCCAATTTTGCAGAGGCATATAAAAGTACAACAGTTTCTTTTGCTTGACGATGTCGCTATGCCAGTGAAGTATCACCTTGCCTTTATATCCTGACAACCAAAGAGCCAAGGCTGCCATTGGGTCGGGATGATGTACATGAATAATATCATAGTCACAAGCGATCTTACGCAGACGAGACATCATCTCAGGCGATATCATCGTTGCATATTTCTTCAAAAGCGTCTTTGTACAAATTATCTTGTTTTGTGGCGACACTTCAACCTCAGTCCTACCCTCACCTTCATAGGCACAAAGCATATCACAGGCAATGCCTTTTTTTGCAAAACCACATAAAAGGTCAAACATTACTTTCTCTACACCTCCTTGAACAGGATAGAATTTTCCTAATTGAAGTACTCGCATTGCTACTAAATGTGTATTTATCTAAATTATGAGTGCAAAGGTAATAATAATTATTAGGAAAGCAAAACTTTTTTTGTGAATTATACAATAAGGGGAGGCTGTACGCGTTTAATACATAAAAGATACTAAAACACGTACATATTCGATAAATGACTACACTCAGAGACGGATATATTGTAGATGGAATGAATGAATTTGAGCGCAATCTTAAAAGATTAATTGATCTTTTTACTGCACTCATTTGCTTAGTTATTTTTTCTCCTTTGATGTTGGTATGTTATATCGCTGTCAAACGTGAGGATGGCGGTCCTGCCATTTTTAAGCAGGAACGCATAGGGCGCTTTGGAAGACCGTTCTTCATATACAAATTCCGTAGCATGAAAATTGACGCAGAGAAAAACGGACCAGCCCTCTATCAGCATGAACGCGAGACACGCATGACCAAAGTCGGGAAATTCCTGCGTGCACATCATTTGGATGAACTGCCCCAACTGTGGAATGTTGTCAAAGGCGAGATGGCGTTTATCGGACCAAGACCGGAAAGAAAGTTCTATATCGACCAGATTATGGAACATGACCCGAGGTACAGATACCTTTATCAGGTTCGTCCCGGCGTAACATCGTACGCTACGCTATATAACGGCTATACCGACACCATGGAGAAGATGCTGCGCCGCTTAGAGTTAGACCTGTATTATCTGGAAAAGCGCTCCCTGTGGTTTGACTTCAAGCTCTTAGTGCTGACATTCCTCAACATTGCCTTCGGCAAGAAATTTTAAGCCAAGAAGATTTTCGACATTTTAAAAGAATCATCTTGAACAGCGCTGAGATCATACAACTACCCAAGATAGAGGACCCGAGGGGTAATCTCTCAACCATCGAGCAGATGAAGAACATCCCGTTTGAGATAAAGCGGGTTCATTGGATTTATGACGTTCCTGGAGGTAAAGACCGCGGTGGTCATGCCTACAAGGAGACGGAGGAGTTTATCGTGGCACTCTCGGGCAGTTTCGATGTCGAGATAGACAACGCTATTTCTAAAACGACATTTCCCCTGAACCGTTCCTACTATGGATTATACGTTCCCAAAGGTATGTGGCGGACGATGACCAATTTTTCTACAAACTCACTGGCATTGGTTCTTTCATCAACAGAATATGATGAGAAAGATTACATTTCTGATTATCAGGAATATTTATTATGGACCGATAATAAGGATTTCGTA
>JAEEGL016251036.1_pt1 | contig 12408 bp, 7 predicted proteins | sample 9134231 | NCBI WGS metagenome assembly JAEEGL01 (sample SAMN16246548, study PRJNA631951) | gut metagenome | biome: gut microbiome; feature: rumen; material: fiber-attached | host: Bos | place: Iran: Karaj | collected 2018-10 | reverse complement strand
TTATCTCAATTATCACCTATGGCATGGGGTGGATTACCTTTGAGGACAAGGATATCCGTAAAAACCTCAGGAAGAGTTCCAAGAGCTTCATTGAAGAATTTGACGACATGGACAAGGATGACCTGGAAGATCTGCAGGACACCTTTGATGACAACGAGATCAAGGTGAAAGCGAAATCTTTTGCGAAGCATTTCGAGAAAGCCGCGAAGGCATTTGACGACGCCGCGCTTTCCCCGGGAGAGATTTCCACTGTCATGACTGTTGTGGATGAGGGAAGAAAGATCGCCGAAGGCGGTTCCGCAATGATGTTCAGCGAGAAGGACGCGGAGGATTATGCCGGCAAGATCGCGATGATAAATATCCTCTCCAAGGTGATGAAGTTCCTGACCTTTATCGCCATCCTTGGTTCTATTTTCTTTATTGTCAGCGGGGCATTTGCCGGCCCGATGCCGTTTGCCCTGATGGCCATACTGAACTTTATCATGGTGCTGGTGATGAAATTCAAGATCGAGGACAACATGAAGGAACTGGCCGGCATGCTCAGTTCCCTCGGCGCCAGCGGCATTGACAAGAAGACAGAGCTGAAGCTTCTCGCACCCAGCTATATCACGGTACTCTTTGCCCTGCTGGCATGCGGCGTCTGGATTTATATCCGTTCTGAGAGCGTCCGCAGCAGGATCGTGATTCCGGGCCTGTACTCAAAGATCAAGAAGACCGGCCAGGAGAATCTCAACAAAGAGAGCCTGAAAAAGGGCATGAATAAGGCCCAGGGCGCAGCCTCCAGACTGGGCGGCGACGTCATGAACCGTGTGAAGGAAGCTTCCGCCGGCGCAATGGCTGACGGAACCTACTGCCCGAAGTGCGGAAAAGCGGTGAAAGCCGGAGAGGCCTTCTGCGGCTTCTGCGGAGAACCCGTTGCCCCGGCCGGCGGCGCCAAGTGCCCGGCCTGCGGAACTCCGGTCAATCCGGGAGAGGCCTTCTGTCCTGAGTGCGGCACCCGTATCGGCGGACAGCCGAAGATGAAGACGGATACCGTCCCGCAGCAGGCCATCGTGGCGGCGGACCGTGTGGCACCGGAACAGGGCAAGAACCGCACTGTGATGCTGGAAGAGCAGCCCGCGATTCCGCGCGCAACCCTGACCCTGGGAGATTCGGTCTATGAGGTTGACAAGGCGAGATTTGCCATCGGCCGTGACGCCGGCGACCTGATTATCGCAGGCGACCACGTCTCACATGAGCACTGCGAGATCACATACACCAACGGCGTATTTACCATCACCGACCTCAAGTCTTCCAACCATACCTACGTGAACGGGCAGATGCTTAACCCGTATGAGCCGAAGACGCTTGCAGACGGAGATACCGTTCGTTTCGCGGACATTGACGCAGTATTTCATCTCGGGTAATGATTGATGATTGAAGAATACAGTTATGATATCGGCCGGGCGACCGACGTCGGAAATGTGAGGACTGTGAATCAGGACAGCCTCCTTGTCCGGTGTGGGTCGTTCCGGAAACGACTTTACGGCCTCCTTGTCGTCGCTGACGGCATGGGAGGCATGCAGTTCGGAGAGCGCGCCAGCGGCGAAGTTGTGCGCGCTTTTTATCAATGGTGGAATGAAGACTTTCCGAATTACCGGGAAGAAGAGCTGGTCTGGGAAAAGGTTTCCGAAGCCCTGGACCGCGTTCTCCGTACAGCCGACGAGAACATCAGGGAATACAGTGCCCGGGAAGAAGTGAAGAGCGGGACTACGGTCTCCCTGGCATTTCTCGTGGATCAGTATTATATGGTCAAGCAGTGCGGGGACAGCCGGGTTTACCTGGCCGGCCGTGACGGGCTGCAGCAGATCACAAAGGACCACACCTGGGTCCAGCGGGAGGTGGATGCGGGCAACCTGACTGAGGAAGAAGCCCTGGTCCACCGGATGCGCCATGTCCTGACAAACGCGGTAGGCGCCGGACGGGAGCTGCGGATAGATACCTTCGGCGGGGAACTCTCCGAGGGGGAGAGCCTTCTTCTGTGCTCCGACGGTTTCTATGACTATCTGGATGACACGGACGTCGGTATCCTTTGCACCGCAAGCCCGGCACAGACGAAGCTGATTGCCGTGACGGACCATATCAAAGAGAAGGATGCCACCGACAACCTGACGGCTGTGCTGCTTACGCTGGGCAGGGATGAACGGCCGAAGACCAAGACACTGGAGCTGGAACCCGGAAGCTGAGAGCCGGGTACCGTGACGGAAGATTAAAGAAAGAAGAGGAAAAGGATGTTCCCGGTAACCTACGCGATGATAAGCCGGCAGGGAGGCCGCGATTACAACGAGGATTCCGTCGGCGCTGAGCAGGATGGGGAAAGATGGTGCTTTGTCCTGGCCGACGGGCTCGGAGGGCACGGAAAAGGGGAGGTTGCCTCCGGAATTGCCGTGACTGCTTCCAAAAAGTGTTTTCTTGAGGGGAAAGAGGACCTTTCCGCCTGGTTTGAGGAGACACAGAAGTCCATCACTGAAGTACAGATACGCCTTCACGCGGAATCGCAGATGAAGACCACCATGTCCGCAGTGGAACTGACGCCGGAAAAACTCCGGTGGGGACATATCGGCGACTCCAGGATATATTATTTCCGGAAGAACAGGCTGGTCCGCAGGACCCTTGACCACAGCGTTCCCCAGATGCTTGTAAATATGGGGCAGATTAAAGAAGCGGATATCCGGTTTCACGAAGACCGGAACCGCCTGCTGCGCGTCATGGGAACGGAATGGCGGGAAGAACGCCCTTATGAGCTGCAGGAGACGGGCATTCCGAAAGGACAGCAGGCGCTTCTCCTTTGCAGTGACGGATTCTGGGAGCTGATTGATGAGGCCCGGATGACAGAATGCCTGAAGCAGGCGGACAGTCCGGAAGACTGGCTCGCCCGTATGGAACGGATTGTATGTGAAAACGGGAAAGACAAGGATATGGATAATTACTCCGCCATCGCGGTGTGGTTTGGTGAGAAGGGCCTGTTTTCATTTTTTTGATACACATAACCGATGAGGAATACTATGGGTGAAACCGACAACAAAGGCAGAAATGTCTTTATCCCGAAGAAAAAACAGAATGTGTTTGTGCCGGAAGGCCGGCCGCAGGAGCCCGCGGAAAAGCGGGTGAGGACGTTGGAACAGCCTGCCCTGGACGCGGAGGAAACTCCGAAACAGGGGACAGTCCTTCTGGAGGAAGAACCCGTCCCGGCGGCAGAACCTCCGAAACAGGGAACCATCCTTCTGGAAGAGGAACCTGTCCCGGCGGCGGAGCCTCCGAAGCAGGGAACAATCCTTCTTGAGGAAGAACCGGGTCCGGCGGCAGAACCTCCGAAGCAGGGAACGATCCTCCTGGACGAGGAACCGATTCCGGCGGCGGAACCTCCGAAGCAGGGGACGATCCTCCTGGACGAAGAACCTGTCCCGGCGGCGGGAGCGCAGAAGCAGGGGACAATCCTCCTGGACGAGGAGGCCCAGGGAGCAAACGGCACCATTTTCCTGGATGAAGATGCCCCCGCGGGCGCCCCGAAGATGGCCGCTTCTTCCCAGGTGATAAACGGCTTCAGCGGGCAGCCGCAGGCACAGAAGGCCGCTTTCGATGATACGGAGCGGAAAGCGGATGCGGCTTTCCTGAAAAGCCGCGGGTTCTTCCGGTGCCTCTCCTGTATGCAGGAATATGATACGGAGCACTTTAAAGCCTGCCCGTACTGCGGGTTCGTGCAGGGAACCGGGCCCCGTGAGGAGTATCATCTCTATCCCGGAGCCATTCTCTCAGGCCGCTATGTGATCGGAACCGTACTCGGTTTCGGCGGGTTCGGCATCACCTATAAGGCGTGGGATCTGCAGCTGCAGACGGTTATCGCCATCAAGGAATACTACCCGGTGGGACAGGTAAACCGTATCCCCGGAACCAAAAAGGTGATCCGTTATTCCGGAAAAACGGGCAATGCCTACGACAAAGGCCTGGAACGCTTCCTGGAGGAGGCGCGGAATACCGCGAAGTTCAACCAGCATCCCAACATTGTCCACGTATTCAATTTCTTTGAGGAAAACGGAACGGCCTATATGACCATGGAACTGCTGGTCGGCGAAGACCTGCTGCAGTACATGAAGCGCCACGGCGGGAAAATCAGCGTACCCGAGGCGGTTTCCATGTTCTCCTTCATCGCGGATGCCCTGAAGGAGATTCATTCCAAGGGTATGATTCACCGGGACCTGTCCCCGGATAACTTCTTCATCTGCCAGGACAGCACGGTGAAGCTGATCGACCTGGGCGCCGCCCGGTTTTCCAGCGATTACGACGAAAAGGAAAAGACCATCATGCTGAAGGTGGGCATGGCCCCGCCGGAGCAGTATTTCAAAAAGGGCCACCAGGGCCCGTGGACCGATGTCTACGCCCTTTCCGCGTCGCTCTACTGGGCGCTCACCGGAGTGGAGCCGGAGGAATCCACAGACCGTCAGAAGGAGGATCTGCTGAAACCTCCGTCAATGCTTAACCCGGAGATTCCGGAACAGATAAGCAAGGTTATCATGAAAGGCATGGACCTGCTGCCGGAGCTCAGATTTCAGTCCATGGATGACTTCCGCAGGGCCATCAGGGGCGAGAAGACCGTGGTTGAGAACAAAACCCTGGTAAAGCGGCGCCGCAGGAGAAGGACCATGCTTATCGCGGGCGGCCTTGCCATAGCCCTGGCCGGGGTGGCTGCCGGCGCGGGAATGTATATGATGAAGCGGGATGAGGAATACCTGTCCGCATCCACCGTCTCCATATGGATCCCCGTCCCGGAGGACGCGGATGAGAAAGAGCAGGAAAAACGGTGGAATGAAGTCCTGCAGACGTTCCGGGAGGATTATCCCGCCGTTACGGTCAAGCTGGAGCTCATTCCGGAGGAAGACTACACGGATGACCTGGCGGATGCCCTGGAAAAGGGAAATGCCCCCGCTCTTTTCATGAGCACCGGGCTCGGCGCGGAGAGCGAAGAATATTTTGCGGATCTGGAGCAGACCCTGGAAAGAATCGACAGGGGGGACTATTATTACCTGTCGGAGTATGAGCGCATCTATCCCGAAAGAAAGCGGCTGCCCATGGGATTCCATGAGAATGTCGTTTACGGCAACGTTATTCTCGCGCAGGACGGGAAGGAACTGCCTGAGAAAAATGATAAAGAGGCGTTCCTTGCGAAAGAGAGCCTGCTGTGTGTGGCTGACACCAGGGATTTCTACGAAATGCAGGAGAACCTGCGCGCTGTCTATACCATACTTCCCCAGGAGGATCCCGCAAAATGCGGGGTTGCCTTCGATACGGAGTGGAGCGTCTATGAGGAGGCTGACCGGAAGGAGAAAAATGCCGCAAAGCGCATTCTCACCTACATGATGTCCCCGGCAGGACAGCAGCTTCTGCACATAGAGGGACAGCGGTCCATGCCGCTCTCAAAAGAACAGCTGGAACAGTACCTGGCCGTCTACCCGCAGCTTTCCGTTCTGCTGGAAGAGCCGGAGAAGCTTCAGGTATATACGGAACAGCAGCTTGAAACCATGTCGGAAGAGCTCTTCAGGGAGCTTGTTACGACAGAGGAAATCAGAGATACCATCTCGGCAACAGAGGCGAGCTGATGAATAAACTATGTCTTGGATGTTTTAATACCTTTGATGATTCCGCCGGACAGTGCCCATACTGCGGCGCGGTCAACGGAATTCCTGCCAATGAAGCCTACCAGCTTCCGGCGGGGTCCCGCCTGAAGGACCGTTTTATTATCGGGCGGGTTCTCGGTTCCGGCGGATTCGGCGTAACCTATCTCGCTTATGATGAGATGCTGCGCATCCGCTGCGCGGTAAAGGAATACCTGCCCGGCGAATTCTGTACCCGTGTTCCCGGGGCCGCGCGCGTAACGATATACAGCGGCGAGAACTACGAACAGTTCATGGCCGGCAAGGAAAAATTCCTGGAAGAGTCCCAGAAACTGGCGCAGTTCCGTTCCGAAGAAGAGATAGTCCATGTCTTTGACTGCTTTGAGGAAAATGAGACCGCGTACATCGTCATGGAATACCTGGACGGCGAGTCGCTCCGCGACAAGCTGGAACGGGTGGGCAAACTCCCCGTGGACGAAGCGATGGGGATTCTCAGGAGCATTCTTTCGGGCCTGATTAAGGTTCACAAGACAGGAATGCTGCACCGCGACGTAGCGCCCGACAACATTTTCCTCATGCGCACCGGGGATATCAAGCTGTTTGACTTCGGCGCCGCGAGATTTGCAACGACAAAGCGCAGCCGGAGCCTGACCGTCCAGGTCAAATCCGGTTTTACGCCCATTGAGCAGTACCAGAGCCGGGGTAACCAGGGCCCGTGGACAGATGTCTACGCGTCCGCGGCGACTTTCTACAAGATGGTGACCGGGGAGACGCCCCAGGACTCCATGGAGAGGGCGGCCAAAGACAGGCTGGTTCCCCTGTATAAAAAAGTAAAAATTGACCGCAATGTCAGCAATGCGGTCATGAACGCCCTGAATATCGATCCGGTTCACAGAACGGCATCGGCGGAAATGTTCCTGGCGGAGCTGAATTCCGACAAGGTCAAGCGCAAGGAAGAGAAGCGGAGACAGGCGGATATCGGAAAGATGTCCATGTTTTCCAAAGGACTTATCCTGGCGGGCCTCCTGCTTGCTGCCGGAGCGGTACTCTTTGCCGCGAGGGCGAGTTTCGAGAGGCTTCTTCCGCACAATACGCTGAACCGGGAAGTCATGATGCCGGACCTTATCGGCCTGGATCCGGAGGAATCCGACAAAATGCTGCGGGACATGGGCCTGCGGCTCCAGGTTACGGAAAAAGAGTATTCCACGGAGATTATGAAAAACAAGATTGTCGCCCAGTCCGTGAAGGCCGCGACGCCCGTGGCAGCGGATGAAACCGTGGAGGTTACGCTGTCCGCCGGTATCGAGCAGACCTATGTGCCGGATTTTGTCGGCCAGGACGGGGAGAGCGCGAAGGCAGACCTGCTGGATTTCGGGCTGCAGCCCTCCTGGAGCGAGGCGGCATCCTACTTTGCTCCCGGTGCTGTCGTGTCCCAGAGCAGGAATCCCTACGAAGTTCTGGACAGCGGGTCCGAGATCAAAATGGTGACATCAAAGGGGTATGCGGACACCTCCGCTTCCGGTACGGCCACGGTGGATAATTATGTGGGCCTTACCCTGGAGGAAGCCGGAAAGCTGGCGGAAGAGAAGCATATCTATATTGTCAGGAAAGTGGAGCTGCCGAACGATACGGTGCCGGACGGCGTGATCACCGCCCAGGAGCCGGCGGAGGGCACAGAGCTCTCGGTATACTCGGCAGTGAAGCTCACCGTCAGCAGCGGAAGGGAACGCGTTCTTGTCCCGGACGTGACGCTGGTCAAAGAGGATGAAGCGACGCAGAAGCTGGCGGATGCAGGATTCCAGGTCAGGCTGGAGGACGGCTTCAGCGATGTGTATGAAGCCGGGATGATTATGGGACAGGATCCCGCGGAGAACTCCATGCTGGAGATCGGGACCGAGATTGTCCTGACCGTCAGCCGCGGCTCCGAGGAAGAGTACCTGCGCCTGCAGGAGGAATCCCGGGCGGCAGCGGAATCTGAAGCTGCGAGACGGCGCCAGCAGAATAACAGCAATACCGGAGGCGGCAATACCGGCGGCGGAAACACAGGAGGAGGACAGGCGGCGCCTGCACCTGCCCCGGCTCCCGCACCCGAGCCTGCACCTGCCCCGGCTCCCGCACCTGCACCTGCCCCGGCACCGCCGCCGCAGACGCAGGCACCGAGCAACGGCGGATTTGACAGCCTGGTGGATTTCTATTCCGGAGGCTGACACACATAAACAGATACCTGAAAACAATAAACAGAAAACACAGGAATCAGGAGCGGAGGATACTCCGGGAAAGGGAGAAGCAATGAAAAAGTTAGCAGCAATTCTTGCGGCGGCAGTAATGACGATGATGTCTGCCATGACGGTCCAGGCGGGATGGGCTTATGATGCCTACGGCTGGTGGTTTGAGGAGGCAAACGGAAACTACTACACCAACACATTTAAAGAAATCAACGGCGCTACCTATTATTTCGGTCCCGACGGCTACATGAAGACCGGCTGGGTCCAGGATCCCAACGGAGGATGGCACCTGATGGCGGCTTCCGGCGAGCAGCTGACAGGCTGGCAGAAGGTGAACAACCTCTGGTATTACCTGAATGAGCGCGGCGTTATGCAGACGGGCAAGCTCACTTTGGACAACAACCGGGAATACCTGATCGGACCGGACGGTGCGCTGATTGTAAACCAGATTGCGGAATACATGGGCGCATGGTATGAGACGGACGGCAACGGCAAGATCATAAAGAACAAGACCACGACCAATTCCGCGGGAAAGAAGATCCGCCACGGCGAGGACGGTTCCATCAGCACCATGAATGATGAGGGCTGGAACCTGATTCTCGGCACGGATGATTCCGTGGATCTGATGAAGAAAGAGCTGATCGAGTATCTGGAAGACCACGGCAGCGTCTCCACTTTCCGTTCCAAAGCGAGACAGCAGCTGAAGAACCATATGTCCTCTGATGAGCTTGAAGAGTGGATTGATGAAGTTATCTTCGATTACAGCGATGAAGACGAAGACTGGTGGGATTAACTGACAGACACGGGGGATGAAGGGCAATGGCTTTTTGTACGAATTGCGGCAGTCCTCTGCCGGACGGAACAAGGTTCTGCACAAAATGCGGAGCAAGAGTAGAAGCACCATCGCAGCCGCAGGCACCCGGTAATTACGGGGATGGGAGACAGTCATTTCAGCAGAATGTCCCCCCGGCACCTTCCTTCGAATATCAGGGAGGATTACCCGACGCGGGATATCCGCAGCCTCCGAAAAGCAAGCTTCCGGTTATTCTCGGCATTATCGCGGCCGTCATCTGCGCGGCCGGCATCGGGCTCGGCGCAAGCACCCTGATCCTGGGACATGCGCCCTGGTCCTCCGGCGACAAGTCGGCAAGGGAAGAAGTCGAGGACGACGAGGACGAAAAGACCTCAGAGAAAGAGGATAAAAAGAAAGCCTCCGGGGAAGAGGAGGACGAGGACCAGGAGACCGAAGCAGCCGCTGCCCGCGCAGGTTCCTCAGGGGAATCCCCCGAGGTTGCCGAGGCAAAGGAAAAGCTCGACGCAGTTACGGGGAAGGCACAGTCTTACCTGAATAACCCCGAGTTCGCGGTCCTTTCCCGTTTCCAGAAGGAAGCGCAGCAGTATCTGGACAGCGGGGACGCCGTCCAGGCTGAGAATACGATCCGGAAGATGGAGAATCTCACCGGAGCCGCTTCCGGGCAGAGTCCTATCGAGATCGAAGTGGAACAGGCGGACGCGAGCATTTACCCGACCGTAAAGCTGTACGCGAGGGTTTATCAGGCCGCGGACGGCAGCTCCGTGGATGACCTGCGGGGAGACGGTTTCTTTGTCACTGAGAAGGTGGGAAACGGAACTTACGCGGAAATCCCGGTAAAGAGGGCCATGCAGCTCAACCAGGCGGAGCGCCTGAACATCTGTATGACCGCTGACCTTTCCGGGAGCATGATGGGAACTCCCCTGGCCGAGGCCAAGAGCGTCATGAGCCAGTTCCTCTCCAATGTGCAGCAGCAGGCAGGGGATGAGGTTTCCCTCATCAGTTTCAACGATGAAGTGAGTGTCCACACGACCTTTTCCAATGATATCGCCAGTGTGGCAAATGCGGTCGATGCCCTGAGCATTCCCCAGGACAAGAGCACAGCCCTCTATGACGCCCTCTATGTCTCGCTGCAGCAGACGGCGCAGCAGAGCGGCGCAAAGTGTATTATCGCGTTCACGGATGGTGAGGACAATGCCAGCCAGGTAACGCCGGAGGCGGTTGCCGCCTATTCCAGGGACCTTAACATCCCGATCTACATCATCGGCGTCGGCAGTCTCGGGAACACCGCAAAGCTGCAGGAAATCGCCGACGCGGCGGGAGGATTCTACAACAGTGTTTCCCAGATCAGCAGTATGGGGGACATTTACAATGAGGCTTTCCGCAAGCAGAAGGAAATGTACCTGATCGAGTATGAGACACAGAATTCCCAGAACCAGACGGATGTCAGGGATATTGAACTGAACTACGCGGATGACACCAGGGCGGCCATTACCAGCTTCAGCTATGTGCCGGAAGACCTGATCCGCCCGACAGTAGCAGATTCCCGCATCATGACGGGGGACTATGTGATCCCGTTCAGCGACCGGGAATATGTTACAGCCATGGACCTGAACGGCCTCACGGCCGAGCAGCTCCGTCTTGCCCGCAATGAGATTTATGCCCGCAAGGGAAGGCTGTTCAAGGATCAGTCCCTGCAGAGTTATTTCAACAGCAAGTCATGGTACCACGGAACCATCGCGCCCGACAGCTTCAGGGAGAGTATGCTGAGCGATGTGGAAAAAGCGAACGCCTACTTTATACTGAACTATGAACGTCTGAAGGGCTTCGTCAAATAACAGTGAAACAGGAGTGTCTTATGGATGATACTTATCGCGTTTCAGCAGAAAACAGGGAAGGCAGCCGCGAGGTTGCCTTCCCTGTTGCGGCAGTTTTCTCTCTTTTGAGCTGCCTTTTACTGACGGTCAATTTCTTTATGAGACTGATCGGCATGTATCATTATTACGCGGAGATAGGAATTCTCTGGACTTTTATCCCCGAAGGGATCGGCATCCTCGCAATGTTTGTCATGACGATCTGCCTGCTGATGCGGAAGAGAAATGCCATTCTTCTGTGTTCCCTGGCTGTCATGTCCCTTCTGTCCTTCTGGGACCTTGCCCGCTATGTCTTTATGACGATGACGGAAAGGCGTTTAAATATTGCTGAGTTCATAGGCTTTACAGGGTATTTCGGCGCGGCCTTCCTGATGTGGCTGTTCCTGACATTTGCCGCTCTGTTCTGGTTCTACAAGGAAGAAGGCGGCGGGGCCCGTTTCTTCCGGACACTCTGGTTTTTCTCCGGGATTATGAGCATCCTTGTGGCGGTGGGAGGACTTGTCGCTGTCCACGGAATGTCGTTCATAATAATAACCATAACCCACTTCCTGCTCCAGATTCCATTCGCATTTCTTATGGGGTGGTGGCTGACGCACCCCTATGTGAAGCCGAAACCTGCTTATTCTTATGCTTCTTCTCCTTACGGTGAAGGTTCTTACGCATATGGGCAGGCTTATTCACAGTATCCGGGGGATACAGGCGAAGGAAATCCGGCCCCGGAAAGGCCTGATTTCTGCCCGAAGTGCGGAGCTCCCTTGAAGCCGGCACAGAAGTTCTGTATTTCGTGCGGTTACCGGATAACAGAGATGAACTCCGCCGGCCAGCCATATCAGTCACAGGACTATTCGGGCAGGGGATACCAGGCACAGCCGGGTCCCGGCCAGCCGCGGGTCAACCCCGCCACGGGAGAGGTGGACGCCCCGAATACCGGGATGGGTGTCCTCAGCTTTTTCTTCCCCGGCGTCGGCCTGATCCTGTACCTGGTCTGGAAGGATACCCTCCCACAGAAAGCGCATTCCTGCGGGAAGGGCGCGCTCATCGGGTTCATCGTCGGCATGGCCCTGACCATTATTCTCACAGTGCTTTCGTTTGTGATACCGTTGATTATTGTGGGAGTATCGCTGCGGTAGGGGATGGAAGAGATTTTACAAAGCCAGACTGACAACAAGGGGGAGAGTATATGAGCTTCTGTACAAAATGCGGCAGTGAGCTGCAGCCGGGAGCAAGATTCTGTATCAAATGCGGGGCGAAGGCGGAGTCGCCCTTTGAAGTGCCGAAGGACCCGGTGCCACAGGCATCAGGTCAACAGGTGCCTGGTCAGCAGGCGCCGGGTCCCGGATTCGAGTATCGGCCGGAAGGAGGACTGCCGCCGCAGATGGGTTATCCCGGCGGGGCAGGCCAGATGTACCCGCCGAAAAAGACGCCTGTGCTGCCCATTATTCTTGGAATTTTCGGAGGGCTTGTCATCCTTGCCGGGGCAGTTCTCGGGGGAAGCCGCCTGATTACCGGAAGGTTCCCCTGGGAGAGCGAAAAATCCGCAAAGGAAGCCCGGGCCGATAAGGACGAAGACGGGAAGGACAGCAGGAAAAAAGGCGGGAAAGACGACAAAGACAGCGATAAAGACAGCAAAGACCGGGACACGGACGATGAAGAGAAGGGTGCCGGAAATGATTCTTCCGAATCTGCCGCTGCCGGCGCTTCCGCAGGGAAGGAAGAAACCCCTGTCAACGGCTATGACCAGAATATCGGAAGAGTGAAAGACCTTACCCCGGCATACCTGCGCTATGTAACCTCCGATGTGTCCGACTATCCGTCGGTAAAGCTCTATTATCAGGTAAATGACGACAGCG
>JAEEGL016075156.1_pt1 | contig 12408 bp, 10 predicted proteins | sample 9134231 | NCBI WGS metagenome assembly JAEEGL01 (sample SAMN16246548, study PRJNA631951) | gut metagenome | biome: gut microbiome; feature: rumen; material: fiber-attached | host: Bos | place: Iran: Karaj | collected 2018-10 | reverse complement strand
CGTCCGTCTCGTCGTCCTGCTGTTCAAGCGTCATCCGATCGGTGACGTTGTTGCTGGCGGGCAGGTTGTCCCAGTAGATTTCACGCAGGCCGCTGACGGGCTCGGGGCCGATGTAGCCGAGGTCCTGAAGATCCTGGATGAGGTCGGCCGCCTTGTTGTAGCCGATGCCCAGCCGTCGCTGCATCAGGGAGATTGTGGGGCGCTTCGTCTCCTTGATGACCGCCACGGCGCGGCTGATTAGGTCGTCGCCGCCTGAGGTGTCGCCGCCCGCTTCGACTTCGCCGCCGCCGGCGCTGCCGCCGGCCTCCAGGTTCTCGTCACCCTTGAGGGCCAGTTCGAGGGAGGCGTCGAAGATTTGGGGCCTCTGGCTGGAGCAGGCCTCCACCACGGAGGCGATTTCTTCGTTTGTGACCCAGCCGCCCTGGATGCGCGTGATCTCGCCGTCGCCCTTGAAGAGCATGTCGCCCTGGCCTAGAAGGGCCTCGGCACCCTTCTGTCCCATGACGACATTGGAGCTGATGGCGTCGGTGACCTGGAGGGCGACGCGCCACGGGAAGTTGTTCTTGAGGGTGCCGGTGACCACGTGCGCGTCAGGCCGCTGCGTGGCGACGATCATGTGGATGCCGGCGGCGCGGCTCTTGGCGGCTAGAATCTGCAACGCGTTCTCGACTTCCTTCTTGGCGACGGCCATGATGTCGGCCAGCTCGTCGATGATGATGACGATGAAAGGCAGCTTTCGCGGCATGGAGTCGCCATAGGTCTCCACCAGGTCGTTCATCTGGGTGTATGTCTCGACCATTTCGGGCGTGTCCATGGGGCGCGCGTTGAATTCGGAGAGCTTCTTGACGCGGGCGACGCCGAGCAGCTTGTAGCGCAGGTTCATCTCGTTGCAAGCCCAGCGGAGGACGAGCCCCACCTGCTTCGGCTCGTTGATGATGCGGCTGATGAGGTGCGGCAGCGTGCTGTAGGGCTGGAACTCCAGGAACTTGGGGTCGAACATGATGAGGTTCAGGTCGTCGGGTGCGAAATGCAGCAGGAGCGACTGGATCATCAGGTTCATGACGCCGGACTTGCCGCTGCCGGTGGAGCCGGCCACCAGCAGGTGCGGCGCCTTGGCCAGGTCGATGACCACGCATTTGCCGTTGATGTCGCGCCCGAGCATCAGCGGAATCGCGTAGCGCGTGTCATGCCAGGCGGGATCGTTGAAGACCTCCTGCGCGGTGACAATCTGGCGATGCCGGTTGGCGACCTCGACGCCCGCCAGACTCTTGCCTGGAATCGGCAGGAGGAGGCGCACGGGCCGCGGCGTCGCCAGCGCCATGAAGATGTTGTTCTGAATGCGGGAGATCTTATCCAACGGAACGCCGGGGGCCAGCTCAATCTCGAAGAGGGTGACCTGCGGGCCGGGGATGGCGTTGACAACAGTCGCGTCCACCTTGAACTGGTCCAGCGTATCCTGGAGCATCCGCCCGCTGTGTTCGATCTCCTCATGGCTGGCCAGTGCATTGCTCGGCGCGCCGTTGGTGAAAAGCTCAAGGCCGGGCAGGTAATAGGCCTCTTCGTCGCTGGCCTGATTGGTGGGAGCGGGCGTCTGGGGAACCGCCGCTGGCTTGGGCGCGGCAGGCTGCGGCCTAGGAGCGGGTTGCTGCGGCAGTTCTTCTTGGCGGGGGGAGGGTTGGACGGCGACGCGTGGCCTGTAGTCCGACGGCGTGGCGGGCGGAGGCGTGGCGACGAGGCCGCGGCGGTTTTGTCCATTGACGGGGACAAACTGCGGCGCGCCTTCCTGCGGGGAGACGACAGGCTGCTTGGCCAAACCGCTGGTCGTTGGCGGGGCAGCGCGGTTGGGATCGACGGCCTGCGGCTCCAGGCCCATGGCGGCCTCTTCCGCCTGGCGTTCGCGCTCCTGCCGCCATTTTTCCCTCAGGCACTCCAGCGCCTTGGCGGTCATGCGCCTCCAGTCGTAGTGCCAGATGATGCCTAGGGCTGTTCCCATCATGGCGAGGGAGACCAGCAGGGCTCCCGTCGTGTTCATCAAGACCTGGAGCCAGCCGGAACCGGGCGCGCAGAATTTCTGGCCAATGACGCCGCCTGGAATGGAGGCGATGTTGAGGGCGGCAGTGGCGTTGGGGAAGCTGTCGGGGAAGAGCGCGAGGGCGAAGGCGCAGCCCACGGCGAAGAGGGCGATGGCGGCGAAGTAGGCCCAGGAGGAGCGGCGCAGGCCGCGCCTGTAGACGAGGCGGCGGATGCTGCAGGCCAGCGTCAGGATGACGACGGGATAGGCGGCCAGGCCGAGGGCGACGAGGGTCGTCCAGCCGAGGCCGGCGCCCATTGCGCCAATGAGGTTCCGGGGATAGGTGGAGCCGGCAAGGCCGCCGGCGTAGAAGTCGATATCTTCCGGATGGAAGGAGAAGAGCGCCAGCGTCCAGAGGATGAGCAGAAGCAGGATAAGGACTCGGCGGTAGCGGAAGGCGGGGTCGGCGGTCTTGTCCTCGGCGTTTAGGGCGTTCGGGGGGGCTGAGATGGAGGCGGGCGTAGTCAAGGGCATGGAGGGTAGGGGGGAGAACCGATTGGGAGGGATGTTTTAGGCGTGGTGGAAGTTGTAGAGGGCGGCGGCTGCAATGACGAGGAGCGCGGCCAGAAGGCGGCGGGCGACGACCAGCGCCGTGGCTTTGCCGTCCACCTTGTAGAGGCCGACCAGATTCAGCAGCTGGACGAAGAAGATGGCCAGAAGCCCCCGGCTGGCCTGGATGATGTTGCCGTAGACGGTTCCCAGGCGTCCAAGGCAGAAGCTGAAGAGGACGATGGAGGGGACCCAGAAAAGGGCGTAGGGGAAAGTGTGCAGGGCGGCGCCCTTGCATCGGAAATGGGCGGGGCCCAGGAGGACGACTGTCAGGCCGATGAGGCCGCAGAGCAGGTAGGTGAGGAGGGTGCTTGAGGCGGAGGCCATGAAGAGGTCTCCGTCGTAGACGGTTCCCTGCATCCGTTGCACCATGACCCTAATGAAGGTGTCCGAGAGGCAGTAGGCGCAACAGCCCGCCAGCACGAGGGACATGTTCAGCCATCCGATGCGGTGCCCCGCATTGTTCAAGACGAAGGCCGCCAGGACGGTCAGGGCGATGGCCAGCAGCTGGAGGAGGCTGAAATGCTGCCGGAAGACCACCAGGTTCAACAGGGCCAGCATGGGCAGCTTTAGGCCCAGCAGCGGCACGATGCGCGAGGCATCGATGTCGCGTTGCGCCAAGAAGATGAGGCATTGGCCCAGGCCGTAGGCGAAGACTGTCGCCAGCAGGGCCGGCAGGTAGGCTCCCGCCCGCAGGAGAAGCGCCTTGTCCCAGACGAACCAGATGCCGGCCAGGGAGACCAGCGTCATCCCCATGAGGGCGTTGAAGAAGAGCCCCACCGATGTCAGGCCGGGCGTGCGCCGCAGAGCCCACCCGCTGGACAGGTAGGAGCAGGCCATCAGCGCGGCTGCGCCGACGCCCGCATAGACGCCTGCATCGATGGAGGGGAGGAACATGGCGGCGGAGGCCTACTTGTAGAGGTCAGCCTCGTCCAGGACCGCGACGCCCGCGGCCTGGAGGATGCCGACGGCCTTCTCGCCCTCGGAGAAGCGGAAGACCATCAGGGGGTTCGGGTTGCTGCTTTGGGCGACCGCATACATGTATTCGATGTTGAGGCCGGCCCCGTCCAGCAGCGCCAACACGCGGGCGAGGCCGCCGGGCTGGGAGGAAACCTCGACGACGCTCACGTTGCTGATGCGGCAGACGACGCCCTGGTCGCGCAGGACCTGTGCGGCGGCGTCCACATCCTTGACCAGGAGGCGCAGGATGCCGAAGTCGGCGGTGTCGGCGACGGAGATGGCGCGGATGTCGGCTCCTGCGTTGCCCAGCTGGCTGATGACGCCGGCCAGGCGCCCCACGCGGTTCTCCAGGAAGACGGACAGTTGGCGGATTTTCATGTGTTTCCCTCCGTGTGGGTTAGGCTTTGCGCATGTCCAGGACGTGCTTGGTCTTGCCGGCGGAACGGGCGATGGAGCCGGGTTCCACGAGCGTGATCTTCGCGTTGATGCCAATCATCGCCTTCATGCGCTCCCTGATGCGGTTGCGCAGGGTTTCCAGCACCTTCACCTCGTCGGAGAAGACCTGCGGCGTGACCTCCACTTGGATCTCCAGCGCGTCCATCGACTGCTCGCGCGTCACCACCAGCAGGTAGTGCGGCTCTATGCCCTCGAACTCCAGCAGCAGGCTCTCGACCTGGCTGGGGAAGAGGTTGACGCCGCGGATGATGAGCATGTCGTCGCTGCGGCGGCGGATGCGGTCCATGCGGACGAGTGTCCGGCCGCATGGGCATGGCTCGTAATGGAGGGTGGTCAGGTCGTGGGTGCGGTAGCGCAGGAGCGGCATGCCCATCTTGTCCATCGTGGTCAGCACCAGCTCACCCTCGGTGCCCGGCGGCAGCACTTCGCCCGTTGCGGGATCGACAATTTCCGGATAGTAGTGGTCCTCGAAGATGTGGAGGCCGTTGCGGCATTCGCAGTCGCCGGCGACGCCTGGCCCCATGATTTCGGAGAGGCCGAAGATGTCATGCGCCTTGACGCCGCTCTCCGCCTCGATGCGCTGCCGCATCTCCTCCGACCAGGGTTCCGCGCCGAAGAAGCCGTGGCGCAGTGTGCTCTTGCGGAAGTCAAAGCCTTTTTCGGCGGCGACCTCCATCAGGTGGATGAAGAAGGATGGGGTGCAGCAGATGGCGGTGACGCCCAGATCCTTGATGAGCATGAGCTGCTTCTCTGTGTTGCCGCCGCCCATGGGGATGACGGTGGCGCCGGCGCGCTCCATGCCGCTGTGGGCGCCCATGCCGCCCGTGAAGAGGCTGTAGCCATAGGAGATCAGCGCGATGTCGTTGCTCGTGATGCCGCCCATCTGGAAGACGCGCGCCGCAGTTTCTGCCCAGGTCTCCAGGTCACCTTGCGTGTAGGTGACCACGATAGGCTTGCCCGTGGTGCCGCTGGAGGCGTGAACGCGCCGAATCTCGCTGTTGGGGACTGCGTTCAGGCCGAAGGGGTAGTTGTCACGCAGGTCGGTCTTCGCGGTGAAGGGGAACTTGCTCAGGTCGGCCAGGCTCTTCAGGTCGGACGGCTTGACGCCGGCTGCGTCAAAGGCCCGCTTGTAAGATGGGCTGTTGGCGTAGGCGGGGGCCACGATGGCCTGGAGGCGCTGCAATTGTAGCGCCGCCAGTGCAGGGCGGTCCAGGAAGTCCTTTCTGGACAGGTCTTCGGCTGTGGACATTTTGTGTCTCCTTTCAGGTGGCACAGGTGGCTTTGGGGTGTTTTTTGCGCGGCGCAAACAGGCATCCGCACAGAAAACTCCGCTAATGTAATCCCTGACGCCAAATTTTCCTAACATGCGCGTAAAATAATGTACGCGATGCGCGCGAAAATTTTGGGCGTGTCTTACGGGGCCGATATAATCTCCAGCAGCTGGCGGGCGGCCTCCCGTGCGTCGTGGTTGACGACGGTATGCTGGTATTAGCCGGCGCAGGCCATTTCGCCGGCGGCGTTCTTTAGGCGCCGTGCCAGACTTTCAGGGGTTTCAGTGCCGCGGCCTCGCAGGCGGCGCTCCAGTTCCTCCATGCTGGGTGGCGCGATGAAGACGGTGCGCAGGCGTGCGCCGTAGGGGGTTCCGCCAAGCGCCTGGCATACAAGGCGCATCCCCTGGACGTCGATGTCCAACAGGATGACGGCCCCATCGTCGATGGCCTCTGTCACGGGCGTCTTGGGGGTTCCGTAGTAGTTGCCGTGGACGAGGGCAGATTCCAGGAGGCCGCCCTCGGCCAGCAGGGCCTCGAAGCGCTCCCGCGTGAGGAAATGGTAGTGGACACCGTCGATTTCGCCAGGGCGGGGGGCTCTCGTGGTGCAGGAGATGGAGAAACGCAGTCCGGGACACATGGCCTCCAGGTGGCCGACGATGGTGGATTTGCCGACGCCGCTGGGGCCGGAGATGATGAGGGCGAGGCCGGATTTCTTTGTCATATCAGGTGCTCCAGGATGTCAATGGGGTGTTCGGCCAGGAAGTCAGGGTGGAAGGCCTCCAGTTCTTCGCGGCTGCGAAAGCCCCAGAGGGCGCCGCAGATGTGCATCTGCGCCGAAGTGCCTGTGCGCATGTCCGTGTTGGTGTCGCCTATGTAGAGGCATTCGTCGGGAAGCACCCCCAGGGTTCGGGCGGCCAGCAGGGCGCCGTCCGGCGCCGGCTTGCGCGGAAGTCCCTCTCGTGCACCGACAATTGTGTCGAAGAGTTCCTCGCCGAAGAAGCCGTGGATGTTGGTCTCCGCCATGGTTTGCGGCTTGTTCGTGACGACCGCCAGGGAAATCCCCTTCGCCTTCAGCGCCTGCAGAAGTTCCGGCATGGTGGCGTATGGGGCCACCTCGTGCATGCAACCTGTCTTGAAATGGAAAAGATAGCGCTCCTGCGCCTTCGCGAGCAGTTCCGCTGACGCCGGCTGTCCTGTCACCTGCTTCAGCGTGCGCTCCAACAGCTTGCCGACTCCGTCCCCCGCAAAAAGCGGGATGAAGTGTTTTTCCAGCAGGGGAAGTTGTAAATCATTGAGCGTAAGGGAGACGGTATAATGAATGGCTGGAATCGTGTCCAGAAGGGTTCCGTCTAGGTCGAAGAGGCATGATTTGACGGCAAGTTTCATCGGATGGGAAAGAAACGGGTTGCTTGCAGGGAATTTGGGATACTATAAAGCGGTTTTCATGACGGGTGGCGTGTGCAGACCCGCCGTGTGCAGTTAAAGTAAGCGCGATTACGTTGGAATATCCATATACAACAGGGAGTCAAATCCGATGTCAGACGAACAGAACGAACACAAATGCCCGAGCGGGCATTCCTGCAGCGAATGTGGCGGCAAGTGCGGCGAGGAGGCCCAGAAGCTCCACCAGAACCTGCTAGGCGTGCGCCATATCATTCTTGTCATGTCCGGCAAAGGGGGCGTCGGCAAGAGCACCGTGGCCTCCAACTTGGCATTGGCCCTCGCCAGCCAGGGGCTCAAGACCGGCCTCCTCGACGTCGATTTCCACGGCCCCAGCATCCCAAAGATGTTCGGCCTGGATAACGCCGCGCTGGAGGGCGATGAGAACAACCGCCTCTATCCCGTCATGGCCGGCAACCTCGCCGTCATGTCCATCGGCTTCATCCTCCAGGAGGAAGACCAGGCGGTCATTTGGCGTGGCGCCATGAAGCACGGCGTCATCCAGCAGCTGCTCTCTGATGTCGCCTGGGGCGTTCTGGACTATCTTGTCATCGATGCGCCGCCGGGGACGGGGGACGAGCCGCTCTCCGTCTGCCAGCTGCTGCCCAATGCGGACGGGGCGGTCGTGGTGACGACCCCGCAGGATGTGGCGGCCAGCGACGTCGCCAAGTCCTTGAATTTCTGCGCCCAACTGGATTTCAACGTCATCGGCATTCTGGAGAACATGAGCGGCTTCGTCTGTCCGCACTGCGGCGAAGTGACCCAGATTTTCGCGGGGGGCGCGGGGGAGCGCCTGGCGCAGCGATATGGGGCACGCTTCTTGGGCCGGATTCCGATCGACCCGCGCGTCTGCGCTGGCGGCGACCAGGGCGTTCCCTTTGTTCGAAGCGCGCCGGAATCGCCGGCGGCGAAGGCCTTTCTGGAGGCGGTTGCGGCCATCCGTGCCGCCGCCGAAGAGCCCATTCCCGCAAGCAAGTAGCAAAAAAAAACGCGCAAATTGGGTTGCAAACTCCGAAAATGGCATATAGTATCGCAGTTGTAGGTGATTTTCCTAGCAACGATTCGGAATGCGACGACCGCGCATGAAGTGAATGCGGCACGGAAGGCGGGAGGCCTTCCATGCCGCTCCGGACCTGACAAAAAGAGGCGTCTAGAAATGGCCGAATACCCAGAAACATTAGTTTTCAGCACACGCCACGTGTGGGCGATGCCCAACAAGAAGAAGACACGCGCCAAAGTGGGCGTAACGGACTATCTTTTGGAGAACATTAGCGAAATAGAGAGCATAGAGCTGCCCATGGTCGACGACGAGTTGGAGGCGGAAGCCTTCTGCATCACTTTTCATGTCGCAAATGGCATCAAGCAATTGCGCTGCCCTTTGACCGGCCGCGTCACCGACGTGAACCAGGAGGTCCTCGACGACCCGTCTTCCCTCTTCACAGATTATCAGGCCAGCTGGCTTTTTGAAATGGAGGTCGACGACGTGAGTGAATTCGACCAGCTCATGAGTGGCTCCCAGTACTCCAAATATCTGGATTCTCTCTGATTGACCTGGATGGGAGACGGCGCAAGGAACTCTCTGCGGGATGGTGTGGCGACAGTGCCAGGCCTTATGGCTAGCGCGGTTGCCATGCTTGTTGCGGCCTGGACGCTTCTCCAAGTGGAACTTCTTCCTCTGGGCGCCGTGCGCGCGGGCTGGTGGCCGCTCTTCGTGGCTGCGCTCCTCCTCCTGGCCAGTTGGCTCCTGCCTTGCGACGGATCAAACGGCGCCCCGTCGGCCTTCCGGCTACGCATGAGCGCGCTTGTGGCCCTCGGCTTGGCTCCCTTCTGGCAAGGGCTTGCCGTCAGCCAGCGCACCCTTCCGCAGCCGCTGGGCTTCCACCGCGCCCTGTGCATGCTGGCCGCCGTTGTGGCTTTTGCGGTCCACAACGTGGAGATGTGCAGTGCCGTGCCTAGCAGGGGGACTGTGCGATGGTGCCGCGCTCTCATGCGCAACGAGAGGGCATTTTGGCGACTGATTGGCGTCCTCTTTTTGGAAACGCTTGCGGTCTGCCAGCTTTTGGTTCTCATCATCCAGGGCGAGTTCCGCTGGCGGCTTCTGCCGGACGCCTTGGCGCAGGCCCTGATAGGCCCCGGGGCCGTTCCTAGATGCACAGGGTGGCTTTTCTGCGTGGCATGCGCGCTGTCTGCCCTCTCCCGTTTCGGGCAGGCGGTCGTTCTTGTGCGGACAAGTGAAGCGAGGAATGAAGAAGATGACAAGCAAGACGGAGATGATCGTGGCGCTGGACTTTCCGGGGATGGCCCCGGCGATGGCGCTGGTGGAACGGCTGGGTGACAGCGTCTCCTGGTACAAGGTCGGCAAGCAGCTCTTCACGCTTGAGGGACCGCCTGTTGTGCGCGAACTCCACCGGCTGGGCAAGCGCGTCTTTCTGGACATGAAGTTCCATGACATACCGAACACTGTCCATGGGGCTGTGTGTTCGGCTGCGGCCATCGGTGCCGATCTCATCAACGTGCACGCTTCAGGCGGCCCCGCCATGCTGGAGGCTGCCGCCAAGGCTGCCGCCGAGACGGGAAAGACCGTGGTTGCGGTCACCGTCCTGACGAGCATGGACCGGGCGCAGCTGGCGGCGGTGGGGCTTGACGTGCCGCCGCAGGAGCAGGTGCTGCGCCTGGCGCGCCTGACGAGGGAGTGCGGTTTGCCGGGCGTGGTCTGTTCGCCGCAGGAGGTCGCCTTGCTCCGTCAGGAGCTGGGCGCGGAGTTCCTAACGGTCGTGCCGGGGATTCGCCCGCAGTGGGCGGTCGCTGGCGACCAGAAGCGCATCATGACGCCGGCGGAGGCGCATCAGGCCGGCGCAAGGTACATTGTGGTTGGGCGCCCTGTCACGGGCGCGCCTGAACCCGCCGAGGCAGCACGCCGCATCCTCGCGGAGATGGGCGAAGCGCAGTAGTTACTGCCACAGGAGGCAATCATGAGAGGTTTTTTAAAGGTTTTCTTGCTGTGTGCGGCCGCCTTGTCTATGCTGCTGTCGGGATGCAAGCCGAAGGAGGAGACGGCGGAGGAGAGGACCGCCCGCGAGGCCCGCGAGGCGCGCGAAGCCCTAGAGAAGTTGATGCGCCCCTCTGTCACCGAAAACATGGCGTTGCGTTTCATCGAGGAGAAGGTGCATGAGATGGCGGAGGTTCCCAGCCTGGGAGATTTCCGTGAACTTGTGGGCACGGAGTGGTCGAGCATGCCCCAGCCGCCGGCAGAGAATGCCCTCAACATCCAGAAGCGTCTCCACGAGGCAGGCGAGCTCCGTATAGACCAGGCCATTCAGGCTGTCCGTGCCGAGGAAAAGACGATTCGCGCGGCCTTGACGAAGGCCGCCGATGCGGCGCATCCCATGTTCAAGGCCGGGGACGAAGTGGAACTGACGCTTGCTCGCAAGGGAGCCGACATCTTTGTCAGCGGCCGCCTGGGCGATGTGGGCGCCGACAAGGTGATGATTGGCCGTCGCATGATTCCCAAGGTCGACTTGAGCTACGACGACCAGACCAAGATCTTCCCTGCCGAACACGATGCACTTGTCAAGAAGATTGTGGACAAGCAATTTGCCTCGCGTCTGGGCGAGGCCATGGAGGCCGCCGAAAGAGGGGAGGGCGAGGCATTGCGCCAGGCGCTTCTTGCAGCCGGCTTTGTGCCCGACATCGGCCAGAACCAGGGGGCGCGCATTGACGCGCGCCGCTGGATAAGCGCCCTGGCCTTCGTCAAGCGCACCCGCCAATTCCTCCAGGGGCCCGCCGGCCGCGCCTACGACGGCCTCCTTGATGAACTGGAGGCGGAAGAGGACGACAAGGAGTGATGCGCCGCCTGCCTCTCTCTTCCAGGCTGGGAAAGGCGCGTTATATTCTGTTGGTTTCCGAAAATTTGTTTTTCAGTACGCGGCATTTTGTCCGCGGAGACGAACCATAAACCGACGAGGCACAAATGAACACAAAGGAAGTCGAGAACATGTGCTGTGTGGCGAAGGGCTGCGACCATGGCCCCGCGCCGCTTCCGCAGGAAGGCAAGTGGACCCAGGTCCGCCAAATCAACGAGATCTCCGGCCTGACGCATGGCGTGGGCTGGTGCGCTCCGCAGCAGGGCGCCTGCAAGCTGACGCTGAACGTGAAGGAGGGCATCATCCAGGAGGCGCTGGTGGAGACCATCGGTTGCTCCGGCATGACCCACTCCGCCGCCATGGCCGCCGAAATCCTGCCCGGCAAGACGTTGCTGGAGGCTCTCAACACCGATTTGGTGTGCGACGCCATCAACACCGCCATGCGCGAACTCTTCCTGCAGATTGCCTACGGTCGCACACAGAGCGCCTTCTCCGAAAACGGCCTGGCCATTGGTGCCGGCCTAGAAGATTTGGGCAAGGGTCTTCGCAGCCAGGTGGGCACCATGTACTCTACCAAAGAGAAGGGTGTTCGCTATCTGGAGATGACCGACGGGTACGTGAAGCGCATCGCATTGGACAAGAACGACCAGGTCATCGGCTACGAGTTCATCAAGCTCGGTCCGGCGCTGGAGGCCATCAAGAAGGGCATGGACGCCAACGAGGCGCTCAAGAAGTTCACGGGCACCTACGGCCGCTTCTCCGAGGAGGCCGGCGCTGTCAAGTACATCGATCCGCGTCACGAATAATCCAAGGAGGTCACGACAATGGCTCAATTCGAAAGCTACGAACGCCGGATCGCGCAGATTGAGGCGGTTTGCGCCAAGTATGGCATCAAGGATCTGGAAGAGGCTCGCCAGATGTGCCTCGACAAGGGCTTCGACCCCTACAAGATCACCGAGGGCATCCAGGGCATTTGCTTCGAGAACGCCAAGTGGGCGTATGTCCTGGGCGCCGCCATCGCCATGAAGAAGGGCTGCACCAAGGCCGCCGACGCCGCCAAGGCCATCGGCGAAGGCCTCCAGGCCTTCTGCATCCCCGGCTCTGTCGCGGATCAGCGTAAGGTCGGCCTGGGCCACGGCAACTTAGGCAAGATGCTCCTGGAAGAGGAGACGGAATGCTTCGCGTTCCTGGCCGGTCACGAGAGCTTCGCGGCCGCCGAGGGCGCCATCGGCATCGCCGAGAAAGCCAACAAGGTCCGTCAGAAACCCCTCCGCGTCATCCTGAACGGCCTTGGCAAGGACGCCGCGCAGATCATCTCACGCATCAACGGCTTCACCTTTGTGGAGACCCAGATGGATTACAAGACCGGCGAAGTCAAGGAGATCAACCGGATCGCCTATTCGGACGGCCTGCGTTCGAAGGTCAACTGCTACGGCGCGAACGACGTCACCGAGGGCGTTGCCATCATGTGGAAGGAGAACGTTGACATCTCCATCACCGGCAACTCCACGAACCCGACCCGTTTCCAGCATCCCGTTGCGGGCACCTACAAGAAGGAGCGCCTGGAAGCCGGCAAGAAGTACTTCTCGGTCGCGTCCGGCGGCGGCACGGGCCGCACGCTGCATCCCGACAACATGGCGGCCGGTCCCGCCTCCTACGGCATGACCGACACCATGGGCCGCAGGCACTCCGATGCGCAGTTCGCGGGCTCCTCTTCGGTTCCGGCGCACGTCGAGGTGATGGGCCTGATCGGCATGGGCAACAACCCGATGGTCGGCGCCACGGTGGCCGTGGCCGT